>JACCDR010703507.1_pt1 | contig 38915 bp, 59 predicted proteins | sample 7446431 | NCBI WGS metagenome assembly JACCDR01 (sample SAMN15323443, study PRJNA562643) | freshwater metagenome | isolation source: river surface water | place: USA:Blue River Watershed | collected 2017-08-17 | reverse complement strand
CTGTTGGCAGTGCGGTTGCGGATGGCGTTGCGGCAACGATCCTGGCTGCGCAGGTGATTCTCTGTTCGGTTGGCGAAGCCGTGGCAGACGGGGTGCCCGCAACGATCGGCGGGCGCGGTCCTATCGTCCTTTATTCGCAACAATCAGGTGGTTGGGAAGTCTTCGCCCGTCGGCGTGGCATAAGCCGACGCCAAGCCGAACGTCTGGCGCGTGATGCCGCAGACATCCCGGCATCCGTCGTCGCCAAAGCCGCGCCCGTAATCGATGCCGCGGTAGAACGGGCATCGCAACGCCGGGCCATGAGGGCCGAACTCGCGGCGAAGGCCGAACGCGACACGCTGCGCCGCGAACTCATGGCGGTAGGGGTCGCCTACAAGCAAGCCTATACGGCGCTGGTTGCAGAACTCGTGGCGATCCAGCGCGATGAAGATGAAGCACTTACGCTGCTGCTGTTGGCTGCGTGATCTACCCGCACCGGCGCGGAAAGCCGGGGTAGTCCGAAAGGAGTAGTCCGAATGTCCGATATCGTACAAAGCGCAGACTCCGGCTTGCCGGTGGGGAGCGTGTTGCCGGAAGCTGCGCCGGCAGAGGGTCAAGCAGCGCCTGCGCCGGAAGGGACTCCGGCAGGCGAGAACGAAGAAGCGAAGGCAAGGGTTTTCACTCAGGCCGAACTCGATGTCGCTGTACAGCGGCGCGTAGCGAAGGAACGGCGCCGGTTCGAGCGCGAACTGCAGGGCATGCTTGGCCAGCAGCAACAGGCCAAGGAACCCCAGAAGCAGGACGCGGACGAGCCGAAGCGCGAGCAGTTCCAGGACTACGAGGCTTACCTTGAGGCGCGGGCAGACTGGCGTGCCGGGCGCAAGGCACAGGAGCACGTAGAGACCATCATGGCTCAGCGTGCCCAAGTGTCGGCGCAAACGGAACTGGTAAGCAGCGCACAGGAGGTCATCGAGAAGGGTCGGGCGCAGTACAAGGACTTCGACACGGTGGTGAATGCGGCATTCGAGACCGGCGCAATAGAGCCGGGCGGAGCGCTGCATCGGGCACTGATCCAGTCCGACGATGGCCACAAGTTGGCCTACCACCTTGCCACGCACCCGCAGGAAGCCGAGCGCCTTGGGGCGCTGGCTCCGGCTCGCCAGCTTATAGAACTCGGGCGCATTTCGGCCCGACTCGAACAGCCCGCCTCGCGCGCCCCGGCGCCACCCAAACCATTGACGGGTGGCGCGGCTCCGGTCGAAAAGGACTTCACGTCCCTGTCGCCGAAGGAGCACCTTAAGTGGCGGCGCGAGAGGCGGAAAGGTCTCTGATAGAAAGGAATCACCGTGGCCAACACCACCCAAGTAATCGACATGGTGGCAAAAGAAGCGCTCGCCATCGCCCACGAGAAAATCACGTTTCTCGGCACGGTCAACAGAACCTACGACGATTCGTTCGCCCGCACCGGGGCGAAGATCGGCGATACGCTGCGCATCCGCCTGCCGAACCAGTTCACGCGCCGGCAGGGGTCCCGCGTCATGGATGTCCAGGACATCGACGAGGCGGTTACCACCATCACCGTCGCAACGCAGGACGGCGTGGACATGCGATTCAACTCCGCGGAACTGAGCCTCGCAGCGGAAAGCAAGGAGGCGTTCAGCGCGTTTTCCGAGCGCTACATCGACCCTGCGGTTTCCGTGCTCGTGTCCGGTATCGAATCGGACATGATCGCCAAGTTTTCCAAGGCTATCTACAACCTCGTTGGAACGGCTGGAACCGTGGTGGGCACCGATGGAAACATCGAAGCCCTGGGCCTTGCCCGTGCCGCGCTGAACCGCAACCTGGCGCCGAAGGACAGCATGCGCGCGGTGCAGCTCGATTCGATCACCATGGCCAAGATCGTCAACGGCACCAAGTCGTTGTTCCAGGACTCGACGCAGATCAAGGAAGCGTTCCGCGAGGGGTTCATCAGCCGCAACGCGATGGCGGACTGGTACGAGAACGAGCGGACATGGACGCTGACGAACGCGGGCGATGTGGCCGGCAACATCAACAGCGGCACCATTGCCGACGGCATGGTGGCGGCCACCGTCAACAACTTCTCCGCCGCACCGACGGAGGGGATGGTCTTTACCATCGCCAGCGTGAATGCCGTGCACCCGGAGACCAAGGCGGACACCGGGCAGTTGCAGCAGTTCGTCGTCGGCACCGGCAGTACCACCACGAACCTCGTGTTCACGCCTGCGATCTATGCCTCTGGCGCGAAGAAGAACGTCACGGCACTTCCCGGCACCACGGCTGCGATTACGTTCCACGGATCGGCAAGCACGGCGTACAGGCAAAACCTGATGTACCACCGTGATGCGTTCGCGTTCGTGACTGCCGACCTGCCGCTGATGGATGGCGCCGACAAGTGCGTGCGCCGTGAAATGGACGGGCTTTCGCTGCGCGTCTGGTCCGATGGTGACATCAGGAACGACGAACTGCTGTGCAGGATCGACATCCTCTACGGCGGTGCGGCCATCCGTCCGGCGTGGGGCTGCCGTATCTCCAACTGATCATGAGAGGGAATTGACATGGCAACGACTTACACTGGCGGAACCACCGAACAACTCGGCTACAACGCTTCCGACGGCCTCTTGGTCGGCAGCTCCGCAACCGAAAAAATCGGGTTCTACGGCACCACGCCGATCGTTCAACGCACGGCGGCAATCGCCACGTCGGCAGTCGGCACGGCTTCGAGTGCCGACGTTACGACGACGCTCAAGGCGGCTGTGATCGACATCATGAACACGCTGGAAGCTGTTGGCCTTTGGGCTGGCAGCGACTAAGCGCGGATTGATGCGCTGATGATGCGCGTCTTGCATGCCGGGTGCGGCACTGCGCCGTACCCGGATTTCCTTCCCACCGGAGACGAGGTACGGCTCGATATCGACCCCTCCTCGAATCCGCACGTCGTCGCGCCTATCACGGCAATGGGCGATATCGGGCAGTTTCAGCTTGCCTACTGTTCGCATTGCCTGGAACACATTCCGCAGCACGAGGTACAGACAGCGCTGGGCGAGTTCCGGCGCGTCCTGTCGGGCGGTGGCGCGCTGGTGCTCGTTGTTCCGGACCTGGAGGGCGTCGCGTGCGACGACACCGTGATTTACGAGTCAGAGGCCGGGCCGGTGACAGGGCGCGACCTGTACTACGGAAAGGCGGGCATGGTTGAGGCCAATCCATGGATGGGGCACAAGACCGGATTCGTCGCCAAGACCCTGCGCGCAGAATTGGAGAAAGCCGGTTTCACAGTGCGAAACGTGGTCCGATCGCAAACGAACATCATCGCATCGGCGTTCGCCCCATGAAGGTAGCCTTCTGCGTCCCCACCCTGCGCAAGCCCTACCCGTTGTTCGTGGAATCGCTGGCGGCATCCATTCCTTTGCTCGACGCGGCCGGTATCGAACACCAGGCTGTGAGTGAGGTCGGGAATCCGTACATCAGCCAAGCGCGCAACGTGATGCTGCGCAAAGCGTTGGACGCGAAGGCCGATACCATCGTGTTTCTTGACCACGATATGGGATGGGCGCCCGATGCGCTGCTGAAGCTCATCCGCACCGATTGCGACGTGGCAGCAGGAACGTACAGGTACAAGTGCCAGGAAGAACGCTACATGGGCACGGTGCGCGGCGGACCGCATGGCACGCCCCTCGTGCGCGCGGATGGGTGCATCCTGGCCGAATGGGTGCCTGCCGGGTTCCTGAAGGTGACGGCCGATGCGGTGGCGAGATTCATGCGCGCCTACCCGCACCTGTCCTACGGGGCGCCCTATGCGCCCTATACCGACCTGTTCAACCACGGGGCGCACAATGGGACATGGTACGGCGAGGACTATGCGTTTTCGCGCAACTACAACGCGGCAGGCGGGCAGATCGTCATCGTGCCAGACCTTGACCTGATTCACTGCGCTGCGGACGGCACGCAGTATCCTGGCAACTTCCACAACTACCTTCGTCGCCAACCAGGCGGCGACTTGGCGAAAGGGGCAGTATCGTGCTGACATGGATGGAACATCCGAAACACGGCCGCATGCCGGTCTATGACACTTCCGCGGTCAAGCAGCACGAAGCATGGGGGTGGACCGCGGTGGAGGAAGTTGCCGCTGAACCGGCGCCGGAACCCGTGGCAAGCGTCCCGGAGTCCGAAGAAGACGAACGCTACCGCCTGATCTCCCTGGCCGAAACACGCGGCGTGCACATCGATCGTCGGTGGGGCCTCGAACGGTTGCGCGCGGCCCTGGGGGAATGACATGACCGGCAACGAACTGGTTCGCGGCGCCCTTCGCCTGATCGGGATTGTTGCCGCAGGGGAAACAGTCAGCGCGGAGGACTACGCGGACGGGATCGAGGTCGCGAACCTCCTGCTTGACTCGCTGGCCACCGAGCGGCTCGCCATCATGCAGACGACAGAAGTACAGGCGACCGTGACCGGCGCGGCAAACTACGCAGTGTCCACGGGCGGCGCGTTCAACACGCCCCAGCCCCCGCGCCTGGCGTGGCTGTACTGGCGCGACGGAACGACCGACTACACGGACACGCGGGAGATTTCAGGGCCGGAGTACGGGGCCATCACGGACAAGCTGCTGCCCGGCACGCCAGAAGTGTGGTGGTATCAGAACGGCGTTGTCACCGTGTATCCGGTTCCGACCACGGGCGTCCTGCGCGCCGGCGTGCTTGCTCCGCTGACGCAGATCGCAAGCGGCGCGGTCGAAATGTCCCTGGCGCCAGGGTATGCCGAAATGCTGCGGTTCAACCTCGCGGTGCGCCTGGCTCCGGAGTATGAGCGCGAGGCATCGGCCACCGTGGTGCGGCAGGCGGCTGTGCTGAAATCCAACGTGAAGAACATGAATACCCGCCCGGTACGCGCAGCGCTGGATCTGTGTCCGGTGGGTGGGGCGAACATCATCAGCGGATAGCACGGATGAAAATCCCCATCCTCGGCGGATCGCACAAACTGCGCTCGGTCAATTTCGGCACGCAGCGCAGCGTCAACCTGTACCCCGTTCTGGACAAGGACGGTAAGTCACAAGTTGGACTTTTCGGAACTCCTGGTCTCATCCGCTTCGCTGAACTGGCCGGAGAAGTGCGTGGCCTGCACGTCATGGATGGCACGCTCTATGCCGTAGCGGGCAACATGCTCTACAGCGTCGACAGTGCGGGCAACGCCACGAGCCTCGGTTCCATCAGCAGCGCAACCGGGCCGGTGAGCATGGCGGACAACGGCACAGAGATCGCCATTGCCGACGGCACGCTGAACATTTACACGTCGGGCGCGATTACGACAACGGCATTCGCGGCGACCCGGGTGCAGTTTCTCGACGGCTACTTCTTGTTCAACGAGCCTGATTCCGGGCGCTTCCGCTACACGGGCCTGTACGCAGGCGTCACCATCGATTCTCTGGACGTGGCCACAGCCGAAGGGGCGCCCGACGACGTGGTTTCGCTCATCGTTGACCATCGTGAAATCTGGCTGTTCGGGTCGAACTCGACCGAGGTCTGGTACAACTCGGGCGGAGCGGATGTTCCATTCGCCCGCATCCAGGGGGCGCTCATCGAAACCGGGTGCGCGGCGGCGCACAGCGTAGCGAAGGCAGACAATTCCGTGTTCTGGGTCTCGTCCGATGACCGCGGGAATGGCCACGTGATGCGCGCCAACGGGTACGTCCCGCAGATCGTGAGCGACCGCGGGATTGAACTGATCCTGGCATCTGGCGACATCAGCGATGCACGCGGCTACACCTACCAGCAGGAGGGGCACACTTTCTACGTGCTGACCCTGCCGACACTTGATCGGACCGTGGTCTATGACGCATCGACGGGCCTGTGGCACGAGCGCATGTGGTGGGATGGCGCCGAGCATCGGCATCGTGGCCAGTGCTACGCCTTTGCCTACGGCAAGCACCTCGTAGGCGACCACACCAACGGGCGCGTGTATCAGCTCTCGTTGGACACCTACGCAGACGACGGTGACGAACTCGTGGCGCTGCGCGAATCGCAGCACCTATCTGCGGACGGCAAGCGCATGGTCTTCGCATCGCTCCAAGTGGACCTGGAAGCCGGCGTAGGACTCGTGTCAGGTCAAGGTTCCGACCCACAGATCATGCTGCAATGGAGCGACGACGGCGGCCACACATGGGGCAGCGAACATTGGCGCAGCATGGGAAAGATCGGAGAATACCGGCGCCGGGCACTGTGGCATCGCCTCGGCAGCGCCTACACGCGGACGTGGCGGATCAAGGTCAGTGACCCAGTGAAGCGCGTGCTCATTGACGGGTTCGTACTCTGATGGCAACTCTCGGCCCCCCTCCGATCAGAACGTGGCCAGAGATGCCGGCGCCCTGGCAACAGTGGCTCTATGAGCTGTGGCAGCGCGTCGGGGCAGCGACAGGACCCGGTACGAATGACCTGGCTGCATCTCTCGCCGATGACGTGCCACAGGCGGACGCTGAGGTCCTGCGGTCGTTCGACGCCATCGGCAGCGCTCCGGATGCGGTAGCGGTGGCGCAGTTCCTCGCCCAGCAGCAGGAGGCCATTGGAGCCGCGCCTTCACCGGGCGCAGCGCCCTACCCGGTGCCGGAAGAATGGCTTGCGCCGGCGCACCAGTACGACGGCGAACTGGCCAGCGGGCGCGATACCCTACTGCACTCGCACCCGTTCGTGTTCCTGGCGCCGACATCGATCACACTCAACGCCGGCACCGGAACTGGAAGCGTGACCGACTTGCAGGTGATGCTCGACGGCAACGCCTATCACATTGACGAGGCAGCGGCCACGCCCGGCTTCGACCTGGAAGTGAACTTCACGGGCGTGACGCGGATTCGCGGAGTGCAGGTGCGTTGCTTCTACGATGGCCCGGATACGCACGTTGTCCGCATTGAACTGCGAAACCAGACTGGCGCAACGTGGGACGTGCTCAATACGTTCGTCGGCAACCAGGGTGACTTCGACACCCTACTGTCACTGCTACCGGACGATACGGGCTACATCGACGGCAGCGGCAACGCGGCGGTGCGGATTTACCATGTCACGGCGGGCAACGCATCGCATGACATCGATATAGACTTCGTGGGCTTGGTGGTTTGACTTGAGGGGACACACATGGCAGTCACAATTCGCGCACTGATCGCAGCCAAACAAGCGGAGAACGCCCAGACCACGCAATACACGTGCCCAGCGGCGACCCGCGCCATCATCGACAAATTCACGGCGACGAATACCAGCGCGAGCAGCGCTACGCTGTCCGTGAATCTGGTCACCACCGGAGGCAGCGCGGGAGACTCGAACCTGATCACGAAGACGAAGGCGATCGCTGCCGGCGAGACCTACACCTTCCCGGAACTGGTTGGGCATACCGTCGAGGCTGGCGGATTCATCAGCACCCTGGCGAGCGCGGCCACGAGCATCACAATCCGTTCCAGCGGGCGGGAGATCACGTAATGGCCAATCTGTTCGGTTCCAGTCTGATTGACCGGCCTCAACCGTTGCCGAGCGAACGGCAATCGCCTGGCGGACTGGTGTGGCGCGAAGACCTTGGCCGGTGGGACATGCCGGAAAAGACCACGAACTACGGCAACCTGATCGGCGCGCAGGGACCGCAATACTCGTTCGATGGGCGGTCTCTCGTACTTGACCCGGCAAGCGTGAAGCGCCCCGGATCGTTCGGCGGGATGTCCCGTGAGCTGTCAGGCGTCAATGCCATGCCGCGCATCGACGTGGCCATGGCGGGCGATCCGCAGGTAGCGCAGTGGCTCCAAGATCCCGCGTTCCGGCAAATCCTCGGACTGCTTACCACCGATCCCGATAACACGCAGGGCGTGAAGCTGGACCAGTTGCCGGCCGGGTTCGCGGAGAAGTTCGGCCTTGACGCGAACAAGGGCGACGCGGTGCTTGGGTTCGATGCGCGCCAACCGAACCTTGGCGCCCTCGGCATGTTTGACACTGCCGGTACGCCGTTCTGGGATCAATTCCTCGAATGGATAACGCCGGTGGCAGCGATCGCCGGGCCAATGGTAGGCGGCTCGCTGCTTGGCATGGGGGCCGGTGGCAGCGGCGTTACCTCAGCGGCGCAGCTCGGGCTTGACTCCGCCGGCATGATGGGCGGCATGGGGTCGAGTGGCCTAGGCGGACTTGGCGCCTTCGGCGGCGGCTTCACCGGATTCCCGACTGGCGCAGATGGCGGGCTTGCCGCGGGCGGCGGAACCGTGAGCGGCGGCAGCCTCGGCCCTGTTCCCGCATGGGCACCATCGCAGGCAGGGGCCGTGTTCAACTCGTCAATCCCGTGGGCTGCCGGGCTCTCAGAGGGCGCCACGCTCGCGGGTAGTGGCCTGACCACTGCCGAGATGCAGGCGCTCGGCCTGAGCGGCGTGAATGCCCTTGGCGGGACAGCGCTCAATGCCGGGCAGAACTACCTGAGCAACTACTTCAGCAATCCATTCACGGCAGCAGGCAAATCAGGAGGTGGCAGCATGGGATGGCTCGACACATTGCTCAACGTGGGCGGAAACTTGGTGAGCGGCTACATGAGCAGCAACGCGGCCAAGGATGCGGCTGCGGCTCAAGGACAGGCGGCGGATGCGGCGAACGCCACCACCATGGCCATGTTCCAGCAGAATCGCGCCGACCTGGCCCCGTGGCGCGTAGCGGGCGTCAATGCCTTGGCGAACCTCGCCGGTGGCATGCCGAACTGGCAGAAGGACCCTGGCTACGAGTTCCGTCAGGCCGAAGGGTTGAAGGCGCTTGACCGCACGGCTTCGGCGCGTGGGCTGCTCCAGTCAGGCGGCGCGATGAAGGACGCGATGCGGTTCAACCAGGGGCTGGCGTCGGACGAGTTCGGAAACGCATGGAACCGGCAGGCGGGGCTTGCAGGCGTCGGCCAGACGGCAACCACCACGGGTGCAAATCTCGGGCAGTCTGCGGCACAGCAGGTGGCACAGAACCAGCTCGGGGCCGGCAATGCCAGGGCGAGCGGCTACGTGGGCAGCAACAACGCATGGTCGGGCGCCCTGGGGAATGCGCTCAACTGGTGGAACCAGGACCAGGCGATGCAGCAGAATCCCTACATGATCAACATGTACAGGTGACCTCCCATGGCACTCGACCCTAGCATTGCCCTGCAAGTTCGCGGCCCGCAGCCGATGCCGGGGCCGATGGACCTGCGGCAGAAGCAACTCGGTCTCATGTCTGGATTGATGCAGATGTCACAAGCACAGCGCCAGATGGAGGAAGAACAGGCGTTGCGTGATGCTGTGGCGCAATCAGGCGGCGACTGGCAGGCGGTAAGCAAGGCGCTGCTGGGCCGCGGCATGGTCAAGCCGGCGCTGGAAATCGAGGGGATGCTGGCGAAGCGGCAGACGGAAGCGCTGTCTGCTGAAAAGGCGCAGCGTGAGATGTCGCGGCTTCGCGTACAGGACGGCGTGCGTTTGCTCGTTGGCGTAAAGGACCCGCAGAGCTACCAACAGGCGCGCGACCTGGCGCTGCGCCGTGGACACGCCAAGCCCGAGGACTGGCCGGAGCAGTACGATCCGGGCGCGGTGCAAGCTCTGATTAACGAAGGTCGAACGCTCGAAGACCTGCTCAAGCAAGACATCCCACTTACGGAAATCGCAAAGATCATCAAGGACCGTGATGCAGGGCGAATTCCTCCCGGCCTTGCGGCCGACGCGCTGACGAAACAGACAACGTTTGCCCCTCCGCAGACCATCATATCGATGGGGCAGCCGCAGATGATGACGGACGCTAGCGGAACGCCCGTTGCTGTGCGGTTCCCGAGTCGCCCTGGGGAACAGCCGGAAATAACCTCTTTTCCAGGGTTGAAGCCACAAGCTCCGGCAGGGCAGCAACACCTCACGGAAGGCGAAGGGAAAGGGACGCTGTTCTATTCGCAGATGAACACGGCGGAGAAGGAAATCAAGAATATCGTCGGCGCTGGGTTCAATCCCGACTCCATGAGCAACCAGCTATCGACGCGGCTTGCCGGGTCTGACTGGACGAACTGGCTAGCACCGAAGAACGCGCAGCGCTATGCACAGGCGACAGAACAATGGGCGGAGGCATTCCTGCGGCTCAAGACCGGGGCGGCAACGACGAAAGACGAGATACGGCGTAACGCGCGCGCCTACTTTCCGCAGCCAGGTGATGGCCCTGACGTTGTGCGGCAAAAGAACGAGATGCGCGCAGCCGCTATCGATGATGTCGGTATCGTGGCGGGACGCGGGTTGGAAAGGCTCAAGGCAAGAGGCGCAGGGTTAGCGCCTGCCAATGCAGGATACTCCGGCGCTTTCGTCGGCGACCTGAACGCGGCAGAAGCGGAGATCAAGCGGTCCTCCATGCCGGCATCCGAGAAATCCAATGCGCTCGACGCGCTGCGCCGACAGCGGGCGGCTGGTAAGCAGCAGTCTGGGCCTGTACGGATTACAGGAGACGCCGAATACGATGCCCTTCCATCCGGCGCCACGTTCATCGGACCGGATGGCAAGTCGCGGAGGAAACCGTAATGGGATGGCAAGACGCCCAGGAGGTAACAGGACTGCGTTACGGCGAGGTCGTGAGCAAGCCGAAATGGCAGGACGCGCCGGAAGTGGACGCAGCGCAGCAGATCGGCGCCGGCGCATTCCCTGAGACGTTCCGCGGCGTGTTCCGCGATGCGCCGCTTGGCGATCAGATGCTTGCCGCGTTCGGGTCTCCGCTGCGAAACGTGATAGAAGGGTTGAGCCAGATCGCACCGGGCCTGCAACCCGACGACAGGGCGATCGAGGCGAACCGCGTCATGGCGCAGGAGGCGCCTTTTTCTGCGATTGCCGGGAATGCTGCAATGTACGGGATGTTGCCAGCCGGGCGTACGGTCACTGGAGCGGCTGCCCTTGGCGGTGGGATCGGAGCACTGCAACCCGCGGATACGTGGAAGCAGCGACTTGCAAATGCTGGGCTTGGCGCTGCAGGTGGCGCATCTGGGCAAGCGATCGGGCATGAGATCGGCAGGATGAAGGCGGCGGCGGATGCGTCGCGGGCCATGCAGAAATCGCAGAACGCGCCACGCGATGCCGTGCTTGCTGCTGCAATCAAGGAAGGCTACGTCGTCCCGCCCAGCAGCGTGAACCCGTCTTTCAAGAATCAGGTTCTTGAAAGCATCAGCGGGAAGATTGCCACCGCTCAGGTGGCGGCGAACAAGAACCAGTCTGTCACGGACAGGCTTGCCCGCCGTGCTGTCGGTCTTGCTGATGATGCGCCGCTCACGTCTGAGGCCATGCAGCAAATAAGGCGGCAGGCGTATCAGGCGGGGTATGAGCCCGTCTCCGCAGCCGGCAAGATCGTTGCAGACAAGACCTACGTGACGGAGCTGGACGACGTGCTTTCCAAGTACCAAGGGGCAGCACGATCGTTCCCTGGGGCGGCAAAGCCTGATGTCGAAAACCTTGTCGCCGGCTTCCGGGTCGGGGAATTCGATGCCGGCGACGCACTGAAGGCGGTGCAGTCTCTCAGGGATGACGCGGCGGATGCGTTCAGGCGCGGAGAAACTGGCCTCGGAAAAGCGCAGAAGGACGTCGCACGCACGATCGAGGACCAGATCGAACGTACCCTCATGCAGCGCGGAGAACCTGCCGCGGAACTACTCAAAGGCTACCGTGATGCGCGCAAGCTCATGGCGAAGGCGCATACGGTTGAGGACGCCATCATCGAAGGCGGGGGCACCGTGAACGCCAAGAAACTGGCGCAGCGCGTTCAGGCGGGCAAGCCAATGTCGGGAGAACTCAAGACGGCAGGCGATTTCGCAAACCTGTTCCCACGGGCGACGCAACCCAATACGCAGGTGGCAGGGCCAGCGGTCCACAACCTGAAGGCCGGTCTCTCTGCGGCAATGGGTGGCGGCGGGGCAGCGGCACTTGGCCCTACCGGGCTAGGACTGGCAGCTCTACCGTTCTTTGTCCCGCCTATCGTTCGTGCCAGGATGTTTTCGCAGGGTGCGCAGAATGCGCTGATCCCGAGTTACCAGGCCAACGCACTTTCAAGACTACTGTCGAGCGGGGGCGTGCGTGGTGCCCTGCCAGGTATAGGCGCCGGCCTTCTGCCCTATGGGGCGCAGAACTAGGCGCTTGACCCATCCATCAGGAAGAAAACGATGCAGCGCAATGCGGATCGGTAGTGCGATGCAGCCGAAAATGAACAACGCACCGAACGGGCGCAGGATAACGCCAATCAACCAAGGTTCCATCCATTCCGCCTCCTGGCGGATATCACTTACGCGAGGCGAATAGCATGGCCCAATTGATGGCGCAGGGCAAGCAACAATACTTCGACGACAATGGCGGGCCGCTGTCAGGCGGCAAACTCTGGACCTATGCCGCGGGGACCACGACGCCGCTGGCGACTTACAGCGATGCCGCAGGCACCACGCCAAACACGAATCCTGTCGTTCTCAACGCCCGCGGTGAGGCGACGATATTCTGGTCTGCTGCACCGTACAAGGTGGTGCTGACCGATGCGTCCGACGTGACGATATGGACGCAGGACAATATTTCTACGCCACTTGCAGAATTGTCAGGGGCGAGCGGTTCCGCACTCGTCGGGTTCTCGCAATCCGTATCCTACGCAGCAGGAACGGTTGGTGCGGCACTGAAGCGCGTTGTCAGCGTCACCGACGAACCATTCGGCGCCACCGGCGACGGCGTGACGGACGACACGGCGGCGATCCTTGCCGCGATCCTGGCTGTTGCAAGCACCACAGGGCTATCTTCGGACGGAGACCCAACCGGCGCACTGTACTTCCCTTCTGGCGTCTATCGCATCACGCAAAGCGGCGTGTTCTCCGCGCTGGGCGATACGCTGCGCAGCGGTGTACTGTGCTTCGGCGACGGGCCAGGGAATACCATCATCTGGCTTGACCCGTCCGGCTTGTCTGCCGATGCCTATTTCTATGACAACGGGGCATCTGCCCGCTCGTGGAATGCGACCTTCCGCGACATGTCATTCCGCGGAGGAGCAACGTGGCGCACACTCGGACTTGGCTATGCCAACTTCAACGCATTCTGCAAGGGCTTCAAGTTCAGCGGACCAACATGGGAGTCAGCCCACGTCTTCGACAATGTGGAGTTCGCGTTTCTTGATACCGTGCTTGAGACGGCCGGAAGCAACAATGCCGACACCATAAGGTTCTCGCGGTGCATGATCAACAAGTGCCGAAGGACGAACTACCTGAACAACCTTCAGTCGATGGGCGTGACGTGGAGTCAGTGCTACGGGTCCAACCTGTTCGGGAATTTTCTGGAGTATGGGTCCGCTGTCTCTGGTGGGGCAGGGAATTTCAGTTGCACCGATTCCTCCCTTATTTTCACTCCTGACACGTTCGGGGGTGGTGATGCGTGGGCTATTGATGCGCGCATAGGCGGACCATCTGCGGCGCAGGCGCCGATCCGGTTCTCTGGTTGCCGGTTCGAGCTGCGGGGTGAGTTGTCCGACATCGGGAGCGCTACATTTAGTTCTGTGATGGCAATATTCGACTCGTGTTCGTTTCTCTGCACGGCGACGTTACCGCGCAAGATCGCGGCCGTTGCTGACGGCACGAGCATGCAATTCGATAAGTGTTCGTTCTCCCATGAGGGCGGCGGCACAGGTAAGGAAGTCGAGTGGGAAATCACCACCGTAGCGCGACGGGCCAAGAACGGGTCTTTCGTCTTCCGCGACTGCTTCGTCAGCGACTGGGATTCCTACACATTCACCTTTACACGCGGGGCAATCGTCACAGAAGGCTGCTGGATCGCATCCTCCGACTTCTCGGCAGAACCCTTCGTCCGGCTCGTTGATGGCGTTGTCCTAGGCACAGATGCCACGAACAACACAGCCTATCGTCCGCGGGCATCACAGCATGCCAATCCGCTGCGCGGCGGTACTCTGCCGCTCACCACCGGGAACGAGCAGACCGTATCCCTGCCGCGTGGCGCGCTGATCGTCCGCATCCGCGTGGTGCTTGCGGCCGGAGCGTCAGGATCGACCGGGTCTAACTATCGGCTTCTGGTCGGCAGCAACGACAAGCTGACGGTGTATGCCGAGTCCGTGGTCGGCGCGCAGAATGCTGGATTCACGATCAATGCCGACGTGTCCGTGAAGCTCGGGACCGCCATCGCTGACAGGACGGTCCGCCTTTGGGCTGATGATGGAGCGGGCGGCACGAGTGGTGCCGGCTCTCCTGCTCCGGTCCTGTGCGACATCGAGTACATCTGAGCTATGAGCCTATCCCTCTCCGCCCTTGCCGCCCTGATGACGATGCGTCGGCGCAGTGATGACCCTGGGCAAGACCCTGCCTTGGCAGCCTACGCGAAGCAGGTAGCTCCGATGATTGTGGTCTCCCTGCTGACGGCGGGAGGAATCCAGCTTGGGCCGATGGGCGAAGGTGTGTCGGACGGCCGCGAAGAAATCAAGCGCCTTACCATCCAGGTTACGCAGCTATCGAGCGACTTTCGCCACATAACCGAGCGAATCGACGAGGTCACAACCAGGCGCACGGCGCAAGTGGGCGAACTGGAAAAGCGCATCCTGACGTGCGAACTCAACCAGGCGCGAGAGTCCGGGAAGACGAAGCCATGACGCTGGAAGACGGGACATGGCTGCTCATCGTGGCCATCGTTGCCGCGCTGTTCGTGGTCTGGCGAACTGGGAGCGGCGGTGAAGATTGACCTTACAACTGAAAGGACGATGATGAAAGACCAACACGAGAAGATCAAGGGCTACCGCGACCTGTCGCAAGCTGAGATCGACCTGATGAACGAAGGCAAGGCGCTGGCAGAACAGGTCGGCGCCTACATTGCCAAGCTGCGACGACATCCAGACGTGACACGCACTCAAGCGCCTAACGACGGTGTTGCGTTGCAGCCACTCGACCAGCGCTGGATCAGCATCGGCGCTACGGACCTTCAGAAGGGATGGATGTGTATAATCCGTGGCATTGCACAACCAACTACTTTTTGAACATGACAAACGAAGTCGACCACGCATGGGCTGCTGGGTTATTTGAGGGAGAAGGCAGCTTCGACCACAGTGCCGGGAACGCGCACAGGCCACGTGCAACCATGAGCCTAACGGACAAAGACATTTTAGAACGATTTATGGCTGCCGTTGGTGCGGGGACGATGGGGCCAAGCAAGCGCCGCGCTGCCCACCACAAAGAGGCATGGCAATGGTGGACAAATGAAGCCGAATTCCACATTGTTTACGCAGCAATGAAGCCATGGCTTGGTCTCAGGCGTGTGGCTGCTGCTGAGGCAGCGATTAAGGCGCGATCAGACCACATCGCTGCATCAATTGCTCCACGCCGATGCATATGTTGTGGCACTACTTTCACACCGTCAGCCTTCACCAAAGGAAGCAGGAAACAAAATAGGTGCAGCGCCGCCCATTGCCAACTATTCAGGCAATCAGCCATGCGCAAATCAGACATGGCAGTGATCCGCGGCATTGCCCAACCGACGACGTTCTGACATGAAGATTGAGCGGCCCGCGGGCGACCCTGTTTCGGCAGTGGGCGCGGGAAACCGCGGTGCCGCTCATCCGCGTGAGTGCCGAGGCTGCCGGCATGAGCAGGTGCTGGGCAAGTACCGGGCCGGCGACCTCCTGGCGGCGATCAACGGCATGTGCATGGCTGGCATGAAGCACTGGCCTGACGGGTGCCACGGGTATGCGGAGAAAGTGCAATGAGTGAAATGAGTGCAAAGTCTGTCGCCATACTGCTGCGCAACCTCGCCCGCGACATGGAGCGGGTAGCGGATGAACTGCGGATGCTACCCGTTGAGGACGCCACCTTGCACGCCAAGGAATTGACTGGCGCGGCTCGCGTGGCGGTGACTTGGGCGCAGAAATTGGAGAAGTTGAAGTAACCAACCACAGGAGACCAGAAATGGAAACAACCTATCAGCAACGTGTAGTGGCCGAGAAAAAAGAACTGGACGAAAAGTTGGGGAAATTATTGAGCTTCTTCCAGACCCCGATTTTCGCGGGGCTGTCGGACGCTGAGAAGTCCCGCTTGCGCAATCAGGCGCGATTTATGGACGGATACGCTGCCGTGCTTGAGGAGCGTATTGCAGCGTTCCAATGATCGGCGACTCCGAATACCACTGGCGCCAGGTGCGGGACTGCGCGGACGGCGCCATCGGCGGGCCACTGTCGCAGCGGCCCTATCTGGACACAGCCCTGCGCTCTGTCGGCTACGTGCTTGATGGCGATCCTGACGGGGCCACGCTGCGGGCCATTTGTCGGGAGGCGATAGAGCGGCGGATGATGTGCTGTGGCGAGGATGATTGATGCGCGCGGAGTTGCTCCGCCTGCTCCATCAGACTCTTGACTCGATGGGCGTGGATGGAGACAACATCCACATGCTGGTCGAGTGGATCGATGATGAGGACGATGCCACCCGCAAGGAACATGAGGCGGAGATAGCGGACGCGCGCGACATACTGGAAGAATCCCGCCGCACATGGATGCTGCGCACGGTGGGGATGTTCGCCATCGGGCTCGCCCTTGGGCTGGTGCTCGGGTGGCGGTTCGGGTGGTGACGTTATGTGTCAGGATTGCTCATTCGGCAGCTTGCGGACCTCAATCTCGTAGCGGTTGCCATGGCTGTCGTTCACCATTCGCACAGTGCCAGGCGGCGTCCAGTCCATCAGCGCGCCAATGAACTTGCTGGTACAGTCAATTTTGCTGGCCCACGCGCCCGGATCGCGCTTGCTCACGGTGCCCACGTAAATGGTGTCCGTCAGCGGAGAAACGCCAATGTGCAGGTCTTCCAACTTCATTCCTACATCTCCTTCCTGGCCGCATCATCGGCCTCGTTGTGTGCGTCTGCCGCTTCTACCATTGCTTCGTCGAGCGCTTGGTCTAACTCAGCGGCGCCGCGCACCTTGAACGTCTCCATCGTCACCACTTGACCTTCGAGCGTCTTGGCAAAGGCATAGCGTGCGGCATCCTCATTCGTCAAGTACCACAGGCGTTCGAAGTGTTCCGCTTGGTCGTTGGCCTTCTCCAGCTCCGCTGTCAGCCGCAGAACCTCGGCTTGGTGCTTAGTTGCATAGGTGGCACCTTCGCGCGCAACATCGCGCAACCGCTCAACCTCGGACTGCGCGTCTGCAGCCCACTGCAGCGCCACCGCTGCGAAGTGTCGGCTTGTCCCATTACGCTTGGCTATCTCTGCCAGTATCTGCAGGTCTCGCAGCGTCAGCATAGTCTTGTCACTCATTGCTCTATCTCCTTCCTGGCCGCAGCATCGGCCTCATCCTCAATCGTCCGCAGCGCCATTTCCCGGATGCGCTGGCAGGCCTGCACCGGCTCCAGGTAGTAGGTCGAGAGGACGGCCTGCATCAGTTCCACGGCGGCATCGTCGACGGAGTCGAACCGCTCGAACAGGTGCTTCCAAAGGGCGTGCCCGTTGGCTTTGTACCGCTCGATCGCCTCGTTGAGCAGCCGGCCGCGGGCCTGCTCCAGGGCGTGGCCGCGTTCGAGGTCGGCTTGGTGGTCGGACTCGGAGAGGGCCATGTCTGCGCGCTCGGCGCGGGATAGGTCGGTCATGGCGTGCCCTCGTTGTTGGTTGGTGCTGAGCACAGGTGGAGAGATTGCATCAGATTCTTGTGCGCAGACCGATTCTTGTTGAACCCATTCGGCAACTCGGGCTGGTCCTCGTAGTCAAGGCAATTCGTGTGCGTCCTGTTGTCTCCATCGTCATCGCACCAGTACCGGGCGCCGATAGGTATCAACTTCCCGCAGTCGTCGCAGCGGTGCGGCTTGTGCTTGGCTATGTGGCACTTGAGCATGGCGTCGCCTCCAGGCCGGCTTGGTGGTCGGCTTCGTCAATCTGCATCTGGCGGGTTTCTGGGTTCATGATTCATCTGCCCGCATCTTGTGCAACTCGTCTTCAAGAAGGGTTGCGGCCCTGCCCAGTGCCCGGTATGCGCCCAGCTTCTCGGCAGCTAGACGATGAGCCTTGAGTTCTTTTTCTCCGAATTCTCCGCGGTCAATCTTGGCCTCCCATCCTAGGCATTCGTCTCTGCGCTCGTGGTCTATGTAGTCCTTATAGGCGTTGTCTGTCGCGTTCCGCAGGTTTGACAGCACACCCAGCAGGATGTTTTCTGCGCGTTCGGCGCGGGATAGGTCGGTCATGTCTTCGATGAAGTGGCTCAGTTTCATTTGGTTACTCCTCGTTGTTGGTTGGTTTCATGCGGCCACCGGACCAGCCGAAAGCTGGTCAATCGTCAGCGGCACATCGAAGAACCCGAGCTGGCCGCGCCAGGGCGTGAACGGCAGCAGCAGCGGGTCGCGCAGCACAAAGCCGTAACGGCCAACGAACCAGTGCGATGCGCTGTCGGTCACGCAGTCCACGATTTCAACGCTGCCTACGATGCCGCCGCGCTGGATGTTGTCGCGGTTCAGGCCGGCTTCCACGGCTTTTGGGCTGGCCCCAGTGCCGTGCGCGTGAATCCAGGCGCCTTCCCACTCGTCGCGGGTCATGCCCTTGGACGCATGCACCAGCACGCGCCCGCGAAAGCGGGTCGGCCAGTCGCGGTTCTCGATGTCTTTTCCGCCGTGCAGGATGATCCATGCCCAGGGCTGGCGGATGCTGAGTGCAAGCATTCTGTGTTCCTCTCGCTTCGGCTAGTCACATGTCTGCGCGTTCGGCGCGGGGTAGGTCGGTCATGGCGTCGCCTCCAGGTCGCGCAGGGCTTTTTTCGCATCTCCGGTATAGAAATCGGCCTCTCCCTCTGCCACGCAAAAATCCTGTATCTGCTGGTACAGGTTGCCGCACTCCTTAGCCACCCTGCACAGCGCCGCGATGCGCTCCGGGGTGCAGGATGCCACGAACCCCTCGTGGCACTCATGGTGACCGATAACGTATTCCTTGGCCTCACTGGCAAGCCTTGCGATTTCTTCGATGTTCATGACTTAGCTCCGTGTATGGTTGGTTGGGCGCTCTACCGATTAGCCAGGCGCCCGCCGGCAATTCCGGGAAGGAGTCTGCGCACGCATCGCGGGCAGGCCACAACCCCCAAGCGCATCACGGACATCGGCAGCAACCCGTGATACGCCGCAAAATGATTGCCTGCCCGGTGCTATTCTCAGCCCTGATCCAGTACCGCCATGCGTGCCTCGTAGGCTTTCCCGAGTTCTGCGCGCAGCACATGATCGGATATCGAACCGATCAGGTCGCCGCATTCGCCCAGGGTGTCGTAGTCAGCAGCTTGCTTGATGCGTTCGGCCAAGTCTGCCGGATCGATCGCCATGGGCTGCGCTCCGCGCTGTTCCACTTGGCGCAGCATGGCGTCGTCGTCGGGGGGCTGGATTGCCTGCTCCTGTGCTGCCTGCTTCGGCTGGCGCCCGCGGCGCGGCTGTGCAGGCGCTTCCTGCTGCGTGGCCTCGCGTACCAGTCCCATGGTGCTGACGGCTTCGCGGAACGCGGCGATGTCCTTGGCGGTCTGCCCAAGAGCGTACAACTCGGCATAGGTGAGCCCTGCCAGCGCTTGACGGTCAAGACTGATTCCCTGCTTCGTGGCGAATGACATGGCGCCGTCACGCAGTTGGTCGATGGTGCGCTCTGCTCCGGCAGGAGGGGCCTGCGGGTTCTCGATCAGGCGCTTTACCGCGGCCTTGAGCTGCGCTTTTTCTGTGTCGTTGAACGCCCCCGCATCCAGTGCGACCTTTAGGCACCGCAGCTTGAATTTCTTAACCACTCCCTGCGGGATGAGGGACAGCACGCCGTTCCTGAAGGCCTTCGATTCCGCCAGCGTGGCGTAGTGCAGTCTGTCAAATTTCCCACCGTCACGCTTGTTGCCGGTGGCAGATTCGCTCTTGCGGACCTCGATCGAGTTCCCGGTCTTGATGTCAGTGACCTCAAGTACGGCCTCGTAGTAGTCGTCGACGGATTCGAGTTCTTCGAGGGTGCGCGTCTCGATCATCAGCGGAGAAAACTGGCGGAACACGAACAGGGCTCCCCGCTTTTCTGTACTGGCAATGAGGCGCCCCTTGATGCCGCCGTATTCGGTGGCGATCTGGCGCGCGCCGACTACGGATACGCCGGTTACGAGTTTCCCCTGCACCATCATGGCATAGACAAACTCCGGTTCTGCGGCGCCGTGCAGAACCTCGTCCTCGATCTGCATGTTGTCGCGCGCGTTCATCGCGTGCCACGCTTCTTGCGAAAACGCTGGGCGTGACAGAAGTTCCGATAGCGGCGATTCGGCGTGACCTGCCGCGGCGGCGGATTGTTGCAACACTCGTACGTTCATGGCTGCTCCTCGATTGATGATGTTGTCAGGACCACGTAAGCGCGCGGTAGCACCGGCGCGTGGCGATCACGTCCTGCGCGCAGTATTCGCCGATGCGCTGGTACTCGCCGGCGGCGAACATTTCTGCGACCTTGCTTCCGTCAATGCCTTCGGCCTTCGGGCTCGGGATGCTCAGCACTCGGCACAGCAGATCCAGGCCGACGCGCTTATCTCGGTCCGTGTCCCACATGAGCATGGTGTCTGCGATGCGCGCGTCCCACGAACGCGAGGTCATGGCTGTGCGCAGTGCGAGCGGCGGCGCGATGCCGTGCACAACGAAACGCTTGCGCAGGAACGGCAGGTCAAAGCCGGCGATGTTGTGCCCGACCCACGTGGGCATGGGCGGGTTCCCGTCCATCGGTTCCAGGACCCGACCCACCTCGGAGCAAAAGGCCAGCAGCAGTTCGCGCTCGTCTTCAGTCACCAGTACCGACGGGTCCGCATCATCTATGGCCCACCCGATTGCACAGACGCGGCCGTAGGCGCCGTTGAGGCTGGTTGTGGCGATGGCGTTGGCGATAGCCTGCGGGCGTTCCTCCTGCTCCCACTTCTGGATCGTGTCGTACTTCTTCATGGTGCCAGGTGCCTTGACCTTCGATGTGATCTCAGCGATCAGGTCCGGGTCGTCGCAGGGGCGGGTCTCGATGTCGAGGAAGATATCCATCATTCGGTCGCCGGAAGGATGGTGATGGGTTCCTTGTCCTTCACCAAACTTACATCGGCCTCGAATGTGTAGCGCTGCTCTGCTTCCACGTGGTAGCCGGGCAACTGAGGCATGCGCTTCTCTGCCCACTGGGCGAGGGCTTCGCGGATGTCGTTGATGTCCATCACCAGTTTCACGCTCACTTTGAGTTCCATTTCTGCTCCCGTAGTTGTCGCGGCTTCACGGCGCCGCTGGGGCCGTTACTTCTCAGGCACCCCTGGGGATGGGCGTGCCAACCAGTCGAACAGCTCGTCTGCATCGCGGAAAATTGAATCCGCATCCTCTGCGGTGGCCATGTGCGTGAAGCTGGAATCGTGGATGTGGTCGTAGTCCGCCCCGACCTGCCAGCTCGTCACGGCGCCCGATTCAGTGACGTGCCTGAGCAGATAGCTCGGGCCGCCGTGGAGCGGGAGTGTCGTGGCGGCCGGCTGCCACATTTCCGACGAGCGTGCGTCGTCGAAGGCGGAGAAGTGCCAGTGGTTCGGGTAGATGTAGGCATAGACGGCCCAGCGGTGCGGCCCGCGGTGGTCGAAATCAGACGCGGTACCGTTGTGGCGTGTCACGGTGACGAGGAAGTTGTTCCCGCGCCGGCGCCATTCGTCTTTGTGGTCCCATTTCTGAGCTGTCATGGTGCTATCTCCTTGTAGTTGATTTTGCGCACGCCTTAGCGTGCTGTGTCACTTGCATCCCTGCGGCGTAGTGGATGACCTTGCCGCAGCGTGGGCATGTCCATGGGCGCCGGAAGTGGGCCGTTGCGCGGCGCGTGCGCTCTTTGGTGACCGGGAATGTGTAGACTGTCATTCACTTCTCCCCATTCTTCAGTGTCCAACACGGCACGCAGAGCCGGCGCTTTGCCGGTCCCACTCCGTCCATCTTCCAGCGGCTTCCGACAAGGTGGTGTTGCGTCCAGCACTTCGGAAGCGCCACGTGTCGCTGATGACCGTGGCGTTGCCGATGGGGTGGCGCGGGCGGTCGTATTCGGAGCGCTTCACAGCGGCCTCCACTCGTGTAGCGCGGCCATCAGGTTACCCACGTAGGGATCATCAGACTTCACCTGCCCTTTGTAGCCGATCTGCGCACACAGCCGATCGGCCGCAACCGCCACAACTCGCATGCGGTCAATGGCCACTGCGGCATGTTCCGCACGCCGACGCCAGTAGCAGACATCGCACAGATGGCCATCGCTACCGTCGCGTCCGTGCGACCCGTGGTTGATAGCCCAACTACCGCATGCGCACTTGTTCATTCCCTGCGCTCCTGTTCAATCCGTCGCACGGCATCCCAACCCTCTGGCGCGGCGGACTCGTCTTGCAGCTCACGGATTTCGCGGTCAATCTGGCGCGACTTGACGCGCCAATAGATTCCGTAGGACACGCCAAGGGTAATCGCGGCTAGATCGATGATGGTGTCGGCGATGCTCATTGGAGTAACCCACCAATACTGCCTTTGAAGTCAATATTGGGGAGGATGGCCTGCGGTTTGAAGAACACCCGGTAGTGGTACACGCCAACCGGCGCGCTGTTCACTTGCTCAACGAAGAACGTCACGTTATCGGACAGACCTAGGAAGTGCTTTTTGTATTCCGCTGCGCCGGTCTTGCATGTCACCGAAACCTCGCGCGGCTTATCGTTGTTTCCCAACGAACACAGCCCCTCGATGGTCAGCATGTATTCGCTAGTTATTCCGTTGTAGAACACGATTCTCCGAGTGATCTCGAAATTGTCGGCGGCTTTCGACAAGTTGCTGGACGCTATGTCGGCATCGGTGCAACTGGCCAGCAGTGCGGCAAATATGGATAGTGCAAAAATCTTCTTCATGATCGCGTCCTTAGTTGGATGTGACTGGGGGCTCACGGAATCACTCCCAGCATGATCAGCGCCGCGCCCAGCAGGCACGCGACTACCACCATGCCGTTGCCGACGGCGTGCCAGTCAATCACTCGCGGCAGCATCGGCGCCGACTGCCAGGGGATGCGGCGCAGGTGTTCGGTCTGCCGGCGCGCGAATGCGTGATCGGACTGCCGCACCTGGCGCGCTGCACCGATGCGGGCCTGCGCCATGCGGCGCGAGAGTTCGGCTGAGTGGCTCATGACCGCTGCCTCACCCATCCGCGCGCCAGCATGGCCTTGTCCATCTGCGCGACGGACAGCCCTTGTTTGGCACCGTTGAGGCGCATCACTGCGCCCTTCTTTTGCGATGCCCTGCCTACGACAGGATGGGCGAGCGCTACAGCCATCAAGGTGGCCGGGAGCGCTGACGCATTGGCGGGGTAGTACTTGACGCGGTTCATGGTGATCCTCCTGTGATTACGGCCTGCACGGCATGAGCAGGCCAACGGTTTCGCCGCAGCGGATGCATGCGGGCTTGTCCGGGCCGCGAGTGGAAATCTCCCAGCCTTGGATAAGGGCGAGGTAGCGGCGATGGTAGTGGGCGTCGCCTACTGGCAGCGTTTCGATTGGCGTTACCTTGCCGGTGCCGTCGCACATGCCGCAATCGTGCTCGTGGCCCATGCTGCATTCGGCCACGCCATCGCCGTGGCAGTAGGCGCATTCCTTTGGCTTTGGCGGCATCGCGAACGGGACCGGAATCCATTCGCCGGGCGTCCATTCGCGGGCGAAAAGTTTGGCCGCGTCCGGCGCACCCGGAATGTCCGGGATGTCGGCATCGGCCGGCACGCGCACCATGATCTTGCCGTCCGTGGCCCACGTGTAGTCGCCGCGGGTGAACGGCAGCGCCCTGTCTCCGTACCCGCAGAATTTGATCAGGTCCATGCTTCCGACTCCTATTTCTTCGCTTGACATGCCATAGACTATGGCACATGATATTGGCCATGTCAACGGAAAAGATGCTATAGACTATGGCGAAAAACCTGTCATTCTTCGCCCGGATGCGGCGCAACAAAATCATCCTGCCGCGCATGGTGGCGATGCGGGCGCAGGGTGCGACGCAGGCCGAAATCGCCGCGAAGTATGGCCTGTCGAGGTCCAGGGTGCAGGCGATGCTGAGGGCGGCATCGACCAGTCAGGAGACGTCGAAATGACCGCGGAACATGCAGGTAGCCACAAGTTTAAGGTTCCGAAAATGCTTCTGAGCCCGGTGAGTTATTGGGCCGAAGCATACGGAATGCGGCGTGCAATCAAGGTACTGGATACGCATGCTGCGTACCTGAGAGGGCAGGGAAACAACAGGGCAGCGCACGATTTGCGCACTGTGGCAAAGGCGCTGAAGGCCGCAATTACGCGAGAGAACGCGGTGGCGGAATCGGTGACACTCGGGTGGGTAACGAGCACTGACACCGATATTCCCGCGCAATGAACACCGTTCTCCCTGCCGGCGCAAAGCCGGCCTTAGCCCCTCCGTCCGTGGCCGGCCGGAGGGGATTTTTTTGCGAGGTAACATGACATCCTGCATCCCCTACCCCGTTGAACACCTCCCACCCCTGCGCACCCAGCTCGCCGACTGGCACCAGTCCCTGGCGCAGTGGGGTCCCGAGCCGCTCGCGGCCCGCCAGACGCAGATCCAGTGCGAGGCGCGTGGTGCCCCGCCACCGCCACGCTACGGGCGCGTGTGCAACCTGCCCATGCCGCAGCAGGTCGGCACCAGCGGCTGCCCGAAGGCCGTGCTGGAGTACCTGGCCGCGCACCCTGGGCGGCATGATCTGTCTGCGATTGCGCATGTGTGCTCTGCGTGGCAACGCAAGGCGGTCGGATCGGCGCTCAATGCGCTCGTGGCCGCTGGCCGGGTGCGGAGGATCAGGACGCGGGAGTCTGGGCTTTATTCGCTGTATGAGCTGATGGGGGATGGGAAATGAATGAGACACACGCCACTGCACTCCTCGCTGCGGCGAACGAGATTTGCCGCGACATCCCAACCGGGTACGAAATCCGCCTGTGCATGGAAAATGGTGCGGCATGGGTGACACTGCATAATTCCGATGGTGATTTGATCGAGCTTCCAGACGCAGCCGACAAGACACTAGCGGAACAACTCAACGACGCAGTTCATGCCGCGATCCTCGACGATGAAAGCCTGGCCCGTGCGATGGATGAGCGTGATGCCGATGGCGGTCCGACGGGCCTAACTCCAATTTAGGGCGCAAAACTGCGCCGTAACACCGAAACCATGCCACCCCGTAAGCCCCCCAAGCCCACCGCCCGCAAGATCCGCACTGACCTACGCATGTATTCCGCGATGGCCGAAGATCAGGGCCGCGCTGCCAAGTCAGACGTGGCCCTCGGGCTGGACCTGGCGGAGCGCACCCGGGCCAAGCCGCGGGACCTAGAGGGGGCAGAGCAACGCGCCTTGTTCCACTGGGCGAAATTGGCGCAGGGCACGCACCCTGAGCTGCGCTACCTGCACCACGTCCCCAACGGCGGCGCGCGCGACGCGATCACCGGCGCACGGCTCAAGGCGCAAGGTGTCAAGGCCGGCGCACCCGACATCTATCTCGACGTGGCGCGGCGCGGGTATCACGGCCTGAGGATCGAGCTGAAGGCGGCTGGTGGCAGGGTCGGCAAGGAGCAAGCGGAGTGGATAGCTTTCCTCACCGCACAAGGATACTGGGCCGCGGTCTGTGTCGGGTGGGAAGCGGCGCGGGATGAGATTGAGGGGTATCTGTGTGGATAACGCTGCGGTTGAGCGGCAGGACCGTACCCAGGACTGTCCGCCTCGAACCGCTGGTTAGGCCACACGATGGAGAAACGAAATGACCGTTGAGATACCAATCGCCGCTGGCAAGCGCATTGCCGACGAGTACGGCTACGACCAAGTGGTGATCGTCGCGCGCAAGGTCGGCGGCCCAGAGCATGTCACGACCTACGGCGTAGACAAAGTGCACTGTGCCGTGGCGGCGCGCATGGGCAACTTCTTCAAGCACAAGTTGATGGGTTGGCCGCAGCCAGCAGGTGCAGCCTTCGAAGTGCGCATTGCGGGGCCAGACGACGTGATCCAGAACGCGGACGAGTTGGAGGCATTGCGGTGCGCCAACAAGGTGAACATCGAGTACCTCGCCGACCGACTGAAGAACCCGGACAACGAGGTGCTGTGTGTGGCAACAGTTCACCCGAGCAATGGGGCCTAACTCGATGTTAGGGCGCAAACCTGCGCCCTAACACCGCGCTCCGCGCTAGATTGGCCCTGCCGAAGACGCAGGTATAGACTGATTTTTCGGGGCCGACGGGACACCGCTTTGGCCGGCGCTGTCCTGCCGACTCAGGACTTACCGTCTGCCCCACCCCTTTACTCAGTCGGGAGGAATCATGCATGACCTACCTTTCGCGCCTGTTCTGGTGCCTAAAATATCGCATCGCGGAATGGCGTTACTGGCGGCGTGGCCGCTATGAGGACCGATGACGGGGACTACCCGGCACCCTCAGCCGACGCAATCCGCCAATCCATCGATGTCCTGTTTTCCCCAGACGACGTAATCGAGATCCGGGCCATAGGCTCGGACCGAACAGAATTCGGGTATTTCGACCCGGCACACCGCGAGGATTTAATCCGGGCCGTCATGGATGCCAACCGCGGCCGTTCCAACCTCTACTTCCCCATCAATTCCGTCCTACCCGACCTGTTGGCCCGGTCCGCCAACCGGATGCGCCGGGCAGGCAAGCGGGACGCGGCCACCGGGGACGCCGGCATCGCGCGGCGAACGTGGCTGCCCATCGACATCGATCCGGAGCGACCCAGCGGAATCAGCGCGACGGACGAGGAAAAGCAGGCCGCGCGCCACGTGGCACGGGTGGTGGTCGGCTATCTGCGCTCGCTCGGCTGGCCGGACCCGGTGATCGGCGACTCCGGCAACGGCATCCACGTGCTGTATCGCATCGACCTGCAGGCAGATGACGGAGCCAGGGATTTGGTCCGGTCCGTGCTAATCGCACTCGCGGAACGGTTCGACACGCCGGCGGCGAAGGTCGACCGCAGCGTGTACAACGCGGCGCGGATCTGGAAAATCTACGGCACCGTTGCATGCAAGGGCGACCACGTTCCAGGGCGACCCCATCGCGCCGCTGCACTGCTGCAAGTCCCTGATACTGTGGGATTAGTCACTGAGGACATGCTGCGATCGTTCATCGTTCAGGCGGGGGCCATGAACGGCGATGAACGGCCTGAACGGCGCAATGGCACCCACCACCCTGTTGCGTCCCCATTCCAGGCGGTCAATGAGGCGGCGATGGCACGGCTTGGAGCCTGGGTGCCGGCGTTGCTGCCGGCGGCTCGGCCCTATCACGATGGGTGGCGCGTGGCGGCTTCCGACCTGGATCGAGGCCTGGAAGAGGACGTGTCATTCGTGTCGGATGGCATCCGCGACTTCGGCCAGGAGGATGGGCTGTCTCCCATCGACGCGGTAATGCGCTTCGGAGGCCATACGCGGCCCGCTGAGGCGGCGCAGTGGTTGGCTGGGCAACTCGGCATGGCGTGGGAGGTACGCGGGCGCCAAGGGCCTGCTGGTGAGCCGCAGGAGGCACCTGCTACGGGTAGCGATGGTGCGCCTGGGGATGAAATCCCCATCGAGGCATACATGGACGATAGTCCGCAGCGTGCGCCTGCCGTAAAGGCGCCCCCGATGGACTGGCAGGATCTTGCTCAACGTGATGCCCCTGCGCGGGAATGGCTGATAGACGGCTGGCTTGGACGAGGGCATCCAACGCTTTTTGTCGGGCCTGGTGGAGTTGGCAAGTCATTGTTAGCACAGCAACTTTCTGCGTCGTTAGCGGTTATGGAGCCGCTCTTAGCAGACGTTGTTAGCAGACCCCTGCGAGTTCTCATGTGGATGTGCGAGGATGACCATGACGAGTTGTGGCGCCGGCAGGTTGCAATCTCTCATTGGTTGCAGCGCCCACTGAGCGACTTCCAGAACCTCGTTATCGTTCCTCGCCTCGGCATCGACAACACCCTGCTTACGACTGAGTACGGGCGCCCTATGTGGACTCTGCTCATCAATGAGCTGCGCGAACAGTGCGGGGACTACCAAGCCGACGTTTGGGTCGGTGACAACATAGGGCAGATGTTCGGCGGTAACGAAAACGCGCGCCATGATGTGACGATGTTCATCAACGGCGTGTCTGGCGCATGCGGAAAAACAACCCCGATCCTGCTGGGGCACCCGTCACGTGGTTCAGGAAGTGAGTTCTCAGGGTCGTCGGCGTGGGAGAACGCTGTCCGCATGCGGTGGTGGTTCTCGGATCGGCTGCCTGACGAGAAGGAACCAGATTCGGATGTGGAGCGCGACCCTTCCGTCCGGTTCTTGTCGAAGCGTAAAACCAACTACTCCGTCAAGGACTACCGGCAATTCCAGTGGCGTGAAGGCGTCTTTTATCCCCATGTCGACCCAACCGGGATAGATGACCCGTACCGCGAGGCACAGGCCAAGCGTTTGGTCATCCATGGGATTCAGCGTTTGGCGTCTATGGACATCTACACGTCGGAAAAAACAGGGCAGAACTACCTGCCTGCAATGTTGCTGAAGTACGGACTAAACGATGGGGTTCCGGCCGGAGTGATAGGTAGGGCCATGAGAACATTGCTTCTGGACGGGAAAATTGCGCGGAAGGAGGTCGGTAAGAACGCCGCACGGATGCCGAAATATGGGCTTTTGGTATGCTAACAACGTGCTAACAACGCACCATAAACTTGCTAACAACCGCCAGCAGCAACTATGCGTAGGCGCTGCAGCTAACAACCCCCTGGGGTATACCATCCCCCAGGGTGTTGTTAGCAAGCTAGCAGCGCCGGAGTGCTTAGCAACGCGCTTAGCAAACATAAGGAAACGCTAATGAGAGAAACATGCAGCACATGCAAGCATTGGGACGAGGACAACAGGAAAGGGCAAAACTCCAAGGTTGGGACGTGCCGCCTGAATCCGCCAACGCTTTACGACGTGTCGTCGAAAATGTTTGATGTCGATGCCTGGTCTCAACCGATAACGCACAGTGACGACAGGTGCTCCCATTGGCGATGGAGGCAGGAATAGCCATGACCGACAAACTCCAGTGGGAACGCAGCGGCTTGATGGGACTATTCGCCCAGGGCAACGGATGCGAGTGGCGCATCGGCCTGTGCTTCGTGGATGGCGTGCGGCGCTACACCCTCTACCGCGATTTCGATCTGGTGTGCATTGTCCCGTCGAGTGACGAGGCCAAGGCAGCGGCAGAACGGGACGGGGCCAACTTGGCCCAGGAAAACAAAACCCGGCCGAAGCCGGGTTGATGGTGGTGCGCTGCCTGCCTACCCCGACATCGCCGGGCTCTGCCACCGGCCCTCGAATCGCCCGGCAACCGGGTAGCGCTGGGCGATCGCCCAGCAGGTGAAGCGCACGCGCCAGAATGGGATAGTGGCGGTCATTGCAGATCCGCCTCAAGCAGCCCAGCTTCGCGCAGGGCCAACTCTTTGTGGGTCATGGCGCGCGCCAGGACTGGCACCAGGGGCTTGCCGCAGGCGGGGACGCGGTAAGCGGCGGCGGCGAGATCGGCCAGCTCGGGTTCGGTCTCCTGGAGCACCAGGGCGTAGGCTGCCATGTGGCTCGCGCCACCGCAGCGGGCGTCGGCGTACATTGACGCCGCGGCGTTTTCCTCGATCTGGTGCAGATTCAGCGGTTCGCCGAACCGGGAGATGGTCGGCTCCCGGAATAGATAGGCTTCGTAGAGACTCATGATTTGCTCCCTTCAGTTGGCAGATTCCGCCGCCGGTCTGGTGCCCCTGCCTCACGCAGCATGCGCCGCAGGTGGCCAGGGCTGATGCCGTATTGGGCCGCGGCTTGCGCCGGGGCCAGGGTGCCGCTCAGGACCGCCGCTAGGGCGGCCTTGGCGGCTTCGGTTTGGCGGGCGGTCACACCAGCCACTCCACGCGGAGCCCGTCCGTCGGCGCCAATTTGATGGCTCCGTCAAGATGCCCGTCAGGGAGCGCCGCGAGGCGACGGGCAAATTCCACTGTTTCCTCACGCGGGATCGTGAGGACCGGGTTCCCAGCGTTTCCGCCGTCGCAGTACCAGCCGACTGAATCAGGCTGGCCCTCACGCCCTTCGTGGGCGCTGTAGCCTGCATCCTCGGACACGTCCGCCGGGCAGAGCCTCCCTATTTGTTCCGCTACTTCGTAGATGCTCATTTCGTTCCCCTTATTCGTGGTGCCAGCCCACCTGACTGGCGCGGTTTCCGGGGCGCCCGCTGGGCAGGCGCTAGGGAAATCACATGCCGTAGATATCGCGCCCTGCCAGACGCTCGGCGCTCTTGGCGGCTGCAACCTTGGCCCTGTATGCCTCGATTTCGGGCCGGGCAGCGATCAGGGCGTGGAGCTTGTCGCTGTAGGGCTTGGCCCGCAGCCAGGGCTTGGAGCCCGGAAAGGCACCGCCACTGTCGCTCATGGCGAGCAGGCTGGTGTAGGCGTCGTTCAGCTCGGCGAGGTTGGCGGTTGAGAGGTCTATCTCAACATCGCTAAGGGTGGTGGTGCTTAGGTATCTCATCTTGCTCCCCTTCCATCCTCCCTGGCTCGTCCAGGTCCGTACTGCATGACTCCATAGTACTCCTATCGTGCATGATGTCCAATGCAATGTTCGAATAGAGAGTTTGTGATTGATAGGCTTGCGCTATTTGGTGGGGGGTGGTATATCCATGCGCACGATGGGTATATCGGGGGCGCAATGGCAGCAAGGCTCAGGCCGCGGCATCAGGACGAGATCCGCGCAAAAATACAGACGAGTCAGCTCATAAATCGCTTGACGGAATGTGGTCTTGGTGCGCTAGAACTGCGTCCCGACCAGCTCAAGTCTATTGAGATCCTGCTGCGCAAGTCGCTGGCGGACCTTTCGTCTGTCTCTCTGACAGGACCTGATGGAGGTGCCGTCGAATTCCGCGAAGTCGTCCGCCGCGTCATCGACTCGCGTGAGACGTGAGACCGTCCTGGAGATCAAGACGCCTCGCGTGTTCGCGCCGCTGCTTCGGCCTGCGCGCTACAAGGGCGCCTTCGGTGGACGTGGGTGCCTTCGTGGGGACTCGAAAATTAACACCCCTACCGGACCTGTCGCAATCCGTGATTGGCGGGGTGGAGAGCTTTTCTCCTACGACGGTACATCTGTCGTCTGCGCACTGGCTTGGCCATCCGTGCGGTATAGCCGTGATAGGTTGTTCGAGGTTAGGACGGCCGCATCGTCGTTCGTGGCCACGGCGAAGCACAGAGTATTCACCCCTTCTGGGTGGATGATGGTCGTCGACCTACTCGATACGGCTTCCCATCGCGTCGCCACTTTTCCCACTGCGCTTTTGCCGCCTCGGAAATCCTGCGACGACCATCTTCGCTCCAACTCGGGCATCGATCAGCCAGCGTCTCGCGCAAATGCGCTGCGTTGCTGGAGAACAGCCCTAAATTTTCTTGCGAGTTGTTCAGCGGATTGCCGTCTAGGTGATGCACCACCTCGTGCGGATGTAGAAACCTACCGATCTTTGCTTCGAAGACTAGCCGATGCACCGCAACGTACGAGCCGTGTTTCGACGCATTTGGATGGCCAGGCGTGCGAGCGTACAGATAGCCCTTTACCATTTTCACGCCCCCTTTCCAGCCAGGACGATTCTCGCGGAGCGGCGGAGCGAAGTTGTGCAAGCACGGGAACCCATACCGCCGAAAGATTTTTTGTACTGTCTTGGGCGTTGTGCCAAGACGTTCTGCTATCTCACGAGAATAGAACCCTTCACGAGCTAGCGCCAAAATTCGCAAAACGCGCTCTGGATCTCTGCATCGAGATAGATCTGGACGAAAGTCTCCAAACAGGCTTTGGCATTGCAAACGCCTATCTTCGCGATGATCCATGTGAATTCCTAACTGGTTGTAACGACAGTCTCCATTATACGGAGATAGTTAGCGTGAGTGAAGTTGATGCGGATGAATACTTCGATGTGTTCGTCCCGGTGCACGGGAACTATTTCGCTGATGGTATGCTGCATCACAACTCAGGAAAATCGCATTTCTTCGCCGAACTGATGGTAGAGGAAAACATCAGGGCCAAGCGCGACTGCGTATGCCTTCGCGAGGTACAAAAGTCGCTGGAGTTTTCTGTCAAGAAGTTGCTGGAACAGAAGATCGAAGCGATGAACGCCGGCGCTTACTTCGAGGTCCAAGACAAGCGCATACTTACGAAGCGCGGCGGGCACGTCATCTTCGAAGGTCTCCAGAACCACACCGCGGACTCGATCAAGTCGCTGGAAGGGTTTGACTTGGCATGGGTCGAGGAAGCACAGTCACTCTCGCAGCGTAGCCTAGACATCCTGCGCCCGACTATCCGCAAGGACGGGTCCGAAATGTGGTTCTCGTGGAACCCGAACCACGAGTCAGACCCTGTTGACGCGCTGCTGCGGAACAATCCGCCCAATGATGCCATCGTCGTGCAAGCGAACTACCGCGACAATCCATGGCTTCCGCAAGTGCTGCGCGACGAGGTAGCCTATGACCAGAAGCGAGACCCTGACAAGTTCGCCCACGTCTGGCTCGGCGGATACCAGCGCAACAGTGAGGCGCGCGTGTTCCGCAACTGGCGCGTTGAAGAATTCGACGTTGACCCGTCGTGGACGCTGCGTCAGGGCGCCGATTGGGGGTTCTCGATCGACCCGTCCGTGCTGGTGCAGTGCGCCATCGTCGGGCGCAATCTCTACGTCATACATGAGGCGTATCGCGTAGGATGCGAAGTGGATTTCCTGCCCGACCTGTTTCGCAGCGTACCGGATGCCGAACGCTGGCCTACCATCGCTGACTCTGCCAGGCCTGAGACTATCAGCTACATGCAACGCCACGGATTCCGCAAGATGCTCGCGGCAGTCAAGGGCGCGCGATCCCTCGAAGAGGGCATCGAATTCCTGCGATCGTTCGACATCATCGTGCATCCACGCTGTACGCACACCATTGACGAGCTGACTATGTACAGCTACGAGATTGACGACATGACGGGCTTGGTGCTGCCGCGGCTCGCGGACAAGGACAACCACGTGATTGACTCGCTGCGCTACGCCTGCGAGGGTGCCAGGCGGATGGCAGCAACCAAGCCAACAGCCCAAGCGCCGCGCCGCGCAGTCTCCTGGATGACCTAGCCAATGGCCAAGACCGACGATAAGGAACTGCTGGCCACCGCACGCGAGCGGTTCCGCAGGGCGTACGACGCAGAGCTGCACATGCGCCAGCGCTGGCGCGATGACTGGCGTTTTGGCGTGCTCGGCGACGAACATCAGTGGGACGAGAGGGCATTGCAGGCGCGCAAGCTGGCTGGGCGTCCTGCGCTGACGGTCAACAAAATCTCGCAGCACGTGCGACAGGTAGTCAATGACATCCGGCAGAACAGGCCAGCGATCAAGGTGCTGCCCGTCGATGACGTGGCAGACCCTGACACTGCCGAGATCATGACCGGCATGTGCAGGCACATCTACCACAGCAGCGACGGAGAGATAGCGACAGACACAGCGGCAGAACACGCCATCGTCAGCGGATGGGGATATTTCCGCATCCTGACCGAGGCAACGAAGGACGGCGGACTGCTGGACATCGTGTTCCGGCGCGTCGCCAACGCTCTATCGGTGCGCCTGGACCCTGACGCCGAAGACCCGACTGGCTCCGATGCGCAGTGGGGATTCATCACGCGCGCATTCGGCCGCGAAGAAGCCAAGCGCAAGTTCGGCCTCAAGGACAAGGACTTCCGGTCCTGGGAGGCTGGCGGTGAAGAGTGGGAATGCTGGCACGATGACGACAGCATTGTCGTAGCCGAGTATTACTACAAGGACGATGACGGCGCCTGGCAGTGGTGCAAGATGGTCGCGGATCGCGTCATCGAGCGCACGCCATGGCCGGGGTCGATGATCCCAATCATCCGCATCATCGGCAACGAAAGCCACATCAACGGCGAGCGCGACTATTGGGGCATGGTGCGGCCGGCTCGCGGCTCGCAGCAGCTATACAACCTGTGGGTGACGGCCGAAGCCGAGATCGTCTCGCTTATGCCTAAGGCGCCGTACCTGATGCCTGAAGGAGCGGACGAAGGGTACGAGAACGAGTGGGCGAGCGCGAACAGCGACAACCTCGCTGTCATCCACTACAAGGGCATCGACGCAAACGGGAATCCCGTATCTCCTCCGCAACGTGTGCAGCCCCCAATGCCGCCTGCCGGCATCATCCAGGCCAAGTTGGGAGCAAGCGACGACATCAAGGCAGTCATGGGGCAGTATGACGCCAGCCTGGGACAACGCAGCAACGAGACCAGCGGCAAGGCCATCGTCGCGCGCCAGCGCGAAGGCGACACATCGACTTACCACTACATCGACAACGTAGCGCGTGGGATGCGCCAAGCCGGGCGCATCATCATCGATCTGGTCCCGCACGTCTATGACGTGGCGCGCATCGCCCGCATCATGGGCGAGGACGGGACGGTGGACATGGTCCCGGTTGATCCGTCCATGCAGATGGCCATGCAGAAGTCTCAGGACTCCACGGGGAAGATTCGGCGCGCAATCAATCCGGGAGTAGGGCGCTACGACGTGATGGTCGTCACCGGGCCGTCATTCACGACGAAACGGCAAGAAGGCGCCGAATGGATGACGCAGGCGATGCAGGGGAATCCGCAGCTCATGCAGATCATGGGCGACCTGTACTTCCGCAGCCTGGACGTGCCCTACGCCGATGACATCGCCAAGCGCATGAAGGCGATGCTGCCGCCGCAGATTGCGCAGATGGAACAGCAGGAAGGTTCAGGCATCCCGCCGCAAGCTGCCGCACAGATGCAGGGCATGCAACAGCAGATGCAGATGATGCAGGCGCAGTTGCAGCAGGCGATGACAGCGCTGCAAGATGCCCAGCAGCAGGCCAAGAGCAAGGATGGCGAGTTGCAGATCAAGGCGGCCGAACTGCAGCTCAAGGCGCGCGAGGTCTCGGTCAAGGAAGCAGAAACGCAGATCAAGGCGCAGGAACTGGAACTCAAGGCTGCGGAGATCCAGGGAGACCAGGCTATCGAGATGGCGAAGCTCCAGGCCGATGCCACCACGCGAGCGATGCAGTGCGCGACGCAGCAAGATGCGCCTGAATCTGGTGTCGAAAGAACAGAAACAGAGTCGGGAGGCGACGACATGCCTCAGCGAGACCCGGAGATCGTGGCTGCGCTAGCGTCACTGGCGCAGCAGACGCAGGCCATTGAGCAGACGTTGCAGCAGGTCGTAGAGACGATCTCTGCGCCGAAGCTGATCGATCGTGATGCGTCCGGTCGCGCTGTTGCTGTCGGCGGGCGCGCAATCGTGCGTGACGAGAACGGCACACTTTTAGGGGTCGAATGATATGGCACAAGGCGATCTGAAATGGTTCCGCAAGGCGCTGCACAACCTTGGAGAGAAGGTATTCGACCTGAGTACCGATACGTTCAAAGTCGGGGTTATAGACAACACGACTGCGGCATGGGACACGCTCTCCGAAGCCATCAACCTGTCTGATCCTCGATGGGGCGCTGGAGGTACGCAGGACCTGTCCGCAGATCAGGTGAGCACAGCAGGAGGCTACACCGGGCCGATTACCCTGACCGGCGTGGGCTGGACATGGGCGAGCGGCAACGGTCCGACGTGGGAAGCCGACGACGTGACGATCCCGACAAACGCCGGCGGCTTCACGGACGGGTATTTCGGCATCATCTACGACGACACCAGCGCAGGGAAGGAAGTGCTGTGCGTCGTCGATCTTGGCGGGCCGAATGACCTGACCGCTGGCGATGTCGTGATCAAGTTCAACGGCGACACCAATAACAACGTGCTGACTCTCACGCAGGCCTAAGCCGTGGCCGATATCTACGTCAGGAGCGCGGCGGGCGGGACGAACGCGGGCACGTCCTGGGGCAATGCCTATACCTCGTTCACGTCCGCAATCAACACGGCGAACCATGCTGCCGGCGACACGATCTGGATCGCCCATGATCACAATGAGGCACTGATTGCTTCGGCGCAGACATGGGCCAGCGACGGCACCGCGGCGAGCCCGCTGAGGATCATCTGCGCCGACGACACGGCGAACTACGCTAGCACGTCTCACAGCGCGCCAACGACGCTCGCCCAGATGACGAACTACATGGGCACGTCGGGGAGCAATTCCCTTAGCCTATCCGTTGGACACACTTTCTGGTACGGCGTGAAACTACAGTGTGGGGATGCGGCAGGCTCTGCGAATCTGCAAATTATTTCTGCTGATACGGCGGCATCTGCGCAATGGTTCGATAACTCCGTCTTGAGGATCGGTGGATCGAGTTCTGCAAATGCGATCAGAATCGGTGCAGCAGACAGCAGCATGACGAGTAGTGCTCAGTATGTCGACTGGAAGAACACATCTGTACGGTTCGCTGCGGCGGGGCAGTCTATCCTTCCACGAGGCGGAAGGTTCGTCTGGTCCGATACACCTGGATCTGCGCTGGATTCGGCTGGAACTATCCCGACCGCGTTGTTCAAGCCATCTGCCGCAATCGGCCCTCATGGAACGGTATTGGTTGATGGCGTGAATCTCTCGTCACTGACAACCGCTTTGGTCGATCAATCGATATCCGCCAGCATCCAATATCAGTTTGCGAATGTTGAGATCGGTACTGGTTGCGTAATCACGACTGGCACGCACCCGACATTTGCGGGAGCTGATGTTATGGCGATCAACGTCGATTCCGGCGACACAAACTACAAGATGCACAAGGAGGGGTACGCCGGGAAGGTCACGGTTTCATCGGCTATCTACGTCACGACTGGTGGGGCGCGGGCACCGCACAATACGTCCGACGTTCCCCTATCGTGGGAGGTCGCAGCGAGCGCGAACGCGAAAATATACCACCCCTGCTTCACGCCCTGGATCGAGATATTCAACTCGACGACGGGGAGCCGCACTGTGACGGTGGAGGCGGCGCGAGACGGATCGGCGACGGCTCTCAAGGACACAGAAATGTGGCTTGAGGTCGAGTACCTCGGGACAACCGGCGAGACACGCGGAAGCTACTCAAGCGGCCGGGCCACTGTCATCGCCGCTGGGGCGAACCTGACCACAGGAAGCACCACATGGACGGGACTCAACGCGACGAACACGCGCTATAGCCTGGCTCGTACCGTGACCGCCGAAGAACAGGGCGTGATCCGTGCCAGAGTTGGCGTGGCTGCGGACACGACGACAAACAAGGTCTACGTTGATCCGCGCATCACCCTGAGCTGATGGCGATACAGTACCAACTTCCCTCCGGTTCGTTCATCAACGAGTCGGGAACGCTTGAGTTCCAGGCTACGAGCGGCGGATTCGCCAACGAGTCGTCCGGTACTACAACGCAGACGATTACCTGCACCACAGGGGATGCAGTCGCCGCGGGCGTAGCGGCAACGATCCTGGCAACATCGATCATTGTTTGCACTGTCGGTGCGGCGGTTGCCGACGGCGTTTCGGCAACGATATCCGTCGTTTCCGGCACTATTACCCTGACCGATGTTGAAGACCTGCGCGTCTATCAGCGCAACGGAACCAGCGCAAGCATCACGCTGTCAGGCGCCTACACCGGCGCCCCCACGGCGATCCAGGCGCGCATCGTTGAGGACGGCACGAGTACCGAAGTCGTTACCTGGACCACGATCGACGCAGCGCCAGCAGGCGGCACGTTCAGCGGCGCAATCACGGTCCCAGAAGGTGGCTGGTACAACGCACAGGTTCGGCAGTTTCCGGGAACCGGCACCACGGACGAAGGGGCCAACCAGTTCGGCGTGGGCATCCTGTGCCTGTGCATCGGGCAGAGCAACATTGCGCACTGGTTCGACCGCGGAACGAACACCGAACCCACGCACGTCGTCAAGCACTCGGGCGCAGCATTCCCGGCTACGGCAGGCACGTGGGCGCTGTTGGGCACCACGGCACAAGGCGCCGCGGCATTCGGCAATGCGCTGCGGGCACAGTACGGCGTTCCGATTGGACTGCTGGCCTACGGCGTTGGCGGCAGCGCAATCAACTCGTGGGACGGAACGGCAGACACGAACTACCGCAACGCCCTGAAGGGTGCGCAGGACTGCGGCAGCGCCGTCGAGTACGTGCTGTGGGTTCAGGGCGAGGAAGATTCCCGCCTCGGCACCGCGCAGGCAACCTACGAGACCGCGCTGGGCGCACTGGTAACGAACCTGCGCGCCGACATCACGAACCGGAGCACGCAGAGTAACCTGCCCGTTCTGGTGAGCCTTCTCGGGCGTGGCGCCGTAGGGAACCTCACGTCGGACGCCAATGGAGCAGCGATTAGGGCGGCGCAACTAGCACGCATTGCTGCCCTGTCTGACGTGTATCTGGGCGCTACGACGCATGATCTCGACCTGGCGGATGGCGTGCACTACGCCAACGCAGAGTACGAGAGGCATGCGGCCAGACTGGCGCAGACGATCAAGTTCCTGCTGGGCACTGCCACGTACCACCGCGGGCCGGCGATCGCATCGGCGCAACTGGTCGATTCCACGCACGTCGACGTGCTGCTGACGCATCGCGGCGGGACGGATATCAGCCCTGCAAGCGGCATCAACGGCTTCGAAGTCCTTGAGGCCGGCACGCCTGTCGCAGTGACCGGCGCGGCGCGGCAGAGCGCTACCGTAGTCCGTATTACGCTGACCGCCCCGCTCGCCGGCGGCGCAGTAACCGTGCGCCATCAGTACGGAATCGATGGCGGGGTGACGTTCGCCAACACCTACACGGGAGAGTTGGTCGATAACTCTGCGCTGGCGCTGCCGGTGGAAGGCATCGGCACCCTCGGAACGCAGCACGTCATTACGTGTTCTGTTGGCAGTGCGGTTGCGGATGGCGTTGCGGCAACGATCCTGGCTGCGCAGGTGATTCTCTGTTCGGTTGGCGAAGCCGTGGCAGACGGGGTGCCCGCAACGATCGGCGGGCGCGGTCCTATCGT
>JACCDR011179192.1_pt1 | contig 38933 bp, 58 predicted proteins | sample 7446431 | NCBI WGS metagenome assembly JACCDR01 (sample SAMN15323443, study PRJNA562643) | freshwater metagenome | isolation source: river surface water | place: USA:Blue River Watershed | collected 2017-08-17 | reverse complement strand
GGTTGCTAGGAATTGATCGCTGGAAGGACCCAAGACGGGGGAGGGGGGCGAGGTCGGGAGATCGGAAGCTCGCAGATGCCGAACCACGAAGGTTTGCCCCACTACTGGATCCTCCTTGCCCTCCCAGAGAATTTGGGGGTACTGGATGGCGATCCTGTGAAGCCTTTGGAGGATTGCGTAGTAACGGACCTCGTCTTTGCAGTGATCAAGCTCGGCGCTGAGTCGGATCCATTCCGCCGCATGCCTGTTTTCGGATGGCACGTCGCCTTTGCCTTTGCAAACTGGGCACACGCTCGGCCCTAGGCCGAAAGCGTAGACAAGCTCTCCACGCTGGTTTCGCTCAGCGACAATCGGCGGTAATCGATCCATCCTTGACCCCCTGCACCAGCGGCAGGTGATCCTGGTGTCCGGCTCGTCTTCGAGCCAGTCGGCGTACACCAGCTGTGGCTTGGCGTCGTTTGGCCTGGCCAGCACCGCGAGACGGAGAGCTTGGGATTCAGAGATCATCAGTTCTCTGCGTGAGTTGTCCCCTGAGCAGTAACGCACGGCGTGCAGAAATCCATTAGCAGATTTGGGCCCTTACACACAATCAGTTCATAACCGCTTATGAGAGGGGGAGAGATGTGGTTATGGGGTTATGTGGTTATGGAGAGACAGTAGACGGTTGATTTCGCGCAGAGAATTTTCACGCAAAAAAACGGGTGTGCAGAAATCCATAACCGCATAACCGCATAACCGCACGTGTCGAAGTGATCTTTGAAAACGAAAAAGGCCCGGTGTTACCCGGGCCTTCGCCTTTGTGTCTGTCCTGTTCGCCTATGACCCTGTGGCTTGGTCGAACGGGATGGTGTGCTGGTGTCCGAGTTCGGCGTTGAGGTCCTCCAGGTACAGATTGTGGCCGGAGCGGGCCCAGGAGTTCAGCTGCATGGCGTTGCGATACTCAAGTGCAGAAGAACCGTGGCGACGAATGACGGCCTGAAAACCGTCTCCAGCGTTGACGTCGCCGGGCACCGTGACGAGCTTGGGCCGACCAATGTCGTCGTCCTTGTAGCTGATCCTCTTCTCGCCGGTGAGCTGCCCGGAGCTGTCCCGGATCTCGTGATAGACGTACTTCTTCAGGTTGACGTGGCTGAGCTCGTGATCGAGCAGGGCGAGCCGCTGGTCGTGAGTGAGTTCCTTCCAGACGGTGTCATCAATGAGCAGCTCGGCATCGTAATGCTTCTTCAACCGGTCTTTGAGGCTGACGATCTTGATCGTGGCTGCGGCCGCGTATCCGGCGTGCTTGATGGCTGGTCCATCGTCGTTGTAGGCCATGATGGTGCCCACCCGGACACCTGCGTCGGCCAGGGGCTGATGGTAATCGGCCATGACCTGCTGGAGCAGCTGCAGGACCTCGTCGGGTGCATCGGAAAACGTCGTGGGCATCAAGCAACTCCGAGTCGCAGGGTTTTGATGGCATTCCTCTCGATCCGCCGGATGTTCTCGGCGCAGCAGTCGAAGACTTCACCGACCTCTTCGAGCGACATCCGGCGTCCATTCAGCCCGTGCCGCATGAGCAGGACTTCTCGATCGCGTGCTGGTAGTAGACGCAGGTGCGAGGCCAACTGCTCTTTGATGTCGTCATGGTTGTCGGGATCACGCTCGCCAAGAGTGATCTGGAATTCGGTGCCTTCATCGTCGATGTGTGATTGGATTGACACGGTGCCGTGCCCATGTCGGCTGGCCTTAACCAAGTCTCGCAGATGGGTCTGGACTTTCGAGCGGAAGTGTGCGGCGGCAAAGGTCTCGAACAGCGTGCCGCGAGCTGGGTCGTACAGGCACATCGCTGTGCAGGCCCCGACCATGCAAAGGCTGTCGATATCTTCGTGGGTGAGACCTGCGTGTATTGCGGCGTTATAGAGCGATCGGTACATCTTCGTGAACAACCGTCCCGGCACCGGATACTTCTTGAGCCATAACTCGAGTTGGCGAGTGCCCTCCGGATTCAGCCTCACGGACCCGTCTGGCGTTGCGAAGAAACCGTAGGGTCCGGTGCTGATTTTCTTGTTGCCAAGTTTCATGCGGCACATCCTTCGAGCACGTGGAGGATCTCCTCGATCATGTCCGGGTGCCACACATAGGCCGGGATCCCGGCCGCTCGGAACGCGTCGAGCCACTCCAGTTGTTCTGGGGTCGGCTTGTTCTTCTTCACCTTCAGCTCGGCGACGAGTGCGGTTCTTCCCCGCACCAGGAACAAATCGGGCCAGCCTTTGCCGTCGCCTTGCACGGCGGTTACCCACTGGCCGTCTTTCGTCATTCCGGGACGGAAGTGGGCCACTCTGAAGCCGTAGTCCTGGGCGACTCCGATCAGGTAGTCGGTGAACTCCCTTTCGCTGGCAAACTCGCGCCGGACGTTTGACGACACAGGCCGAAGCCGCTTCACGGGCGTCACGTCCACGGCCGTGCCATTGGCCAGTGCCTGGAGGATGAACGGGTTGCGTGGATCAATTCCCATGGTTCTCAGCGGTGTGGGCAACGTTTCTGATCGCAGAGGGCTTTGGGCATTGGTTCGTCGGGGTCCACTTTGCACCTGCAGTGTTCGCAGGTCACCATCCGCCTGATGGTGGCGACCAGCATCAGCAGATTCTTGTGCCGACGGATCGCTTCGCACTGCTGAGGGCTTAACTTGTCCCTGGGCTGGACAAACAGGCGGTCATCTTGGCGGGAGATGGTGAAGCCGAGGGACCGCAGCTCGTCGACCAGGTCGAGGGCAGCAAGGGTATCATTACTGGTGACACCCTTGGCCTGGATCGATTCGAGGGAAGGTGGGTTAGTCATCCTTTTTCCCTTCGTCCGCCCTCTCCTCCTTGTCGATTTGGAAGTCCCTTGAAGCCCAAGTGATGTGATCCACGTTCACTTCAAGCGATTCAAAGCCGTACTGCCAGTGAGTGTCTTGGTTTAAGACCAGATAGAATTCGACAGCCTTGTCGCTCACGACTCTGCAACCTGTAGCTCTCACCAAACCGAGAACGGGCAGGTGAGTCACGATTTCGCCGCCGAGAAACGAGCCAATCGCCAAGGCTGGCAACCAGCCGTAATGAACAAGTTCTTGGATGCGATCGATGTCAGCATTGCTGAGCTCTTCGAGGCTCTTCTCTGGCAAGTCGAGGAACTCCGGCAGACCGCCAGACTCAACAAGCTGTTGGTGTTTAACGATTTCATCTTTGTTCACGCATAACTCCTTGAAAAAATGACCAGTTGAAAACCCGTCATCCATCCCCTCCCCGGTGTCCTTGCGGGGTCGAGGAGGGGTTATGCGGTTATGCGGTTATGTGAGTTACGTGAGTTATGTGGTTATGGAAATCAGGTTTTCGTTTTCAGTTTGGTTTTCGATTCGCGAAACTTCCATAACCGCATAACTCACGTAACTCACATAACCACCCCTAGCGTGTCTTAAAACCCGTCATCCATCCCCTCCCCGGTGTCCTTGCGGGGTCGAGGCTTCTTCCCGGACGATCCAGTTGCTTCGGGCCCTGATCCTGGCCGGTGCGTCCAGTTCTCGGGTTCGCCCATTCCGGACCAGAAGTTTGTTCTGTTGTTGCTGTAGTCCTTGTTTCGCAACGGTCCGCCATGCTTGTAACCAAGTTCGTTTTTGGCAGTTTTGAGAACGGAGAATGAAAATCCCTTTTGTTCGGCAGCTTTCGTGATCTCATTCGCCGGGTAGGCGTAATCCTTCAGGAACTCCAGCAACCAGGACTTGCACTCCTCGACTTTGCTGAGCTTCTTCTCCGGATCCGCGCCTAACCGGCCTTCGGCCTCGATCCCGTCAATGCTCGCTTCGAGCGTCCACCGGCAACTGTCTTTGTCGAACTGCATCGGTATTGTCAAGTCGCCTATGTCCCGACCAGTGACGAACAACTTGGCCGAGTCCGAGCCCCGGGTCCGATCCAACACCCACAGGGAATCCGCCGCGCCACTGATCGCCATCGTCCCGCTGAATTCGTCGAATGGGTCTTCGGCCTTCATTTTCCGGGTGTGGTGCACCACAATCCCGGATACCGAGTACAGATCGAGCAGCTCCTTCAGCTCGCCGAGGGCCTCGTAGTCTTCGGCGTAACTGTTCGAATTGCCCTTCGCGGGTTTTCGGAACTTTGCCAAGGTGTCAATGATCACAAGCCGAGCATTGCTTTTCCGTGATTCGAGCCATTTCGCAATCTCAAAAAGTCCGCCCTGGTCGGCCCGGGGCCACCGGGTGTGCAAACAGAGACCAGCTGGAACCGGCCAATCCACCTTGTTTTGCAGGCGTTTGATGCGGTTATGCAGTCGTCTCTCGGTATCCTCCAAGGCCAAATAAAGAACTTCGCCTTTTTTGCTGGCCCGGCCGTCGAGGTCGTGGCCGCCAGCCACGCACCAGGAAAGTAAAAGTGATTTCCAGCTTTTCCCCTGCTTGGGTCGGCCTCCCAATAACGTCAACCCGTCCGTCAGCAAGTTGTCAACCGTGAATTTCACCGGCTCGAAGGTCTTGGCCATCAATTCCGCTGCGGTTATCCCCGGCTTCATCGCATACTTGCCCGGGATCTCCCAGGCCTTCTTGCCCTGCTCCTGGGGCGACTGCTGTTGTTGCTGTGCCTTGGTTGGAGCAGGTTGGTTTTGCTTCGGTGCACCGAACCCCTGTTGACGAAGCGATTCGCTCGCGGCCTTGAAGTCGCCGCCGTGACGGAATCTCGTGTAGGCCCCGAAGAGGTCGTAACACTTGTTGGCTTCGAGGGCCCCGATCGATCCCGAGAAGCAAAACAGGGCCGGGGTGCCGTCGGCAGCGCGGTAGTGCCCCACCGTGACGCTGATCTTCCCGGGTGTACCGTCCGGCCGGGAGTAGTATCGCACCTGGCCACGTCCACCCACGTGGGTGAACCCTTGGGCGGTCAGCAGCTCGTGCCAGGAGGCACGCCGGTTGTAGTCAGCTCCCGGGGCGAAGCTGTTGATCGCGGCCGCTTCCTGAACACGCTGACCGATGGGTGGTTTGGTCATCTCGGCGATCAGCCAGCCCGGCATCGGGGCGGCTTGGAGGTCCTGCGGGCCTCGACCCTCGACCCACTGGTACACACGGCCCGGAGGAATGCCCTTCTTCGGGTCGCCGGGGTGGATGCTCGGCGGCATCACGCACTGTCCGCCTGTGCCCTGGAACCGCAACGCCTCGTCGCCCTGGGCATCCTTCAGCACGGTGGTCTTCGGTTGGACACCGGCCGGGATGGCGAAAAGGAGCCGCGTGCCTTTGCCTGTCACCATCTCCAGGGTTTCTGGCATGGTGCCGTTGGACATCGAATGCAACAGCCGCGAACCCTCGTCGCTGTCGACGTCGATCCCGACCAGGCCGGACCCTTCGCCCAGGGCCACGCCCACGTTCGAGTTCGGCCGATCCGTCCACCAGGCCTGCACAATTGACGGGTTCGTGGAGGCTGCATTCGCCCAGTCGTTGATCCACGGGTTCTTGGCCCGCTCATTGAGCGGAACCACACGCCAGCCGCGCTGTGCGTATTCGATCGCTGCGTCACGCAACGGATTCACGACGGCCTCCAGTCTTTGCCATGATGCGCTTGCGTTTCTCCGGCTCCTGCAGCGGGCCAAGGATCTCCACTACCGCATCCTTCATGCCGTGTTCGGCGGCGTACGCCTGTATTCGACGCAGGCTCTTGGCCACGATCTGGCGGACCCGCTCCCTGGAGATCTCGAACACCGATCCGATCTGATCCAGCGTCATCTCCTCACCGAAGTACATCGACAACACCGCTCGGTACCGCCAGGCCGGTAATTGCTTGAGGAGCTTTTGGACAACGGCTTGGCAGCGTTCGCGCCGGTCCCAACCCTCGATCTCAGGATCTTCTCGGCCGTGCAACGCACCGAAGGAACCGTCCTTCCCCACCGGATCGTCAAGGCTCACTTCTCCGTGCCCGTACCGCGACCCTTTGTTCATCGACTCGATCTGCCGAGTGACCGTGGCCCGCAACCACCAGACCAGGTAGGTCGAGAACTTGACGCCCAGGTCAGGGTCGAATCGGGCCATCGCTTTGACCCCGGCCGTGTGAACGATCGAGTTCAGCTCTTCGTCCGTCCAGCCCTTGGAACGCAGAAATCTTGTTTGCCAGGGGTACGAGTACTTCAGCAGGTGCAACGGCATCGGGTACTGCGCGAAGTGTTCAGCCAGCTCTCGCTGGCCCTCCGCATTCAAACCAATCTGGCCACTCTCTGTGATGCAGCCGAATGGACCTGGCGTTGTGGTTTTCTTCATGACGAGTCCTCATTCTCTTTCCGGCCGACCGTCGTGACGTCGTACTCACCGTTGAGCTGCTCGAACCAGGTGCACCGAAGGCACCGCTCCAGAGTGTGGGCCTTGAATGTCGTGCCGGCAGCGATCTGCTGGAACGTCTTCGGTCCAGAATCGATCAGGTACCGGGCAATGATTTGCCGACGCATGTGGTCGACGTCGACCGGATCAGGTTCCGGCAGTGGCTTGCGAGGTCGGCCCTTCTTCTGTGGCTGCCCAGGTGCGGCTTGTGGGGCAACCTGTGGTTGCGTAGCTGCTTGAATCTGTGCTGCGATGGGAGCTGGTGCTGGTGTCGCTTCGGTTGCAGGCTCTGCTGGCTTTGCCCGTGCAGGGTTTGCAGGACCTCCGAGGAGTTCGTCGAGCAGAGCCAGTTGTGCCCTTAGCCAGGCTCGTTTGGTTTCCAAATCCACCATCGTCATGCTGTTCTCCCTGTTGTGATCTCCGGTTCCACTTCGACCCGTTCCCTGATCCGCCAGGACTTCTCCACAAACTCACCGCTGTCGATCCGGACCAGCCAGGCGTTGATCGTGTCGCTCGTCTCAACCATCCGTCCGCCGCGACACTGGTTTTCAATCTCGCGGTACAAAAACTCGACCTTCCAGCGGTGCCCATCCATCAGCACCGTGTGCCGCATCTTCAGGTTCACAGCGGTCAGGTGGGGCATCAGCGTTGGCGACTAATCGCCTCCAGTTCCGCAACACTCTTGTTCCGCAACTCCGGATACCTGAGCAGCATCTCGCGGTAGATTGCCCAGGTGGCCATCGCGTCCACAGCAGAACCGTGGGCACCTTTGAGGGGCTCGTGAAAGAGCCGTTGATAGATCGCTGAGAGTGACCGTGGCTCCGCATGTGCGTACAGCTTGCGGGTGTCGAGGACGGTCATCCTCGACCAATCGAAGTCGATGCCGGCAAGCAGGAACTCACGCTTCAGGAGCGGGATGTCGAGAGTGAAAGGCGAGTGAGCCACTACTACCTGTTCGCGTTGCATGATGGCGGCGATCGCCGGGGCGTGCAGGCTGAATGGCGGGCACCCGGCAACCATGGTGTCGGTGATCCCGTTTACCTCCGTGGCGCTGGGTGGGATCGGCATGCCGGGGTTGCAGCGGAAGGTCATCGTCGGGCCGTCGTCGATGACGTAGGACAGCTCGACAATGCGGTCCGTCTCCGGGTCCAGGCCCGTGGTTTCGAGGTCGATCACGATCACGACTTTGGTTCCGTGGTGGTTTCGGTTTGTTGGTTGGCTGGCCCGACGACGATGACGAACTTCTTGTCTCCAACCTCCAGGCTCTTTACTTCCAGACGCTTGCCGTCGGCGGTAAAGACCTCGACCAGCTGTGTTGCAGAGGCCGGGCGAACTGTTGCAGCGCGAAGCTTGGCAATCGTCATGCTTGACTCCTTTGCTCTTTTTGGATCAGGATTCCCAACACGGCCTTGTAGCCCAGGTACAAGACCAGCGAGTACACAAGGCTCATGAGTTGCTTCCTCCGGTGAACCAATCGGGCACTTCGTTGGCTTCGTCGGGCGGTACCGGAAGGCGGTTCTTTCGTTGCTGGATCGTCCATCGCACCGCTCGAAGCCACTGCCGGTACGGCCAGCATTTGCGTTCACCGAACGGGTAGGCGTCCCGGAGGATCTTCCGGACCTCGTCGAGCGGTGCATCCTTCGGCAGGTCCTTGAGGGCCTCGCCGATGACGCGGTGCGATTCGGCGAGCCAGCTCATGCTGCTTCTCCCGTATCCCCACTCGAAAAGCTGGGCGCTTTGGTTGCAGCCTGTTCATCCCACTCAAGCAGGAGGTTCTTCATCCGCCCGCTGATCGACCCGAACTTCGACTTCCAGTGCGGTTCGCCGTACATGATCTTGGGGGTGATCTTGACCAGCTCCCGCATCAGGTCGAGGACTTGCAGCCACTCGGTCGTGGCATCTTCCCGCATGGCCAGCACGACCTTGAACAGCTCGAACTGTTGTTGGCTTGCTGATGGCGTGGCGCTCACTTGCCACCGCCTTTCAGGGTGATACCCACGGCTTCGCACATGTGGATGGCGTCGGACTCTGTGTCTACGCACCGCAAAAATCCGACTGCCTGAAGGTCCCGTTCGGTCCCATCAGCAGTGGTAAACTGTTGCAGCAGTTCCGCTTCGTACCACTCTTCCACCGGCAGCAGACGCAACCAGGTGCGATACACACCGTCGCGATGCTCTTCCACTTCCACCGGCGAATGCCAACGTTCGTCTGGCTCGGTAATCTTGGTGAAGCCCAACGATTCCAGCACCGCTGGCGATATCTCAACTTGGGCACTCATTGCGTTAATCCCTTGCCCGGATTGGGCTGTTCGAGTTGTCTTTTGGCGTGGATTTCGCGGCGATCGATCCGCACGCTTTTCGGTGCGTGAAAGCCGATCCGAGCCTCGCCGCGATGAATGATTTCGATCAGCTTGACGACGATCTCCGTGCCGTCTGCGGTGGTCATCACCACCTCGTCGTTGACGTACCTGGTCAGAATCAGCATGGTGTTCCTCCGTGGTGTCTGGGGTCTTTCAGGTGTTGAATCCCTTGAGTTCGTTCGAGTCGCCCAGGCCCAGGTATTCGAGGTCAGCCAGGCGGAGCAGCAGCCGTTTACCGTTGGCATCGCGGACGCTTGCGTACTGCTCGTTCCAGGACAGCAGCGTGAACTGGTCCCAGGCTTGGCGTCGTTGCTGGATGTCGTTCGCAGCGACCGGAACGATCGCGTGTTTCAACCTCACGATTCCTTTCACTTCCCAACCTTCCGTCATCGGTTTGCTCCCCGTTTGGTCGGTGTGCCCTGCAAACTGTCCGCCAGCCTCTTCATCCTCCGCTCGACGGCCGCGTGTGATTCCGTTGGTGCGGCGCTACGCGAGGTGTACCGCTCGATCTCCGACCGGTGGATCAGTCGATTGCCACCCGGCGTCTTGATCGAGACGATCCTCTTCGAGCGGATCCAGCGACGGACCGCTTGGTGGGAGACGCGGAACAGCACGGCGACTTCCGCGATCGTGTAGTACTCCGAGACCAGTTCCATGTTGCTCCTGCTCCTCCTTTCCGTGGCTTCACGCGAGTCTACCGGTTGGTCCGAAAATCCATGCCGCCCACGTCCCGCCTTCGTTCCGCCTTTTGTCCCTCCCGCGTTCCGCCTTGGGCGGGATGCGTTCCGCCTTTTGTCGTTTTCAAGGGGTTTTCATCCCGCCTTGAGGCGGGACGTTGAGGCGGGACGTCATGAAGTTTTTTTCAAACGGTAGCCGTGGAGCCGGTGGCTCACGACTTTGTCCTTGAGGTTGTTGAGCGTTTTCCACCATCCGCCACCGCCGTAGGCCATGTCCACCGCCGTGGCGAGCAGCTTTCCGGGCATCCAGGCCTCCGGCTTCAGATCCCCAAGAACGCGAAGTACAGCCGCCTCTTTTGACTCCTCATCTGTCTCGCGGGGCTCCAAGTCTGAGACCTCATCAACCAAGGCCTCTGGCAGCTGCAATTTCTGCACACGACCGTCTGCGGTCTCAATCTTGATGCTCATCACCGGGACGCCGTTGAGTACGGCACCGCTGCGCAGTAGGTCTGCCAGTTCTGTGGGGGTGGGCTGCATGCTCAACCAGGCTGCGTGGTGTCGGGATTCACTTGCTTGGCCAGGTACCAGCCCTGAACCTTGGATGGGTTGATGACCCGTGCGGTCTCCTCGTGTCTGAGTCGGGCGATCCTGGCCCGATCGTCCTGCCAGCCGACTACCGCTGCCGGGCACGTGGTGCCGTCGGCGAGCAGGACCTGGCCGCGGTACCCGTCGATCCGTGGGATGCGTTCTGGTGGATGGAATCCTGATGGTCGTTTCTCCGGGTCGTATGGATGGTGTTTCACAACAGTTCCTCCAGTTCGGTCAGTTCAATGGGTTTCCAACGTTTGGGGGCGGAGCAGCTTTGCCACCTGCAAGTTCGCTCGCAGCGGGCCAGCCAGGTCTCGCCATGACGCTCCACAACTCGGATGCCGCCATGCTCGAAGAGGCCGTAGACTTCGGTTCGCTCGAACGGAATCACATCGAGCGGTGAGATCCAGTCGTGATCGGTGGCACTGGGCGTCATGACTGGTTCCTCCACTTCATGGGTTCCTGATGCACCTCCAGGAGCTTCCAGTCGTCGCGATCCTGGTCGAAGGTCCACCAACGCATCAGGTGCCACTTCACCAGGACCTCGCCGTCGACGCCGTAGTTCCCGCACAGGCCCGGGACCGGCGTATCCTCGCTCGGCAGCATGGTCTGCACGTCGACCCAGAGATGTGCGGTGACAATCGGCGGGATCATGATGGGGTGCCGCCTTCCCATTTGGCGATGGCTTCACGGGCCAAGCGACGTCGTTCGTTGACCCAAACCCTGAACTGCTCTGGTGTGAACTCTTCGCCTTCGGTGAATCCTTCGTCCCATGCCTTGCATGCAGCCAGCATCCTCTCGCACGCATCGTCCTTGATGGGCTCGCCCATCAAGCGGCAGAGCAGTTCCAGTTGATGCCAAGTCTTGGGTTGCAATTGCGATGGGAATTCATCCCCGTCGGTTCCAAACGTCATGTCATCAGGGCCATCGAAATAGATTTCCAGCGGCCCGATGAAGAAATGCCATTCGTCGTAAATGTCTTCGTACCCTTTCTCGTTTTGCTTGCTGAACTCCGGGTGCGTCTGAATCGACTCCCATGTCAGTTCTTTGCTCACAGTCGGGTGCCTCCAGGCGCATGGACTCCCCACGGGCTATGTGCCCGTCGAGGTCCTCTGCGATTAAGTGGGTGGGGTTACAGTTGCTGCTTAGAAAGGAATGTCGCCATTGCCCGAATCTGCTGGTTGCCCAGTGTCACCGCCACTCCGCACAAACACCTTGGTGTATTCCGGCGACTTGGCCGCAACGACCTTGAGGAAGTTGGGGAGAGCTTCGAACGCCTGCTTGTCGATGCCCGGCTCCAGTTCGATCATCGTCGGCTTGATCGACGGAACCGGCTTGGCCATACCCTTTGGCAGTGGCACGATGGCGGACAGTTTGTCGCGGATCGTGCCGTCCGGTTTGATGTTGTGGATGACATTCACCATCGCGGGTGCCCCCAGGAGCTTGCCCAAGTGGAAGCCCTTGAGTTCGTCCGGGGTAAAGGGCTTGCCGCGCCAAGACTCCAGCGTCTTGCGAAGAGTGGCCTTGTCGTTCAGGCTCACGCTGTAGAAGGAGCCAATAGTGACGGGCTTCCCGTCCTCCCCCTTCTCTTCGGTCAACTCGAAGCTGATCCAGCATTTCATGGCCGCTTTGGTTTTGCCGTCAAACGTTTCTTGCTGCGTCCCGAGGTCATAAACACCAACACACACTGCGACGTGGGAACCGGCGGGTGCCAATGCTCGTGGTGATCCGCCGCCATCTTTTGCTGTCAGACTCATGGCTCAAAACTCCCGGCCCACGCAGGGCCAAACATGAAACAGGTTGAACTTGTGCGATGGCCTCGCATCGGGCTACTTCAGTTGCGATCGTCCAGCATGTCCATGCAGACGCTTTGCTGCTGCTCGATCCATTCGGTGGCAGAGAATTCGTCGAAGAGTCCAGGTTGCTCGGCCTCCGCGATCGTGTCCAAGGCCTTGGCCAAGGCCTCCTCGCCCGCGACCCTGTCCGCTCGTCGCATTTCGCTGCCGTAGGTCAGCAGCAGGGACTTCAGGGTTTCCGCCGTCTGTTTGAGCTGTTCGATCATGACCCCTTTCTCCTGACCTTTGGTTGGGCAGGTTCGTCGGTTGCCTCGGCCTTGCCGACCAGGGCGTTGACCCGGCCTTCGAGATTCACGGCCGTGGACTCGTTGTTGTCCACGTCCTGCAACTCCTCGACCGCGTCCTGGATGCCGTGCAGAAACGCGATCTTGACCCGTTGCCGTAACCATGCGAATGGATCGAACATGCTGTCTCCGTGGTAAGGTGTCTAACTCAAAGCGTTTGTTGAGCAACTCCGAGTTCCGAGTTACTCGTCGCTGCAGATCCAAGAGAGCAGGGCGACCTTCATGCAGAAGTCGAAAGTCAACAGGGCGGTTTCTGCGGTCCAGTTCAGGATGGCCTTGAGCGTCTTCATGGGTTGGTCTCTTGAAGTTCGATGTCGGTTATGTAGAGTAGTATAGCCAGCACTATACACGCTGTCCAGTGCTGGCTATACAGAATTTTGGAAATAGCTGTAAATGCCTGAAGAAAAGGCCACTATGGGCGGTGAGGTGAGGCGGCTTCGGGCCGAGAAGGGGTTGTCGCTTGCTGCTCTGGGGTCAGTTTGTGGAGTTACCCGAGGCTACATTCATCAGGTTGAAAAGAACCTGACCACTTTCCGTGCTGCTTCAGACTTCGCAAATAAACTTTCAGCCGCTTTGGGCGTGCCGTTGTCTCACTGGGCACCATTCACCAGCGATGGCCACCTGTTGGCGAACTCTCCGCCTGCTGAAAATTCTCAGCTACCAACGTTGCACAAGATTGACCCTGCGGATTACCGTGAGATTCCCGATTGGGGAGAGGTTGCGGCAGGGAAGCCACGTCTGTTTAAAACGTCTGGCAAGACGATCATCATGCTTCACCTTCCGCCCGATGGTGATTTCGTGTCGTTCGTGGTGCGTGGCAAATCGATGACCAAGGCCCACGTCACAGACGGAAGCCGGATCGTCATCCGCATCGGGCCACCTCCAGAGCCAGGCGACGAGGTTGTGGCCATCATTGATGGAACGGGGATCACGCTGAAGAAGCTGCAAAGCACAAGGGACGGCCTCATGCTCGTGAGCTATGGCGACGAGAAAACCAAACCTATTGCTTGCGATTCCGAAGGCGTCGAAGTGCTGGGCGTGTTGTATCAGATCATCTTGAACCGAAAATGATGAACTGAAAACATTTCGATGGATGGTCGGGCAGTCATCAATACTTTGTGAGCAACCCGATTCTAGGAGTTGCCATGTCAAGGATTCTGCCAGCCCTATTGTTCCTTATGTTCACTTTCAATTTGAACGCTCAGCCACCGGTTTCTCCAGAAAAACCGGGCGAGAAGGCTCCGAAAAAGACTGATGCACAAGAGGCATTTGATAAGGCCACGCCGGAAGAAAAAGCGAAAGTCAAAGCCGACATGGAAACAGTCGCCGCAGCTGGTGGTATGAGTCTGCTCTGCGTTGCAGGTGTGGTTGTACTCTCACTGATTGTCACATTTATCCCAGGTGTCATTGCAACAATGCGTGGGCATGAGAGCCAGCTTGCCATCTGGCTCGTGTGCTTCCTCCTGGGCTGGACGGGGATTGGATGGATTGTTGCTCTGATCTGGTCGTTCGCAGCGACCGGCAGAAATTCAACCACAGTGATTGTTGAACGGGACCGACCTCGTCGAAGCCGTCGCGATGACGACGAGGATGATGAGGAAGACGATCGCCCACGTCGTCGGCGTCGTTAACCCCACGCATGAGTGTTGATCGACGTTCTGAAGTTGGCTAGACATGTTCCCGGGTTACTTTTAAGGCATATTTGGCATTTTCTTCCTTCACGTCGTTGGGTGTCAACTAACTAGTTGGTTGACACCTTCCTTCAAAATCTTTACCCCCACGCAGCTGCCACGCGTGCAGCGGTGTTGAGATCGGCCCCCGCGTAATCTTCCGTTGCCCCTCCTACCGTGTGCCCCCCGAACGAGCGAGCTGCGTCTCGGCCGTGTTCGGCTTGCACCAACCTGAACACCCGGTGCCGGATCTGGTACGGAGTCCAGTGCTGCAGATCCTTGGCCTGGCATGCTCGTTTCACGGCTCGGGCCAGGCCGTGGGCGTCGTACGTCTCCCCACGTCGAGTGAAGGTCTCTCGCTCAACTCCGCGGCGAAATGAGTCGCTTGGTCGGATCAGGTACCCGCCACGGCCGAGCAGGGGCTGGAGCAGCTCCTGGGACTTGGGTCCGAAGAATAAGACTCTGTCGTAATCGGTATCGCTCGTCTTGTGTTCTCCCAGAACTGCAGCCCAGACGCCGTGCCGATCGAGGTCGATGGGTGTGCCGTGGTCTGTCACCAGCTTCCCGCCTCGCCGGATCTGTTCGCACCTCAGGCCCAGGACCTCACCGGGCCGTGCACACGTCAGCCAAAGCAACTGCACCGCCAGCCGGGGCGGTGCCGGCAGGTGGGGCAGGGTGGCCTCGATCAGCTCCCACGCCACGCCACGTCGCTTCACCGGTGCCCTGGCAAGGCCTGCGGCTTTCTTCACCCGCAGAAGCGAAGCCACCCGCTCCTCATGCACCAGGCCGCGTTCCTCTCCCCATTGGAAACAACGCAGGATGAAGGAGAGATACAGGTTCACCATGAAGGTGCCGAAGCGGGCCCGGCCGTTGTGCTGCAAGGCGCACAGGTGGTCCCGCCAGGCCGCCAGCTGCGGCTTCCCGAATTGGTGCACGGTGGTCATCAGGTAAGGGCCAGGAGCCTTCGAGGTCCCAAAGAGATGCTCAGCGCAGCGGCGCAAATCCTCTTGGCGGTTTGGCACCCCACCCGCCTGGATCCAATCGGCCCAGAGTTCGACAAGGTAGCGGTTCCCGGCCTCGACCTGGCCAGCTTTTGGATCCACCCGCCACGTGGCCACCTGCTGCTGGAATTTGGCCAGGGCTTCTTCAGATGGACAGTTCCGGTCGATATCCCAGGCACCGAAATACCATCGAGTTCCCAGCCAACTGCACGCCGCCAGCTTGCCGTCCCGCCTGAGTTGCAGCTGGTGCAACGGCTTAAATTGCCTGCCCATGCAAGAATTTCCCCGGTGATAACTGCAATTACAGCGGTTGACCGCCGTAATTCCATGTCAGTAGCATCCGGGATTCGCGAGCGTTGAAAGTGCGTTTTGCCCGCTATTTCGTGGGCGAAGTGGAGTGGACGATACTGGATTCGAACCAGTGACCCCTACAATGTCAACGACTCGTGAAAGCTCCGGATTCTCGTATTCTGTGGGGTTTTGATTGTTTTTGCAAGGGTTCAACGCTGGTCATCTTTTCGCTCTCTTAACCTGATTCCTGCTACCCCTGCGGATTAATGCGGTGAGAATATTCCAGCTACCGACATTGTTATAACCGATTTCCTCCTCGATCTTCTTCTGCAGTTCTTACATGGAGCTGCCCAAGCAATGCTCGAAGCTCTTCCGATCGCGGAGTACGTCGAGTACGGTCTTGTCCTGCTGCGTGGATCCTGGGTACTGCCAGAGACCCGCTTTGATTACTTGCTGCGTGGGCACCTCGGCATGTACCGTGGAGGCCGGGACGCATTCGAACAGGTGAAGCGGGAGCTGCTGGCCAGGCCCGACGTGCACCGGCTGGAGCTGCGGGGCAAGGGTTACGTTGGGCACCTCCGGCTGTACACCGAGCTCCACGGACAACAGCTCGCCACGGCTCATGACGCCTGGTTACTGCTGAAGGCCTTCGAGGCCCGGGTGAACGAGATGGCTCCAGCGGTGCGGGCCTGAGACTACCAACGAAAAACGCCCTGGCTCATCACCAGGGCGTTTCAGTTTGACGGGGGAAGAAGTCGGCCAAGGTGCTCGTTCAAGAAGTAACCATGGCCAGCACCACCCGTCAAACATGAGACATCAGTAACCGAGCCGGGTTCACCGCCGAACGAATGGCGACCAGCTCCACCGCTGTGCCGGTGCCGGCTGCCGGCAGCCACCTGGTGGGCACGTCGCCGGCATCTGCTGCGGTACCGGGGCCAATGGCGAAACTGGTTCGCTGCCAACCTGGATCCAGCCCCATCGATCGCCATGCAAATGTGGCCGGAAGTTCTGTCCTGGCCGAGTCGATTCGAGCCAGTCAGGCGGCGTCGGTTCACTTTCTTCTTTGATGCTGCCCGTCTTCAGTTTCGGCGCCATGTTCTGGCCCAACGTCAACTTGAACACATCGATCCCGACCATGCGAAGCTCGGCCTGTTTCGTTGCCGGCAGCTCGTCGAAGCTGATCGTGATTGTCCCCCACTGCGGTTTGTCGGGGTTTGGTTTTGGTGTCGGTGCAGAGCCACTGATTGCGGCCAGGATCTCCGCCGCGTCGTACTTCGGACTCTGGTACACCTCCGCACCCACACGAGCGGTCTGTGGCTTGCGGAGAGTCACGCCAGGCTTCAGGCCAAACTGGCTGACCTCCCACTCGTCAGCCGCATACTGCTGCACGTGGCAGACACTCCGGATCGTTTCGGGCAACGTCACGGCAGGCAGGCCCACGAAGGTCAAGTGGTATCGCGTCGAGTCATCGGCCAGCACCGCGGCCTCGGCTACCTTTTGTGTTACTTCGGTGCCGTTCAACGTGAACTTCCGCTCGGCCTTCAGCTTCTCAAAGTTCACGCCGAAGTTGTCGCCCTCCGGTGCCTTCTCCACGGCGACAGGCTGCATCTTGTCCAGCTGAATGCCGAAGTTCTTTGCTTCGGGCAGATCAAGCAGGTTGGTCTTCTCGGTCTTTGCTGGTGCCTTGGCGTACGGCGGTGGCGGCGAAGCCAGCAGGCAGAAGGCCCAACCACCGCCGATCTGGTACGTGTTGCGGCCCTCGCGGATCGTCATCAGGCTGCCGTTGTCGTAAACGCCACGCCAGCGGTTGATGAACTGCTTACGAGTCATCCACACAAACTTGCCGGGGCGGTTGTTGTCCACGATGCAGGCCAGCTCCTTGTCGAGGTGCACCAGGTTGACCATGTGAGCCACTGGACCGCTGTAAAAACCATCGGCCCCGGCGTAGGTCACGCCGAGAATCCGGCCCGTCTTGAGAGCCAGGTCCAGGAAAGACTCATCACCACCAACGTGCTGAATGTAAGCGGGCACCGGCAGTTTCTGCTCAGCGCAGTACGTGGTGATGTCCTTGTCGAGCTTCTCCGGGTAGCTTCCGCCTGGACGCTTCGACGCGAATTTTTGGAAGCCGTAGAACTGTGGGACGTTGTGCCAGTCGCTGGCCATCTGGACGGACGTGTAAACGCAAAGACCCGCACCATCGGAGCCTCCGATATTGCGGACGTGCCGGGCGACGGGCAGATCGCCCACGGCCCGCGTTCCGTCCGAAGATACTGGCGTGTCTTTCGAGTCGAACGCAAAGGCGTTGATCGCGAACAGAGCAATCGCCAGAAGAGAAGTCAGTCGTCGCATTGGGTGAACTCCAATCGGTTCAGTGAGTGACAAGGGGCTGTCGGTGCCGGGCAAGCCCGGCCGTGTGGGTTACTTCTTCTCGATCACCAGCGTGCCCAACTTCCGAATCTCTTGGAGATCGGTGCGGGCAGCGGTCAGTTCCTCGCGTGTCTCTTTCAGTTGCTGCTCAATGGCCGGGAGCTTGGCGTCGATGCCTTGCGTCCGGAGCCAAACCACGATCGCGGTCACACCTGCAACAAGCAGGGCCGTGGCGATCTTGCTGGCCATCGGCTTCAACCATTCGGGAATCGTGAACTTCATCGTCGTCGTCTCCAAAAGGGGTTAAGGGTCGATCATCGGGAGGCTGTTTCCGTTCCAGATCCAACGCAGCTCGCGGAGGATCTGGAACCGGAGTTCGTGGCCAAGGTCCTCACCGTCATCCAGCATCGCTTTCGTGTCGCTGGAGAAGATGCTGAGCGGTGGCCATTGGTCTTGGCACAGTTGCCGCCATTCGTCCTGGTTCTCTGCCCAGGCGAACAGTTCGTGGTCATCTGCCGTCTTGAGGCACGGCGGTCTCTTCTTCTTCAAGGCCTTCGGGATCGGTGCGGCGATGGCCACGCCGACCGTTGCAAGGCACGCTGCAAGCAATGCTCGTCGTGTCATCGCTGCGCCCTCCACCAGGTCCACATCAGCCAGACGAACGCGGGCCACACGATCAGTCCCACGCAGCTCGGGCCGAGCAGGGCCAGCAGCAGTTGCCGCCACCAAGCGAGGCGTGGCTCGTTCACTGGATTGCTCCGGCTGCACGCCAGAGAGTGTCGATGTCGGTGTTGCTGAGCCCCATCGCAGCGCCAAGCATCGTTACGAGTGGGTTGGTGCGCTCGAAGGTCGTCGAGTATTCCCAGAGGTCTTCGGCATCACCACGCATCAAATCATCAGGGATCGACGCAATGGCATCGGCTACCATTTGCTTCGATATGCCGCTGCGTCGTAGCATTCGCCGAAGCTGCGACGGGTAGAGAATCGGGAAGCCTTGCGTATCGACGGGGTTCTTCAGGGCTTCCAGTTCCGCTTTCAATCGCTCCACTTCCGCCAGTGCCGCATCTCGCTCATTGCCTACCGCAACGAGGTCGAATTCCGCTGCGTCTTTCGCATGCAATGCGTCATCCCGTTCCGCTGTCGCCGTGGCAAGTTGCTCCGTGAGCGTGGCGACTTCCGCCAGTGCAGATTCCTTCTCAGCCTTCTCCGCATCGCGTTCCTGCGTGCGGGTTTCCAGCGTAGCCGTTAGTTCAGCTTTCTCGGCTGCTAGCGAGTCACGTTCGTTTGCCGCAGCAAGGTTCCATTCCGGTGCGTACTGTGCAACCAGTGCCGGGTCTACAGCCGTTGGCAATGGAAACGCCTGCCCTGCTTCAGTGACCACGATTCGTTCGATGGAGGCCGCCGCCTGCTGGTTGATTGCAGGAACGGGAAACACCAGCGTCATTCGAGTTGTGTAGGTTTGTGACATTATCCAATCACCCAGTTGGTTCCATTGCACCAAACAGGTACAAGGTTTGACCCACCAGCAGTCACCGTTGAGCCAAGGTTTGTTGAGTTAAATGCGAGGTTGCTATCGGAAGCGAAAGCCCGTGCCCGTGCGTTCGTCGCTGCTGTGGGAAGCGTGCCGACGGTGAAGACACCGAGTGTGACAGTGCCGCTGGCTGTCAGGTTCCGAAGGGACACATCGCGTAGAGTCCCTAACGTGCCGCTGTTGACCTGCAAAACACCTGAAGCGCTGGCCCTGAGTCCCACGCTGTAGGCCGCGCCATCCGAGAACAGAATCGTGCCGGAAGAAGCCACTTCATACGAGGGTGCGTTGACAGTTCGGTTACCAATGAACGAATACGTGCCTGCGAAAGCAGCGTTGATAATGGCACCGTTCGCGTCCACGGATGTGATGCTGGTGCCGTTGGATTGCAGGTCAAAAAACCGTGACGATGCGTTCTGGTTCGTTCGCGTGATATTCAGTCTGATTCCGCTGTAGACAGTGCCCGCATTGTTCCATGTGTCTGTAAGGGTTAGGATCGGAGTCGTGCTGTTGCTGCCAGCCACAGTCGGCGTGACCAGCGCCGGTGATGTCGCAAACACCGCCGCACCCGTACCCGTGGGGTCGGTCAACTCGCTGGCCAGATCAGCAGAAGAAAATGCCGGGAACTGCGTGATGCCAGCGGCGACCGTGGCCGTGCCAAGCAGCGTGTTGACCTGTGCCACCGTCAGTGCCACGGGTGTAGCCGCACTGCCGGTGCTGTTGCCGATGATGGAGTTAGCCGCAAGTGCGGTCAGGTCCCCGAGATCAACCGTGCCAACCGTGGCCACACCCGAAGCGACTTTGACCACGCCAGTGCCGGAAGGGGCAGGGCCAGCGGGGCCAGTATCCCCGGTGTCGCCCTTTGGGCCTTCGATCAATGTCTCGATCAACGACGTGGTGCCGTCGGCTTCCTCGACCACTGTGGTGATCTGTTCGCTGAGGAGTGTCACACTCATCGCGATTGATCCTCCAGCACGGTGAAGTCACCGAGGACTAAGGTTTTGACCACCCCGCCTACGGTTTGCTGCAGGTCGTATTTGTGGGTGCCGATTGCAAGGTTTGTTGAAGCGATCAGGATCTCGACGCGACCGGTTACTCCACCTGGCTCCAACGTGATGCCGCTGCCGACACTGGCTTCCATCAGCACGGCATCCGTCTTGCCGTCGCGAACGGTGAACCGCCAGCCCTGACCGGCGACCGAAGTTGCAACCGCTGGCTTGCCGACCTTGTAGGTGAACGTCCAGGTGTAGCTGTCACCGCGGACGAGCCGCTGGAGGTACCGCACTGGTGCTGAGCCTGGCATACCGGCATCATGCCGTCGGCGTCTGCGGGGGAGAAGTAGCTGACGGCCGCGAACCAAAATTGATTGCTACATGTAGCAATGTTTCGCCAAAACGAGTTGCCTCAAAGCCGAGATTCAGGGTGCTGGCTTGCTCCTGCCTTCCCAGTGATGCTCGATGCCTTCCCAGGTTGTTTGCACTGCTTTGCCTCGCCGACGTGCTTCGTAGGCATTCAGCAGGCCGCAGTCCCAGAAGGCGGTCAGCAGCCAGATGGCCAGGGCATCCATCCGCTTGTTCGCGGCCAGCCACTCCACTTGCCCACGGTGGTCAAAGTGCTTCGGGTCGGGCATCTGTACCTTCGGCTGCACGGTGAAGCTGTGCCTTGCGGCATCAAGTCGCCACAAAGACACGCAGGGGTGGATCAAACCATGTGGCTGAACACATGGCCCGGCGAGCTCCGCACCGTTCGCACTAGCTCGTAGCAGATCCTCGTACCACTCCCGACCTGAAGTGGTGCAATCCGGCTCAACGTGCAGGAAGTGAGAATACCCTTCCTTCCGTAGAAGCTGTACGCCTGCATCGATCCCACCGCCATGGCCGCCCGTGTTGTATCCGCGAGGGTTGCGGATAACCGTGGTGTTGCTGTCCAGGTATTCACGACGGACGTCGTTGTCCGGCAGGTGATTGATCCACACGATCTTGTTGTCGATCCCCTGGCGGCGGAGGCCGGACAGCAGGTGTGCGGGCCATCCGTGGTAGTACAGCACGCTGACGATTGGTGGTTTCATCGAACTGCTCCCGCCCCAAGCTCCAGCATCCTCAACATCTGAGTGCGAACCTCGCCACCACCAAGTTTCCATTCCGCGGGCGTCGAAGGGTTGTCCATCCCGGCCAAGTGAACAATCCACGGCCGGGCCTCCTGCAGCTGGCTCATGGTTCGATCATTCGCCCAGCACCAGTTCCACCGCCAGTCAAGTTCGTGGAGCTGCAAGCCGAGAGCGTGCAGTTGATGCCGGCACCAAGTCTCCTCGTCGCACCAGTGGCCCACGAATCCAACCGGTGGAGGCGTCCAGTAGTTGGCTTGGTCAGGCCGACCAAACCACACACCGGAGTTGTGGTAGGTGCCGATCGCTGCCGGGTGCGGAGTAGTTCCGTTGAGCCTGCAGACCTCAATCAGCTGGCTATCGCCCCAGGAGACCAGAGCGTGGTTCCTGGTGTGCCGGTGGTCGAAGGTCATCCCGATCGTCCCGGGTGGCACTTCGTCCCAAATCGACGGGCAGCCAGGGAGAATGTGCGTGTCGCTCGAATCGAGGCAGAGCGTTCCCTCCGGGTACTGATCGACGACGTCCCGGTACCGGAACTTCTCGTAGACCGGGAACTCCTGCGTCTGTCCCCGCAGCACGATGTAATCCGCTCCGTGCGCTGCGGCGTAAGCCCTGTGCGAAGGACCGGTCAGTTGGTGGTTCCGCTCCGCCGTCTCGCCGACCACCACAGTGCAAACCGCTCGCTTGGAAGATGGCCGGATCGGCTCGTAGGGCGGCACGCGATAGACGTACTTGGGGGCTGCGGTAGGTGCCGCCTCTTTCGGATAGCCGGAGCAACTTGGCCCGCACTTCCCACCGAGCTGCCACTCGCCTTCGTTTACAGCATTGCAGCAGACGATCAGTGAGCGTCCGTGGATTTTCGGTGCGATGCCCTCATTGCACACCCGCAAGACGCGAGAGGCACCGGCCACCTGTTCGCCGAGGTGCGGACATATGTTCGGCTTGGATGACCCGGCCAGTTCGCCGGTTCGTTCGCGTCGGCGAGTCCCGTTCCCTTTGTATGCTTCCGGGAAACCGGCATCGCGGTTCGCGCGGCACTGCCCACACCAGCGGCGTGGACGGCACCCGTGCTGAATTGGAAACGGTGGTTCGCTGGTCATAGGTAGAAGTCCACCAAACAGGACCCGGTCGGCGTGCCAGTGATCACGAACGTGTGTTTTTGTGGTGTTGGGCCGTGCTTTAGGCGAATGCCGACCCCGAAGTACGGATGCGGGTCTGGTCCAAACGATCCGCCCTGGCCGGTGGTGTTCGTTGCCCTGTAAATGTTGCTGCCGTTGAACATCTCCATGCCAGCGATGTACTTGCTGAAGAAGTTTGGCATCGGGTCTTGGCCTTCAATATTTCGCCCGTCATAGCAGTCAATCGTGAGAAGCCCGCACTTGAGAGTGACACTCGTTCCCGGAATGGTGAACGTGTTCGGGCCGCTGATGCCATCGCACGGAGTTGCTGGTGTTCCTGGAGGAGCGTAGCCGTAATCCCGCGTGAGATTATCCCCCGGCGTCGAACCGGTGTACCCGTGCCACGTCAGCATCCCGTTGGCTCCAGCAAGCGATCCGGTACCGGAATGGAAATACAGATTGAGCCTGCTCGTCAGCAGTCGGCCAAATGGCAAATAGCCTTCTGTCGATGTAAACTCAGGCGGGTTTTCGGGATCTTCGATTCCTGCTGTCGGGTGGCACGATGCCGCAGTCAGGAACCCGAACGGGCAGCACTGCTCCGCATCTTCCAGCGTCTCAAACGGCCCTCCGTTGAAGAACCATGGCGGCACCCATCCGGCTTCAACTTTGAGCGGCGACTCAGGTTCCTCATCCTCATCCAATGTGGAGCTGATGTAGATCCGCACCGTCGCTGGCGGAGCATCGACCGTGGGATCGCAAGGTTTGCATCGCTTCAAGGCGACAGTGAAGGTGCCAAGGTCCGTTTCCGTCGAGGTCAACTCGCAGGGGATGTTCACCGGTGTCGTGCCGGTGAATCCGCTCACGCCCCAGGTCACCTTCAGCACACCCTCGACGCATGCAACCGTCACCCCACCCGTGAAGGTCGTGCCACCCATGGTGAACGTGCCACCGCCAGTCCACGTCAGGCCATCATCGGAGTACAAGAAGATTCCATCGGGAAGTCCGCACTCTGGATCAGTTGCGAAGCCCGTTTTATCGGCGAATCGCACCCGCATGACACTGGTGGCCGTGAATCGATTGGCGATCGGCGTCGAGCTGCCGCAGCAGGCTCCAACCACTGTCGAGAGCAGGCGGTTGTAAACGCAGTAGTACTCGGCCGGACAGCAAATCTTCATTGGCAAGCAGACAACGGCACCATCCTGCCGACGGACGACACGCTTGATCGTCGTTACTGGGTTGCCATACGCATCGTTCACCGTCTCGGCACAGAACGGAGGCAGGACGTAGTTTTGGCGAGCGGTCGATGTCGTGGTGATACCGATCAGCACCAGGCATTCAGCAACACCTGTCGCTGATGGCTTCCAAAGCAATTGGACCGGACCGGATGGCCCGCTCACCAGGTGATCTGTGCTGGAGCCGAGCGTGGCGAAACCATGGGACAGATTGCTCAGGTTCACCCGGGCTACGGTGATCCCGTTGACCACTGCCGGGACGATGGCTTGCGGTGCTGCTGGCTCGATCAGGATCCCGAACGGCCTGTTCGCGTCTGGAGCAGTGGCAGCGAATCCCGGCCTTCGACGGTTTTCGTGCGGGACTTCCTCGACGCTCATCACTGGATCGCCCAGGCCGACGACGCCGTAAATCGGCACTGCCGAATCAAGAACGTTCTTTACGAACACGGACAGAGCCGGGGAGACCGGAACCCGATTAAGGCCATTGCCTCCAGGAGCGAAGGCTCGTCGCCTATGTGCCTCACCAACTTCGAGCATGGCGTTCAGCTCGACGGCCGAGAGAGCCAGCATCTGGCCCCTGCTGACCTTGTCAAAGTCCGGCATGCTATACCCCTATCCCGATGTCGGAGAACGTGCCGCGTCGGAAGATCTGCTCGACGTAAGCGTTCGAAGGGACTTGGAAGATCGAGTTCGAGATTTCCTTATCTCGGTAGGTGCACCACAAGTATTCCCAACCGCCGACGAAAGGAATCGTGATGCTTGGGCTCACGCGAACCGCGTAGCGGTTTCGCCGCATGGCGAACCGGTGCGAGAGCTTCCAGAACCCTCCAGTCTGCCAGCTGCCGGACGTGCCGAGATACAGGACCTCGCCGGGCTTCCATCCTCGCCACGTCGCGCTATTGGTCTTTGATCGCAGTGATTCGAGCTTGCGGTAGTAACCCCATGTGACCCGAACCACCTGGTGGGTGTAGGTGTAATCAGGAGATGGAGCTGGAAGATCCACACCCTCGACTCGATCACGAGTGACACCGATCCCTTGTTCGTAGTTGGGAGCTGTGCCCTTGCCAGTTGCAGCGGCGAACATCCCCCAAGAGCCGAGCTTCCTGCCCACTGCACCAAGTGGACTATCAACCGTGACAGTCATGCCAGAAACGGCAGTGACAGTGAACTCTTTTGGCCTGTCTTCAAAGACAATTTTGTCCCCGACTAAAGTTGGAGAATCCCCAACTAGGACCGCCTTGTTCGTATCTGATCCAACAGTCGACTCTTCCCCGCTTGCGATGGTATCGCCTTGATCGCCGGAAGGTGTAAGGCCCGCCCACATGTACCGCGTCGAGTAGCCTGTCGTGATGTGCCCAGAGAGTGGCACGATTTCAAACGCCGATTCTACGCTGAACAGTGAGTTGTCCGGATCTGCAGGGTCAGAATTGTCAGCCGGGTCAGTTGGGTCCGCTGGATCATTTGTCGACCCGTCTAAGCTGGTCGCACTTAAGTCGTACTCAACAGTGCATTCCCAAACGCCTGCGCCGACGTGCTTCGAGCCCGTGGATTGGCGAACGAGTCCGTCGAACGTTAACGGGGTGCCGCTGATCAGAGCCGCCTGGACCTCGACCTCGTCGTACGAGTACATCGCAATAAATTCGAGGCTGATGGTACGCGAGCTGGCCGACAGGCTAACTGGTCGGCTTCCAACCTTTTCGTAAATAGTGACGCTCATCGGATTTGCAGCCCCCTCTTCAGGTCTTTCATCTGGTCGTTCAGTGCGGGGAGCTCTGCTGTGTTCCTGGCCGTGGTTTCCGCAGCGTCCAGCTGGCGTTTGGCAATCGTGTCGCCACGGCCTAACTGCTGAGCTGCCATTGCACCGCCGAAGATGCCCTTCATCGACTGCATTAACTCTGGGCCAGTGGGCAGGCGAGGCCCTGTCTGGCTCTTACTGCCCAACGGTTGGCTATCGCCCGGCTTGACGCCTTCCAGACCTTTTGCCTTGGCTAATAGTTCTTGTAGACGAGCGTCGGCAATCCCTAATGAATCAGCTGCGGCCGCAACTCCTTTTGCTGTCTTGTTGCGTGCGTCGGCCTGGTAGAGTCGCATTTCTTCACGGATGCCTTCCACGGACATGTTCGCGATCTTGACGCCTTTCTCGACCATCGCGTCTTCAAATTCCTTTGCCAAGTCGCGTGCTGGCTCTGCCCCCTCTTTTGTGACATGGTTGGAAGTGAACTTGTCGAGCGCCATGCCAGCGTACTTCATCGGGTTTAGCGTGAAGTCTGCCAAGATCATCAGATCTTTGATCATCTTGTCGAACCAGGCGACCCACTCTGCACCCATCGTGTCAAGAGAAAATGAAAACGCCGCTGACATCGCCGACCAGATGTCGCCACTTACCAAGTACTGTTTGAACCCGATCTTGAATGCAGCAACGGCGGCGTACCAAATGTCGGTGAAAAAGTCGCTCGTCTTCTTCCACGACGTCTGAAAGAGAAGAACAAACCGCTTCCATTCCGTGTCGAGGTAGGCACAAGTGATGTCCCACGCCAGTTGGATGTCTCCAGCCTTGAAAGCCGAGACAATGCCGTTGAACGAGCTCTTTGCCCTGTCTCCAAATGCTGTTGCCGCCCCGCCAGCAGCACTGAAAATGCCCGGAAGTGAACCCGTCGCATGAAGAATCAATGCGATGCCACCGGCGATGCCAGCAATAACCAGACCGGCCGGAGACAGTACAAACCCGACGATGCCGCCGAGTACTGTGATGGCACCGCTGAGCAATCCAATCCCGGCGCTGGCTACACCAGCAGCAGCGGACAGTCCGAGGACGGCCGCACCAGCTGCCACCAGGCCGACGCCCACAAGGGCAACGCCGATGATCAGGCTCTTGTTCTCTTTGATCCAGTCGCGGACCCAACGCACGCTGTTCTGGATCGTGCCACTCACATCCTTGATGCCCTGGCTGCTCGGCAGCAGAGCTGCCCCCAACTCGATGAAGGTGTTCTTCACTGCGAGCAGGGTGGCGTTGTAGGCCTGCATCGTCTCTTTCGAGCGTGCCGTGTCCTCCGGGCTCATGACCGCACCGGCCTGCTCGGCAGCGGCCCGCATCTCGTCCAGGCCCGCCTTGCCCTTCTTGAGCACTGGTCCCAACTGGCTCAGGCCCAGAGATTCAATCACCGAGTTCTGGTCCGCAACGTTGGTGATACTCTTGATCTTCTCGGCGACGGCATCGAGCTGTTCATCCAGACCCATGCCGATCAGCTTGCGGCCGTTGAGGCCCCGCAGTCCGTCGATCAACTCCGAGTTGCCGTCGGCGGCAGCTTTGATCCTGGCCTGCAGCCCACCCACCGCACTGTCCGCGTCCTCTAAGGATCCACCCATCCGCTCGAAGGCGTAGGCGAGCTTGCTAACCGAGTCTGTCGACTCCTGGTATTTGTCGGCGAGCGTCTGGATCTTGTCGCCCTTGCCCAGGGCCTCGCCCAGAGCGGCCGTCAGCGGGGCCAGGACGGTGGCACCAGCTCCCCCCATCACGCCGCCGACCTTGGCCGTAGAACGGCTGAAGGATTGCAGATCCTTCTTGGCCTTGGCCAAGCCCTTCTGCAGTGCTGTGTCCTTGGAGAACAGCTCCACAAAGGCCCGGCCTGCTCGAATTGCACCGGAGTTGCCAGCCATGCCAGGCTCCTCACTTCATGTTCTTGAGGAACTCGCCCAGGCGTTGGATCCCCATCTTGGTGTCTAACGCCAGTTCTGCTGCCGTCTGCTGCCGCTTCGGTTTAGCCTTCTCGCGGAGTTGCTCCGGGATCAGGGTGGTGTGGTCGAGGACCTCGCCGGTTAACGAGCGGTGCGCGTGTGCTGCGAAATAGGCGGCTCGATCCCATTCGACCTTCTGCCGACCCACGGCCATCAGTCGGAGCTCGCGGAGGGTAAAACCGCGAGGGTCGAGTCCGACAATTCCTCCGAGTCCCCATCCCCATCGGACAATCCACCCCCGATCGCCGTCCGGATCTTCGTCGCTTGTTTCTGGTTGCCCCGGGTCACCCGGTCCGCCAGTAACTCCTTGCTTGCTTTCGCCACGCTCGGGGGTTGGGAAAAATCCATGATCGCCTCGACCAGCTTCAAAAGGGCCGAGTGGATCGTCGGTCCGTCCAGCCCATCAAGAAAGTCCTGGAGCTCGACCTTCTTCTCGCGTGCCTGCTTATCGAGGATCGTCCACAACACTTTGCCCAGCTGCCGGGGCTTGGCGATCTTGGACAGTGTCTCTTCGTGGTTCTTTTCTGTCAGCGCTTCCAGGTCGAGGCCAACAGCTGCCAGCGGGTCGACCAGGCTAATGGTGATCCGCAGATCCCACTCGCGTCCGAGTTTGTCAACAAACAAGCTCATTTGATGAAATCCTTGAGGTCGTTTCTCAGGTCGCCAAACGCTCCCTGAAAGGCGGGATTCATGTACGGGTGCGGAGCGACATTAATCACCTTGGGCCTCTCACCGCGGACCCGCACAACGGCCGTGCCGCCTTCTTCCAACGTCTCCGGTGCACCACTTTTTGAACCAGCCAGTACCGGCCCGATCACAACCACTTTCTGCACGTCGTCGTATCCGAAGAAGATGAACTTCTTCAGCGTGCCAACGTGGGAAAGTGGAGGCTTGCCAGGGAGTGCTGTCCGCCGCTTCTCCTTCTGGCCAGGCTTGGCGTTCTTCTTTCGCTTCGGTGCACTTCGGATCGAGGTCCTGGCCCGCTGGCGGACGAACGCACCAAACTTTGAAAACGCCTTTCGCATCGCCGGATCAAGCTTTTCTGTGATCGCGGCGTTGCTGAAAAACGTTTTCTTGACGCTCTCGATGTTCACGCCGTGATGCTCGTGAAGGTCGGAGTACCGCTTGCCACCGACACACGTTTCGCGGCGTTGACCGAAATGCAAGGCTTCAAAGTAAAGTCACGGTAAACGAGATCGTCGTTACCTTGGCCTTGGTTGAAGGTGAAGTTCTTCATCCCCAACCGGTAGCCTTCTGCGCCGTTGACAGCAAGCTTCGCGTCCAGGGCCAGGACATCCAGTTCGGCCCGCGTGTTGTACGCGGTGTACAGGGCGACGTAGCCGCTGGTGTCAGCCGTATCGACGAGGATCTTCCCGGTGAACACGATTGACCGCAGGATCGGCTCCGAGAGCGTGAGGCCTCCACCGGCGCGAAGGGTGGCGTCGTGTTCGCTCATCCCGTCTTCGATCTGCACTTCTTTCGTGTTGGTGAGGTCTACCCACGTTGGCGTGCTATACGTGCCGCTGTTCAGGTACAGACCACCATTGAACCCGTACTTCATGACTGAATCTCCTGGAATGCGAAGGTCGCCGTCGACCAAAAAGTTTTGGTTTCGAAGTACTTGGCGATGTCGTACACCTCATCAACGGTAGCCGGTTGTTCCAGCGACGGGATCAGGCTGTCCAACAACACCAGCTGCTGGTTCCGCAGCGGAAGAAAGACCTGCTGCTCGAACCATTCCACCCGCTCGTCCATCCACGAATCAGGCGGGTAGGCTTCGGTTCCCGTGTACCGCTCCACGCCGACGGCCGTAAGGACGAACTCTTTCTTGTACTTCGACCTCGTTTCCAACGCCGGGTGCGAATAGTTGGCGGGGTAGATCATGAGGCGACGGCCTTCGAGGAGCGGCTCGTACCCCTTTGTCAGCCCAAACTCCGCACCGTACACCCGTTTGACCAGGTCGGGTGCGGTAGGTGCCCAGGCCGCCTGGATGACAGCGACTGCAGCGTCCGCGACTTCAATCACCCTGGCTGGCATTATTCCATCCGTTTCGTGTAGACCCGGATCATCGCCTGGCTGTGACCTTGGTAAGTCCAGCAAGGATCGCCGTTGTCTGGCGGCAGCACTTCGTAAGAGCAGGACTCTCCGTTGATGGTCTCGATGATCCGATCCCCTCGCTGCGGAATCCCGAACTCGCTCAGATCGGTCGTTTGGAAAAGGTAATCGCGGTCACTTGTCACAGGAACGATTGCCGATTCCGAACTTCTCGTCGAGCTGACGGTCCCGATCCAAGCCGTCAGCGGGCGATCCATCACATCTCGCCGGTAGATGACCTCGACGCCGTCAACCTTTTTGGCAAAGCGGGCGTGCGCGAGCGCCCCTCGCTGGCTGGTGTTCATGGGCTTGTCGTTTCCGATGGAGTGGAGCCGGTGGCGGCGAGCAGCTCGCGGACGTCTTTGGCCTGCTGCCAAACCTGAACGCCGGGTTTGCAGCGATTCACACCAGCGAGCAGATCCTGAACGACCTGGCTTGGGTTTGTCACCGACTGGGCTAACTCGCGGATATCATCCGCCTCCACGGAGACGAGCGACTTCCCCGTGATAGGTCCGACTGCTTTGGTCACTCGATCGTGAGTATCGGTCATTGGCATTGGTTTGGTCTCGAAGCTAATGAGTTGGTGACCCCTGTTACTGCAGTAAGCCCACCGGCAAACCGGTGGGCTACGAGACGGTCCAGGCCCAGGACGTTACGCACCGATGATCGAGTGAACCGTGTAGGCCTCCGTGCCGGTTCCCACGTTGGTGATCAACACCCGGAGGAGAGCACTCTTGTTCTGCGCGATTGCGGTGCCGCCCCGGAGCGTTGCACCGCCGGCAGCGAGCGTGATGGTGTTCGCCCCACCGCTGGTGTTCACGATCGACAAGCCGAAACTATCACCGGCCTTGCAGCCCCTGGCTCCGGCCACCATGTTCGCGGCCGTCGGCAGAGTGAGGGTGACAGCTCCGGCCGGAGCCGAGTTGATGAACCCCGACAGCAGCTGTGCGGCGGTCAGTGTCGCGGTGGTCGATTGGGTGACCTCCGAATTTCCACCGGTCAATCCGGCACCAACCCCACGTGGCCGGTGCAGAACGTCGCACAAGTCGTTGTCAGCAGCGGGGGAAGCACCAGCCAAGTCACCGGTTGGGCCAGCAACGCAAGTGCCGAAATGCACGTTACCTGTAGCTGTGGCCGTGAACTTCTTTGAGGTGGTGTTGAAGAACACATCCTGACCGATCACCGGCGTGCCGTCGCTCACTCCGGTGTAGATCCCGCCGCCCGTGGCGAGAGCATCGACTAGTGAGCCACCGGTGTACTGGGGCACGTCGCTGTGGGCCACAAACGGAGTCGATCCGATCACGACGACAGCGCCGACGTCGTGAGTCGAAGACTCGGTATGCTTCGTGGTGATTGGGCTTCCGCCCTTAAAAATCAGGCTTGTCGTCGTGATCATCTTTTCATTCCAGGGGGGGTGTCTATGGCTGAGTTGAAAGGAGCTGGTACCGAGCCAGCTCCTACGATTGGTTCACTTCGTTACGCACCGACGGCGTACACACCACCGCGGAAGTTCTGAGCGTTGGCACCGAACGGCATGGTGCCACGGATCGTGATCCCAAGCCGATCGAACTGGTAATCCGGACCGGCCTGCAACACGGCCGGGGTGTCCACGCCGTTGAGGAACGCGACCTCGATCGCGGCCATGGCCACAGGGTTGAACAGAATCCACCAAGCCGTGGCACTGTTGACGTAGTTGGGAGCTTCGATGTAGCGGCTCATGGCCGGCTCCATTGTCCCCTGCCACACGTTGCTGTTCGGCTGCAGGGCTGCCGAAGCTCCGCCGTAGACGATGGCCACGGCCTGCATCAACGAAGTGGCAGCTTGCCAGTTGCTCGGTCCGTGCAGCAGAACTGGCGTCAGGCCATCGAAGCCGAGCGGATTGCCGTTCGGGTCGATCTGGTTGTCGAACAGGGCCTTGGCCAGTTGCAGAGCTGCAGCGGATAGAGCCGACCCCGCACCCGTCAACTTGTTGGGCTTGTACGCGGTACCGGCTTTCATGTTGGCAGCTGCAATGGCCTGGGTGGTTCGCCAGAACGAGACGCCGTCGTCGCCGTTGACGCTGTTGGCAGCCATCGCCTTCCAAAGCGTCCAGATCGCGTCATTCAACGCGAGGCCTGCACCGCTTCCCAGCTTGGTTGGCAGGGTGCTGAGGATGCTCAAGTCGTCGTTGATGATGTTCGTCCAGGGAATCGTCATGATCCGACCGAACGGCGCTGCTTGGTTGGCGAAGGCCTGATCGCTCAGCGTTGCGCTTTCGAGCTCCCCGGTTGACCCGATCTGCTTGAACATCACATCGCCGAGCAGGTTGATCGACTTCGTTGGCTTGAAGTCGTTCACCGGACGGATCGCGCAGATTTTCCGCCAGGTCTGCTCGGTGAACAAGTAGCCCTGCAAGGCGAACTTATTCATCACGTTGGACAGGACGTTGCTCAGGCTGATCGACGAGGCTCCATCGGCACGGAAACCTTGCTCCCGATAGCCCCATTCAGCAAACGCAGCACGCAGGCCTTCTTCCGACTTGAAGTCGAGGGCTGAGGTCGACCCGGCTGCACGGAACGCTACTTCCATGACGCGGTGCAAGCTGACACGACCCTTGAAGAGCGTGTGTGCCGATTGTTGCACCTGGTCGGTGTACCGTGCCGCAAAGGCGCCTTGCGTCTCTCGCTGGATGGAGGCAGAGACCCGCCGCTTGGTACCTTTCCCATCCGGAGTTGGCTCGTAATAGAAGCTGTCGTCTTGCAGCTGCAGCTGGTGCCGGCAGGCGTGCAGCACGGCGGCTTCCAGAACGGCTTCGCTGACCTGCGGAGCATTGGGCAGGTGCAGGTGCGTGGTGCCGACACCAGGGCCTGGCCGCGAAGCTCGAAGTGCCTCCAGCTCCGTCTTGTCAACCGACCAGCCTTTTTGGATGGCGTGAGCGAACAGGTTGGTGTCCTGGCCGTCGACCTTGATGAAGATCACCTGGCTCTTGGCTGCGAGCTGGTTGATCTTGGCTTGGCGATCCATCTCGGCGGCAAACTGTTTCCGCGAGGCCTGAATCGCAGCCTTGGTCGAAGATGATTTTGCCTTGGCTTTCGGCTTCCCCTCTTCTTCGGCCTCCGTCATCTCTTCCTCATCGTCGTCCTCTTCCTCGCCGTCTTCGGCTTCGGTCTTCTCGCCGTCCTCGCTCATAGTTTCTTTGAGCGCGGCCTTGGCCTCCTTCTCATCCATCTTGTCGATGTCCTCCGCGCTGTACTTCCCGGCCTTCACCAGGCCCTTTTGGAACGCCTTGAGCAGCAGAGTCTTGTACAAGCCCTTCATGACCTTCTTCCCCTTTCCGGTGGATGCGCTGACGGTGACAGACGTGGAATCGTCAGCACCCAGCGGAACAAACGAAATTTCCTTGAGCTCGGTTTCACGCGAGATCGTGATCGGTCCAACGACTTCGCGGCCGTTGACGGTTGCGGTTTTTCCGGCTTCAACAAACTCGGTTCGAATCGGGATAGCACCGATCGAGAGCTGCCACTCGAAGCCGTTCTTCGCAGGGTCGGTGATTTTGGCCACGTTCTCGGATTGGCCCGAGAAAAGCCCTTGAACCTGCACACCGGAATCATCAACCAAGATGGACGTGGTGTGACCGACGATCTGCTGCTCGTCGTGCATGTGAAGCGCTGGGCGAAGCTGTTTTGACACAACCACGCCCGAAAGATCACAGATAATTACGCCCCACCAGCCGTTCGGTGTCATCGGTGCGCCGGTGTAGGCGTTGCCCGAGAACGTCGGCAGTTTCTTTGTGCCGTCGGCAGCATCTTCGGCCCGGATGACAGCCGTGCCGCCGCGAGCCCGAAAGTTCGTGAGCGGTTCCTTGTTCGAGCTGGCTCGGATCTCACGCCGCATTGGCTACCTCTGTTTCCGTCGGGGCGGTCTGCTCGCTGATGGAACGCTGGATAACGTCGCCGAACACCAGGCCGAGCGATTCGATTTCCTTCTTCTCGGCGGACAGTTGCTTGAGCACGTCTCGCCAGTCGTATCCGCGACGGCCCCAGTATTCGCGAAGCGTGAGTTGTCCGGCTGCAATCCGTTGAGCATCAGCAGCACTGTCGACGGCGACGTCGATCGACTCGAACCCGGGCCAGTGCCATTCGTGCGGTGGCAAGGCCAGGCCCTTGTACGCCGGGATCACTCCACTCAAAACGGCTTCGAGGTACCACTCGCGGAAGGTCTTCACCAACACCGTGCGGCTGCACTCTTCGCGTTCGTTGGACAGCGAGTTGCGGTAGTCGAGGAAATCAAGCTTGGCCGAACTGAAGTTGAACTTCTGCGAGGTGCCCAAGGCGAGATTCAGCGGGTACCGCAGTGGCCGGATGCTTTCACCTAGCACCTTCTCTTGGAACATCTCGTAGGTGGTCTGAGGGTGCTTCGGGTCAAACCCCTGCATCTTCGTGCCGGCCGGGAGATACGTGAACATGCCCCGATCAATCGGGGCTTTGCTGAAAGGTTTCAGCGTCGTGCCACCGCCTTCGGGGTCGAACTCCGGCGTGTCGGTTTCCAGCACGGCGGTCATGCTGGCCGCGATCTGTGCGTTGGTCAGCACGGCCTTGCGGAAGGCCCTCAACTCGGCGAACAGGTCGAGGGAGCTGGTAAACACCGGCACACCACGGATCTGCTGCGGACGGACCTTGCGATACCAGTGCACGACGTTCTGGGCATTGACCGTGTCGGCGACGAACTGACCGGCGTTCATGGCAAACATGTCGCCAGGGTGCGATCGCAGCACCTGGTACGAGACTGGCTGTTTCGTGATCGGATGGAGTTTGACCCCGTCGATCATGTCCGGAGTGAACTGCCCGGAGAGCATTGGAGAAGCGAACTGCTCGGCCTCGACGTCGCACGGGTAGAGCTTCACCGGGCTTTCGAGGTCGAGGACCGTCTTGAAAAGGTTGAAGCCCTCGCCGTCCATTTCCTTGGCGAGCTTCATGGTCTTCAGCTTGCCGACGTAATCGACCTCAGCGCACCACTCCGACCACAGCCTTTCGACCAGCCGGTTGTAAGCCGCATCCGGAGTGAGGATCTGGAGCGTTGGCCCGGTGCCAATCAAGTCGTCAGCATTGCCGTTGAGGATCCCGTACAGGAACGGGTTGTTGCTTACCTCGTGACGCGATCGCATGCGGAGCATGCGGCGCACCTCAGCCGTATTCGACGCATTGGCACTGAGGTAGTCGACAGACTGCCAATAGCGGGAGTTGTCCTCCGTGGTCCGTGCGTTTTCGTAGGCTGCACGAACAAGCGGAATTGGATCGCCATTGCGTTTGCTGAAGAGTGATTTCAACCACGTGAACATCAGACCCCTCCCGCGAATGGAGGGTTGGTCGAGTCGGAGTCAGCTGCCGGCGGGAGGACCTTCACCAGGCCCAGGCCCAGGCCGCCACGTCGACCACGGCGCTTGGCTGCTAGGTAGTTGCTCAACTTGATCAGGTCATCAACACTGCGGTCGGTGTGGGATTGGTCACCCGACGTGAACGCGGCTGGTTCGGCCATTCGAGCCGCCAGTTCTTCTTCGCTCAGTCCGGTGGGATCAGCCATACAACGCCGCCGCGTGAAAATGCGATGCCGTACTCTTGCCAAGAGACGTGCTCAGGCCAAGGGGCTGGAGGCCCGCAATCAAAAAGGGTTGCTACATGTAGCAACTATTTTTTCTGAATGAGCTTTTCAGAGGTCGAAAAGCGGTGCCGGCAGGCCACCGACTGGCATTGGCGGTACCGACGTACAACCCCACGGCAGGGCTTCAAGATGCTGGTCACTTTTGTCTTTGCCTCGCACTTCGGGCAGCGGATTCCTTTGAACGTTGTCATGCCTGCCCTCCTTTGCCGTTGGCATCGCGGTACAGGTCTCCGATGTCGATGACCTTTCGCTTAGGCTTCACCACAACATCGCCCGTCAGCGAGGCCCGGATTCCGAGCAGCGAGGCTGTGACCGCGTTCCCGACCAGGCAGTCGAACCAGTGGTTGTCGCTCCGGCCCGGCCGTGTCTCCCAGACATCGAACACCCGGCCCTTGTGGATGTCCGCGGTGCGGTACTCGCAGGTCAGGTGATCGAGGAGCATCTCCCGCTCGTCTCGCGAGGCTCCGGGGAGCATCAGCGTCCCCTTGGTTCCGAGCGGCGTCAGCAGTCGATCCGCAACAAAAGACTTCCAGTAGTTGGGGTCGAAGGTGAGCAGCTTGCCAGCACGCTCGGCTGATGTCGCCAGCCTCCAGGAAGGCCCTCGGCTCTGGCCAGGGATCTTCTTCCACTCGTCGATCGGCACACCCTTCTTGACGGCATAGCCCTTCGAGGGCAGCAAGGATCCGGCGAACTTCGAGATCCGGCAGAACTCGTAGATCTGCTCGGCGAACGCTCCGGCGTCGATCAGGCACCGCTCGATCCGCATCGGAGCTGCGGTCTCCAACTGGAGGAAGTCGCGTGTCAGCAAGTGAGTAGTCAGTTCGTTGAGGCTCTTGAAGAGCCTCGCCTCTTCGGTCATGTTGGGATAGGCGTCGATCAGGCTCGGCCGGGCATCAAGAGCAGCGAAGTTGGCTCGGTTCTGGATCGGCCAGCAACCGTAGTCGATGATGTTGCCGCCGAAGAGCTCGTCCCACCCACAGACCATCCACCAGTGCACATACTTGCCGACGTCGACGAAGCAGGTCAGCTTGGCCGTCGACCGTGGCACACTCCCGCGTTTGGTGTTGTTCACCTTCTCCAGGATCAGATCGGCGGTCAGGTTGTTCGACGAGCCCAGGGCCTCGACCTCTGGAGCGTTCTGGCACTCGCTGAGGAACGCAGCCCGGTCAGTCAGGTACCAGTTCATGGCATGCTGGATGCCGCTGACTTCGTCGTCGTTGAATCGCTCTGGCCAAGAAACCTCAGCCCCCTGGTCCATCTTCTTGCGATGCTTGAGATAGAAAGTGGTGGCCTCGACCCCGAGCCGACCCTTGCGAAGACTGTCGTTGCGGATGTCGCGGTACTTCTCCCACAAATCCATGTTCGCCGGGAAGCTCTTCAGCATCCGCATCCGTGCGCCGTTCCACACCGGATACAGGTCTCGGTTGAGCAGGCGATCGGCGACGTCGCCCGGGAAGATCACCGTGCAGGGCATGACTCCAGCGATCTTCGTCTTGGGTCCTGCAAGTCCCAAGACTGCCTTGGCGAGAGTCCGCTCGCGGGAGTTGCACTGCGTGATGGATTCGGCTGATTCTTCAGTCTGTGGGTCATCCACAATCACCAGCTGCGGGCGAGCCGTAGTACCATCCCATCGCTTGAACTTCATCCCCCGCACCTGGCCGGTGATCCCCGCGACTTTGATGATCGCCCCGCTCGACCTGGCTCCAGCAATGCTCGGCAGGACTATGGTGTCTTTCTTCCAAACGATGCGTGTTCTCTCGCCCTGGTACAACTGGCCGGAGCAGCGATTGGCGATCCCTTCGAGGCAGCGGATCGGAAACACCGATTCGGGAAAGTCTTCGAGCAGCAGATCGTTGGCTTCGAACTCCGTTTTGATGGAGGTTAGCGAGTCCTCGGCATGTTTCGCCGTTGCACCGATCAGGGCCACGAAGTTGCGGTGTCCAAAGAGCATCGCCCAGATGCACGCCCCTTCGCAGAGCGAACTCTTCCCGCTGCCACGTGGCATGGCCAGAGCGAACAGGCCTCCCTTCAGCACCGACTCTTCAATCTTGGCAATGACTTCGAGGTGATCCTTCGACCACTTCAAATTGAACGTCGCGGAGAGGTACGTCTCCAAAAAGAACCGGAGATCTCGCTCTGCACGATCGCGTCGAGCCTGGTCGACCACGGGTGGCAGGTCGCCAATGTCCCTGCCGGCACGTGAGTTGTTCCGTTCCCGCTCGGCTGTACGCTGCTTGTGTTTCTCGTAACCCGGATCTGAACCATCCTTCTTCGGCTTCTTCCCTCCGCTGCCGGCAGCGGCCATCAACGTCATCACCAGCCAACAGACGTATCGCAGCAGATCCACAAACTTGGAATCGCCAATGCGATGCCCCGCCCGCGTGCGATGGCGGTAAATCGTCGCAGGTGTGACCACCTCGCCGAGCGGCGTTGAGTTGAGCAGACGACAGAGTTCAGTCGGACGGAGCTTCAGGGGATTGCTCACGATGGGCAACCTCCCGCACCAGCCAGGCTGCGTAATGGACAAGGTTTAATGTGCCGTCGGCGTTCGTTGGTGCACCATCGGCGATGTGTTGTCGAATTACCTCGACGGTCATCGGCTCGCCGCTGGATCGGTGCAGGATCTTGGCCAGCACCTCGACGGATAGTGATGAAGGATTGACGGATGCAGGATCGGCCATGGCGAGCTCCCCCAGGAAGGGCGACGAGCTTCCCGCGCTGGTGTGCCATGCGCCGATGTCCGTTGGCCGGATTTATGTGCATCTTCAGTACAGCGACCAATCCAATCCCTCTTGAGCACACGAACAGAACTTGAGGGGGGTACGGAATCTCCGGACCACCCTCATTTCGTCGCCGGCACCCGCTCTGCCTTCTTGCCTGTGAACGCCTGCCATCTGTCAACAATGACGTCGCAGTAACGTGGGTCGAGCTCCATCACTAACGCTCGTCGGTTGGTCTGTTCAGCGGCGATGAGCGTCGTGCCGCTACCACCGAAGATGTCGAGGACACTCTCTCCCTCCCGGCTGGAGTTTCGGAGGAGGTACGTGAAGAGACCTACCGGCTTCATCGTCGGGTGTTCCGCGTTGCGAGCAGGCTTGGGGAAGTTCAACACCGTCGTCTGACTTCGGTCATTCAGCCACGTATGGGCTGCGCCCTCTTTCCAGCCATACAGGCAAGGCTCGTGTTTCCACTGGTAGTCTTGGCGGCCGAGTGTGAAGGTCGATTTGACCCACACCAGGCACTGGCGGACTTCCAGTCCGCAGTCGCGTACAGCCAAGCGAGTCGGCAGTCCCATCGAATCGGCATGCCAGAGGTAGAAGCTGCCACCGGGTTTCAGGTGAGTGATAGCCACGCCCAGGCCGTTACGCAGGAGCTGGTCGTACCCTCCCTCGCTCTTTGCGTCCCCTTGGATCGTGAGCTTGTCGGCGGTCTTGCCCTCGTACTCAATTCCGTAGGGCGGATCCGTCAGCAGCAGGTCCGCTTGCTTGCCGTCGACCAGGTGGGCGACGTCCAGGGCATTGGTCGAGTCGCCGCACAGCAGCCGATGGTTTCCCAGGATCCACAGATCGCCCGACTGGGTGATTGAGGCAGCGGGTGGCTCCGGTACCGCGTCCGGGTCGGTCAACCCATCGACCAGCGTCGGGTCGAGAAGCCTGGCCAGATCTTCAGGCTCGAAGCCGAGCAGGCTCAGGTCATAGCTGGCATCCCTCAAGTCCCCGAGCTCGATCGGCAGCAGCTCGTAGTTCCAGGAGGAAAGCGACGCCGTTTGGTTGTCCGTAATTCGGTACGCTCGGATCTGATCGGCGGTCAGATCCTCAGCCACGTGCACCGGTACCCGATCCAGGCCAAGCTTCAACGCTGCCTTGTACCTGGTGTGCCCACAGACAATGACCCCTTCGGAATCCACAACAATCGCCTGCCGGAAACCGAACTCCCGGAGCGAAGCAACGACCGCATCAACGGAGTCATCGTTCAGCCGCGGATTACCTGGGTACGCCCGCACTTCCGTCACGGCTCGCAGTTCGATTTTCATTTCGTTCTCCGAAAGAAAGTGTGTCTCGTAGTTCAGC
>JACCDR010764016.1_pt1 | contig 38933 bp, 61 predicted proteins | sample 7446431 | NCBI WGS metagenome assembly JACCDR01 (sample SAMN15323443, study PRJNA562643) | freshwater metagenome | isolation source: river surface water | place: USA:Blue River Watershed | collected 2017-08-17 | reverse complement strand
TAGTGCAGCTTCTAGCGCCTCTAGCGTTGCTGCCAATGCTTCCAATGCTGCTTCCTCGGCTGGCTTAGCTAATACCTATGCAACTGCTGCTAGTGCCTCTAAGGATGCCGCTGCCGCTTCAGCCGCTACCGCTAGCACCAAAGCTGGCGAAGCTTCTACGTCTGCTTCTAATGCTGCTACAAGTGCATCTACCGCATCGACACAAGCCACCAACGCAGCTTCTAGCGCTTCCGCTGCTGCCACGAGTGCTTCTGCTGCTTCTACAAGCGCTTCTAACGCTGCGTCCAGTGCAGCCAGCGCATTAGCCATCTATGCCAACACTACGGCAATGAACACTGCTGTCGCTGCTGCTGCTACGAGTGCTACCAATGCTGATACAAGTGCTGACGCTGCTTATGATGCTCAGATCTTGGCTGAAGCTGCTGTTACAGGTGCTTCCCTGTACGCAGACGCTGCTCAAGCATCCGCTAATAACGCTCAAGCTAGTGCTACTTCTGCTGCTTCTGCGGCTGCTACTGCTGCTGCTGATGCTGTAACAGCAGCTGAGGGTGAATTAACAGGATATGTAAACGCAGCACTCGCTTATTCTGAAGCCTCTGAAGCCTTCAAAGATTCTGCCTTAGCTGCTGCTTCTGCAGCTAATATCTCTGCAACCAGTGCTGCCTCTAGTGCAACCAGTGCTGCTACAAGCGCCACAAACGCTGCCGCTAGTGCTGCAAGCGCTGCTGCTATCACAGGTAGTGGTAACGGTACTTTTGTAAACACACCTATTACCACTAATTCTACTATCACGTTAAGTGAAGGAAGAGCGAACGGTGTTGCTTACCTCAACGGCTCCAAAGTTTTAACTACTGGCCCTTCGTTAACATTTGATGGTTCAAATATTTCTGCATTTGGTTCGTTTACTTCTGGAACCACTGGAGTAGCAGGTTCTTACGTTCTTGCTCGTTCCTCTGACGGAGCTGGCACAACAGTTCTTGAGTCCCTTGCAGGAACAAACAATATCGGATTGCGAAATACTGCCGGTAGTTTGCTTTTCAGCGCAAATAACGCTGAAGGTATGCGGCTGACCAGCACAGGTCTGGGTATTGGGACGAGTTCACCTACACAAAGATTGGAAGTTAATGGGGCAGGACAATTTGGTGCAGGCAACACCACAAGTTCTGGCTCACTTTCTTTGCGGGTTGGTGTTTTTAATACTGTTCCTTCCAATGCAACAGACGCTTTTGTTGGAGTACAAAACACAGGTGGGCCGGGCATAACTGCTGGTGATTTGATCTTGATGCCTCGTTCGTCAACCGGGGTAAATAACAATATTATTTTCCTTACAGGTCAAACTACGCCAACGATACGAGCTACCCTCGACTCCTCTGGCTACTTCGGCTTGGGTGTTACTCCGAGTGCTTGGAGTGGGATTAAAGCCTTACAAGTTTCTAATGCATCAGTTTATGGCAACGGCGGATCTGATGCTGCTTTCTCTCAAAACGCTTACTACAACGCAGGCTGGAAATACATCTCGACAGCCGCTGCCGCACAGTATCAGTTTGATAATGGTGCTCATAAGTGGTTCTATGCAGCCTCTGGCACAGCAGGTAATGCTATTACGTTCACTCAGGCGATGACCTTGGATGCAAGTGGTCGTCTGGCTATTGGAGCAACGTCTGCATCGAACACTTTGGATGTAGCTGCATCTGGAGGCGCTACTTTTCGTGTTTATGATTCTGCGGACGTTGGGCGAGGATTGGTTATTTCTGCTGGATCGGCTGCCTCTGGTGTTTCAACAATTCAAACCAATACATCAGTTAGAGTTTTGGCCTTTGGTACAAACTCTACAGAGCGTATGCGCTTGGACTCCAGCGGTAACTTGCTGGTGGGGTTGACCTCTGCTGCTACTTCAAGTGCTAAGACAATTCACATTGCCAATGCAACCGTTCCAACGGCCAATCCAACTGGTGGTGGTGTTCTGTATGTTGAAGGAGGTGCTTTGAAGTATCGAGGCTCTTCTGGCACTATTACCACAATTGCTGCTGCTTAATCTTTAAAGGAATATCATGACAACTTGGACAATCACAACCTGCGAACACGATGTCGCAACAGGCTTCATCACAACTGCTCACTGGACTTGCTCTGCCGTAGATGGTGACTTCACTGGCTCCGTTTACAGTACCTGCTCTTGGGCTGCTGGTACTCCTTCGATTCCTTACGCTGAAGTCACTGAAGCTGAGGTTCTGAACTGGATCTGGGCTTCTGGTGTGGACAAAGAAGCTACTGAAGCTGCTGTAACTGCTCAGATTGAAGCTCAGAAGAATCCTGTGACTGCCTCTGGCACACCTTGGTAATCTAAATTATGACTCGTCCTGTATCGGTAGGTTTAAACCTCACAGCAGCGACAGCTACGACAGTGTACACGGTTCCAACTGGTTACTTTGCTAAGTGGAACCTGATGTATCTGTTCAACAATACAGGATCTACCAAAGCTATCTCTGTATATTGGCATGACTCTAGTGCAGGGCAACACATCTATGTAATGGACAGCGGTGTTAGCTCCAAGACATATGTTCGCATGGACGGAGGTGCTTATGTGGTCATGGAAGAGGGGGATACTGTTGTCATGACAAGTGAAGCAGGAAGTACCTTCAGCACTATTTGTACCTTTGAATTGTTTAAGAAAGAAGGAATCTAATAATGGCATTGCCAACTTACCTAGAACTGGTCAATGATATTCTCGTTCGTATGCGTGAACCTGAAGTATCAACTGTCCAAGAAAACACATTGTCTAAGCTCATTGGTAAGTTGGTCAATGATGCCAAGAGACAAGTAGAAGATGCTTATAACTGGAACTCTCTTACTGCTACTCTAACAGCCGTTACCGAAGCTAATACCTTTAACTATGGATTGAGTGGTTTAGGTTCTCGCTTTAAAGTTATTGATGCTTACAACTCTACCTCTAAGACTGAGATGCGTAATGTATCTACTCGTTACATGAACGAACAGTTTATGTTGGCAACACCTCAGGTAGGCTCCCCTACTGATTATAACTTTAACGGTGTGACAGCAGCAGGGGATACTCAAGTTGATCTGTATCCTATTCCAGCAGGTGCTGAGACAATCTTCTTTAACCTCTACATTCCTCAAGAGAAACTGGTTAACGATACAGATGTGATGTTAGCCCCTGAAGAGCCTGTCATCTTAGGCGCTTATGCTCGTGCCTTGGTTGAACGGGGTGAGGATGGTGGTTTGAATAGCTCTGAAGCCTATGGCCTGTATAAGTCCTCTTTGGCTGATGCTATTGCTGTAGAGTCTAGCCGATACGCTGAGGAAGAGACTTGGGAGGCCGTATGAGCCAGCAAATCCAAACTTTCTCGATTACAGCTCCCGGCTTCATGGGATTGAACACTCAGGATAGCTCATTAGATTTATCTTCTGGTTTTGCTCTTGTGGCCAACAACTGTGTTATTGACCAATATGGTCGTGTAGGCGCTCGTAAGGGCTGGACTGCTCAGCACTCTACCTTAGCTGCTTTAGGCACTGCTGATGTAGAAGCTATCGGTCAATTAGTTACCGATGCAGGTATTGAATACACTATCGCAGCAGGCAATAACAAACTCTTTAAGCTTGCTTCAGGTACACTGACTGAGTTGACCTATGGCGGTGGTGGTACTGCTCCTACGATTACAGACAGTAACTGGCAGATTGCTACCTTGAATGAGTGCTTATACTTGTTCCAAGCAGGACATGATCCTCTTATCTTTGATCCTGCTGTGAGCACTACAACGTACCGTCGAGTGTCTGAGAAGTCAGGCTATGTAGGTACAGTCCCTAGTGGTAACATTGTTCTGTCTGCTTATGGTCGCTTATGGGTTGCTGACTTGACTGCTGAGAAGGCAGTTATCTATTGGTCAGACATTCTCTCTGGGCATATCTGGTCCGGTGGCTCTACAGGCTCTATCGATGTATCTTCTGTGTGGCCTAACGGTGCAGACAACATCACAGGTTTAGCCTCGCATAACGGTTACTTGTTCATCTTTGGTAAGAACAATATCTTGGTGTACTCAGGTGCTCAGGATGTGCTCTCTGCTGGAGTGTTTAAGATCTCTGATGCTATCACAGGTATTGGTTGCATTGCTCGTGATTCTATCCAGAATACTGGCTCAGATGTTATTTTCCTGTCTGATACAGGTATTCGTAGCGTCTTACGTACCATTCAAGAGAAGTCAGCACCTTTCAGGGATTTGTCTAAGAACGTACGTAATGACTTGATGAATGCTGTCGCTGGTGAAGTAGCTTCCACGATCAAGTCTGTTTATAGTCCTTTTGATTCCTTCTATCTGATTACTCTTCCTAGCCTTAAAGTAGTATATTGCTTTGACATGAAGCAGATGTTACAGGACGGTTCTAGTCGAGTAACTATGTGGGACGGTATGGAGCCTAAGAGCTTCTGCTATACACGAGATAAGAGTATTCTGATTGGTAAAGCTGGCTACATTGGCAAGTACACTGGTTATCAGGACAACGGAAGTCAATATCGATTCCAGTACTTCACTAACCATACTGACTTAGGCCAGCCTTCAGTTACTTCGGTGTTGAAGAAACTCTCAGTGGTTGTCATTGGCGGTACTAACCAATATGTGACAATGAAGTGGGGTTACGACTTCACTGGAAATTATTATGCACAAAATGCAAATATTCCTTCTCAGGGGGTTGCATATTTTGGCGTAAACGAGTATAATACTAGCACAGCCATTTATTCTAGTGGGACACTCTTACAGACTTTAGTCGCCTATCCGACAGGAGCAGGTAAAGTTGTTCAGACTGGATATGAGGCAGACATTAACGGCTCTGCTCTAAGTATTCAGAAGATTGAAATTCAGGCTAAGAACGGAAAGATTGTATAACATGACTGATTACGTAAAATCAACTAACTTTACCAGTAAGGATTCGCTTGCTGTCGGTAATCCTTTAAAGATCATTAAAGGTACTGAGTTTGATACTGAGTTTAATAACATTGCTACTGCTGTGGCGACTAAAGCTGACTTAGCTAGTCCTGCTCTGACAGGAACTCCAACGGCTCCAACGGCTTCTGTAGGCACTAACACTACTCAGTTAGCAACCACTGCTTTTGTTCAGGCCGCTCTTCAGGCTGTTTATCCTGTTGGTTCCATCTATACCAACGCTGGTTCAACTAATAACCCTGCTACATTGCTTGGTTTTGGTACTTGGGAAGCTTTCGGTGCTGGTCGAGTCATGGTAGGTTTGAACAGCAGTGATGCTCTGTTTGACACTTTAGGGGAAACCGGCGGTAGCAAAGATGCTATTGTTGTTGCGCACTCACATACAGCTTCTTCTGCAAGTGCTGGCGAACACACCCACACTCTGAATATCCACGAGTCTCTCCGTTCCTCTGATTGCTGCTCCTACACCTTCCCTCAACCTAATGGTAGTGCCAATTCAGCACAACAAAGTTCAATTTCAACGGCAGGGGCTCACACTCACGGCATTACTGTAGACTCAGCAGGTTCCTCTGGAACTAATGCTAACCTTCAGCCTTATGTTACAGTAGCGATGTGGAAACGCACAGCATGATGGACTTTATACCTTCTTTCCAGACAGCCTCTAAAGAAGTTGTTGAAGAACGGCAATTGATTTGTAATGAGTGCGAACACAATAAAGTTGGTGTTTGTGGTGTTTGCTTTTGTATCATTCAATTGAAAACTAAAAGAGCAGATCAACATTGTCCTAAAGGTAAGTGGGACTCAGTTTTAGCTAATACTAAGGAATAAATAACATGGGACTTTTAGGCACAATCGGCGGTATTCTCGGAGGTAATAAAGCTGCCTCAGCCGCCCGTGAACAAGCAGCAGCGTTACGTGCAGCAGGCGACCAAGCATTTGAAGCCTCTCGCTTCCGTCCGGTAGGTATCACTACTGCTTTCGGTACAAGTAATTATACTGTTGATCCTACCACGGGTGCTCTCACAGGTGCTGGCTACCAGTTGACTCCTCAAATGCAGGCCATTCAAGGTGGTCTGTTGAGTCAAGCAGGTGGTGCAGGCATGGACTTGACAGGTCAAGGCTTGCAAGGTGCTCAGAGCCTGTTTAATCTGGGTCAGCAATACTTGGCTGAGTCCCCTCAGCAAGCTGCTCAGAACTACATGGCTAATCAACAAGCTTTGTTGGCTCCGGGTCGTGAGAAGGCTGCTGCTAGCCTGACACAGAATCTATTCAATACAGGCCGTGGCGGTGTTGCTGTCGCTCAAGGTGCTGGCATGGGTGCTGCTAACCCTGAACAACAAGCTCTGTTAAACGCTCAAGCGATGCAGGATCTTCAGTTGGCTGCTCAAGCTCAACAAGCAGGCATGGAGCAGACTCAATTCGGTGCTGGTCTGTTCGGCTTAGGTGCTCAAGCTGCTACAGCAGGTTATAGCCCATTGCAGTCTGCTTTGACAGGTGCTGCTTCATTGGATAAACTTGGACAACAAGCCTTGAACATGGGTATCGACATCGGTAATACAGCGACTGCTGCTAATCGTGCCGCTGCTCAAATGCGTTTGAATCCTCAAATCAGCGCTACAGAAGCTCAACGTGCTGCTTCTTCGTGGAGCCCTTGGGCTGCTGCTTTGGGAGGCTTAGATAAGTCTTTTGACATCTCTAAGATCTTTAGCGGTGGAGGTGTTCCTTCAGTGGATACTGCTACAGTTGGATATACCGGCCCTGATCGTGGCTTGTGGTTTTAATAAGGAGTAATTATGGCTGAAATCGTAGGTGGTTTATTCGGGATTACTCCAGAATCTCTACAAGCACAGCGGGATGCTCAAGCACAGCAGGAAGCTCTTGCTTATGCTCAGTTATCTGATCCTTTTGCTCGTGCTAACTATCAGATCTATCAAGGTGCTTCAGGTCTTGGTCGTCAATTGAGTGGATTGCTTGGTGCTCAAGATCCTGAGATGGCTAAGGCTGCTGCTTTGCAGGGTATCTTGAAACAAGCTGACACAACTACTCCTGAAGGTCTTGCTGCTCTTGCTAAGACTCTGGGCTCTCAAGGCTTTGGTGCTCAGGCTATGCAGGTCATGGATAAAGCTCGCCAAGCCCAGACTCAAGCAGCTACATTAGGTAAGACATTGGCTGAACAACGTAAAGTAGAAATGACAGTCGCTCAAGAAGAAGCTCTTCGTAAAGAATTAGCTGATCTTGGCCCTAACGCTACCGAAGCTGACATCATGAAAGCAGTGACTAAATACGGTTCTGCTGATAAAGTTCTTGCTACTTTACAGGCATCTGCCGACAGAACTGCTGCTCGTCAGCAACAAATGGATCTACAAAGAGAGCGTATTCAGGCTCAAATTGATATGGCCCGTGAGCGGGGAGCTACTCAAGCACAGATTGCACAGATGCAGATTGAAGGCCGTGTTCAGCTCGCTCAATTAGCTGCTTCGTTAAAAGGTGAAAAACCATTAACAGAGTTTCAAGGTAAATCCTTAACATTTGGTACACGGGCTGCTGAAGCTCACAATATCTTGAATAGTTTAGAAGGAACTTACAATACCTTGTCGGCTAACTACCTTCCTTCCTTCATAAATTCCCCTGAAGGTCAGAAAGCTAAACAAGCTCAAGATAACTTTGTTAATGCAGTGCTTCGGCAAGAATCCGGAGCTGCTATTAATGCTTCTGAATTTGAGAATGCCCGTAAGCAGTATTTCCCTCAACCCGGAGACACACAGGCTGTTTTGGATCAGAAGCGACAAAACAGAGAAACAGTTATTAAAGGATTTTCTCGTCAGGCTGGCCCTGCTGGAAAAGATATTGTTGAGGCTTTAAATGCTCCTATTTTAAAACCTTTAAAAACATCCTTTAATAGTGTGGCTGAAGCGGAGGCAGCTAATCTTCCTAAAGGTACTAAAATTACCATTGGTGGTAAAAAAGCTATTGTGGAGTAATCATGGGTATTCGATTTATTGAAGATACAGAAGATGTTAAAACTCCTGCAAAATCTTCTATCAAGATTATTGAGGGAGATACTAATGCTCCTTCCAGTGGCTTTTTAATGGGCTTAAAAGATCCTATTAGTGGAGGAGCACAGCTTCTTCCTAAAGGGCTGGAACTTTTAACATCTTTAGGTGGAGTTGCTCCTAATCCTGTTAGTAAGTTTTTTGGATCTGAAGCTCAACGAGTCAATGAGATGGTTAAAGCTGAAGAAGCAGGCTATCAAGCTAATCGGGCAGCAGCAGGAACTGAAGGAACAGACTGGAGCCGTATTGCAGGTAATGTATTAAATCCTGCCAATATTGCAGCAGGCCTTCGAGGTGCTCAAGCAGCGCAGCTTTTAGGAGCCACAGGCAGGGCTATTCCAGCAGCAGCGGCAGGAGCAGCTCAAGCAGCTTTAGCTCCTGTTGTTTCTGAAGGAGACTATGCTGCTGAGAAAGCTACTCAGATTGGACTAGGAGCTGGAATGGGGGTTCTCGGCGAAGCTGCTGCACAAGGAGTAGCTAAAGTGGCTAATCCTTTAGTCTCTAAAGCTGAACAAACAATGCGTGATTTAGGAATTGTTCCTACTCCCGGACAGACAATGGGAGGAGTTTTTAAGAAGGCTGAAGATTTTGCTCAGAATTTACCGCTTGTTGGAGAACAGATTCGTAACGCACGTGAGAAAGTTCTTTTTGATTACAATAAAGCTGTAATTAACAAAGCACTTGACAAAGTAGATGATAAACTTCCCGCTAGTGTGGTAGGAAGAGATGCTGTTAACTACGCTGCTGAACAAATTTCAAATAAGTATGATGATATTTTGGGTAAAATGTCCTTTAATTTGGACTTTAAAACAACCTCTGGAATCTTATCTTCTCTGAATAAGTCTAATCTAACTTCGGACGCACAGCGTCAAGAAGCGACAAGTGTTTTAAATAACATTGTATTAGACAAATTTAGTAATAGTAAAATTCCGGGATCAACATATAAGCAAATTGAATCTGATCTTCGTAAAGAAGCTAGTAAATATTTGAATAGTACTTCTGCTTCAGATCGTAATGTGGGGGAAGCTCTCCAGAATGTTTTAAATACTTTCAAAGACGAACTCCGCAGTCAGAATCCTAAGTGGACTTCTGCTCTTCGCCGTATTGATAGTGCTTATGGTGATTTATCTATTATGAGTAAAGCTGCTGCTAATACAGGAGCTGAGAACGGAGTTTTTACTCCTAAACAATATCAACTTGCTGTAAAGCAATTAGATGTTACTCGTAATAAGAAAAACTTTGCACGAGGTTTGGCACGAGGTCAAGAGTTAGCAGAAACTGGAATGCAAGTAATTGGCAATCCTGTCAATTCAACTTTGGAAGGTCGTTTAGCTCTAAGCGCTGCTGGAGGCGCTGCTTTGCTGTCTAACCCAACAGTTGCTATTCCTGCTTTGTCTGCCACAAGCGCAATGTACTCTGCTCCGGGCCTTAAAGTAACAGATGCCATTTTACGTCAGCGCCCTGAACTTGCAAAGCTTTTAGGTAGAACTCTTCAACAAAGTAGCGTGCCTACTGGCGGATTATTTGGGTATCCTTTGTCGCAAGAAGCAGGTAGATAACATGAAAAAGTTCCTACTAATCCTATTACTCCCTTTAGCGTCCTTCGCCCAAGACACAACCATTAACTACAAAGGACAGCCCCCGCCAACAGCTATGGCTCCTTCTTTGTCTTCAATGGGTAGTGACATCTGTGCCGTACCTGTCTCAGGAGCTGTATCATCTACGGTGATTGGCTTCTCAGGTGGTACGGTATTGAGTGACGGTAACTGTGAGCGTATCAAGCTTGCTAAGACTCTTAACGATCTTGGCTTAAAGGTAACAGCAGTATCCGTCCTCTGTGCAGATATTCGTGTCTGGGATGCTATGGAGATGTCCGGAAGTCCTTGTCCCATCGGAGGCTCCATTGGTGACTCTGCTCGTGAGGCTTGGATAAAGCTTCATCCTGATCGTTTCAAGGCACTGTATGGCAAAGTACCTTCTCTGTTTACTCTGCCTGCTGGCAAGTAACAGTAGTTTTGGACAGCAATGTACATACACTAACGGTAAGTACAGCGCTGCTTGTGCAGCTTGTTGGCAAGGTAGTTGGACACCAAAGATGCAGGCACTTTATTGTGAAGGTATTTCACCTTCTCAGTTCCTGCCTGCTCCTGTCACTCAAGCTCCTAAGTGTGTACCAAGTAGTAACATTGAAACCAGACCCTGCCCTGTAGATTACTCAGGCGTAGAGACTTGGAAGAATGAGACTACTTGTACCACTTCAGGATCTAGTAGGAGTACAGGATGGATTAAGGTTTCTGACAGTTGTGTGAAGATTGTCATACCTCCTCCTGTAGTGCCTGTGACACCTATAGTGCCTGTGACACCTATAGTGCCTCCAACGCCTACACCTGTTCCAACACCTATTCAGACAGCAGTAAAGTTAGTTACTTCACCTGTTGTTCCTTTAACTCCCTTACCTGCTCCGCCTGTGCCTGCTCCTGTTACTCCAACAGTGCAGTCTACGGTAGAGACTCCTCAAGTATCTGCTCCAACTCCTTCAGTGACTCCAGCGCCTACTCCAGCTCCTGTAAGTCCTAAAGGTAGTATAGCCAAGGCGTTAGAGATAACGCAGAAGCTAACCATAGCAGGTGCTATCCCTAAGCAACCTTCACTAATTGATCTTATCTCTCTAAATCAGGAGTTGCCAGATGGCATCAGAAGACAACAAAACCTATTCCTTGAACTTATCCAGCCAGATGATTCTTGGCTTGATCGTGACTTTCCTGCCTATTATCGGGGGAGCGGCATATTCGGGGATTAAATTCTACAGCAAGATGGAGAAGACCATTGCTGCTGTGGAAGTATTTCAACCTTATGATGATACTGCATTCAAGGAGAAGGTACAAGCCTTTGAGATTGAAATGAAGGCTGTTAAGGAGCGTCAACTGGCTATTGCTGAACAATTAGTCAAGATCTCTGAAAAGGCTTCTGATGCAGTTGCTCTGGCACGGGAGACTAAGGCTATTGCTTCTGGCTCTGCTGTTGAGAACTCTGCTCAGTCTCGTGAAGTGCAGGCTCGCTTGAATGCTCTTAAGCAGGAAGTTGATAACACTGCTTCTAACCTTCGTATTGAGATGAATAGTCTCAAACGTGCAACCTCTAACCCATTAGGAAAGTAATCTATGTTTAATAGTTATAAAGGCCTCACAGCCGATGAAATTGAAGTCCGTACATGGGCCTTCGTTGTTAAAGCTATCACCATTCTCGTCTTAGGCATCGCCTTTGGTACTTTGTGGTTGATTGGCTTTGAAGAGCAGCAAGAAGTACTGGCCCCTATTGATGCTGTGTTCCTTGAGATTCTGAAGGCTATCGCTTTCATGGGTGTGGGTACTCTTGGCGGTATCTCTGGTCGTAAGGCTGTGAGTGCTGTTGCTAAGAAGGTTGCCGAAGATGATACCGATTCCAGCGCTGCTTGAAGTTGGTGGAAAGATCCTAGATCGAGTTCTACCTGATCCAGCCGCTGCTGCGAAAGCTAAAGCTGAATTAGCTGCCTTGGAACAACAAGGTAAGCTAGCTGAGATGAATGTCGATCTAGACTTCTACAAGACAGAACAGAACAACCTGACTGATCGTTTAAAGGCTGATATGGCCTCAGACAGTTGGTTGTCTAAGAACATCAGACCTATGACTCTGGTGTTCATTCTGGTTGCTTATACAGTGTTCGCCATGATGTCTGCTTGGGACATCGAAGTGAACAATAACTATGTAGAACTCTTAGGGCAGTGGGGTATGCTCATTATGTCCTTCTACTTCGGTGGCCGTACACTGGAGAAAATCATGGATATGAAGAAAGGTAATAAAGATGACAAAACTCAGTGAACATTTCACCTTAGAAGAAGCTACTCACTCTGATACAGCTATTCGTCAAGGTATCAATAACCAACCTAACGATAAGCAGCTTGAGAACATGAAGATTGCTGCTGAAGGTATGGAGAAAGTCCGTGCTGCTCTGGGCAAGCCTATCAGTGTTAACTCTTGGTTGCGTCTGCCTGAGGTTAACGTGGCTGTCGGTGGCTCTAAAGTCTCCTCACACATGGATGGTTGGGCTATTGACTTCGTATCGAGCTATGGCAATCCATTGGCAGTGTGCAAAGCCATCGAAGCTGCTGGTATCAAGTTCGATCAGATGATCCATGAGTATGGTCGTTGGACTCATATCTCCTTTGCTCCTGAGATGCGTGGTCAAAAGCTTACCATCTTCCGTCCCGAGAACAAGTACAAACAAGGCTTGTTGTCTGAGGATGAGTACCATAAGGCTTGAGATATGTCTGAAGAGATTAGTCATAACGAGATATACGAAAGACTATGTAAGGTAGAAGCTAAGGTAGACAAAGTAGCTGAGGACACAGAAGGAATGGTAGCAGCCTTTAACGCTGCTGCTGGAGCCTTCACCGTCCTTGAGTGGCTGGCTAAGGTAGCTAAACCTTTGTTGTGGATTGGTGGGTGTGTTGTTGCTTTTGTGACATTGTTCCATCAGAATCAGAAGTAGAAACAAATAAGGCCTCTAGAGTGTTTGCTCTAGAGGCCTTTTTCATTTACTCTTCAGTAACTTCCTTCACCTTCTTAGGCTTAGGCGGCTTACTCAAGCTATCCAAGTAACGATACCTACGAGTCATACGCTTACCTGACTCTTCAGCATCAAACCAGAACTCCTTACCGTTCTTCAATTCCTCCAGTTCCTTATCTGTCAAGAACCCTTTGTAGGCTTGGTCAAGGAGTTTATTAATCTGCCTTGTAGCGAAGTCAGTCTGTCCTTTAACATTTGGAACAGTCCCAATAGAACCATAATGGGCAGTGTGCAGCATAAATTCAGCACTATCAGCGATATAACACTCAGGAGCCATACAAGCCAGCATAGAGGCAGCACTATACGCAGCACCAATAACAGTAACAGATACTTGACCACGACAACCTTTCATTGCTTCGATCACCTGCCAAATGCTATCAGTTCTTCCTCCTGAGCTGTTGACAAGCATATTAACAGAATCATTCTCGCTACAGGTAGCAAGGCAGTGGATAACATCACGATAAGCGCTAGGAGCTACGATGTCATCATCGATGAACACCAAGTGAGTGTGCATCTGCTGAGTGATGGTGCGGATAAGCCCCTTCTGCTCCTGAGGCATCATCAACAGCTCTTCCAGACTTTCATTTGCTTTGTTCATATTTATCCTTTAGTTCTTTTTTGATAGCTTCCAACGAAGATGCACATATTCGATGAAAACCAATCGGGGTATCAGGATACCATTGTAGCGACCAAATAGAATCTTCACTTAAAGCCTTAGTAAATTCCTCTTGAGAAGTAAAATCTTCAAAATCATAGAAATTTTCAGGTTCTTCGTAAACATCTTTATGCTCATTATGAGATAAATATAAACCACATGAATGTTTCGGGAACCAGTCCATTATTCACCGTCCTCATACTTAGTTTTGGCAATAATATAGTTCTTAACCAATGAGCTACGAACAATATCCTCGATGTGGAATTCGATACGTACAAATTCCTTCATCTTACCTGCAATGTCAAAGAACTTCAAGATACCACTCTTGTCGTCCTTCTTCTTCAAGTCAGTCTGTCGGTAATCTCCACAGAAGATGATCTTGGACTTGTCACCAACACGAGTGATGATGGTATCTAGTTCCTCGAAGGTCATGTTCTGAGTTTCATCCACGACAATGATACTGTTAGAGAAGGTAGTGCCTCGAATGAATGAGGTAGACACAAACTCAATATGTCCTTGCTCTACCAATCGATCCCAAGCATCTTTACGCTTGAACAGGTCACTACAGATTTGTCGATAAGGCTGGATATACACTTCCATCTTCTCGTCTGCATCTCCGGGCAAGAATCCAATATCACGACTCTGGACACTACTACGAATCACAGTCACCTTATTGAAGGGATTATTGCGATCCAAAGCCTCTTCCAAGGCCTTATACAAGGCAATGTATGTCTTACCCGTACCTGCTACGCCATGCAATGCCATGAAGTAGTTAGAGGCCTGATATGCCTCAAAGAAGTCCATTTGCTTCTCTGTCTTAGGCTTGATAACAGTCATATCATCTAGCTTCAACTTCAAACTATTATTGATCTTCTCCCGAGGAGTCAACTCCTTAGCTGGAATTGCTCGGTTCATCTGTTTACTAGCCATGTACTTCCTTTAGACTTCGTTGATAAATTCTACGTGAGGCATCTGACGCACCTGAGGGAACTTCTCTAGAAACTCCTCACGAGTCATATCCTTACCTACCATGATCTCTGTAAAGGACTCGCCCTCTTTAGTCAGGCGAGCCTTCAGAGCCGTACAAGCAGGGCAGTTATCCTTGCTGTAGACTACAATCTTCATGTTACTCCTTAGTTATGCGTGACAGGCAACACATTCACCAGAACTGGCACTTACGCCAGACTTGGTACGAATGTAATACAGACTCAAGATACGAGGATCTTTGAAAGCATACTTATGCACAGCACTGATATACTCTTCAGGATCTTCTGCACCAAAGAATAGATTAATAGATTGTCCTTGACAGATATACTGTTGACGATCAGAAGCCTGCTGAAGCAGTACATACTGGTCAATCTCGAATGCTGTCTTGAACACCTTCTTCTCTTCCTCGGTCATCCACGGAACGTGCTGTACAGAACCGTCATGACTTGCAATCTCAAGCAATGTCTCACGACTGTACACACCTTCACGCTTCATGATCTCAAGCAGTTCGGGAACTACTCGAATTGTTTCTCCTCCGGCTCCCTGTTGGACAAACACATTTCCAATAAAAGGTTCAATGCCTTGTGATACCCCTCCCATGAGCTGGCTTGTTGACATGGTGGGAGCGACAGCAAGGCGATGTGTATTGCGGACTCCGTATCCTTTGCAATACTCAGGTTCTCCAAGCTTGTCTGCAAGATATCGGGAGGCAGAGCCTGATTGTCGATTGAGTTCATTAAAGATCTCCACATTAAGTTTCTGAGCTTGGAAGCTATCAAAGGGAAGCTTACGCTTGTGCAGCAGTGAGTGCCAACCAAGAACACCAAGGCCTAGCGCACGACTCTTTTCAGTACTCGCCACCGCCTTTTCAAAGCCTCTTTTGCCAGCAGCCATCGACAAGAACTCACTAGTAACACAATCGAGAAATACTGTCGCAACGAATACAGCATCGGTGTCTTTCCACTCATCATACTTCTCCAAGTTCATACTAGCCAAGATACAGGTAAATGTCTCATCTTCACCGCTGTGTAGCATGATCTCTGTACATAGGTTAGAAGCTTTAACATCCAAGCAATGAGCTTTATACATCTCAGGACGAGCCTCAGCCACCTTATCGGTGAACAAGAAGTAACCCTTACCTGTCAACATCTTCAGCTTCAACGCCTTCTGATACCGCTCAATAGCCTCTGGATGACCAGAGTCCAAGGAGTCCATAAACTCAGCACTGACAGTCCAACCTACGTTAGCATCATCAGGGTTATTCTTCACCCAATCAGCCAACTCGTGAAAGTCAGGATGATCAATAGGCAAATAACCTGCCCAAGCACCTCGGCGAGCAACGCCTTGGGTGACACGCTTCATCGCATCCACATAGGTTTGGAAGACTGGTAACACTCCCGAAGCTGTGCCTCCAGTTGCGATCTGCGAGCCCCGTGGTCGAATGTCGCCCAAGTAGCCGCTAGTGCCAAAGCCATTCTTAGTGAGAACAGCAGTGTCAAGAAGCTCACCGTAGAAATCAGCAACAGAGTCACCAATGTACTGACCACTACAAGCCACAGGCATACCTTTATTAGTGCCCAGATTCGCAAGAGTAGGCGTTGAAGGACTAAGCCAGCCGTTCCAAATAACTTCATAAAACTTATCCTTCCAGTTAACACCGTCTTGAGGAGCGTGTTTAGCTGCTGTCTCAGCGATCTGCTCTACACGATTCTTAAACGATGTAGAGCCTTCCATGTACTTAGACTTGAACAGTCCCCAACCATTGGTCTGATACCAGTGAGGCAACAGTCCTTGCTGCTGGAGTCGCTTACGCTCTGCACTCAGAAATTCATACTTATTGTCAATTACCATACAAAGTTCCGTTCATTCCATTTACGATGATATTGATTTCCCACCTTGGCGAAGAAGTCATGAATAGTGGCTGTACTAATACCCAAGTAAAACCACTCAGAGATTGTATCACCAGTTTCATCAAAGATACTGTCAAAGCTTAAATTGTTCAAGCAAATGTTAGCTCGTGCATTGACGAAGGCTTTCATAGACGTTGCATTGATGCCTTCAATGTCTCCTTGAGAGAACAGCAGGTCAACAATACGATGCTCATGATCAACCAATGCCTTAGCAGCTTGCTCAACTCGTGCCTTCATCCAAGCCTTATCAACCTTGTTCTCTTCCATGTATGTGCGGAATAGCCAAGCTCCTGCTTCATGATGGATATTCTCATCTCGTACAGAGAAGTTGATACCTGCCACAAGGTTACTCAGTTTGTTCTTACCGTTACTCTGGAAGTGCTTCAGGAAAGCAAAGCTAGAGTACAGGACACAACCTTCCATCATACTGAAGACTGCCAAGGAAAGGGGAACATCACGACCACTAACAATAGTGTCCAAGTACCCAATACGGCTAGCCAATACAGGATCATACTGCCAAGATTGATGGAACTCTTCAGTAGCCAGTCCAAGGAGTTCATTAATCCGGTTGTAAAAGCGTGCATGGACATTACTTTCAAAATAGCAGAAGGCATCAGCCATCAACTCAATATCAGGATGCTGAAAGTTAGGTTTAACAGTACCAGACCAATACTCGTTACCAACAATGAGTTCATATTTGGTAAAGAGCTTGAGTGCAGTAGTAACACCATGACGTTCAGCAGGAGTAAAGTCGGTAAGAATACTGTGTACATCTTTCTCCAGATCAATCTCATCAAAAGTCCAGAACACACCATTCTGTTTATCAGCAAAGGCCAGAGCCTCTGGATAGTCGAAGGTGTATGTTGTCTTCTTAGTTAGAAGGTTTCTCATTCAATCTCCCGCATAAGTTTATCCTGTTGTTCTTCAATGTAGTCTTCAAAGCGCTCTACGATGTCATCACTGCGGATCTCTAATAGTTCCAGCAGTGTGACTTCGTCAACCCGTTGAAGCTTCTCTTTAAGCTCTTCAAACGTGATATTCATCGCAAACTTCAATCATCTTAGCGAGATACCAGCGAGCTTTCTTCAAGTCCTCAACACCGTTCTTATCCATGAAGCGCATCAAATATTGCATAAGCTGGACGTAGTCAGAAGCAAATAGAGGACTGTAAACAAACTCTCCTTTACCTGTTTTCTTGTCTAACTTAGCTACCAGCTTTTCAATGACATCACGAACTTCAATGCCCTCTTCCTCGAACAACACATAGTGCTTAGGTCGAAGTACTGTATCGTACCAGAAGTCCTCAGAAGTCACTCCATTAACACCTTCCTTGAACCAATCATCAATAGCTTCTTTAAGAGGTTTGGCAGAATGATTTGTTGCATAGACTGTGCCCTTTACGAAGTTAGAGTACCCAACACAAGAAGCACAAGGAGCTTCAAGATCTTTATCCATTAGTGCATAAAAGCACTGATCACACTTGCTTACCATATTTACGCTCCAAGTATTCAATAGACAGCAGCATCTCATCAAAGCCACCATCTTTAACATCATTTAAGACAACCAAGCCACGCCAGTGGCGATTCGATAGCTTGTCCATGTACGATTCATCGTGTAGATAGTAACTACCAGCGATGATACCGCAAATAGGTTTCCCATCAGCACGCTTACCATAGGCAATCTGTTTTCCTTGTTGATGGCCAGCCACGCAAGACATATGAAGCTTATTGACAAGAGCACTAGCGGTTCCTGCTGGACGGCCCATAGCGCCGACAGGCCAATAGTGATTAAAACCAACACCATTGATAAAGACAGGATGGAGGAAGCTATGCACTTCCCAATCTTTGTCATAACCGAGATCTTTGACACTGATCAATCCTTCAAGTGTTGGATTATTGTTTACAGCCCTATCGATACGATTCTCGTGGTTACCCAGAGTCAGTACCATGCGAGGCTTGTAAACCTTCTCCTTGTTCTTCTTCTGCTTACTCTGAAGATCACGTAGAGGCTTCAGAAGCATCTGCATAGCCTCCTTAGTAACCTCTACATCTTTCTTGTAGCGTAAGCCTTCAAAGTACTTAGAACCCTTCACATCATGAGTGGACAGTGAAGGCATATCAGCGAAGTCACCAATGTTCACAACAACATCTGGTCGATAGTCACAGATAGCCTTACCTGCCCATTCAAGATGATCCAAAGGAACTCCTTCTTTGACTTGACAGTCAGGAATTACTAGGATTCTCACTCTTCTTCATCCTCAGTGAAGTATTCGCCAGTCCAAGGATCAATGTAGTCAGGATAGTGATTATACATAGAAGCCAGCCATTTAGGTTCTTCTAAGCGTACTTGATGCTTAATAGGATAACCAAATACTGACTCCAAGAACTTCACATAAGCGTCCATACACTCATGCCATGTAGCTCCGGGAGTCTGGATCTCTTGTTTGTATGTCTTACCATCGCAGTCAACATAAGCGAACCCAAACACTTGCATAATTTCTTCATTATCGTTCATCGCCAGATCCTTTCAATGTATTGTTCATTTGTCGTTGTGCCAGCTTCTGCAAGTTCTTACTAGCAAGATCAGCAAGACTCCAGCCCATCACTGTGGACAGACCAGCGATCTGCCATAGCACATCACCAATCTCCTTTTGCATACCTTCTTCATCCAAGATACCATCTCGAATCCACTTGGCATACTTGCCTGCAACCTCACCAGCTTCAGAGGTCAGATTAGACACCATGTAAGCAGGGTTCTTCGCTGTCTCTAGCGCTGTCTTAAACGCTAGTTCTTGATACTCTTCAATCAGCATACAGGGTTACTCCATTCTGTTACAATAAACTTCAATGTCATGTACTTCTCAGCATCTCCGGGATACATATAACGAGTTACTTCAAAGCCTCCACAGGCTGTAAAATACTCAGGACTTGGAGAAGCATTGTATACCCGTTCCAGTAGATTACGAGCCGTGCGACGAAGCTCTCCAATACTTACTTGCTTATCAGGGCTATTGTAGTATTTCCACTCCAGATAGTCCATAACTTTCTTGACCTTATCAAAGTCAAACTCATCCAGCAAGTCTTCAATTTGTTTAATTGGCATTATCAAGTACTCCCACAATGTTAGGACAAATATCCTTCAAAATACTCTTACACTTCTCAGCCACCTCTCGGTGTTCCTTCTGAGTAGCTACGTCAGTTCGGATGTCTACATAATGTAGCCAACTACGCAAAGTTCCGTTCATATACAACCTACTCATGGTCAATCCTTCAGGAAGTAGCTTACGGGCTTGCTCTTTAGCAATACCTTTAGCCAAAGCAGCTCGATACATCAGTTCAGCTTCTGTCTGTACACGCACTTGAGCTGAGTTCCACCAGTTATTCAAGTACAAGTCATCAGTTTCTAAGCTGTTCTGACGGTTCTTATCGTCCTGCATACGCACTTCAGACATCTTCCAGTCAAAAGCTTCTGCATACCGCTGAGAGAACTCTTGGAAGCTAAAGCTACGGTGACGTAGGATCTGACGAGCAATATCACGAGTACACTCAATCTCGATACACACATTAGCCATCTCAAATGGACTCCAGTGCTTATGCTTAACAAGATACTTGAGCAGCTTAGGAGCTGTATCATAGTTCTCTTGGTTAGCAGGATTGGATACTCGAGCACAATAGGCTACTTTATCTTCAATATCAGGAGTAGCCCAAACCAGATTAACCTTGCTCAATTACAATCCTTTCATTGTCTTTTAGACGTTCTTTAATGTATCCCCAAAACCCCATACGAACAAGATCAGTATGTTCTTTAAAACTGATGTAGTAAGTAATGGTTTTAGTCTCGATTGTCTCAACTCTCATTAATCCACTCCTCAGGTATTACCTTATCAGCAAACTTATATCCATTCTTACGACACCACATGGCATACGTAGTCTTAGATGTCTTACTAATGCGAGCATTAGAGTTACTAAAGACGAAGCGAATATCCAGCTCAGGATTATGTTTCTTAACTAACAAATGCTTCTGACGATCAGGTGCTAGGAAGCGTCCCTTAGTCTCCACAATGATCCCGTTAGGGAGCTGGAAGTCTGGAGTATACACATGAGAGGACGCTGGTTTGATGTACTTCAGCTTAACCTTCTCGTATGTGTATTCAACACCTAACTTATCCAACTGCTCCGCTATGCGCTCTTCAAGTCCACTTCTGAATCCATACTTCATTGCAACTTGTTTGTAGGTTGCCATATTTGCCCTTCATAACGTCTAAGCCAAAGTAACTGACCATTCTCAACAATCCTATCATGTTCCATACCGTGTTCTTCGTACAAAGCACACACAGCAGCATACAAGTCTTGTTCAGTCTTACAGTCCTTTAAAGCCTTCTCAGCCTTCTTAGGGCCAATTCCTCGAATCCCTTCGATGTTGTCGATACGATCACCTGTCAGTAGCTGCTTATAGAAGTTCCTTAAGCCTTCAAACTGATCAACGTAGTACCTTTCATCCCTTACAGGATTGTAATGCCATCCCTGAAGCTGATCAAGATCCTTATCCACATGAACAATCCAGCACTCATCCAAGAGCTTTGTGGAATCAATGGCTACGGCATCATCAGCTTCTTCACCAACTGTAACAATAGCATCGTGACGCTTGACTAGATGCTCACGTAGCGCATCGTAGTGCTTAGGTCTCAACACATCCTTACGGTTGCCTTTATAAGGAACTGTCTTGGCAATGTCATAACGGTAGTTAGATTTACCTGTGATCCAAGCTAGATAATGATCAGCCTTGAGATTCACATAGATAAAGTCTTCTAACCACTCCGTTAATCGTGCTTTAGCGATGCCAACTGGCTCATCCTCCGTACTGAACCCGATACGGTAGACAAGAAAGTCAGCATCAACTAATGCAATCTTAGGCTCAGAGGATGTCTGAGTCATCTTCGCCGTCAACGTCTTCACCGTAGACAACCAAGTCAGTCACGATGATCTTACCGATGGACGGAGCAGCGCCATACTTAGCTGACATCTTGTGGCGATAGGAGCCAACCAGAGCAGTCACTTTAGTGCCATTACCGATCTGACCAATGTCCACTGGATTACCTTCAGTGTCCACAGGCTCAAACACGAACTTGGACTTACCAACAATGTAGTTACCCATTGTGTCCTTGTTCTTGATCACAATACCCTGTCCTTTAAGAGCTTCACAAGCCTTGTCAGAAAGCATACCCAGAGTACATTCATACTTGGTGTTGTCTTCGTTGAACTTCTTGTTATGTTCCTTCATCCAGTTAGCCCAAAAGAGTTGACCGGAGACTTTGACTGGTTTGTTATCCATGATTTAAATTCCTATTTAAGTTTCAAAAAGGCACAAATCTCATGTGCCTGTTGTTTCGTCTTGTATCCCGCATAACAACTACTGCGGTTTTATTCGCTATTCGCAAATAGAGAATTGGTGCGAGTGGAGGGCTTCGATCCCTCAATCCTTTCGGCGGCAGATTTTAAGTCTGCTGTGTATACCAATTCCACCACACTCGCTTTCGCTTACTCAGCAGCTTCTTCTTTGTCCTGTTGCGCCTTAAACTGCTCTACCAGCTTCTGATGCAACGGGAAAGCACCAGATTCAGTGGGCAGCTGTCCGATCACACGGATGATGAATGCTGCTTCGTTAGCGTCAAGATTAAAGTTGATCATGTTGTTCCTTTAATGAAAGTTGATGTACATTATCTTATCACACTTTATGTGTTGCTGTCAATGTTTTTCGACAAAAACTCATAAATTTTTCTGTGTTCTTCTGCTGTTCCGTCATTCTTGATCCTGTTCCCTCGCCAAGAGCATACGATAACATTACCTTTAACGTATCCTTTAGAGCTATCTACACGGTCAAAGGAGACAGAGTTCTCCTGTGTTCGTTCGGCAAAGTAGTCCAACTCAATACCGATCAAAGGACAATGCGTAGGAAACTCTAGATCTCCAAACTCTATTGTCCACTCATACTGGTGGTTATTGGCTTTCTTTTGCCTAAACTTTTCTCTCATCTGCTGGTAAACAGCATCTTGCCGAGTAGCAGGATCTAAATGATCTTTCCCCCATTTCAGAGACATTTTATCAGCCCATTGCTTCGTCCTCTCTTCTCGGATCTGCTGTGCATTGGTGATTCCATGTTTCTTCATGATCTGATGGACACGTTGTTTAGAAACTTTACCTCCTAAACGTCTGGAAATCTCAGAGGATCTTACATTGTTACGTGCAAGCTCCAAGATAGTATTGTACTCCTCAGGAGTTAATTTAGTTCTGAATGTCAATGGGTTTCTCTCCAATTTTTACCAATCTTATATTCCCCGTCAAGAGGACATCTAAGTTTGTAATGCTCGCCTGCTTCGATGATAGACATTCTAGCAGCTTTTCCAGCTTCTTCAGCAATATCCTTAGGACATTCAAACTGAAATTCATCGTGGACATTGGCTACAAGCTTCACAGGCCACTTATTAACCTTGATCTTATCATGGAAGATGACCAAAGCCTTCTTCATCACGATTGCTCCAGCACCTTGCAAGAGACTGTTCAAGGCAGCGTGTTCAGAGCGAACCCAGATACGTCTTCCATCTAGCCCCGGTACATATCCCTTAGCTGAGATGTTGGCGACAGTATTGATGAGTTTTGCAAGGGCAGGGGTCTGCTGAAGGAACTTTGCCTTGAGCTTCTTACCTGCGTCCGCTGATCCTCCCACAATGCTACCAATCTTTGCATCTCCCGCACCGTAGAGGAACGCATAGATAAAAGTCTTTGCATTGTCTCTAGTAGCGAGTCCTGCTGCTCGTTGGTTAACTGTGTGAACATCCGTTCCATCTTTAGATGATCCCTCACAGACAGTTCTGACATAGTTCTGATCCTTCATATAGTGAGCCAACATACGAAGCTCCAATCCTGAAGCATCGCAACCTACCAACACATTACCGTCCTCCACAGTCCAGCATTCCCGACATTCAGGCCCATAGATGGAACCTGCATTAGGGATCTGAGCCATGTTAGGGCTGCTATGGGTCATACGCCCTGTCACAGCACCATTGGTAATAACCTTACCGTGAACTCTACCGTCCTTACCTACAGCTTCCATCCATGACTCGATCTGACTGATACGTTTCTGTAACATCAGGTATTCAGCAATGATCTGAGCCTCTGGAATCTTGATCTTGGATAGGATAGTTTCATCCACCTTTGGCAATCCCGTCTCGGTAAACTCCTTAGGTTTCCACCCAAGTTCCTTTAGTCGTTCTCCGATCTGTTGTCTACTTCCGGGGTTGAAAGTAACCACGCTGTCCTTGAGTCTCTTTCCTGTTTTGTCAGAGAATCTTTCAACAGTGACAGGAGGCCATCTCTGTTGCATTCGCTCATATATTCCTGCCACTTTTGACTTGATGTCAGTAAGTAAGCAGGTTGCGTAGATTTGGTCAAGTTTAAACCCATTCCTTTCCTGTTGAGCAATGATAGCTGCAACACTCTGTTCAAGTTCCAATGACTCAAGACTGAACTGTTTCTCGTTGAAGTCATTGACCAGTTTGAGATACAGTTTAGCAGTTACTTCGACATCACGTACACAATAGTCATCAAGAAGCCCGTGATGAGGAAGATCGAAACATTCACCAGAATACGCTTCACGACGATCATTAAGCCAGCACCATACTTTTGCATAGTCAATCTTGTGAAAGCCAAGAGTCTGTCCCCATGCTTCGAGGCTGTGTCCGCTCTCCCGGCTTGGGTCTAAAAGACGACTTACTATCAACGTATCGTACACTTGACTCAAACGAATCTTCGTCTTCCATAAGCGATTCAATACTGGTGCATCGAAACTTATGCCGTTGTGCATGACTATCAACGACACGCCCTTTAAATACTCCCGCAGGTTGTCGGCTGCTTTCCATAGCTTTACTTCTCCAGTGTCAATGTTCTTTGTCACTACCACATGAATCTTGTCGTGTGCTAGGTTTGTTTCGATGTCGAGAACTATTCTCATTTGTTTCTTCCATAGGCCAAAAGTACTGGCATCCATCCATGCTCTTAGGTGATTGAATGAAGTAGGACTGCCAGTAAGGATTGGGTTCTGCCTGTGCCCTATAACATCGAGTGTAGTTAAAGCACTTCTCGTCCTTACACATTGAAATATCTGGCACATTAACCTCCCGGCATCTCAGGCATCTTTGCCACAGGAATGCGACTCACTGAATCAAGGGAAGTAGACCCGTCATACTGAGTCAGCCATAGGATTCGTTTATTTGTCCACACATTCATAGCATACGCCAAAGGAGCCCCGTAGCCACAATACAGAGTCCACCCTTGCATCAATGGCTTTGCTTCCTCCAGAGTCAGAAGAACACCTTGTTTGTCCTTAGGAACAGGAGGAGGACTAGGCTCATGATAACCTCCCCAACCAAACTCACCAAAGACAATAGCCTCAACTATTTCGCCTTTGAGTAATTCTTCCTTCAAATCTTTATATGCGTCTGGCATACACCCTCACTTCAAATTCAACCAAAGTCCAACCTGAGCAAAGGCATACCCCGTCCAGATCATCCCGTTAGAGATTTCTCCCTTGCTCCATTGTAGCACACCTACGATGAGGTATCCTACTCCGGTAGCTCCAACGATTAGGTGTTCAATAGTCATAGAAGCTTTCAATTTCTTCGCCATTGTCTTTATATACTGATCCTGTGTAAGGATCAAGTGCTCCTATTTTTATTTGTTCATTATTTACTAATTCATAACGATAAATTTCGTCATGGTTTCCTCCATAACCCACACTTAATCTTGTTCCATCAGGTAAAACAGCTTTGAAAGTAAATGTGTACTTATAATAATGTGAAAATGTTACTAACACACCTGCGTATTTATTTAAAAATTCATCTTTAGTCATTCTCATCTTCCTTCAACGGTTCCTGTTCCAAGACCTTACCAATAGGTTCTTCCTTACCTTTAGACTTATCCCGTCCAAAGATAGCATCCCATCGGTTTGCATAGTCCTCATCGCTCACTTGTTTAGGGCGACTAGATGAGCCTTTACCGCCATGCCATGCTGTCATTTTTGTTCCTTTTTACGAATATAGGTCAAGAGCTTCAAAACATAGTCAGCTTCCGCATAATCCATACAGATATAATTTTCTTGATCTACTGAAGAATAACTAGGAAAGTGAAAGATATATCCATTTCCGCTATCTTGCACTTCGCATAACAAGTCAACATTAGAACAGTATCCTTCATGGGCCCACAAGAAATAATTTTCACCGTCAGATGTTTCTACTTTTTCTTTTGTTTGCTCGCCGTCATCAAAGATGTCACCTTCAATCAAGTCTTTAACTTGTGCTGTTAGCTTATTGAGCTGATCTAAAATTTCATCGTATTTCATAGTGTTTCCTCTTCAACTTCAACCATACGTCCTGTATAGCCATTGTATTGTAACTTACAAGCAGGGCCAGTTTCCCCGTTGTACCGATTCTTTGCCACTGCAATCTTAGTCAAGTGACGTTCATCTTCGTTCTCAGCCATGCTATTACGCTCCAACGTGATCACTGCATCGCTCAACTGTGCAATAGCGCCAGAGCCACGCAACTGAGACAAAGATACACTACCACCATCCTCGTGACCTTGGTTGCCCTGAGGCCTACGAAGGTGGCTTACACAGATCAGAGTGATGTTCAACTCCTGAACCAGTGTGCGTAGCTTGGTCATCATGTTATCAATAGCTTTACGCTCATCGCCTAAGTCTTGCCCAGATACAACAATGCTAATGTGATCAAGAAACACAACACGACAGTCACAAGCCTTTGCCATGTACCGAATTCGATTAGAGATATTATCAACGTCACTAGAACCGAAATGGTCAAACAGATAAATACGATTTGAACCAAGTGTAGCATCAAAAGCCTCCTTCAATTCCTGTTGAGATACACCTTTAGCAATTTCTGCTTGATCCTTATGAAAAGTAACAGTAGGGATGTGCAGAAGGCGATTAGCTTCCAGACTCATGATAGACAATGCTGTTTTCTTAGTGGATTCTTCTAAGAAGAGGCCTCCAATATTCCACTGAGTTGTCTTTAGTAAGTGGTAAAGAATCTCCCTAAGGAATTGACTCTTACCAAGACCGCTTCCGGCAGTGACTGTAATCAGCTCTGCTGGTCGGATACCGTACAAGAGCTTATTAAGTCCTTGCCACGGATAAAGAGCTTCAGGAATAGGTTCTGGTTTTGATACCTCCTCCCAGAGATCAGCGGCGTTAACAATACCATCCGGCACATACGGAGCAGCTCTCCACCATTCATTAACAAAGTCCTTAGTTGCTCCTGCAATCAGGTAATCACAAGCATCCTTGAACCCTGACTTATGCTGAACAATCTTGGCTTTGTTACCGAACAATTCAGCAACTTCCTTAGCAGCCTTCTTCCCCGGCTCATCAGCATCAAAGCAGATCACCACTGACTCGAAGCTATTGAGCCACTCGTACTGGGCTTTACAGTCCTTCAAAGCAGCTTGAGCGCCAGTACGGACACTCACTGTAGGGTAGAGAGACCCTTGCATTTGGAAAGCTGCGAGAGCATCAAGCTCTCCTTCTGTGATGGTGACAGCTTTGCCTCCAGAGTGAAAGAGAGATTGACCGAATAGTGTTGCTCCCTTGAAATCTCCGGTGATGGAGAATGCCTTTGTAGGAACATTGCGTTGTTTAACAGCCGTTCTAACTCCGTCTCCGTCAGTGTAAGGATAATACTGGTTGTCTCCATCGGTTGTTACTCCATACTTTTCACAAGTGGCCTGACTGATACCTCGATCAGGGATTGATTTAAATGTACCTTTGATGTCCATAGGTGTCACGACTTTGCGTGCCATGTTGTGTCTTGTGACTAATCTCTCTTCGATTTCATGTTCATGCTCTGTTGTCCCACAATTGAAACAATGAGTATGCCCATCATCATACAAACTGTTGGCATCTGAACTCCCACAGTGTTCACAGGCGATGTGCCTGAGAAACTTACTTGTCATGTGTTCTTCTCCTTGAGTTTGGCTTCAACTGCCTCGCACAGATCGACTGCGCTTTTGTATGGATTGTGTTTAATCATATAAAGTACCTCCTCATCCGTCAGCCCCTGCCATTGCCGCTGTTCCTCCAGCTTCTCAATGGTGATCTGCTGTGCTCGTACCAGTGCGGTTAGGCGTTGGATTTCTTCCTGCACGGGTGCTGGCTGTGCTGCCAGTGGCGTAGCCACGTTGGGTGGGGTGTATCCAAGGTATCGCGCAACGTCTTCCTCCGTTGGTCTGCCATAAACGCCATCAGCAGTTACCCAGCGAATGCCACGGTAGCCGTCTTTTATTTCGTCATCAGTCCATTTGGCTGGTGGTTTGTACGCCACCGGCTCCTTCTTCTCCATCTGCTCGATGGCGGTGCGGAGGGTATTGATGGCGGCGTTCTCTTTGCAAAAGCAGACGCTTCCGCCAGATTCGTGTTCGCAAACAGGCCCGCCACCTTGCTCAACGACCCATTCCAACGCCTCCAGAGCCTGCTCCAGTAGTTGTCGATCATTCTGATCTGGTTTGTCAGTCATGTGTTTCCCCTTGCTCGGATGGCGGTGGCAATCCAACTTGCGGATACTTCTTCGCCGTCATATTCACGATGGACTTCATCACACACCTTTGCACACGCCTCACGCTCATCAGCACGAACAAGGGCTTCAAAGGCTTTGAGCCTATTCATGTCAAATTCCCAGTACCCATTACGCTCAAGTCGAGCCTCACGGGCAATGTCTATGGTGTCTCTCATTTCAACTCTCCTTGCGATTCAATTGTTGCGTTTACAACTGATTCATCATCGCCGCAGGCTTTCCAAAGCGCGTTCATCAACACTTCATTGTTGTGTTCTAGTCGCGCACGCTCATCAGCACGAACAAGGGCTTCAAAGCGTTCAAGACGCTCATGCTCAAAATCTTCCTCTGGAAAGAAGCCAGCCTCACGGGCCATGTCTATGGTGTTTCTCATGCGTCCACCCATTCCCAGCCAAGGCACAGGCGCATCATCGTGCGGTGAAACCAGTTTGGCTTTTTCTTGAGGTTAACTTGAAGTCCCGTCGGCCCACCAATACGGTAGCCTCCGGCGTATTTCTGGTTGAAGTCTGCAAAGTTGTAACTCATAGTCCCACCTGTTTCAATGCTGCTCATTTCGTCACCTCAATAGTCATCATGATACATCTGATCCTCGATCAAGTCCCAAGACTCCATGATCTGAGTATCCAAGTAGGCTAGATCATTCTGGTCAAGGGTGTCAATGATGTCAACACCTTTATACCATACTTCAAGGCCTTCAAAGTCCACGTAAGGATCACCATCGTCACTCAGTAGATCAAAGCCTACAGTGACTTTAGCGTTTTCGCCTAAGTTCAAGACAAGACTAAACCTGTTCATTTCAGTACAACCTTTAAAAGTGTTAAGACACCCACAAACAGTGAGACAATCATTGTTCTGTCTCCTCTGACATTCGTTTCACTGCACACATGACATCATACATGACCTTATCGTAGCCGTTGGCACGAATAAGACCAGCCATGTCATCAATCACAGAGTGATACCAGCACTCAAAGCGCATAAGTTCTTGCTCTTGTGAGTCAAATTCATCGTACATATCAATAGACAAATCATTCATAGACATTCCCTTTGGTCATGATAAATCCAGTTGTTGAAAGTTAACGGTTGTTAAGACAACCTGACATCAATTACGTACATATAGTACTTTAAAGACCTAAGACAGTACATCTACGTGCTAACGCACTGATGCTTATACGTTAATGTATAAATACTTATAGTAAGTACTTATAGTATTTAACATCTAAGCATCTATGAAACGTCTTAGTATCTATGAAACGTCTTAGTATCTATATAGTATTATACGCGATCACGAATCTTTGTCAAGATCTAAATTGTAACAATCTGTAACATCGGTGACATCTACGTCATCCCCTTCGGTGTCCTCAAACGGATCAGCTTCAATGATGACTCCGTTAGGCAACTTCGTAGGCAATCCCGGTACTTCACTCAAACATCCATCACACATATCCAAAAATTCATTGGTTATGGCATGACGGCGTACCGATTCATGTTCTTTTAGTTTCTTGTCACAACAAATACAGCGCATTTAAAGCTCCTTTCAGTGTCTAGGTAGGCAATGCCCTTAGACGGTTAGATTATAGGCCTTGTAGGCCCGTTTAAGCCCTTCCAGAGGCCTTTCGTGATGGTAACAAGAGTTCAATTAGCCAGTGAATCAATGTAACCTCCAATGATGTAAGCTAAAAGCACTACAGCTAAGGCTAACCAATGCTTCATTCTGTAACCCCAAAGTTGAAGGCGATGAGCTGACAGAACAAACGATACTGTTCCAAATGTTCTTTGTTGTCCTTGTGTGTCTTTTCGATAGCCTCTGAAAACTCTTTGACAGTTCCGCTAAAGCATCCACAATTTACCCGGATACCAATTTTAGAGTCTTTATGAGCAGTGGTAAAGCGTCCAGAGGACTTTGCAGGCCCTATCACCAAATAATCTGATGTTTTCTCAATACGGCCGTCTCCGGACACCAGTGCATCCCCGGACACCAGTGCATTCCCGTACACCAGTGCATTCCCGGACATCCGTGCATTCCCGGACACCTGTGCATCCCCGGACACCTGTGCATTTTCGTACACCTGTGCATCCCCGGACACCTGTGCATTTTCGTACACCTGTGCATTCCCGGACACCCGTGCATTTTCGTACACCTGTGCATTCCCGGACACCCGTGCATTCCAGAAAATGTGTTTTCCTTTAATGTTTTTCTCAAAAGTAGTCATTTCTATTTCCTTTCAATGTTCATTTACCATTTTCAGCTTCCAGTCGTACCATGTCCTCGATGTCCAAGATCACTTGATAATCGACAATCTGCTGGACATCATGATCCAGACCCTCAATGTACAGATCAGTGCATGAGACAAGCAGGGGCATAGACTCAATAGATTGTACTTCACACAATCCATAGAAGTCAAACCCTCTGATCTTGTAACTAAATTGTTTCAATTTTGTCATAAGAGTGCATCCTCAATGTCTGTTAAATCAATCGGTGTAGGCCTGTGCTGTCCCTTATCAGCCATCAAAGCCACTGATGCTGGTGTCTGTTGGCCGTTAACGGACGGGAAAGGCCAATTTATACGGCCATTGTCTGTGGTTACTAGTAATGCTTTCATTGTGTCTTGCATCGTACCACCTTAAAGAGGTTAAGACAATCACCCCGTACCCATCGTTCAGGGTCAATCTCGCCCGTATCAGGGTCTACAAAGGGCGTTTCAGGGCCGTAATCGTTACATTCGAGCCAATACTGACAGATACCACGCTCACTGGCGCTAAAGGCTACTATGCCGCTTGAACGGAATTGGACTTCATATCTTGGCATGATTAGACCTCTGAAGCTTGATCGACCATTACAAAAGCATAGTCACCATTGGCAAGCTGTCCACCTACAAGTTTGTAATCCCAGTGCATCTTTGCCAGCAAAGCATATGCTGCTTTAGCATGACAATCCATACCTGATAGTTCGTGTGGGTAGTCAATTGTCACTGAGCCACCTGCGCTGCTGGCTTTGATACGTCCGCCCTTGGTGTTAGTGGGGCACAGATACTTAGTTTGAATTGCTTGCATGGTGTATTACCTCATTGTTACCAGTACATCACTGGCGGGATTCCCTGCTAACGTTGCAGGCCATAGGATTCTAACATCATGTTAAAACCCTACAGTCTGGAAGGTTATTTGATGAGTATATCGAAGTATTGCAGAGCCCCGATTGTCAGGGCGAGGCTGATGGCGATTGCTAACAGATAGTCTTTCATGATGTAGTCCTTTCGTTTGTTCAGTGTAACAGTACACTCCAAAGCCCTGTAACGGGCTTCAGGCTGTATTGTCTCAGATCTTCCCGTAGTGGCAAAACTTGGATTTAGTGTTTTGGTTCCAGTATCCTTCCATGTTGAAGTAGCACTGGTAGGCGTGAGGTGTAGCTTTCTTGATTTCCAAGACCTTAGCCAAAGCATCGGCAGGGTCTGTACACTCGATGATTGTATCCACCAGTGTGTCTTGGTAGGAGCCAACACGGCCTGTGACTGGTGTATGGCCAATATCAGACCAGATGTAGACCTGTGTTTTGTAGGTGGTTTGCATGGTGTATTCCTTGGTTAGAGTGGTGTAGGTCAGTCCGATCACTGACCATGACTGAACTATAACACAGTCATTGAGTATGTCAACACCTTTTGGCTTGATTGTTACACTTTGTTACAACTATCTGATGGAAGCGTTTAAAGGCCCGTGAAGGCCCTAAGATAGTACACCTAGGCTCACCTCTTAGAAACTTTTATCCACACTGCTAGTTCTACTTGTCCACAGACATAGGTCTTATATAAGACTAATAAATTGTGTATAACATTGGCATGGTAGTTGCTTTGCCGTGGATAACTCTGACGTGACTCTAATAACCTGTGGATAAGTATCTGATAGGTTTTGGCTATGGATTGAGTGACTTGATAGTGTACGTTGCAGGCACCTACATCGCCCTACACACTCCACCTTCAACGTGCACTATAATGCATACATGAACTATAATGCATCTTGGTAGATCGTAAGCATACATATGATAAGTGTACTTACTAAATTGTCACTTTGACGCTACTTTGACGACAATCATTGACGGGGGGGAGGGGTGTTGCTTTGATGTGGAATGTTGCAGGAGCCTCTGACGCACACAAAAAGGTCAAAATAGACTTAATTAGGGACAGATTAGACAGCATCACTTAAAGCGCTAAGTAGTTGATCGACAAAGAAAAGATAGACAACTAGACAATTCGTTGAGTTCAGACTCTAATGGTGACTTGAAAGTAGACTCTGGAAGTAATGTCAGGGCTTAAAAGTGTAAAAGATGTAATAAATTGTAACAAAGTAGAATAAATCATAAGGGATAACATTGCAAGTCAATAGACAACTGTGATATAATATTCATCATAGATAAATTAAGTACCTAAGAAGGTGGTGGACTCTTAAGGACTTAGCAGGAATCTGGACAGTTGATACAACGAATGTATAAGTTAAATACTATAAGTAGATGTTATAAGAATACATACTATAAGTACTTATAATAAATAACTTATAAAGTTCTTAACTTCTATGTCCTTTAAAGTACTTTAAGTGCATAGATGAATAGATGTTTTGTCTCCCTAAGAAAGGATAAAGACAAATGGATAATGAACCAATTAAACGTAAAGCCGGAAGACCAAAGAAGTCTGAGCTTACAGAAATAAAAGAAAGTAGATCAGTTGGTCGCCCTAAGGGTGAAGCTGCTATTATCAATGAGTATAAGCTACGTATGCTTAACTCACCTAAGAGTGCTAAGGTCTTAGAGGCCATATACGATGCAGCTTTAAACGATGAGCATAAGAATCAAGCTGCTGCATGGAAGCTGATTGTCGATAGGATTGTCCCTGTGTCTGCCTTCGAGGCTGCAAAGCAGGGTGGCGGTACTCCTCAGATCAGTATCAACATTACAGGCTTGAATCAGCCCTCTGTAAGCAGCATTAGCGATGAGGACATAATTGATGTCTGAACTTAACTTTGCATTGCTTAACTGGCAACAGAATGTCTTTAAAGACCCTCACCGTTTCAAGGTTGTAGCTGCTGGTCGTCGCTGTGGTAAGTCTAGACTGTCTGCTGTTACCTTACTGATTGAGGCTCTTAACTGTCCTGAAGGTTCTAGCGTCATGTACGTAGCACCTACTCTCGGACAAGCCCGTAGCATTATCTGGGACTTACTGCATGACTTAGGTCGTCCAGTGATCAAGTCCAGTCACGTTAATAACTTAGAGATTACCCTTATCAATGGCCGTAAGATCCTTGTACGTGGTGCTGACAATCCGGACTCTCTACGAGGAGTGTCTTTGGTCTATCTCGTTATGGACGAGGTAGCCTTCATTAAGCAGGATGTCTGGGAAAAGATCTTACGTGCTGCTTTGTCTGACAAAAAAGGTAGAGCTTTATTTATCTCTACTCCGTCTGGTCGTAACTGGTTCTATGATGTCTTTAAGCTTGGACAGTCCGATGAGGATGAAGAGTGGAAGGCTTGGCACTTTACCACCCAAGATAACGAAACCATTGATCCCAAGGAAATTGAAGCAGCTAAGCGTACCTTGAGTAGCTTTGCATTCAAGCAGGAATACTTGTCTAGCTTCGATACCGCAGGAGCCGATATCTTCAAGCCTGAGTGGATTAAAGAAGGTGAGATGCCCAAGGATGGATCATACGTCATTGCCATTGACTTGGCAGGCTTTGAGAACATTACCGAAGGTACACAGAACAAGAAGAGACTGGACGAGACTGCTATTGCAGTGGTTAAGATCGGTACAGATAACAAATGGTATGTTCACAAGATTGAGCATGGACGGTGGGACATTAAAGACACCTGCATGAGGATCTTGAAGAACATTAAAGAGTATCAGCCTATTCAGATTGGTATTGAGCGAGGAACAGCCATGAACGCTGTTATGGGCGTGTTACAGGACATGATGCGTCAGTATAACACTTTTGCTCATATCCAGACACTCACTCACGGTAACAAGAAGAAGATAGATCGTGTGGTGTGGGCACTGCAAGGAAGGTTTGAGCATGGTCATGTGATCCTTAATGAGGATGAAGACTTTGAAGACTTCAAAGACCAACTCATAATGTTCCCTACCAAAGGTGTTCACGATGACTTGGTTGATGCTCTCGCTTACGTTGAACAACTCGCTGTCTCATCATTCCTCCCTGACTTTGAAGAGGAAGAATATGAGGTTTATGATGACATTAGTGGATATTAAACAATGGAAAATAACTTAGAACAATCTCAGTTCGATGAGCCTACAGAGTCAGACAAAGAACTGACTGAGTGGGTTGTATCGCACACTGACGGCTGGCGTGACTGGCGTGACCAGAACTATCTGAATGCGTGGCTTGAGTATGAGCGTATCTTCCGTGGTCAATGGGCTGCTGAAGACAAGACTCGTGAGAGTGAACGTAGCCGTATCATCTCTCCTGCTACTCAACAAGCTATTGAGACTCGTCACGCTGAGATCATGGAGGCTATCTTCGGACAAGGTGACTTCTTTGACATCAAAGATGACATCATGGACGTTAATGGTAATCCATTGGACGTTGAAGAGATCAAGCTCAAGCTCAACGAAGACTTTGCTCGTGACAAGATCAAGAAATCTATTGATCAGATCGAGTTGATGGCTGAGATCTACGGTACAGGTATCGGTGAGATTATCGTCAAGACCGAGAAAGAGTATGCTCCTGCTACTCAAGCTATTCCCGGTGTTGTTGGTCAAGCTGCTATCGGTGTTACCGAAAAAGACCGTACATCGGTTAAGTTAGTTCCTGTTAACCCTAAGAACTTCTTGGTTGATCCTAACGCTACATCCCTTGATGATGCTATGGGTTGCGCTATTGAGAAGTTCGTGTCTGTCCACAAGGTCGTGGAAGGCATGGAAAAAGGTATCTACCGTAAGATTGATTTAGGCTTAGACGCTCCTGATGACGACTTAGAGCCTACGGATGATCTGACCAACTACCTTGAAGGTAAGGTTCGATTACTGACTTACTACGGTCTGGTTCCTCGTGAATATCTGGAGCAGATGGAGAATGACGGAAAAGAAGTCGTAGACCTCTTTCCTGAAGACTCTCTGTCCGATGACTACTCTGACTTGGTTGAAGCCATTATCGTTATCGCTAACGGTAGCAAGCTCCTGAAGGCCGAAGAGAATCCATACATGATGAAGGATCGTCCTGTCATGTTGTATCAGGATGACACAGTTCCCGGTCGTGTATTTGGTCGTGGTACTGCTGAGAAGGCCTACAATATGCAGAAAGCCATTGATGGTAGCCTGCGTATGGACATGGACTCTCGTGCCCTCACAAGCGCCCCCATGATGGCTATGGACGCTACTCGTCTGCCTCGTGGCGCTAAGTTTGAGGTACGTCCCGGTAAGCAGTTCCTGACCAACGGTGATCCTAATCAGATCATGATGCCGTTGAAGTTCGGTGCTTATGACCCCTCATCGGTGCAAGCCTCCCAAAACTATGAGCGCTTATTGCTGCAAGCTACAGGTACTGTTGACAGCGCTGGTATGCCTTCAGCAGCTCCTCGTGACGCTGGCGCTGGTGGTATGTCGATGGCTATGGCAGGCATCATCAAGAAGTACAAGCGTACCTTGAGTAACTTCCAAGAAGACTTCCTGATCCCCTTCATTAACAAGGCTGCATGGCGTTATATGCAGTTCGATCCCGAGCGTTATCCCTCTGCTGATGTGAAGTTTATTCCCACAGCTACTTTGGGTATCTTGGCTCGTGAGTTTGAACAACAGCAGTTCATTGCCTTGTTGCAGACATTAGGCCCAGACACTCCAGTGCTCCCTCTGATCCTTAAAGGTATCTTGGGTAACAGCTCCTTGAGTAACCGTGGTGAACTGATCGCTGCTCTGGAACAGATGAGTCAGCCTAATCCTGAAGCTCAGCAGATGCAACAGATGCAACAGCAACTGGCTATGCAGGCAGCTCAACTGGATATGGCTCTCAAACAAGCTCAAGCTCAAAAGTATCAAGCAGAAGCACAGCAGACACAAGTTGAAACTCAACTGATGCCTGAGAAGATGCGTATTGATGTCATTCAAAGTGCCGCTACCAACTTGGATAATGGCGGTGACTTTGAGAAACGTCTGAAGCTTGCTGACATGATGCTCAAAGAGAAACAAGTGAATCTGAAAGCTGCTGATATTGCCTCGAATGAGCGTATCGCAATGACTCAGATGCAAGCACGAAACAAATAAACATTAATTGAAAGGACTCCTTATGGAACAATCCTTGCAAACTTATTATGAAGAATCCTTCTCAACAATGGCTACTCAAGGGTGGACGTTCTTGATGGAGGATTTCACCAAGTTAAAGCAAGAACTAGAAAATATTCGCACGGTCAAGGATGCTCAATCTTTATCTTATCGTCAAGGCCAACTGGATATTCTAGATCTTATTTTAAACCGCAAGAAGACTTGTGAAGAAATTTACGATCAACTCATGCAGGAGGAACAGTAATGCGCCGAATGTTCGAGTTTGTTTGTGAAGATGGTCACATTTCCGAGGCATTAGTTGATGAATCCGTCAGAGAACTCGCTTGTCGAGCCTGTGGGAAGCACTCAACAAGAATTGTTTCCGCTGTTGCTATGAAGTTAGAAGGCATCACAGGTGCTTTTCCAACTGCATATGACGCATGGGAACGCAAAAGGAGTGAGAAACTGGCGCAAGAGAGGAAAGCCTCTTATGCGGTTCCAGATTAACCTCACTTTTAAAGTAACGGGTAAGTATTGAGTAATCAATATTCACATTTCATAGTCCTATAATCTCATTAGAGACAGGAGAAAGACAGTATGGCACTTATTGAAGACGAATCGTTTGATCAAGAATTTGATACGATCACAGAAGAACAACCTAAAGAGACTCCGGCGGCGGAACAAACTCCAGAAGTTGTAGTAGAGAATGAAATCCCTGATAAGTATAAAGGCAAATCACTCGATGATATTGTCAAAATGCACCAAGAAGCTGAAAAGATGATTGGTAGGCAGGCTCAGGAAGTTCATGAAGTACGTTCTTTAGCGGATCAGCTCCTCAAACGGCAACTCGAAGCAGATAAGACCCCAAGTGTTGAAAGTGCGCCCGAAGTTGATTTCTTTGAGAACCCTAAAGGTTCCATTAAGCATGAAATCGAGAATAATCCAGCAATTCTGGAAGCTCGGCAGGCTGCCCTTGAGCTTAAACGGATGAAGACAGCACAACAATTAGCTGCTAAACACCCTGATATGGGCACTATCGCACAAGATAGTGGCTTTCAGGAGTGGGTTAAGGCTAGTCCAGTGCGTATGAGTCTGTATGCCAAGGCCGATGCTGAGTTTGACTTCAGTTCTGCTGATGAACTCTTGAGCACATATAAGGAACTTAAGCAAGTTCGCAACAACAACGTACAGGAAGCTGGTAAGCAACAGAAAGCACAAGCCTTGAAGGCCGCTGGTGTTGATTCAGGCGGTTCTGGCGAAGTTGCAAAGAAAGTATATCGTCGTGCGGATTTAATCCGTCTTAAAATGACTGATCCGGATCGTTATGAGCAACTTCAACCTGAAATTATGAGTGCTTATGCCGAGGGTCGAGTCAAATAAAATCTTTTAAACTGAAATTATAGGAGTATTTCAAATGGCTTTAGGTACTAATCACGTTACAACCACCACCGCAGCAACCTTCATCCCTGAAGTTTGGAGCGATGAGATTGTAGCCGCATACAAAAAGAATCTGGTTCTGGCTAACCTGATCAAGAAAATGAGCTTCAAAGGCAAGAAAGGTGACACCGTTCACATTCCTTCGCCTACTCGTGGTTCTGCTTCTGCTAAGACTGCTGGCAACCAAGTTAACCTGATCGCTGCCACCGAAGGTGAAGTGACCGTTTCTATCAACCAACACTATGAGTACAGCCGTCTGATCGAAGACATCGTTGAAGCTCAAGCTTTGGCTTCGCTGCGTGGCTTCTACACTGAAGACGCTGGCTACGCTCTGGCTAAGCAAGTTGACACTGCTTTGATCCAACTGGCTCGTGGCGCTCGTAGCGGTAACGCTGCTAACGCTCAGTACACTGGTGGTATCATCGGTTCTACCGGCGCTGCTTACACCTACGGTACTTCCAACGCTGCTGCTATCGCTGACGCTGGTATCCGTAAGGCAATCCAGATCTTGGACGACCAAGACGTTCCTATGGACGGTCGTTCGCTGGTGGTTCCTCCTACCGCTCGTAACTCGATGTTGGGTATCGCTCGTTTCACCGAGCAAGCCTTCAAAGGTAACGGCTCTACCCTGATGAACGGTGAGTTCGGTGACATCTACGGCGTGAAAGTGTATGTGTCTACCAACTGCGACACCGCTGCTGGTAACTCCACTACCGACCGTGTGGCCTTGATGTTCCAGCGTGACTGGTCTGTCTTGGTTGAGCAAATCGGCGTGCGTAGCCAGACTCAGTACAAACAAGAATACCTCGGTACTCTGTTCACTGCTGATACCTTGTACGGTGCTGCTGAACTGCGTGACGGTTCTTGCGTGCCTCTGGTTGTGCCAGCATAATCACAGTAATGTGACTAAGGGGAGCCCTTCGGGGCTTCCTTTTTTAAGCACATTATCGAGTGTTCTTAAAGAAGGAATAAATAACATATGGCTAAATTTCAAATGGTGGGTTCTGAGAATCCTAACACTATCGCAGATGTAACCGCTGAAGTTGATATTGATAGCTTCCGTAAGGACAGTAATTGGTATGAAGTGGTTGAAGAAGTGGTTCAAAAGCCTGCTAAGGCTCCTAAACAAACCAAAGTAACTAAGGAAGAAGAGTAATGAGTATCTATCGTGGTGCAGGTGGTGCTTCAGACGCTACCGATGATTCTACCGTGAATGCCGTAGCAGGCTATGCTTCTGCTGCCGCATCTAGCGCCTCCAGTGCTGCCACGAGTGCTACCAATGCCTCTAACAGTGCTACCGCTGCTGCCTCTAGCGCCTCTAGTGCAGCTTCTAGCGCCTCTAGCGTTGCTGCCAATGCTTCCAATGCTGCTTCCTCGGCTGGCTTAGCTAATACCTATGCAACTGCTGCTAGTGCCTCTAAGGATGCCGCTGCCGCTTCAGCCGCT
>JACCDR011520828.1_pt1 | contig 38960 bp, 47 predicted proteins | sample 7446431 | NCBI WGS metagenome assembly JACCDR01 (sample SAMN15323443, study PRJNA562643) | freshwater metagenome | isolation source: river surface water | place: USA:Blue River Watershed | collected 2017-08-17 | reverse complement strand
CGAGCCGCCATCGGGGAATCGCTTGTTGATCTTGGCGATGTGCGCGTTCCGCTCAGGCGCGTGCTTGGCGTAAGCGTACAGGGCCAACTCATCAGGGGTCAGGTTCAGTTCCTTTGTCTCCTTGATGAGTGGTTCAAACTCTTTCTCGCGGAAGTCGCGCAGAGCTTCTTCGATCCGGCCATACATGCGCTCTTCGGCTTTGTACACATCGGACACTTCGGACACCAGACCACCGCTTCCGGTGATGGCCTCCTGAACACGGAGGATCGGCAGGAAGTAATCCTGCCAGATGCGGCGTGCATGGTCGCGCTTGCGCTCTTGGGCGACGGTGAAGTTCTGGCCTTGGGTGCCAGACATGCGGCTGTAACGGATGTCAGGGTTCGCGCCGTCAAAGTTGCCGTTGTTGCCGATGGCTGATTTGATCTGTGTAGGCCTAAACGCGACAGCCCACTTGATCGATCCGTCGGCATTGCGGAGGATCACGCCATCAAAGCCACCGTCCTTGGGAGCCTTGTCGAACTGCGTCTTTGCCTCGTATGGATTGCTGATACTCAGGTACGCAGGGACGATGTTTGGTTTTGCCCAAGAGGCATTTGTGGCGAATGACTCTGCCTCTGTCGCGTCTGATGTGAAGTAAGCGCCACTGCCCAAAAGACCCTTCTCCATCCTGAAAATGCCATCAGCAATATCACTCTTTGTACCGTGATACACCACCAACGGCTTGCCATCAGCATCCACCACCTTGGAGTCCTTGAACCAGCGTTTGAATGCTTCAGTCTCGGTCTGGCGCTTATCTGGCTTGGATTCTGCGCTATCAGTTCTGCTGAACCTAGCCTCAACACGGTCAGGTGTAAGCGTGGTGATCTTTGCCCTTGGGTTGGCACCAGTCTCACGATTGAACTTCAATGCAGGAGTTTGGCCTTCGAGTGCCATACTCAACCGACGCGCACCCTCACGAAGCAAATCCCACTCTGATGTGCCATCAGGCAGCTTCAGTCTATGGTGATCCTTGCGCTCGGGAGTGAGCTGTCCAAGCTCCCTCAATGTGTCGAAGTACTTATTACCCGGCTCTGCGCCATCCACGCCAACCGTCCAGCCATCAGGCTCTTCGACTGCGTACAAATACCACGCATAGTTGCCAGACTTGATGGCCTGCTGCACTTCAGCCTTGGAGCCATCAACAAGTTCGCCAGCCGGGAAGATTGGCATGACGAACTTGCGCTCACCAGCCTTGCCCCAGATTACGGCTGAGGTGTGGTAGCCGTCCTTGCCTGCGAGCGAGCCATTCCAGAAAGTCGTGACTTCTCCGTCATTAGTGCCTCGTGCTTCAACATATCCCCATCGCGGATCGCTTTTCTTATCTGCTCCCGATAAGGCGACGACAAGGCCATCGTCACTAATTCGTCGTCCGTTGGCTCTGTCATTTCTGTATTGCTCATAGAAAGATTCTCCTGCATTTTCACTTGCGCGGCTAAAACTTGGCGCATCACTGATGTCGCCCTTGTACAGCTTGCCGATACGCTTCATCACATCAAGGTCTGTCTTGACCTTGCGATCCCTGATGCCGCCAAGTATGTCTTCTCGGAGTTGCGCCCAACCAACATAGTACGGGTTCAGCGGCTTGACGGCCAAATCCTTGTCGGTTACATTGGATGGGTTCGCAAGCCGGGGGGGAGCTGACGGGAATTGTGCCCCACTCGTGTTGATCCCCCGGATGGGCGAACGGCCAGTCACAGCGACTTGAGCAAATTCAGGATCAGCGTACAGCAGTGCGCCAGACTTTATCCTCTTCACCAAAGACTCACCGCCACCGCTCACGTTTTTCGCGTAGGCAGACATGACGGCGTATGAGTTTCCTGCATCCGTCACCGGGACCAAAATTGGCCCCTTCTTGGTGATGATGTTTGTCACGATCTCAAACTCTTTTTCCGTGCGCCCCTTGAGCACCATTGCTGGCTGGTACAGGGCGCGAACAAATGCCTCAACATCCACCCCGGCAAAGTCGTCGGCATGCTTGTCAAACAACACCTTCTTCAAGATGCTGGTGTCAACCTTCATCATCTTGTTCTGAGCGCCAACCAGACCAAGGGCGTGCGGCACACGACCAATCGGCACCGGAAGAACTGTCTTGTTGCCAGACTCAATCTCTTTCTCTGCCGCATTGATGGCCTTCACAGCCAATGCAATGTCAGCCTCCAGAACAGACGCGGGAGAGATGGTCGGCATGGACTTGTTTCGCTCGTCCATGTAGCTATCTAGCTGAGTGCGGCTGAAGCTGATCCTGTCGTCATCAAGAGAGTACGCGCCCTTGTTGAAGACCGACTTGATCTGGTTTGGCTGGTAGACAGCAATGTTCTTGCGGCCAAACTCCGAGACAAAGAATCCGTCGAAATTCAAATCGCGCAACACGCCCTGTACTTCCGGCGACTCAATGACATTCCAATTGCCAGAACGCAGGATGCTCTTCATCCCATCACGGGTGAAGTCCTTTGAGCCTTGCAGCGCAGGACGAACAGAGATCACACCCTCGCTCTCAAACAGCACATCCAGTACTTCGTTGATCTGGTTGGCGTTCTCGTAGTCAAATGGGTTTTGTGCGCTCACCCAGACAGGGATCACATTCGGGCCAGATGGAAGCTTGTTCTTGATCTCGGCGTTCAAGATGTCAAGCGTTTCCCCATCCGGGTTGTTGTTCATGATGTCGTCGCGCATCGACTTGCGGACAGACATCGGGTATTCCTTCATGCCCATCACGACCTTGGCCGCAGCCTTCTTCACCGCTTCGTACTGCTTCGGCTCCATCCACTTATCTGGATTGTTCATCATCCAGTCGGCAGATGTTTCGGTGTAGCTCTCGGTGAAGTCTGGGTCTGGCGCTATGAAAATTGCACCAGCCTGCTTGGCGCGGAACGCATGGATGTCTTGGGCTGTGCCGTGGAAGCCGATTTTGGGCTGACCATTCGGCCACACCCACTTCGATTCGCGGAACCAATTCTTGAACTGAGGCGTGGTCGGTGCCTCAAAGTTCTGCATAGGGGCCTCCACCTTCTTGAAAGTGTAGCCCTGACTCGTCAACTCTTGGATGACATCTTGGTAAGAATCGACATCCGCGTCTTCAGCGGAGAATGCCTCTACGTTGTAGTCTTCGTCTGTAAAGGCTTCATCGAAGAATCCTTCCGGGTAGTCGTCTGCGCGGGAGAAGCGGAGTTCGTCTTCGATGATTCTGGACGTTTCGCGCCGAAGACTATCAAGCCTTTGCCGAACGACTTCTTCCACCTGTCGATCTGCTCCGGTGTCATTTCCTTGTGTGCCATAGCCATACTCTTCTTTCTGTGGGAATGATGCGTAAACCTGCTGGGTTGACGAATGGTACTCATACGACAGCGCGACATCAATCTTTTCCATCAATTCCGTTGTCGGCGTGTCTGAATAATTCAACACCGTCATCACGCCGTCTGTGAATGATTGGCCTCCGACCTCTGGTACTTTCGACCTGATGGAGTCGTAAATCGACTTCACCTCTTCAAAAGATTTGTCACCCAAATCCACAAGCACAGCGCCAACTTCTTCTGCCCCGTCAAACGGCTCCATCGACAGGTTCATCATCGAGTCCTGCGACAGAACGTAGCCCAATTGCTTGGACACTTCATGCACATTGCCAGACTCAAGTGTCAGTGCGAACGATGGATTTGTATCTGCAAGGTATGAGCCAAATTGCTCAGAGACTTGACCTGTTGCGCCAGACACACTTAGCACGCGAGGAACAACACTGTCAGCCACCAGACGACTGACGGTCAGCTTGCGGTCGAGTGACAGGGCATTCCACTTGCCTGACAGTTCTTCGTTGTTGGGGTCTGGTGCAACTTCAAAGTTCGAGCGGCTGAACATCACCTCAGACCCGATCCGACGCATCTCGGCGTTGGCCGCGTCACGCTGGTCGGCAGGAACTTCCAAATTGCCCATACGCATTTTTGCGCCGGGGATGTTGTTCAGGTCAACAGCATTTGCCTCCTTGGAAAGAAGACCTTTCTTGATGGTGCTGGGGGCCTCGGAAACAGGGCTAGAAGCCACCGAAGCATCTTGGACATACCGTACTGGCACTGCACCGTGTTTCGTGCCCAGAAGCACGACTGCGCCATTGGTTGAAGTGAAGTCTCGCAGGATGTAGCCATCAAACCCAGCTTTGACCACAGCCTCTTCAAAGCCATTGGCTGTGCCGGGATGCGTCACCAGCTTGGTGGCTGGGTCATAGATGTTGTCCAGACGGACTTCGTGGGCATACCCACCCACACCAGACTCAGGACGAATGCCTTTGCCTGTGTCTGTGTAGAAGTAGATGCGGCTGCGAATCTGAGGCGAAGCGCCCTCAAGACGCTTGGCCTCCGCACCCTTCAGCCCTTGACCGTAGAAAAGTCCTGAGAGACTGGTGCGTTGGCCTTTTGAGTAGTGCCGTCCAACGACTGAGATGGAGCCTTCTCGGGGCCGTCCATAATTCGGTCGATTGCCCCCATCTCCAGTAGCTTCTGGTCGATTATTGCCTGCATCCGTTGGTACGCTTCCAACTCCGCTTGATCCGAGTATTTCATTCTGTTCTCCTTTGCGAGAGTATGCAGCATCACCGAACAGCTCCTCCTTGATTTGTGTGCGCGACTTCGTGCTCTTGGCCTTGGCAACCCAAGCCTGAGCCATTGCCTCACGAATCTCCTCTCTCTTCGTGACGAGAGAGTCCACATCAAAGCGAGAGCCTTTTGAAACCTTGGCAATGAGCTTGGTCAGGTACTCCATGAACTTGTACCCGACACGGCGCATCGTTGCACCTTCGTCTAGGTCGTACATGCGCTTCCAGAACTCAGGGTCTGAAATCATCATGCCGCCACTCACATCAGCGACGAACTCAGACTCGCCAACAGATTTGCCAACAGGAGAGAACTTTGGCATCGACCTGAGTTGCTCAAGGCGAACCTTATCGTCTTCTGCCGCCACACCGTAGTCATCAAGCGCAGTCAGCCAATCCTGCTCATAAGTATTGGACTGATCTTCAGCCTTCCCAAGATTGTTCTCTGTATCCAGCCTGCGCTGGACGGCTTTGTCTCGCTGGTACTGCAGGATGGTCTTCCTGACCTCTGCATACTTGGCGCGGATCAGAGGGTCATCGCTTTGCTCAAGCTCGGTGTGAGTTGCCTCATGGAACAGTACGCCACCAATGCGGGACATCATGCTACGTCCGTCACCAGCAAGTCCTTTGACGTTGATGAAGTACCCGCTTGGTAGGGCGACACCTTCAAACTTGCCAGCCGACTTGATGAGCGTGACATCACGGCCAGTGATCTGGCGCAGCACCCCGTTCAGTGTTTCCGTCATCCCGACAACAAGCTTCTCCGACTTGTTCAGGGTGTTGGAAGGCAGAACAACCGTTGCATCAGGAATGTGTTTGCGAAGCTCGACAGTCCGGTCAAGGTCTTCCTTGAATTGCTCCTCGGTCTTTTCAACCAAAGGCACCACAGGTGGCGTGACTGCAAACTTCCCACCAGCAGAGACTACGCTACCGCCGATCTCTTGCGCCTTTTCAAAGGCTTGCTCCTTTGTATCGAACGTCAGTGCGCCCTGTGACTCGGGCTGTCCTGCAACAGCAGCCGCACCATCGACGGCCAGTCCTTCTGCGGGATCCGCTGCTCCAGCAGCCACAGCCGCTGCGCTTGCGTCAGTCGCTTGGCTATCGGTTGGAAGAGCGGCAATCTGCGATTCAACATTGGCGAGAAGCTCGGAAGAGTCTGGGGTTGCAATGCCAGCCTTCGAGAGCAAATCATCGGCTGACTTGGAAGCGTTCTGGCTGACAGCAGCAGTCGCCGCTGCAATGGCAGTTTCTACATCTGGAGCTTTGCCGATCTCTGCGATGCTGTCCGTCTGGATTTCATCCTTGACTGCAGTGCGAAGTTTGTTCAGTTTCTCGCGCTCTATCGCCCGTTGCGCCGCAGCGTCAACCACCCCAGTTACAGTGGACACAGCGCCACCAGTGATGCCGCCTGCAATGCCGCCCATAGAGGCGTCAAACAGAGCATTTTCGCCAACCTTCGTGGTCGGGTCGAATGTCTGCCTTGCAACATCCCCAGCAATAGACTCAGTGCCTGATTGCACAAATTCCTGAACCGCCTCGCGCCCAGTGGTAACGAATCCATCTGTCGTGCGCGAGAGCGTTGATTTTTCTGGCTTGCCAAGAATGCGGCCAACCATCTTCGCGTCCACGCCGGGGATTAGTGCGCCAATGATTGCCGTCGCCCCGCCTTGGAAGGTTGCGCCCTTTGTGACAGCTTCATCCCGCCAGGCTTGCATTGCAAGAGAGTCACTGCCAGTTTCTGCCAGAAGCTCCTGATACCTGTCTGAGGATCGAATTACATCAGGCGACTTCTGGAGCAACTGATCGAACTCGGACGCTGCCTGCTCCGCTCCACTGAGCGCAGAGACAGAACCTTCACCCAAGGCAGACCCGGCAACAATTGGCGCTGCATTGACGACCTTTGCGAGAGTTGGCGCTGCGCTTCCAGCAATCTCGGAAGACAGCATGGCTGCTCGGCCAAGGTTTGTTGCTCCGGCTGCAACCTGAAGCCCCTTTGAGAGCAAGCCGCCAAGGCCAATGCCAGCCGCCATTCCGGGGACTGATTGAAGTACAGCACTGGATACGCCAGCCGTAGGACTCACTTCGTTCTGAATTGCATCAGAGCGAGACTGCATCAACTTGCTGGCGCGATCCCTTGCCAGCTTTGCAGAATGATCCCCTCCCAGAAGCTCCGCTGCACCACCGAAGATGCCAAGCGCACCAGCGCCCATTGTCTTGGGGATGTCCGCAAGCTCCATCCCTTTGACGGTTTCGATGAAGCCAGATGAATCTAGCTGCTTTCTGCGCTGGGCATCTTCGAGCTTGATGTCCAGCAACGATCCAAACAGTGCGTCTTGGTTGACCTTGGGGTTCTTCTTGGCTGCAGCAGATGTTTGCGCTTGAGCGGCAGCAACGGCCTCCTCGACTGCCAGTGGGCTGATGCCCATCTTGGAGGCAGCGGACTCGATGGTGTTTGTTCTTGCTCGCTTCTGCATGCGAGCCGCGTCATCCCCGGTGTCAACGGCATCAAGCTCACCGGAAAATTCTGTAAAACCGCCTGCGTCCAATTCCCCGGTGAACTCTGAGAATGCCATGATGATCCTTATTGCGCGATGAACCTCTTGCCGTCTGGCGTTTGGTAAACGGGCTTGCCGTTGGATGTACCAATCTGCTTTGCGCCAGCAGGCAATGCACTGATGCTGGATTGTGTACCGCTCTTTGGTTTCTCAGAAGATTGCTTGGGTGACTTCCTGTCGTCAATGCTTTCGCGGAAATCATCAACCGCCTTCCGAGCCGACTCAGCCTTTACCTTGAGAGCCTCAATGGCCTGCGTGTCTTTTGATGTTTTCAGAGGCTTCGCCTCCAACTCCTCCAAGTCCTTTTCTACGCGGCGAGCAGATGCCTCAAGCGAGTCAAGCTGCTTGCTGTCGAGCGGATGGAGTTTTGGCGTTTTGTCAGACGATCCACCAGAGCCTGACTTGGCAATGCGCTGCTCCATCAGGTCATACTTGCGGTCATCAGCCTTCTCTCGACGTTCACGCTCTTCCTTCTCGCTTTTGTCCTTCTGCTCCAACCTGCGCTCTTCGTACTCAGCCCTATCAGCAGCGGTCTGCGTGGCCCGGGCCTCTTGGCGCGACTTCAACGTGGACTCAATCAAGCCCATGTTCCCGGTCTTGCGTGCAGCCGTCACCATGTCGTCAGCCTTGTCGGTGGAGCGGTCAGCGAACTGTTTGTCCACCTTGCCATCGACCATGATGCGCTTGTCGTCGTAAGCCTTGAAGCCTTCTTTCAGTTCGTCGTCAGTTGCGTCTGTCTGGCCTACCTTCTTCTTGAATGCATCGAACCTGCGCTGGTAGCCAATGTCGTCGGCAGCACCTTCAGCGGTAGCCATGTCATCGACGTACTTCTTCTGCTCGCGCAGCCTACGATCCTCTGCCAACTGCTGAAGCAACTCCTGCTTCCTCATGTTGACCTCTGCCGTGTAGTCGGTCATCGCCTTCTGGCGCTCAAGCAGTCGAGCCTCCTTGGCCTCCTCCTCTTTCTGCCTGCGGTCCTGCTCCAGCATGGAGCCGCCAGTTTGGGCCATAGCGCCAAGGAAATCAGTCAACAGTCCCATCACATTCCCCCTTGTGCCAACAGCCCTTGTGGCGCGTTCTGAGCGGTTTCGGGTGGCATTTCTTCGGGCACCTCCTCCGACATGCCTTCTTCCGGCGTCTCGCCCATGACGGTGGACATGATGGCCGACAGCGTCTGCTTCATGATCTCCTTGTCAGGCTGTTCGCCAGAGGACTGCATGGCGACATCCACCATCAACAGGTAGATGTTCATTGCCAGAATGGGTTTGATCTGCTGAGGAATCTCGACCCGCTGCTCAATTGCTGCAATGATGTTTGCCACCACGGACACGGAGCCAGCCTGCGTCTCCAGAAGGGGCAGGTAAACGTCGGCGCGCTTCTTGTCGTAGACGATTGCCTTGGCAACTGTTAGGAACTTCTGCAACTGGTCTTTCATATCTGCTCCTTGTCCTTGTACACGCGCTGGCCGTTCAGCCGGGTCAATGGCGACTGATTGCCTGATGGAATCTCGCTCATGCCCATGATGGAGTCGTTGATCCGCTGACGCTTGCGCAGAGCCATCTCTTCACTCATCTTGGCGGCATCTCCTGCCTTGCTTGCAGCCCATGCACCGCCTGCGCTCTTGAGCAGGAACTCAGCCAGCTTAGGGTTCTTCTCCAGCAGGGAGGATGCTGAAGACAGCAGACCCGTCGAGGATGAGCCTTCCCAGAGCTTTTCGATGTCAGCGTTGGATGCGGTCCCGAGCAAACCAGTTGACTCGCCTTTGAGTCCGATCTCTGAGTTCAGGTCGTATGGCGCAAAGTCCGAGAGACTTGTGTCCACCGAATACTGATCCAAGTTGTCAAGTGCATCCTGACTGATCTGCTCAAGACTGTCCGACCAAGCCTCGCTGCCGAAGTCAAGCTGATCAATGAAATCGAAGTCCATGTCTACTCCTTACGCCGCTTTGGGGAACAGGCTGTCGAACAACTGCGTCATGTTCACATCCCCGTTGATTGCGCCCACCATCCCCATGCTGGAGCGCAGCACGTTTGTGGCCTGACCAATCAGCTTGTCTTTTGCACCAGCATCCAAGTCGGATGTGGCGATGTTGCCAACAGCGTTGTTGAACGAAGTCAGCAGGCCATACGAGGTCTGCGACAGGTTCGCCATCTGCTGGTAGTCGCGGTTCAACTGAGCAACCTGAAGCTGCGTTCCAGATGAAATCTGAGCCGACTGCAGGGATGTTGCTGCAGAGGTGGCAGAGGCTTGCAGTTGTGCCGCCCGGTTGGCCGCGTTCTCTGCGGACTGCCACGTGCGGTTTGACGTGTTTTCGCTGGACTGCCACGTGCGGTTGGCAGCGTTCTCGCCAGAGGTGAATGCGTTCTGCTTGTCCTGCTGAGAACCAGTGAATGCGTTCTGGTTGTTCTGACCACGAATGGTCTGGTCGCCTTGGGCTGCAATCTTGCCAAGGTCGTACTTGTAGTTCTGGTTGTCGCGTGCAAACAGATTGCTCGCATCTTGGTTGGCGCGACCCTGCTCGAAGTACGTCTTGGCATCCGGTCCAGCAATCTCAATCGCCTTGGCAATAGCCGCCTCGTATGCTGCCTGTTGAGCCATAGAGGAGTTGAGAAGTCCACGTCCAGCGAATGCCTGCATGGCACGGTCAACAGCCTGACGAACCACCGGGTTCGAGTAGTTGCCGTTTTTGTCCACGCCGAGAAGGTTCTGAATGCGCCCTTCAATTGTCTCGTTGGCAGCGTCAATTTGACGACTCAACTGAGGCTTGTATGTAAGCTGGCCCTGCCCAAGATCAGACTGTGTAGACGGCTTCTTCTGCCAGCCGTCATTTGCACTATAAGACCAAGGGTCTATGGCGCTTTGATTGACGCCAGACGCTGTGCCGTAGCCAGTAGCAGCAGACACCTGCGATCCAGTGCCGCCATGATTGCCAAAGATCATCCCGACTTCGCTGGCAGTCAGGCCCATCTCCTTGGCCTTGCCAAGAATTTCGGATGCAGATTTGCCAGATGCCCACTGCCTCCCAGCTTCGAGTTTGGCATTGAATGCATTCTTCGCCGTGTCGAGTTGTGCGCCAGAAAGAACGTACTTCGCCGCGCCAGCCGCCTGCAGCCCTGCATCATCCTCTCCAGACCGCCGCATCTCCTCGTACACAGTATTGATTGTTGATTGGTCAAAACTTGGCGCAGCAGTCTTGAGTAGCCCAGTTGGTGCAATGGCCGAGTTGAACTGGTCTGCCGTCACGCCATACTTCGTCGCAGCAGCCTCCTGAAGCTGTGCGTCCGTCAGGTTGGGATCGCGTGCCTTTTCAGCGCTGTACGCCGCTTTGATCTGGTCTGCTGTAAATGCCATAGTTCACCTCTTCATGTATTGGAATCCGTTGACAATGAATCAACAAGGTTTACAACTGATCCCAACAAATCCATCTCAACCACCCAAGAAAGTGACACACACAGTCCGAGATGCGCCTGATCGGTTCTCGACGTAAATCTTCCCGTCATTGGCAGCAGAGATGGTCATCTTCACATCTGTCCCTGTCGTGCCAGCCAGAACGCCTGTTGTGTTGTTCAGGTTGCTGCCTGCGTAGACAAGTTGCAGATTTGGAGTGCTGTCCACGCGATACCAATACATGCCGTTGTGGGTTGTGGAATCCGTACTCAGCAGGACAAAACCCTGATCACGAAATGGCGTGAAGTTGATGGCTGCGTCATCTGCCAATGCCGTTGGTGTCGCTGATCGGAACTGCCCAGCAAAAGCCGGAGGGTGACGCACGCTGCGCTCGGTGACGAACGTCATCCCCGATGGTGCGTAACCGATGAACAGCTTCCTTGCCGCCGTGTCGCCAGATGTAACGACGAGTCCCGCCATCCTTGACCAATCGACAGCCGGGGCAATGAAGGAACCAATAGACAGCGCAGCTTGTTCAGAGTTGCTTGCAAATTCAAACAACGAGCCGCCATGTGCAACAGCACCGAAAACACCGTGATCAAAGGACGAAGAAACCGCCCCGCCCCCACAGAAAATAGGCGCGTCCTCAAGTCCATTGCAGCCAAATTCGATCTGATACTGGCTGACCGTCGCACGAGTGGTGCGGTTGAAAATGATGGCCGATCTGGACTCCGCGAAGTCGGTGTACTCAGACCATTGCCTGCCGTGACACTTAAACCGCGAGAAGTGGACGTTTGTCCCCTGATCGACAATGACCCCGGCACCTCGATTGAGTTCGATGTGAATATCTGAAAACGTGATGTCATTGACCGCTGCGCCACCATCTGCCGCGACTTCTGCGCCGATGTAGATAGACGATCCGAAAGTAACAGCCGCTGTTGCGGTTGAGGATGCATTGACATCAAGTTGTGCAACAGTACCGCTTGTCACTGTCGCAATCCGTGCGGTCAACGGCTCAAAGTTTGTGCCACCTCGCATGACCGTAATGATCCGGCCAACATCGGACGAATCCAGACAAGCCGTGTCCAGCGTCAGTGTTGGGCTTCCAGACGTAACAGAGCCAGCAGGCGCATCAAACGAGAACAGAAGCCCTGATGCTGTCCTGAACGCAGTCCGGTCAAGCGTGACAACCGTAGAAGATGTGAACCCAGAGATGACAGCGATCAATGCACTGTTTGAAGGGTTGCCACTGGAGTTGCTGTGCTGCCTGACGTAGATGGTTTTTCCCACATCACCAGCACTGAAAATCGCACCTGAAGCTGTCAGAGTGGCTGATCCGCTTGTTGTGGATGCCGTCAATCCTGATGTTGACTTGTACAGGGGTTGCCAACCACAACTGAAAATTTCGATGTTGTTGAGGTCGCTGTTATAGGCTGGCCCCATGATGATTGGCGTGTTCCCGATTGCCGTGAACTCCAAGAATGAGAAGTTCAGCCGCGAGTAATTCGGGAAGAAGAAGATCGTCGGATGCGCCTTGTTCCGCGAGTCACCCACACTGCGAACGCTAAAGTCGCGCATGGTGATGTAAGTGAACGAAGCACCAGCAGCATTGCCCTTGAACAGTTTTTTGTCAGCACCAAAAGCAGACACCCGGAAGATGGTTCTCTGCTTGCCAGCGCCGATGATGCTGAACGACTTGGTTGCGGTGGAAAGGTCGATCTCTCCACTCAGCAGATACTCGCCTTCAGGGAACTCAAGCACCCACGGTCTACCCGATGCAATCAGCCTTGCGACAATTGACTGCACCGCTGCCGTGTCATCTGTGACACCATCACCCACGACACCGTAGGCTTTTGCATCTGTACGCAGGACAACAGACTCTTTGTCCATGAATGCCAGTGTGCCCAGCATCCCGTTTGTGCTGATTTGGTCAGCACCGTTTCCGATCAGGTTTGGCATGTTGGTTCCTTATGCTGTGGTCAGGGCTTGCAACTGAGCGTCGGTCAGGCGTGAAGGCCAATAGATGACCCGTCGAATTGACCCGTTTATTTGTGCTCCGGCCACGCCATCGGCACGACCACCCAAATACATTGAGGTGGCGGTGGGCAGCGAAGAAGTCAAAGTGGCAGGCGCGATACCCGGAACTGCAACCGTCGCACCGTTTGACCCATAGGCACCAGCAATTTTTGTGGATACACCAAGAGCGTCAAAAACCACGTCTGGTGTGACAGACACACCACCAACAACAGTTCTAACGCGAGTGTTTGTGCTTGAGCGTGCCTCAATTGCAAACAAATCTGATAGCCCTGAACTAAACGTGCTGACGTAAGCCCTTGCCGTTGTTCCGCTTATGTTGTCAATAGCACCCGCTTCAACCAAGAATGTTCCAGCATCCTGCCTATACCAAGAACTGAAATTCACCCCATTCATAGTGGCTACGTCAGCCGCCCGTGTCGCAGAGGCTGTTGTCGTTGGGATGTAGGAAGTGGCAAATGCGCCTGCCTCAAGTTGGGCACCCCATACGAAAATACCGCTGGTACCGTCGCCTGTGAATGCGGTGCCGTCGCTGTTCATGGCGAATGGCCTGATGGCGATGCTGGTTTCAGTCCCGGTGGTAAACGTCAGCGAACACCTGTAGATGCCACCTCCGCAATCCGTTGGTGTAGGCGCACTGGCTGCGGTGAATGTGCCGCCAGCAGAGGCTGCTGTCTGAATCGTGCCATTGGTGATGTTGAACGTGACGATGGAAAAGTTTGCTGACGTGGCCGAATCGCGCACATAGATGCGGAACCCACCCTTCTCTGCGGCTTTGACGAAGTAGCTCAGGGTGTAAGTGGTGGCTGATGCAGCTTTGGTGACGCCCAAGTTCAAATAGGCCGCTGTGGATGTGACCGTGTTGTCCACCACCCACTTGTCCATTGTCGTGGTGCCATCAGGCGCAGTAGATGCGTTGGGCGTGACCGTGCCGGATACCTTTGACCAGTAGGCGTTGTCAAACTCTTCTGAACGCTGGAACAGGTTTGTCCTCGACTCCTCAATCAACAGCCCACGACATGCCAGCGTCACGGGGTCAAAGTCGATGCGAGGCTGGCCTGACACTGCAGTCATCAGCTTGGGCACATACCGGGTGATCGGTGCTGTCGTCGTGGGGGTGTAGGCGGTGACGACAGAGCGTTGCTCCAGTTGAGCGCCCCAAACGTAGACCCGTTTGTTGGTGCCGGTGTAGGACTCAAGTCCTCGCTGTGAAGAGGTAATTGTGGTGCTGTCTGTCCCCATGCCAATGCGGCATGTGATTGAGCTTGATCCGGGGGTAAACACGAGTACGCAGCGATACCACCCGTTACCAACAGACGTGATGCTGGATGACGCGACACTCCAACCAGTACCTGTGGCAACGGATGTGCCAGCGGTAACAGCAGTCAGGTCAAATTTTGCCGTCGCATATGCACTCAGGCTGGATGAGGCCGCAAGTATCACAAACTGCCTGTCTACGTCCTTAACGTACGCAGAGAACGTATAGGGCACGCCGGTAGTTGCGCTTGCATTTTGTCCCATGTCGTGCCCACTGCTCAAAGTACCATCATCCAGTGTGTCTGCGGTGGTCGTACCGTCCGGGGCTGTCGCCGTGTTCGCCGTTTCTGTGGTGCCTATATTCGCCCACGCAGCGTTATCAAACTCCTGCGAATACAGCAACAGATTTTCTTCAGCCTTTGCAAACGTCTTGCCGTCGTAGTAGGTCGCCGGACTCGGACGAGTGAACGCGATACGCGGATCAACTGCCTGACTGTTTGCGAAGTCAAGGTTCAGGGTTGGTCGGATTGTTGGGAGAACACTGGTCGTGATGTCGATCCGCTGATCAGGAACTGTCACCGATCCAGTAAATACAGGGCTTGCTTTTGGCGCTTTCTCTGTGTCAAGTTCGTTGATTGCAGCTTGCACCGTAGTTGCTGAAATCCCACCAGCAGGCGTGTTTGTGATAGCCGTTGCTGCGTGAGCGTCAGTGGTGTCGTTTATGTGTGTATTGACAGCCGTCTGAACAAATGCAGTGGTCGCCACCTGTGTTGTATTCGTTCCTGCGGTCGCCGTTGGAGCCGTAGGAACGCCTGTCAGAGCAACATCAGGAGCAGATAGCACATCGACCCAAGCCGAGCCTGTGTAGACCCGCATCTCGGGGACTGTGGTGTTCCAGTAAAGCGCACCTGTCAGCAATGCTCCGCCATCGTTGTCCACCGATGGATCAGACGCCTTGGCTCCCAAGTAGCGATCATCAAAGGCATCGAAACTTGCTGCTGCAGAGTTGGCATGCCCCAGAGCGGCGTTGGCATGCCCCAAGGCATCAGATGCAGATTCCTCTGCGGCAGTCGCGCTTGCTGCGGCAGCAAGAGAACTTCCATAAGAGGTATCCACATCGTTTGCTGACAATGTGATATTTCCAGAGCCATCGAAGGCCAAAACCTTGTTAGCCCTTGCGCCCGCTCCAAAGGCGAGTGTCTGGTCAGCCGTTCCGATTGGCAGCTTGATTGATCGGTTTACATCAAGATCAAGGTCGTCCAATCCTGCAGTCAGCTCATCCAAGGCGTCGTTAATGTCTTCCGAGCGAGCTGTATCAAAGCGAACAAACCGCTTTAGGCTCGACGCCCAATCAAAGTATCGACTCATCGCTGCAACCCCATTTCCGAGTAGTGGATCAACAGACCCTGCAAAAAGAAAGGCTCATCAATCGCACTCGTGTGCCAGATGAGCAGGCCCATGTTCCTACCCGCGCCGTCAATGTGAGCGACAGCCTCGGAGTTAATGGGCTTTGACCAGTAGAACGTGTCCCATTGAGACAGGTCATACACACCACCATTGCCAGTGGCTGTGGCCGTTTGAGTCGCAGAGGTGGGATAGAACCCGTCCGCATAGTCAAACTGCTGGCGAAACTTGATGTCCACTTCTCCGGGTGATTCAAGCTCAATCACCAGCCTGCGGAAGCGCTTCCTGACAGATGGTGACTTGAAGTGGTTGAACTGCAGACGCATGACGGAATCGATCTCTTCGCCGTCAAAGGAAGTGCCTGCGTCCTCCCTCATCACCCAGCCGTCCGACGTTCCGAAAAAGATTGCATCGTAGTAATCACCCACATCGCCCTGTGTAGTACAGGTCACAGAATGCAGGTATTTTTGCGTAGAGAACGAAACATCGGAAGGCTTGATCTGTGGCTCTGCGGACTTGATGGTCCCCGTAAGAACGCTCCCATCAACAAAGTACAACCGATACTGGTACTTGTTTTTCACCAGTGCCGATGCTTGGATGTTCCCGATGTACTGAGACAGCCACTTGGCAACTTCGCGTGAAACGATGGATGGCTCGAAACTACCGAAGTTCAGCGTCGATTGAAGGGTTGTGATACCCCTGTCATCCACGAAGATGGCGTTACCCACGTTACCCTGAGTGGTCCAGCTTCGCGCACCCGCAGAGTCGGAGTGAAGCGTCAGTTCCCAGTCCGATGTGGACGAGCCAGCCAGCAGTTGAATCTTCGACTTGCACATGACGCCCAAAAGGTCGCCCTTTAAAGATGTCAACCCCGTCAACTCATCACCCAGACCAAACAGCCCAGATGTCGTGGTGAACGTCATCGGGTCACCAAGGTTGGAGTGCTGAAGCTGACCAGAGGGGAACCCTAGGAACAGGTGGTTCTTGTGCGAGCGAATCAGGTACGGCTTGTCGGCAAACGACGACAGACCAATCTCCCAGTCCGTAAGCGTGCCCGATCCATTGGATGAGGTCACATTAACTGTCACGCTTGGATGCGTATAAGCAGAAATCGTCCCGACCATCCGGTTCGCGGCATTGGCTGCGCTGTAAATGATGACGGAATCGCCAACCGTCCAGCTTCGTGAAGACTCCACAATGGAGAACGTCTTCGATCCCGTGCCAACAGAGTTCGATGTCGCAGAGGTGGCCTGCGATCCGAAGATTGGCGGCAGGTAGGTGAAGGTCGTGCCCTCAACCTTGAATGGCCGTCCGCGTCCATTGCATCCAAACAAGGTCAATGTCTTGGATGTCCCGGTGAAGTTCGCCACGTCGAACTCGTACCTCCCGCCCGGGTACAGCCCATCCCTCACCGACACCCAGCCGGAGGCAGTGGATCGCCACATCTGCGCCGAAGCCCCGCCGACGTTGTTGCGCACGCAGAAGACATTGCCGTTGTACACAGCCACACCAAGGATTGCGCCCTCGCCTGCAGGCTTCTGAATGGCCGCACGCTTGTCTGCAATTGCTGCTGCCCGGTAAGTGTTGTGAAGGTCTTCTGCAATCGACCCAAGGACAGAGACGCCATCGGCCTTCGCTTTCAGAGAGCCGACAAGGATGTTCTCGTTGTCCACAAACAGCCCGGACATCGACCCGAGAATCAACCGTCCTGCGGCTGTTCCGCTCCACGTCCCGGACTCCAGTTCCACGAACAGCACTTTGCCCGAAGCAGAAGCCCCTGTAACCGTGTCTCCGACGTTGATGATGGCTGACCCTTGGTCAAACCGTTGGACGTAGTACGTGGCCTTGTGAGGCTCTGGACGGCCATCCATGCGCTCGTAGCCGTCAATCTTCCTGTACCCCTGCTTGCCAAAGACCTGTTCAAAGTTCTGGCAAATCAGCATCCTGCCTGCCTTGACAGACATGGCAGAAGAGTCAAGATCAAGACCCCCTTCGAGTGGCGTGTAGTCGATCTTCACGCCAGTGGCTCCGCTTCCATTGGGCCATCCAGTTCGGTGGCCTCCATCTTCAGCATGATGCTGCGGTAGTTCTGCGCCGCAGTCTGGAAGAGGCTTGGGTTTTCTTCACTCGAACACCAGTGCATCACAGCCCTCCACACGATTGCCATGTGGTAGTCGGCTGGGATTCTGGGGATGTCCGTACTGACCGATAGAACCTGTGGCTTCCTGTAGTAGTCGCCCACAAACGTAAGACCAGCCATCGGGATGGGGTAGAAGTTCAGGCACTTGTCAGGCGAAAGCGATACATAAACCGGGGTGCCAGTGACGGATGGCATACGAATCTGCCTGTAAGAGTTGTAGTCCAACTGCGACAGGAATGTTCTGGCTTGCGGTCCGCTTGCCGTGGGGTAGACATACAGGCTGTCATAGTCCCACGTCCGTTCATCAAGCGACCAAACGTCGGATGGCAGGTACTTTTCAGTCCCGCCAACCAATGGAGCGGAGTGGCTGTCCCAGTCGAATCGCCACTTGGTCGAGCGAAGTTGAATTTCCTCGTGAGCCGCCAGTACCCACTCCACGATCTTCTTGTACACACCAACCTGTCCAGAAACGTTGGGTGGCCCGTCGCCGGAAACACCCGTCTCGCTTCGTACACGCTGGCAGATTTGCAGAAAGTTCATGTCAGTACCTTTGGCCCAAATCTAACCCGCTATCTGCGAATCAAGAACCCTTTGCCAGCAAGCCTTTCAGCCATGCCTGACCACGAGGATTGGGGTCTTGCATCTGGAACGGGTAGCGCAGAGCAGTGTGCTTGTTGACGCGGTTGTAGACGTTGTCGCCTTCGCGGACCACGTTGGTCTTCATGCGCTCTGTACGGGCGTTGGCGAGGATTTCAACGTACTTGCGCTTGACCTTGATGGGCACGCCACGGATGAATCGCTGGGGAACACCGTTGCAGTACAGGTCGACAATCAAATCTGGGTTCTCTTCCTGAGACTCATGCACCATGACCTCAACGATTTCCTCCATGAACGCCAGTTCTTTGGCGTAGTCTTCCATCGTGGGGGTTTCGTCCATGATGACGATCTCTTGGTCTGTGCGCGTCATCCCGGCCAGTGGGCCAGTCGTGGGCATGTCAAGAGCTTTGGGCTGGGCGAGTGTCTGTTCTGCTGCTTCGATCTTCATTTTTGGGATTCCTCGTGGCATTTGTTTCTCCTGAAGGAGGGGGGAAAGGCTGGCTCTCCCCCCTGTTTTTCTCGGCTATCAGCCGATCACTTGCACGCGGTACTGCTTGTTCTGCGCGACCGGGAAGCCGATGGTGTCACCCACAACAGTGGGGCCAGCGGAGGTTTCCAGCGTGCGAGTACCAGCAGCCACAGTGCGAACTGCGTGGGCAGAGGTCATGCCTTCGTACCACTCGTTCAGGATGCGGTCTGTGGCGTTCTCCACCTTCACGTAGCGGGGTGTGAAACCCACGCGGTAAGAGGCGGCAGCAGGAGAACCTGCATCGTCAAAGTGAGAGATAGTCGTGATCTTGGTGTTCTCGACGGCGTTGGTGATGGATGCGGTAATAGGCATGTCAATACTCCTCAGTCAATGATGAAAGTCGCCAGAGTGGCGGCATAGTTGGTGTCAGCGACGTTTGCGTCGTTGTCCAACTTGGTACAGATGGCTTGCATGCCATCCAGCAGGGAAGCCAACAGGACGCGAAGCTCACGCTCCGTCATCTTGTCGAGGTTGGTAGCGCTCAGGCGCTGGGAAAGGGACTCGATAGCCATGTGGTTCTCCTTACCAGTTAGTAGGATTGCTGGGCCAGCATTCCCACGGATCGGGCTTGCGCCCACTCTTGTGGAGTCGGCTGTGCGCGGATGCGGTCACTGCCAACAAATTGTTCACGTCGTTGTTGAGCTTGTTGCGATCAATGTGATGAACATGAATTTCCGGACGAATCCGGACAAGCCCATCAATGACCGTCAAGAACGGATGGCTTGGGTTCTCGGCACTCAAGGCATACGCCATTACCACACGATGCGACGTAGTGTGATGACCATCAGACTCACCCCAAATCTTTTGCTTCATGTAGCCATTGGCATTCAGCGAAGTCCCATCTACAAAAAGCGTTGACCTCTCGCCGCGCTGTGCCTTGGAAGACTTCAGCCTGTACTCGGGGTCGGACCCTTTGCACCTCTGCGAGCAATACACCGCTTTGTCCTTGCGCGATGGTGGAACCTTGAACACCGTCTCACACGTCTTGCAAATCTTGAAGATCGGCTCACTCACCTTCTTGGGCGGCTTTGGCTTTGCAGCCATCACCGCCTTGCGGCAGGCCATTGAGCAGAACCTTTTTGATTGATGCACGACAGCAGACTTGAAAACCCAGAACGACTGTTTGCAATGCTCGCACTGCAAGGTCAGCCTTCCGTTCTTGTTCTTGCACTCGACGGAGCAGAACTTCCTCGTCTCGGCTTGGTAAGCCTTGGCTTGGTAGTCCACTCCGCATTCAACGCAATTCAGTGACACAGGCATTTTGTACTCCTTTTGGGGTTCAATTATCCTGTTTGGTTTACACCTAGTCAACTGAAATACGTTGATTCAAGTGCGATTACAGAGCGGGGGTTCCTACCCAAGCGCATGCCCCCCAGCCGTTGTTCAGCACCTGACATGTGAAATATGTCGAGGCCCCGATGTAGCCGCGCTGACCCAGAGGATCGTTCTTGTCCTTCTGGCCGGGAGCGATGTAGCTCACATCCAGAGAATCCTTGCCGCGCAGAGCGACCTGACCCCATGCGTCCTGTGCAACCACCAGCATCGGGTAGATGTCGATGTTGGAGCCGCCAGTAGACAGCATGCCAGTTGCACCGACAGCAGCACCACCGTTGATGTCAGCAGCCAGTTCAGGCGACAGCACGAAGCGGTACGACTCGCAAGAGCCGATCTCCTGCTCATGCACAGTCTTGCGCTGGCCGTACTCAGAGGTTGGTGTGAAGCCGGGCAGATCGCGGATCGCTGGCTCCAAGTCGGTGGACACGAACACCAGATAGCTGGCCTCGATGGCAGAGGTGCCGAAGTTGGCAGACGGCGCGAGGATCGAGGTGTTCATCTTGGCGTGGTTGGCCTTCAATGAACGGGTGATCTTGCGCAGCATGTTCAACGACACGGTGCCGTTCGTAGTTGCCTTGGAGTTGCCTGTGCCACCGTAGAACACGTTGGTCAGACCCTTCAGGGCACCGTAGCGGACCATCTCGCGGACCAGACCGATGCGCTCGCCAACCTGAGACTTCATCTCGCTGGGAACGTCGTCTTCGTACAGGTCAACGGTCTTGTCGGTCACAGCGTACAGGCAGGAGTACTGCTGCAGCGTCGCGGTGATGTCCACGGCAGACAGGGTGTCAGCAGTGGGTGTCACGCCTTCGGTGGTCACGTGGTTGGACGCGAACGTGTTCACGTTTGCACCAGTGATCCAGCGGTTGTCCACGCCACCGTAAGGCAACCAGCGACGGAATGTCACGTTGTCGCCCACGTTCTTGGGGTGTTGCTTCTGCATGCCAGTGATGCCCAGCACTTCGCAGGCCATAGCCTTAGCCAAGATTTCGCCCTTTAGGCGGTTCACCCGTGATGCTTGGGTGTTGAAGTTTTGAATAGCCATGATTTTTCCTTCTGGGATTTACCCGTCAATGGATTGGTTTACTTGATGCCGCGAGCTTGGTTGAACCCTTGCAAGAAGGCATCGTCTTCCGTCATCACAGGCGCTGATCTCGCGGTAGTGCGAGGGGTAACAGCAGCCTCCAGACGGCGTTGGTTGCTTACTTTTGTCTGAGCGGCTTTTGATTTCCACTCTTTGAACGCTGTGATACGTTCACCGATCTTGAGAGCATCCCATCCGTGGTCTAGGATGTTGCGGTCTTCCTCTGGAAGGTTGGCCTTCCATGTGGCGAACTCCGGCTCCTGTACTACGGTTTCCCAGTCGCGGTGCATCACTGTCAGCAGCTTGGCTTCTTGGGCTTTGGTCACCCGGTCTACCCGCGACTCGACAATGCGCTCCACTTCTGTGGGGTCAAAGGCTGGTTGACCACCGACTGCGATCTCGCTCAAATCTTGGGACAGCATCTCTGCCATCTCTGGAAACTCTGCCGACAAGCGCTTCAAGGACTCCTTCGTGATCTTTGCAGTCGCTGCGGGCTGCTCACGTCGTGCCTCAATGGCTTGCTTCAAACTTCCTAGCGTGCCGAAGATTTTGGCCTCTCGCTCCTTCAGTCTGTCTACCTCCTGAACCTTGGCAAACATCCCCTTGATTTCGTCTTCTGTGTAGCCGAAGAACCTCTGAGGCTCAGGCTCCGGTGCGGGTTCCGGCTCCGGCTCAGGCTCAGGCTCGCTCTCTGTGACCTCTGGCTCTTGACCAGAAGCTTCAGCAAAGCCAGCCTCGAATGCAGCGTCGTCATCTGGCGCTGCCGCGGTTTCAACTACCTCCGACTCAATCTCAGTCGTTTCCTGTTCAAGTGCCTCTGTGGACATGCAATCTCCTGAAAAACAAAACCGTCAGAACGGTTCTGGGACATGACAGTGGGCTAAACGTCCACCGCCTCTAGCGGCTGCTCGTCTTTCGACAGGGCAACCAATGCTTTCAACTCGACTATTCGTCCTCTCAGTCGAGCCGTTTGAATGGGATCAAGCTCCGAATCGTTCATGCGCCGCAGCGTGTCGATCCGTTGCTCGATGTAGGACTCCAGCTTTTGCCAGAGCGCCGTCTGTTTCTCGTGTGCTTCCAGCTTCATTTCTGGAACGCCTGACCTTCTGGTGCGCGTCCTGCGGGTTCAACCACGGGAGTCACCACCTGTGGGCCTCTGCCGTCTGCTCCAGCCAGCTCTTTCTGCACTTGCAATTTCATAGCATCGGATGCAAGCTTGGCCTTCACGGTTTCGAGGGAAATCTTCTCTTGCGTGGCGTACTGCAGCATGGCGATCTCGCGCTTGATCTGCAGTTCGGCCATCTTGGCTTCGGCGTTGGTCTGATCCCGAGCGTGCTGGGCTTGGACGTATACGGTGTCTCGGTCTGTATCCAAGCGCATCTTCTCGACGCTCGCTTGGTACTGCATCTGCGCCTTCTGCAAATCTGCCTGCAACTCGGCTTGAGCCTGCTGGGCCTCGGCCTGCAACTGCATCTGCGTCTTCTGCATGTCGGCCTGTGCGCGAATCTGTGCGGCCTGAATCTGCGGAGGTGGAGGAGGAGCGTTCTGAGCCATCTGGGCCTTCTTCTCTTCGTCCATCAGGAACCGCTGCGGGTCAAGGCGCTGGGCCTTCAGGGCTTCTTGGAACCACTTCTCCGGGTCAACCCCGAAGGCAGGGTTCATCACCAGTGCGCCCATCTGCAGGATCGCTTGGTTCTGCAGGTCACGCTCAACCAGAGCAGAAGAGCCACGGGCATCAATCTTGAAATCGCCCTTGATGGAGTCGTCTTCGCCGTAGGTCATCAGCCAGTCGTAGTACCTGCGGATGTGAGGCTCGGTCACGCAGTCATCGAACAGCCTTGCAATGCGACGAAGCACAGAGGAGGCGTTGTTGTTCAGCATCTGCATGCCGCCCACTGTGTCGGGTGTCGCAGCCCCTGCTTGGCCCTGCATCAACATCGGCAGACCAGTCACGTCTTCTGCCATCTTCAGGGCGAACTGAATGATGTTGTTCAGTTCCTGCTGCATCGTGGGGATGTTCACAGCGAGGAATGCCTGATTCACCGCGGCGACATCGGCGTCATCGTTGACCCACCAGAACTTGCGGGGAGTCAGCGCCCACTGTCCATCAGCAGGAATGATTGCGCCACGCCGCATGATGATCTGTGGGCCAGCACTCAATCCAGCGTTATCCATCAGGTTCCGCGCAGCAGCGGTCAGCATCCTCTGAGGGGTGTTGATCTGGATCGCCACGCCAGTGCCAGCCCAGAAGTTCGTCTTGCGCTGCCACGGCATCACGTCGTAAGGGAACTCGCCTGAGTCCAATGGATTCAGCGCACCCTTGATGACCACGTCGTTGACCATCGTCAGCACGCAGTGAGTCGAGACATCGCCGTCATCCGGCACCTCGACGCCAGCAGCAATCAGGTCTTCGCGCTCTGCCACGCCGTGGTAGAACCAAATCTCGTAGACATCAGAGTCCTTGACTTTGACGTTGCCGATCTGGTGGTTGCTATCGCTGTACTTGCCTTGTGGTCCCTGCTCCAGAACTTTGTCGATCTGCGAAGTCAGGTAACCCGGCAGACCCTTGAGGTCACGCAGTCGCTTGGCAGTGATGGAGTCGCGCTCCCAGACGAAAGCACCGTCATGGATGGACTCGCCACAATCCCCATCGGGGAAGAAGTTCCACGGGCTGATGGTCCGAGACTCTGGGCCAATGGTTTCCATCATCACGGAAGCCAGCATGCCGCCTTCGTTCTTCGTGACGCGAGCCACACGCTTCGCAGGGTATGGACCCTTGATGACGCCCGTTCCCAGACGAGCGCAGTCCTCAATCAGCTTCCTGACTTCGGCGTGCCATTGGCATTCCACCAGCCAGTCTTCGATCTGCTTCTGTGCGCCTTCTGCGGCCTCTTTCCCATCCGGGATTACTTGTCCACCAATTGGTTGACCCATAGGCGCAGGAAGACCCGGAGGCATTCCCGGCTGCATGCCTTGGAGAGTCTGTGCAATCGGTGTCGGCTTGATGGCCCAGTTGCGGTCATCTGTTGGCAGCAGCATGTCACCCACCCGGGCGGCAGCAGCGTCCACATACGGACGGGTGATGTTCAGCAGGACGGTTGAACGTGCAGCTTGTTGCGATGGCTTGCCGTTGATGTAGCCGCCATTGGGGGAGGAAGGCTTGCCAGTGACAGAACCACGGTTCGCATCATCGATTCCTTGGTATGCCTCTTCGGCCAGCGTCCATTCTTCCTCGATACCAGAGGCAGCACGAGCAGCGACGGCTTCGTCTCGCTTGCGCTTGAGCGAATTTCCAAACGCTTCGAGACGCGCAGCCAACTCCTCTTCGGCTGCAATCTCTTCGTCGTTGTCAACATAGTCCATCATCTGCGAAGCCTTCTACGCATGAAAACGTAAATTTCGTTGGCAAATTCCAACACATTCCCGAAGAAACACCAACACTCAGCGCCTCTTCCTTCGCCGATACCACACGACCACGATGGGACGAGCCGTCACCACCGTGGTCTTTGAAAGTAGCGCAAGCAGCAGGGACATGGCTTAGATGTCCTCTTTCCATTCCATGCTGGCGAAGAACCCACCGCCTGCGGTAGCTGCTGCACCCAGCCCAGCCACGCACAACACGTAGATGCTTGCGCCTGTTGTGGTCAGGTTACCCGCTGCGTTTTGCGTCATCTTGATGAGGTTGTCGCGGTCTGCGATCAGGTCGCGGTCAACTGTGGCGTTTGCCACGTTGGCAAACACACCACGCGCCACCACGATGCCGCCTGCGATTGCCGTGGTGGATGTTGCTGCGTTGTCGATCTGGACTGCTTCGGTAGTACCTGCCGCGAAGGTTGCGCCTGTCAATGTTGTGGGTGCATACACCAGCGCCCACTCCAATGCTGTCGGGCCAGTGGCCGCTGCTTGGCAAAGGACGTTGACCCGTGTCGGCACCACCAAGGCTCGCTTCGTGATGTCGCTTGTCGTGGCTTGGCGAATCGCCATCAAGGGATGCAGGGCACCAGCCGCAGCGGTAGCGTTCATCGCCTTGACCGTTGAACCGGAGTTACCGGAGCGGTAGCGCCACGATCCGCGCTGCACAATGTCACCTTCTTGGATGACGGTTGTGTTGATCAGCTTCAGAATGCCCGCGACACCAACGACACCTGTGGTGCGAATCTCGGCACGAACAGGCAACGTGCCCGTGCGGGTGTAGGGCAGCGAAAGGATGTTGGGGGAACTGTACGAGTGCGCCCACACGATGCCGTTGGGTGTTTCGAAGCCGACCTTTACCGTACCAACACCGAGCCACTGCCACTCGATTGCCAAGTGCTGCGTCTTCGTGAAGTCAATGGTGATGCCGCTTGGGCCAGTTCCGTTGAACTTGTCCTCGTTCCAGTCGACCTGCGGGATACGCGTCACAGCACCAACGCCACCACCCGTCAATGTGCGGATGCAGATGTAAGGGGTCAGGCCATCAAGCTCAAGGAACACGCCATCGCCTTGGTTGGACGGGAACGTGCCTTGATCGGTAAACGCCCCGACACGAGCCACTTGGTTTGCCTGAAGAATGTTTAGCTGGAACGTGATGCGGGTCAGTGTGCTGATGCCCGGCACATACCGAATGTGGTACAGCGACTGAATCCAGTAGCCGGTATTCGCAGCCGTCGTGGTGTTGAGGTTCAGGCAAAAGTCAGTGTTCGGCGTGACAGGCGCACCACCCACCGCCACAGCAGCAGGCAGCGCAGTGCCAGCTCCAAAGGCTGCATCGTCCCAATACTCGCGTCTGATGCCGTTGGCGAATGTGTATGCAAACGCGACCCTCGGCTCACTGACACGCAAACGGTTGAAGCTGTCAAGCACCGCGTCCTTGTGCGTGAACGTCACATGCTGTGGGCGGGTGTTGCTGTCAACGGGCAGCGTGACGGGGATGGGGTTGGAATTAGATGCGACGGTTGTGCCGTCAATACCGATAAGAGAGATGGACATGGTGCGCCTTATGCGTAAACGTAGTTGAAGTTGTAGATGCCATGCGCCTTCAGGGTGTTGCACTTGGCATAGACCGTGAAGCCAACACCCGCCACAGCAGGGCCAGCTATGATGGTGAGGTCTTCAACCCAGTGGTTGTCGGCGGTGTTGTTCGCAGAAGCTATCGGCACGATCCATGCCTCGACCTTGTCGGAGGCAGAGATTTCAGGAACAGATACCTGTGCAGTTGCCGTTGATGCTCCTGCACCGAAGTCAATGGTTGCTGTTCCTGTACCAGCCATCACACACCCAGCTTGGCTTTGAGTTCAGCCATCATGCCGTTCAGCACATCGACCTTGTCTTGCTTCTCGGCGATCTCGGCCTCGAGGTCATCAGCCTTTGCCTTGGCCTTCTCTGCGCGGTCCTTCTGCTTCGCCACGTCAGCCTTTGCCTCGGCAATCGATGCAGAAAGCTGCGCCTGATAAGACGACTTTGCTACATCAATCTGAGCATTCGCATCGGCAATCATCTTGGTTGACGCAGCCTCGGATCGGCTGACAATCTCAGCGGCCTTCTCTTCAGCAGCGGCGACGATTTGAGCCGCTTTTTCTTCAGCGGCCACCACGGCACCCTCTGCCTTCAGCAGTGCAGCCTGCGCCTTTTCTGTGGCCTTTGCAGCCTTATCACGAGCCTTCTCTGCCTCTTGTGCAGCCTGCTCGAAAGAACCAGTCTTCTCCAGCAAAGCTGCTGCAATCTGGAATCCCTCCAGCCGCTTGGCAATGGTGCGGATCGCATCCGCCGCTTCGAGGTAATGGCTCATGCTGTCCTCCGCATAACTAGCGTGCAAACAAGGTTGGTTGTTCCATCTCCAGCAGTCACACGGGGACGGACGTAGCGCGGAAGCTCCAGCGCCTGCTCGATCTTCGTGCTGGTGAACGTCAGAGCATTCCCCTGCGGATCAGCCAGAGCAGAGAAGTTCGTGCCGTCGTTGCTGCCCTCAATCGTGAGAGAGCCACCAGTGCCGAATGTCCCGGTCACTTGGAAGCATCGGTCAGCGTAGTCAACCCAGTCGGCACGAGACCCGTCGTCGCCGTTGAGCAGTCCGGACCAAGTCACGAGCTTGGCCTTTCCGGTGTCAGAGATGTCGGCAATCGTGCCGTTGCGTGTTGGCATGTGGCCTCCTGTAAAAAGTCAAGGAATGGTGACCCGCTCCCCTGATTTCCAGAACACTCGTGTTGTTTTCTTACCACCCCATCGAAGCATCGAACGCCTCGAACGGCTTGATGACCTGAGTCTCCTCTTGGTCGTTGGTCATCTGGTCGGCACACAGTGAGATGTACCTGTAGTTGTCAGCCCCGTGAGATGCGTCGTCGTGCAGTGGCGCACCCGGCTCTGAAGTCGCACTGTTCACCGCCCGTCGATACCGCTTCAGCGAGTCAACCAACTCGGCGGTCTTGTCCTTGTTGAACAGCGTCTGGGCCAGCGTCATCCTCGCGCCCTTGATGCCATTCTCCAGCGTCTCGTTGGGCACCTGACGAACTTGCCTGAAGCCCATTGCCTTCAGAATCTCTGCGGCTGTCTTGCCCGTCTTGTAGTCACGGTGGAATCCGTCATGCGGCAGGAACGTCTTGCCGAGGTTGTACTTGCGGTCTTTGATCTCCACCGCGTAGCTGTCCAGCGTCCTGTGCGAGTCTTTGATGCAGTCAATCACGCGAAGACTTGACACATGCCTCTGCACGAACGAGATGAACATGGAATCGTTCCACCCCAAATCGAAGACCACATGCACCTTGAGTTTGGGGTCATACGGATGGAACCCAATGCGCCCCTCGCGCAGGGCAGACTCCATCTCTTTGGCATAGATGGCACCCACAACGGCAGACCTGCATGCGCCCTCCCAGATCACGTCATAGTCATCGGGGTTGGTCTTCAAACAGTGCTGGCGCTCCTGCTCAAGAACTGCAGGGAACCACGGGTTGTCTCTCCAGTTGACCAGCACAGACACGCAGTCAGGAGGAGGATTGACCACGAACCGCTTGTAGGTTTCGTCGGTGTCCAACTCAGGATTGAACGAAATCCATATCTCTGAGCCGTCACGGCGAATCGTTGGAAGCAGAACGTCCCATGACTTCTTCGATACTGAGTGAGCTTCTTCGACCCAAACCCTGTCAGCCCCCTCGAAGGACTTGATGGAGTCGACGGTATGTTGAGCCAGACCAGCAAAGCTGAATGTCGTGCCGTTCAGCCCCCTGATCTCAGTCTCCAGCACCTGATAGAAGTGGCTCAGGTTCAGGGCCTTGATCTGGTCGCTCAGAAGCTGGTGTACAGACTCCTTGATGGACTTCTGCACCTCCCGGGCACATATCCATCGCAGTGGCCTCTCAGCGCCCTGTATAAGGGCTGCACGGGCAAAGCTCCAACTCTTACCCGATCCCCGCCCTCCTCGCGCTACCTTGTATCGGTGCGGGTCGAAAAGGAACGCAAGCTTCTCAGGAAAGGCTGCGTCAACTTCCATTGGGTCGGACGAATGAAACCTTCAGGCTCATGTTCAGGGGGCCGCCATCAGCCCCGGTCATCTCAACCTTGTCGGTGAACATCTTCCTGTGCTTTCCCTCAAGCTCCAGCGCCTTCAATGCTGCCGAGTGATTCACCATTGAGACAACGCCCATCGGGTTCGTGGACTTCTGCATCGCATCCTGCAGCACCTCGTGGAGATCGCGAAGCACATCATCTGCCGTGCGCTCTACCCGCTTGGCTCTGGCATCCATCAGTTCTTGAACTCGACTGGCAATCTGAGGTTTTCCTAAGTTCTCCACAGCAATCTCTGCTGCGGTTTTTGCGCTATACCCAGCACGAATTGCCGCCTGAGTGCCGTTCAGGTCAATCAAGTACTCTTGGCAAAAAGCTTCTTGTTTTGCAGTGAGACTCATGTCACGCCCCCGCATACTTACCGATGGTTGGCTTCGCCCTGACCAGTTGCAAGAACAGCCCCCTGTCTCTCTTGTAGATGGACTTGAGCTTGTTGGCCGCATTCATGTATGTCGCCATCTTCTCTGCAGACCAGATACCCTCCATTGACTTTGCAGTTTCGCCAATAGCTTTGAGCGCGCCTCTCGCCCAATAGTCATCCGTCCCTTTGACAAACTTGGTCGCCATGCTGCGTGAGTTTTCTCTGCGCTGCTCGACTGTCATTGGCACATGGTCGCCGCCATCGGCCACATTAAGCATGTTCCCAGTCAATTCTCTGTACTGGGCAATCATTGCAACCTCGACAGGACGCCAGTCACCAATACATGAAGCCTCAATGGTCATCGATGGGCGCTTGCCCCGCTTCAAAAGCGAGGCAATCCAATTGCCCAGAGGCCTATTGCGAAGACCTGCGCTTCTTATGTGCCCGCCCAACCTACTGTGTGGGTCTTTGGCTTTGCCGATGTACCTGACCTCATTGGTTTCAGGACATCTCAGTGCATAGATGTAAGCTGCAGCTTTCATCGCCACCCCCCAGCCTGCAGTGCAGTCATCCCGAACCCTATAGGGCTTGGGCGCTTCCCGGTGACTGCGCTCTTACCCACGGTCCCGATGAGGCTGTTCACTGCCTTTGCTTGACTGCCTGCGAACCCGAGCTTGCCTGCGGGATTCCATGCGGAGATGGCTCCACCCATTCCACCCAGTGCAGCACCCTTCAGTGGGTTCTGGCCTGTCAGAAGAGATGTGCCCCCTCCGATTGCTGCGCCACCCAGAGCGGCCTGCCCTGCTGCTCCCAGACCCAGACCTAAGCCTGCGTTGAGCTTGGAGCCAATCAGACCTCCAGCGCCTCCCATCGTCAGGGCCGAGGCAAGTATGCCCACGAGCGGTGCAGCGCCTTCCAGACCCTTCTCTTCGGTGTCTGTGTTAGCACCCTTGAAGTTCCCGTCCTTGTCGTACTCGTACAACAGGCGTGTGTGGCGCTTGCCCGGGACTGCTCCTGCGTTGATGACGTAAGCCTCGATCTCGTTGGAGTTCGTGCCGTCTTCGTTCTGCTTGTAGCGGACCTCGACCTTGTTCTGGTTGCGCTTTGAACCATCGATGCCACGGGCTTTGGCGATGTCCTCTTTGAACCGCGCAGAGCCAAAACTTGCCGGATCACGACCAGACTCACCACCTCCGGTGAATCCTTGCTCGATGTTCTCCAGCATTCCGGTGTTGAACGCCTGCGGGTCAGCCCATCCTCGCTCCTTGGCGAGCCTTTGAACCTGCTCGGCAGTCATCTTCCTGTCGCCGAAGCTGACTTCAGCCTTTGCCTTCCAGCCGGGTGCGTCGATGTTCATTGGGTGTCCTTGTAAGGGTGGCGCATAAAGCAGCGTTTTGTAGGATCAGGCGGCTAAGACCTGTTGGCCCACCCTTGGCTCCATTTTATTTCGCTCAGGTTTACCTGACAACTGACTGGCTGACTGAATATCCTTCGAGACAGTCCACGACAACTCCTCCAGCTTTGAGACAAGAGCCTCTGCAGGAGGGATGTGCTTGGCCTTCACGATGAGCGTCAGGTCACCCTCTCTCCCGCCTATCCACCACTTCACCACCGGGAGAACGATGAAGACACCGCAATCCTTGCCTGCGGTCTTGATCCCGAGTACCGGGCCTTCTGCTCGCAACCAGAGAGACAGCACGTCAACAACAAAGTTGATCCCCACAAGGGATTGGGTCTGGCGCATCTTCCACAACCGGATGGCTACGTCATCCATCGGGGATGATGACCCCATCCATCGGGAGTCAATCAATGCGTCGAGCATGCATCCTCCCGTATGCCCACTGCTTGTCGTTGCCCACGACAGTCAGGACTGCAATTGCCAGACCGACCTCTTGGAGCATCTCCAGCGCTTCGGTGGCGGTCTTTACCTCTTCCTCGTTCTCACCCAACTCTTGGGCGGTGACCCATCCTTCTTCTGGGAGCATCGCGTCTGCCAGTGTTCGCAGAAAGGTCATCTGCGCGAACTCTGGTACGTCGCCAATCACATGGGCCAGATTCATTGAAACCACCTTGGGTCTGAGTCGCACACTCTTGTCATCACGTTCTTTTCCTCCGAAGGCGCTGAGGTGTCGAAGTAGCAAAGAAGTTCAATGTCGAGACTATCGCCCCTGTCTTTTCGCCCACCCACTCCAATCCAGCCGTCTACCTCTGCTGGGCCGATCTTCTTGGCGAAGATGCCCTCGGGGGTGGCGAAGATCATTCTGGCTTGCAAGCCAGTGCAGGCGTACTGTCGGAGCTTCTGAATCTTCTCCAGACCGACGAACATCTGCGGGTAGTGCTTCATCCGGCCCTTGACCTCAGCCACCCCCCAGACGACCTCACCCTTCATCAGCACAAAGTCAACATCGAACTTGGGCAGCTTGACGGCTTTCATGCCAGTGCGCTGGGCCACCATGTCAATGATCTGGCGCTCCTTGGAGCGATCTTCGGCTGTCTCGTAGAGTGGGCGCATGCCACTATTGTAAACCGCTCAGGGACACACATCAATGATTGGTTGACAGAAGTAAGCCAATGTGGCACAGTTGCACCTGTTGTCGTCGAAAGCAACAAGTCAAGGCCACTTACACATGCGACTGGCCTCTGGGAACTCCCGGAGGTTTCGACCCAGTTGCAGTTGTAAGTGGCTTTTTTGTTTTCGGCATCAACCGACGCAGGGTTCTATCGGTAAATGGATTCATGAGGTCGCGGAGGAAGCCGATGCCGGGGTGGATGCCCCAATGGATAGGCCAGTACCGTGGACGCTTCCTAAACGTTCTTACCTGCGCCGTATGCCGAAAGAAGACTCCTGAGCGGCATTGGTGGAAGCCATCTCTGGGCGCAGTAGGTTCAAGTCCCGCTGAGTACGAACAGAGCATGTCTGGGCCAACAGGCAACGTGTTGCACACGGGAAAGCCAGACAAACACGCTCAGTGCGACTGTGAAGCGTGGACATACGGATACCTCGGCTAAAGGGTCGAAGTAGGTGTGAAGAGGTTCCAAGGGTGCTTCGGCTCCCCTTGGGAAAACTTTGTCAGCCGTTTCCTAACGTCCCCAATCAAAGTAGGTGTAAGCATGAGAATCGACCTCAACTGCCCCTTCGCAGAGAAAGACCAAGCCAAGGCACTCGGCGCACGCTGGGATGCAGGCAAGCGAGTCTGGTACATCGTGGATGTCGAAGACCTCACGCCATTCATGCGGTGGATGCCAAGAGCAACTTCCGACGAAGAGCCGAAGACGATCACCCTCGCGGAGTACCAGTCCATCAGGTACGCAGGCACATGCCACGCACTCAGCCACAAAGCAGCCAGAGCATTCGGCATCCCCTACCCGCTTGAGTCCGGGTGGTTCAAAAAGTACAAACACCGAACCGCACAGGTGTCAGTGCTGGACGACAAGCCAGTCAAAGGGCGCAAGCAGAAGTCGCCCAAGACGGACTACCACGCCACGGTGACCACAGGAACCTGCACACCTCTGTGTGACTGCGACGTACTGCCGTGGGAAGACTGCGAACACACTGAAGCTCTCGCGCAGCAGGCGATGAGCGAAATGCTTGCCCCACAGTAAACCAATCAGTTATACTGTCAACTGGCATGGGCACAGCGCCATAAGCTGGCCCTGACACCCGGAAAGACGGGACCATCAAAGCAGTGGAAAGCGCCGTGCTGAGGCGCTACGAGAAAGAGCAGTGTTACGAGTCGTTCCTGAATCAGGACTGCACGACAAGCTGGAAGATCAGCCCCAGCCCACTGCTTTGATGGTGTAGCTCAGTTGGTAGAGCAAACCCCCCTCATGGCGAAGGGCCAAAATGCCGGGATTCTGGGTCTGGCCGTTGGTTCAATTCCAACCACCATCACCATCACGCATGCGGGTTGGACGGGAGTGCATGCCCGTACCGATGCACAGGGTAGCGCAGTAGGCACACCGCCGAATGTGAGCAACCCGCATCCGTGATGGTGAATGCGCAGGCTGATGCGCTACGAGAGCGTCACTGACCCACGAGCCTCTGAAATCGACATGAGTCAATGCAGGAGATCAGCACCTGCCACCATCAACCTTTGCTGTGCAGGAAGTATCCGAAGCCCAGAGCCTGCACCTCGCAGGGCTTCAGCCTCTGTAGCTCAACAGCAGGATCACCAGCAGCAGCGCAACAAGCGCCACCCCAATGCTGGCAATCGGCCACAGGTACACGCAGCCTAGACAGACTGCACACACGCCTGCTGGCCTGTACTCCTTGTGCCATAGCGAGTACCCCATACCCCAAGCGAGAAGCGCATATAGGCACAGCAGGATCATCTGTACATCCCCGCCAAGCTCGCCGCCAGTGTCAACGTATCCAAGCATCCGCGCATGCTGATCCGCTGCGTCGCATTGCGCAACTAGATTTGAATTTCCCGCACGCTGTACACGCAAAGAAAAACGGCGTGTTGTAAATTTGCAACAACAGCTTACCTACGGTAAACCCGGTGGGAACACAAAAAACAACAAAACGCTTGACGCATCAAGTCGAATCGATTTACAGTTCATCCCATCGGTTCATCGCAACCACCCCGAAATGGGTCGATCTTTGTAGCCAAGTGCAGCCAGCGATGCACTCCCAGTCACAGGGCATGTGAACCCCGATGCATCGTCAGGTGTCGTGTTCCGAGAGGGGCACGTAGGGTAAAGCAAACGGCCTGCTATACGGTCGGATCAGCGGACAAGGCTCTTCAATGAGACCCGGATGCTCACGATGGAAAGACCCGGCCACCGGGGGTAAGCATCGTCAAATCAACTTTGCCCTTTCAGTAGGGCTGATTCCAGAGCGCATACAGTGTGCGTTCTGCAATCACAAGAGAGCAACATGCGAAACATGCAACACGTCATCGACCACATCCATGCCAGCTACCCATGCTCGCTTCAGAGCATCGTCAACTGGTGCATCGAGCAGGGCTTTGAAGAAGACTGCATGCCAGTCATCACGTCGATGCTGATGGATCACCAGATCGAGTTTGACATACAGGATGGCTCGGTCATCGTCAGTCCGCTGTAACCCCCGCCCTCCCAAGGGCAAGCAACAAAGCCGATTCACTGAGTCGGCTTTTTTACTTCCACCCCCTGTAAACCAATCACTTTCAGGAGCAACCATGCAGACACAGTACCGCAACGATCTGCTCAAGTGGATCAGCACCCACGACTGCGGCGTAACGCCCATCGCACTCATCACACCTAGCGGCGAAATCGCCATTCGTGTGCTGGCCGTTCACTCGGACGGCACTGAGTCCATCGAAACCACCATCGTCAGCAGCTATGCCGAAGCGCGAGATGCGCTGGGCTACTAAGGAGCAACCATGACCGACGCATACATCACTCGTCTCGGTGAGGCGCTCAACGCTCTGCGTGACGACCTTGACCGTGGCGGCGAGTACCCGGACGCTGAATGGCGTGCGGCTCGCAAGTTCAACGTGAAGTCGTCTGACCTTCGTGATGCTTACGACGAATTCACCAGCACAACACACAACCCTGAGGAGTACCTGTGAACTACCAGTTCAGCGGCCCACACGCCAAGTCGCCACGTCGCGGCCAGCAAGTAAGCGGTCACATCTACGTCAGCAGTTGCATACCCGGCAACCCTCCCCTGTTTGACTACGACTTCAAGGGCGAGTTCATAGGCGAGTGTGCTGACGGATTCATGGTGCGTCCCACATGGCGCAGCGACGCAAGCCCCGACACAACAATCATTTGTTGCAGACAACTGCATGGAGAGCCTCTGTGAACTACGTCATCCAACTCTCACCCGGTAGGTACTACCGCATCCGGGGATACATCGGCGTTGCCACGACGCTTGCCCAAGCATCTCGGTTTTCACGCGAAGACGCCTTTTCAATGGCAGATCAGGTCTGCGGCGAAGTTGTCGCACTGGAGCATCCATGAAGATCACCGAAACACACCTGCCAAATGGGCGCTACGTCAACATCGTCGGCGCTGGGTATGACATCTCCATCCGCATGGAAAAGCCAACGGCGATTGAGTCCCTGATGCATGCAGCGTCAGACATGAGGCGCAAGCAGTTCAGGCTGCAAGGCATGGCAGAGATTCTTGACGACGCAGCAGCAGAGTTGCTCACATCAATGCTTATCGAGAAGTAACCCAATTCGTCACAGCGTCAGCCACAGCGCATTACGGTGTGCTGTACCGGGTGCTGTACCCGACAGGAGTAAACGATGTCCCCATACAAAACCGACACCATTGAGCAGCACGGCGAAACCTACCTTGTCGAATGGTTTTATGACCATGACGCTGGTGCCCCTTGGGAAAACAGCGACGGCCACGGCGTTGTGACCGACTGGGAGCGACGCGACAAGCGACCCGGCGAGTTCATCCTGAACGAGGACCGTGGCTCCAAACGCTTCTACGACTTCCAAGCCACGATGGCAATTGCCAAGCGTGACGGCTGGAACACAGCGCCCTACGACTGGCCGACCAAAGGTGCTCAAGCGCAAGCCGCAGTCATGGCCGATTACGAGTACCTGCGCCGCTGGTGTAACGACCAGTGGCACTACTGCGGAATCGCTGTCACCCGACTGGAAGACGGCAAGAAAACTGACGACACATCGTCACTGTGGTGCATTGAAGACGAATGCTCTGACGGATACCACGCAACAGTGATTCAAGACCTCATTGGCGACGTTTGCCACAACACATAAGGAGATCACCATGTCATGCTTTTCCGTCTCTGACAAACACATCAGCGCCATCATCGGCTGGGCTTGCCGCGAGAACATGAGTGCAGGCTGGGGTAGCAACCCCGGACGCTATGCATACAGCCCCGGCTTTGAGCAGGAGGCGTTTGACATCTTGCGCCAAGCAAACACCAAGAGCGTCAACGCTCGGTACAAAGAAAACCACGAGCCGTGCGGAACTTACCTCACAAGCGCACCACGTCTCAGCGCCATTGAGGTCATCAAGGCAATCGACTGCCTCGCATACCAGTGCGATGAATGGGACGGCTTTGAAGGCTCTTCCGCTCAGGCAATCCTGCGAGACATCAAGCAAGGCGCGGTCACTCGACTGCCCGGCTACGACACATCCAAGTGGGACATCGAATAAGGAGCAAGCATGATTTCCAACATCCACAAAAACCGCATGGGCACCGTCAGCTTTGACGGCATGTTTGCCCCGCAGCGCAAAGCCCAAGACTTCATCGTGTACCCAGTCAAGGCAGACGACGATGCTGGCCGCATCATGATCCAGTCAGACAAGCGCATTGGGTACATCAACATGCAGAACGGCAACGTTGACCTGTCACCCTCACGTGCTGGCGGCTCATACGGCCCACACCTGATGCTGGTGCAGCGTGTCGGCAAGCTGTCCACCGAAGACCTGTTCAGCCTCAAGGCGCATGTGTTTGCCACGGCACACGGCGCAGCAGGCAAAGCAGAGAACGGCTTCATCCAGTGTGACAACAGCGGCGCTATTGCCGTGTTCGGGTAAACCAATTCATCGAAAGGTAAACCATGTCACATTCGCCCGGCAATTGGTCGGTCGTTGATCTTGACGGCAACAGCATGGGCATCCGTGCAGAGATTTCAAACGCCGAAACGCCATTCAACCTCGCCAACTATTACGACTCAATTGCAACCGTGATGCAAAGAGACCCACACCCGATTTACGGATGCGGAATCACAAGATCGGAGTGCAAAGACAACGCAAGACTCATCAGTGCGGCTCCAGATTTACTGGCTGCGCTTCAGTCACTCACTGAGCATGTGGCGCATTACGCCGCAATGCCGAATGCCCACAAAGATGCCCACAAGGACGTTGCCAATGCATACGCCGCCATCAACAAAGCGAAAGGTAAACCATGAGCCTTTACACAGACCTCATTGAAGCTGGCATTGAAGTCAGCAACTGGCAGAGCGATCTGTATGCGCCAGTCAACGAGACGACTAAAGCGATCCTCGCCAAGCACCCAGAGCAAAGCAAGACGGTCTTTAGGTCGCAGGTTGACGGCAAACTTTGGTACGACATCGCATTCGCTTACGACCCGTTTTGGAAGCGCAGGAAATGAGGCTCACCAACATCTGCCTGTTCGTCACCTACATGGTAGCTGGAGCAGTTCTCACGCTCGACCTTTTCTTCTGGGCCAAGTAAACCAAAACGATTCGGAGTAAACATGAAAACACACCGCATCTCCGGTGAGGTCAACCTCAACGCAACAGGCTACCCGTACCACTACCTCGTGGATGCAAAAGAGGGGTTCTGCTGGTACGAAGAACTCACGGCCATCCCTCTGGATGCGCCCGAGTCGATTTCGGTTGGGGCCATGAGCCGCGCCGAATGGAAGTGCCACATCCATGAGAACCAGTTGAACTGGTATCCCTATCAACAAATCATGCTCAGGGGTCGGCCATGAGAATCACCCGCACGTTAAACGAGGGCTTCGTCGCCCACATCGACATCGAACTGAACGACGGCGATGTCTCTGACATCCGAATCCTCTCGGCTGCAACGCTCGAAGACTTGACGAGCCTCGTGCAATTCAGCCATGTCTGGGATCAGGCTTGGAATGAGGCCGAGCGTCACATGTCCCTGCAACCACCCACGCCGCGAGCCGCACGGCAGGCACTGCGTGATCTGCGTTCACTTACATACGACACACCTTACTCATCATGACCACCATCCACGCCACGACAGACTATCGGCTCCACGTCGAAGTCGCCCACCTATCCACCGGAGAGCAGTGCCTGACCATCAAGTCCTCTTGGCCGGGGGCCAAAGACCCCAAGGAGAAGCGAACGCTGTTTCAGGCTACCCTTACCCCAGACCACATGAAAGAACTCGCTACAGCGGTTCTGTGTGGCTCCTACGACCACAAATACTCGGAGCGCAGATGATCCTTCAGCAAATCAAGTCACAGTTTCAGTGCGACTGGTGGGGGCACCACGGTGCACGCCATTGGGCACGGGTTCGACGCAATGGGCTGGCAATCGGGAAGGAAGCCAAGATAGGCGAGCAAGGCTTGCGTGTCGTGGAGCTGTTCGCGGTTTTCCACGATGCTTGCCGCGTCAACGAGTGGGACGATCCCGGCCACGGCCCACGTGGCGCTGCCCTCGCCCACTCCATGCGTGACCAGTTGAACATCAACGACTGGCAATGGAAGCTCTTGGATCAGGCTTGCTCCATTCACACAGAGGTGACGCGGGACTTCAGCCTGCACAGGGTCATTCAAGTGTGCCTTGACGCAGACAGGCTGGACATTCCCCGTGTTGGGATGCAGGTTGACCCGAGATACCTACATGGCATCAAGACAGCCAAAGTCATCGAACACATCGCACTCCACGAAGCAAACCGCGAACACGCCTACCAACGGAACCGCAAATGACCGACTCAGAACTGAACAAGATCATCATGGAGGCACTGTCCTCCGGGAAAGTCAAAACCATCCACCAGCGAGTCATCCGGGCCATGCATGCCGTACTGCGCGGCGAGAAGTGGCGCGACGTTGAGCGGGAGTACGAGGTCACACAGGGCGGCATCTCCCGAGCATACAAGCGCATCGGTGTGGACCTGAAGCAACTGAATCGTTGACTTGTGAATCCCAAGGGATTACAGTTCTGCCACTGCTTTGGCAGTCTTGGTGTGGAAGCCAAGTGCGATAGGTGATGTCCGAATAGTCCTCTCTGGCGGGGCGATCCGGACACCGCAATTTACAACCAGCAACTGGTTGGGGCATCACCCGGTCTTCCACACCGGGTCGCTCCACCAGAGGGGATTTGAGGAATGAGTTTTGAGTTGATGTCTGCCGCCGTCGCGGTGGACTTGCCATGCAATCAGAAGATGGTGCTGCTCATGCTGGCGAACAGGACGCACAGCGACATGGGCTACTGCTACCCATCAATCAAGCGTCTCGCGCAGGACTGCGGTTTGTCAGAGACGGCAACCAAGAACGCCATCAAGTTACTGGTCAGTCTCGGCTTTGTGTCCATCACGCAACAGGCCAAGGACGGCATGAAGCTACCCAATAGGTACACGCTATCAATCAAGCAGGCGCAGAACCACGATGGGCGCGAGACGCCTATCGATAGGCGCGAGACGCCGGGGGGTGGGT
>JACCDR011809653.1_pt1 | contig 38970 bp, 50 predicted proteins | sample 7446431 | NCBI WGS metagenome assembly JACCDR01 (sample SAMN15323443, study PRJNA562643) | freshwater metagenome | isolation source: river surface water | place: USA:Blue River Watershed | collected 2017-08-17 | reverse complement strand
GGGGGGAATCGCCCGCGTGTTTCCATATCTGCCTGGGTTATAAAAGCCCGGTTTATCATAACCAAAACTGATATATGGCCATCATTCTGAACCGCACCGCCCTGGCAGATCACATGGGCGTGTCAGCGCCGACAATTGACCGCTGGATTAAAGAGGGCATGCCGATTGTCACGCGCGGTGGCCGTGGCGTGGAATGGGAATTCAGTCTGCCGGATGTCATCCGCTGGTGGGGTAAGCGGAAGGAAGACGCCGCTGCCGGTGGCGACCACATGAGTGACATGGCGGAAATTGAGCGCCGCACGGCACTGGCGAAAATGCAGCGGGCAGAACTGGAACTGGCCAAGGAAAAAGGCGAAGTGGCGCCAATTCGAGAATTCGAGCGCGCGCAGGCCAGGATGATGGCGGCCATCCGCACCAACGTGATGAACGTGACGCAGCGCGCCGTCACCCAGCTGCTGGGTGAAACGGATGAAGCCGTGTTCAAATCGAAGCTGACAGCAGAACTGCGCCTGGCGCTGGAACAGTCGGCAGATGCAGACCTGTCGGAAGATGATGAAGAATCCGACGACTGAACTATTCAGCAACTGGCCTGGCGTTGTTTCGGCAATCCGCCGCGCCGCCGCCAACCTGGTGCCGCCGCCTGACATGCGGCCATCCGAGTGGGCACAGCAAAACGTGCGCATTCCGATTGGCAATGCCATTCCCGGGCCGATCAATTTTTCCAACGCGCCATACCAGCGCGGCATGTTGGATGTCATCAAGGAACCAGGCGTGCGCCGCGTGTCGTATATGACCGGGGCGCAGCTGGGCAAAACCACCCTGCAGCAGTGCATGGTGGGTTATTTCATTGCCCATGAGCCGCGCAGCCAGATGTTTGCGCAGCCGTCAGAAGGCGACCTGCGCACGTTCCTGGAAACGAAACTGCGTCCAATGGTTGATGCCAACCCGGCGATTTCCAGCAAAATGGCCAAGCAGCGCGGCCGTGATGGCGTGAACAATGGCCGGATTATTTCCTATATCGGCGGTTTCCTGATGTTTGCGTGGTCCGGTTCACCGAAAACCGCGCGCGGCCGTTCCGCCCCCGTCATCCACCAGGACGAAATTGACGGCTATGAAGTCACCCCCGAAGGTGATTTTGGCGAACTGATGAACCAGCGCGCTGCATCATTTGGTGACCTGGCGTTGCGCACGGAGTCCAGCACGCCGACAATCAAGGGCGCCAGCCGGATTGAAACCGCGTTCACGCAAGGCGACCAGCGCCGGTTTTATGTGCCCTGCCCTGACTGTGGCCACCCGCAATACCTGAAGTGGGAAAACGTGCGGTGGGACGGCCGCAGATCCAATGGCATTGGTGATGCCGACAATGACGCAGGCCAGGACCATGCGCCGGAATCCGCCATGTATTGTTGCGAGGACTGCGGCAGCCTGTGGAATGACGGCCAGCGCATTGCCGCCATACGCAACGCAGAACGCCTGGGCCATGGCTGGAAGGCCAGCAAGCCGTTCCGTGGCCATGCGTCATTCCACGCGCCTGAATTGCTGTCAACGTTCCGGCGCCTGCGTGACATTGTGCAGTCGTACCTGGACAAGCTGGCGCTGGGTGACCTGCAATCATTCGTGAACGTCAGCCTGGCGGAAACCTGGGAGGAGCGCGGCGAAAAGGCCGACCCGGCCAGCCTGGAAGCCCGCGCGCTGTCCGCAACCTACAGCACCGGCCAGGTGCCAGCTGGTGGCCTGTTCCTGACGGCCGGCATTGATATGCAGATGGACCGCCTGGAAGTTGAGGTGGTGGCCTGGGGCGTTGGTGAAGAATCGTGGAGTATTGATTATGCCGTGCTGTGGGGTGACCCGCTTGGCCATGAAGTCTGGCAGGATCTGGATGACTACCTGGCGCAGCCGTTCCGCCACGCCAGCGGGGTAAGTCTGGCAATTCAGTCCGCAGTGCTGGACACTGGCGGCACCAGCGGCATGACGCAGGCCGCCTATGACTACGCCAAAGGAAAGACTGGCCGCCGCCTGTTTGCCGGCAAGGGCATTGCAGGCTGGGGCCGGCCGATTGTCGAGAAGCCGCAGCGCAAACAATCCGGCAAGCACACCCGCAAGGTGGATTTGTTCCTGGTGGGGGTGGATGAAGCCAAGCTGGTGACCATGCGCCGCCTGGCGAACGCGAAGCCAGGGCCAGGGTATTGCCATTTCCCGAATGACCGTGACCCGGATTATTTCCGGGGGCTGACGTGTGAAAAGCTGGTGACACGGTATGTGAAGGGCCAGCCGGTGCGCGAGTGGCACAAGCCGGACAAAGCGCGCAATGAGCCGCTGGACTGCCGGAACTATGCCTATGCCGCGCTGAAGATTGCAAATCCGCAGCTGAAACGCCTGGCGGAACGGCTTAATGGGCCTGAAAACTGGCCAACCGTTGGCGAAATTGCAGAAAAAATCGCCAAAAAGGTGGCCAATGACAATCAGGCGCCGGCGCCTAAGCCCGCGCCGGAAAAACAGCAGGAGGAACAAAACCCGCCTGCCATAGACACTGACACCAATCAGCAGACCCGCCGCACGCTGAAATCCGGTGGTGGCCGGCGCAAATGGTCCGCAAAAACATGGTGATTGGTGAAAATAATTGGCATTTCCTGCGACCATTACCGCTGGCCTGACGTTCAAGGCCGCTTTTGACCTGTCGTGCTATCCGGCGCCGGCATGGACGCTTACGGCCATCATCCGTGGAAAACAGGACATCAACCTGACGGCCACGGCCGATGGCACCACGCACGTTTTTGAAGTGCCAGCCGCCACCACGGCGGATTGGCTGCCTGGCGCATATGTTGTGAGCGTGCGCGCGAGCGACGGCACCGACGTGCATGAAGTGCAGGCCAGCAGCCTGGAAATAAAGCCGGACCTGGCCGCCGTGACTGGCGACTATGACGCCCGCAGCCAGAATGAAATTGCCCTGGAAGCCATCAATGCGGTGCTGGCGAAGCGCGCCACGCTGGACCAGGACAGGTATGTCATCAACAACCGCGAATTGTGGCGCACCCCCATTGCTGACCTGCTGAAGCTGCGCAGTTTTTACCAGAACGCGGTGGCACGCGAGAAGGCCAAGCAATCGGGCCGCAGCACGTTTGGCCGCCGCATCAATGTGAGGTTTCAATAAATGCGGCTGCCGTTCATGAAGCGCACGCAGGCGCCGGCAGCACCCGCGCCGCAAGAGAAAAAACGCAACTGGTTTGGGCGTTCCCTGCTGGGTGGCATGTTCAAGTCTGCGCAGCACGACACAAATGACCGCTGGACATCCAGCCCCGTGTCTGCCGATCAACTGATTTCAGCCCGCCACGGCGCGCTGGTGGCCAGATCCCGTGAACAATGGTCCAATAATGACTATGTGCGCGCGTTCATTCGCCTGGTGCGCCAGAACGTGGTGGGGCCGCAGGGCGTCATTCTGCAATCCAAGGTGAAAAAGCCGCGCGGAGGGCTGGACAAGGACGCCAATGCCGCAATTGAAGCCGCGTGGCAGGCATGGGCAAAGGCCGGCAATTGTGACGTGACTGGCCAGCTGTCGTGGCGCGCCATGCAGTGCCTGGCGATTGAAACGGCCGCGCGTGACGGTGAATTCATCGTGCGGAAAGTCAAAGGTAAGGACGCTGGGCCGATGGGGTTTGCTCTGCAGGCCATCGACCCGCAACGCCTGCCGGTGAATCACAACGTTGACCGCACCAGCGCCGGCACATTCATCCGGTTTGGCATCGAGTTCAACCGCTACGGCCGGCCGGTGGCGTATCACTTCACGACCACGGACGAAGCCGAGGAAACCTATTACAGTTATTCCGGCCGGGGCTTTGTGCGCGTGCCGGCTGACGAAATCATCCATGGTTTTGTCAGTGAAATGGTAAGCCAGAAACGCGGCCTGCCCTGGGCCAGCACCAGCCTGTTCCGCCTGCACCACCTGCAGGGTTTTGAAGATGCAGCGGTGCAGAACGCGCGCGCCAGCGCCACAAAAATGGGTTTCATCCAGTACCGTGACGGTTTCGGGCCGGAGTTGGACCAGGATGACGGGCCGCTGCACATTGATGCGGAACCGCTGTCATTCCAGGAACTGCCGGAAGGTGCTGAATTCAAGGAATTCAACCCGAACTATCCAAGCGGCGAGTTTGCCACGTTCAACAAAGCCATGCTGCGCGGTGCGGCAGCTGGCATGGGCGTGCTGTACAACAACATGGCCGGTGACCTGGAAGGCGTGAACTTCAGTTCCATCCGCCAGGGCACGCTGGACGAACGCGAACACTACAAGGAACTGCAGGAATGGCTGGTGGAAGCGCTGGTGCAGCCGGTGTTTGATGCCTGGCTGCCGTATATGCTGCTGGCCGGCCAGATCCAGACTGCCAACGGCCGCCCGCTGCCACCGGAAAAGCTGGATTCATTCCGCGCCGTGGCCTGGCAGCCGCGCCGCTGGCAGTGGATTGACCCGCGCGCGGACGTGGATTCCGCCCTGCAGTCCATCCGTGGCGGCCTGACATCCGTCAGCCAGGTTATCCGCGAACAGGGCCGTGACCCTGAAGCCGTGTTCACTGAACTGGCGGCAGACCTGGAAGCCATGAAGGCGGCCGGCATTCCGCCTGAAGTCATTGAATTATTCATCATGGGCACGCCGCCGAAACCGGCACCGGCCGCGCCCGCCAACAACGACAAGGCCGACGCATGAGCAAACAAGAACTGATGATGCGTGACGCATCCGGGGGCGGTGACAGCAAGGTGGCCACCCGGCTGAAAGCGCTGGCGAAGGAAACCCAGCGCCGTGAAGCCAGCGTGGCATCCGTGGACGTGGAAGCGCGCACCGTTGAACTGTCATTCAGCAGCGAGATTGAATACCAGCGCTATTGGGGCATTGAAGTGCTGGGCCACCAGCCTGGTGAAGTTCGCCTGGGCCGCCTGCAGGATAAGGCCGCGCTGCTGTGGAACCACAACTGGGATGACCAGCGGGGCGTGGTGGAATCCGCCCGCATCGACGCTGACGGCCGTGGCCGCGCGGTGGTTCGCCTGAGCCGCAGCGAGGATGGCGAACAGCTGTTGCAGGACATTGCTGACGGCATCATCACCAAGGTTTCTGTTGGCTACCAGATCCACGGCATCAAGCTGGTGGAAGAACGGGAAAGCGTTGACGTGTACCGCGTCACCGACTGGGAACCGTTTGAAATTTCCATGGTGAGCGTTCCGGCTGACGCCACCGTTGGGGTGGGCCGCGCAGCGGAAAAACCGCAGGAGGACGCAAATTGCGTCAAGCCTGAAGATTCAGCCAGCATTGAGGAATCCGCAGCAACGCGGGCAATTGACAAGGACATCACACTTATGAAATTTCGCACCTATCGTGACGCACAAGGCAACCTGTGCCGCGTTGCTGTGAATGATGCCGGCCAGGACGTTGGCCAGGCTGAAATCATCGAAGCAGCCGGCGCAGAACGCCAGGCTGGCGCCGACGCTGAACGCAGCCGCGTGCGCGCCATTTCCGAAATGGGCAAGCAGTACGCCCGCGCCGAAATGGCCATGCAGTTCATTGCCGACGGCAAGAGCGCTGAAGATTTCCAGCGCGCCCTGCTGGCCGACTTTGCCACCAGCCGCAGCAATAAGCCGCTGGACGAGCAGAACAAGGATGCCGCCATTGGCCTGACGGACAAGGAAGTGCGCCAGTTCAGCATCATGCGCGCCATCCGTGCCCTGGCCAACCCGAATGACGCCGCTGCCCAAAAGGCCGCCGCGTTTGAAATCGAGGCCAGCCGCGCAGCTGCCGAGCGCTACGGCAAGGAAGCCAAGGGCATCATCATTCCGAATGATGTACTGGCCAGCCGCACGTTCAGCATTGGCGCAGCCGCAGGTTCCGGCACTGGCGCCGGGCTGGTGGAAACCAATGTGATGTTTGGCAGCTTCATTGAACTGCTGCGCAAGCGTGCATGGGTTATGCGCCGCGCCCGTTCCATGGGCGGCCTGGTGGGCAATGTTGAAATCCCGAAGCAGAACGCCACCGGCCAGGCATACTGGGTTGGTGAAGGCGGTGCGCCGACCCCCGGCCAGCCTGGTGTGGGCCAGATCAATCTGAGTCCCAAGACCGTTGGCGCCTATACGGACATCACCCGCCGCCTGATGATGCAATCCACCCCGGATGCTGAAGCATTTGTGCGTGATGACCTGCTGAAAATCATTGCCCTGGAAATCGACCGCGTTTCCATCTATGGCACGGGCACCGAAAACCAGCCGAAGGGTTTGAAGCTGTACAACGGCATCAACGGCCAGGATTTCGCCACCGCAGGCAAGCCGACGTTTGAAGAACTGGTGGGCATGGAAACCGCCATTGCTCTGGATGACGCCGACGTGAACAGCATGTCCTATGCGTTCAATGCCGCCATCCGTGGCTGGATGAAAACCACGCCGAAGTTTGGCACGGGCACTGAATCCACGATTTGGGAACCGGGCAACACCGTCAACGGCTACGCCACCGACGTTTCCAACCAGATTGCCACGGGCGATGTATTCTTTGGCAACTGGCAGGATCTGATTGTGGCGATGTGGGGCGGCCTGGAACTGACCGTGGACCCGTATGCCCTGAGCACCAGCGGTGGCGTTCGCATCATTGCCCTGCAGGATCTGGACATCAACGTGCGTCACGTCGAGTCGTTCTGCTGGGGTTCCAACCTGGTTTCCTGACCAGTGACGGAATGATGTGACAACGGAAGGCCGCCAGGTGTGGCGGCCTTTTGTGCAAATGAGGACCACGAAGAATGGCAACGAAACTGACCCCGGCTGAAACCGTGCACCTGGTCATTACGTCCAGCATTGCGATTGGCGGCCAGATCAAGCGCACTGGTGATGTTGTTGAAGTCAGCGAGGCTGACGCGCAGCGCATCCTGGAACGCGGCAAAGCCCGCCTGGCGACGGCTGATGACGTGCCGGCCGCAGCAGCTGCTGAACCGGAAGGCGAAGCCAAAACCGAAACCGACGCAGCGCCGAAGCGCCAGCGCCGGAAGTAAACAACCCCTGGACATAGGAACAAAACACCATGATTGACCGTCTTACCGCAACCGTCCTGAAGGCATCCGCCGCCATCACCGCCACTGACACTGGCAGCGCCGTGGACATTTCCGACTATACCGGCGAAGCGCTGGTGATTCTGAATTCCAGCGCCACTGGTGGTGCCGACGAAACCAGCAATGTGAAGCTGACTCACTGCGACACCGAAGGTGGCAGCTACACTGACGCAGGCGTGGCGTTCACCGAAGTGACCAACGCCGCAGCATCCTACCAGGTGAAGCGCATCAGCGTTGACGGCCTGAAAAAGTATGTGAAGGTGGTGAACACGCTGGCTGGCACCACGCCCGCCGTCACGTTTGGCGTTGAAATCATCGGCCGCAAGGCGCAGGGCTAATCAATGCCGGCGCCATCCTGGGAAAACCTGGATGATTTCCTGCAGACTGATGACCAGGGCGGATTTGCTGTTACCGCCACCATCAGCCTGCAGGCCGGTGGCACGCGCACGGTGCGGGGCATCTATGATGACCCGTATCTGAACGCGCAGCTGGGTGAATACGAACTGGACACCAGCGCGCCACGGTTCACCACCAAGGAATCCAGCCTGGTGGGGGTGGGACGGCGCGACACCATCACAGTGCCTGGTGTTGGCACGCTGGATATTTTGGGCGAGCCGCAGCCGGACGGCACGGGCATGTCCATGCTGAAGCTGTCAATTCAGGGCGGCTGACATGGGGCTGCTGAATCTGGAATTTGATGACGCGGATTTACAGCGCGTCATTGCTGACCTGCAGGCCACGGAATCCCAAGCACAGAAAGCACTGCGCAGCACGCTGGGGAAAATGGCGGCCTGGGTTCGCACCAGATCCCTGCGCGGCCTGTCCAAAACCCTGCAGATCCAGCAAAAGGAAATCAGGCGCCGGCTGAAGTCATTGCGGCTGCAGCAGCGCGGTGACGGATACCAGGTGGCGGTGTGGTATGGCCTGGACCCCATTGGCATGATTCACCTGGGCGCGCGCCAGACCAGCAAGGGCGTGAAGGCCAGTGGCGGGCGTTTCGTCAAGTCGGCATTCATTTCCAAGGCCAAGAACGGAAACAAACAGGTGTTTGTGCGCGAGGGCGCCGCGCGGCTGCCGATCAAAAAGCAGTCGGCCGAAATACAGGACCAGGCGCAGACCTACCTGGAAGATTCCGTGATTAGTTCGCCCGAATTCGAGGCGCAATTTTACAAGGTGTTTGAACGGGAATTGAAATGGCGAACGCAGACACAGAAGTGACGCTGGACCAGCTGCATGATGCCATTGTGGCCGCCATCCAGGCGCAGTTCCCTGACCTGCAGACGGTGGAGTTTTACAGCGACCAGCGCACGGATGCCATGCCGAAGCCGGCATGCCTGCTGGAACTGGCCGAAATGGACGCCGCGCCCGACATTGACCCCGGCACCGAGCAACTGGCGATGCAGTGCCGTTTTGAAGCGCGCCTGGTCATTGGGTTCCGCACAGTCAAAGCCAAGCTGGAAATCCGCAAGCTGGCCGGCGCGTTTGCGGCCTGGCTGCGCAAGGAAAACCAGCGCTGGGGGCTGCCGGTGGGGCCGGCTGAGGTGATTGGCTGTTACCAGGATGATTTTGTGCCGGACCTGGACCAGTATGAAGTGTGGCGCGTGGAATGGGTGCAAGTCATCCACTTGGGTGAAAGCGTTTGGAAGGATGACGGAACCGAAGTTCCGACCACGGTTTACCTGGGCCAATACCCTGAAATCGGCCTGGCGCACGTTGATGACTATGTGCAGGTGTACCCCGAAGAATGAGTTACGAACTAACCGAACTTGACCGGCGCCTGGCCAACATTGTCCGCATTGGCACGATTGCTGAACTGGACGAAGCCGGCGCCCGCGTCAAAGTCAAACTGGATGACGAACTGACAACGGACTGGCTGCCGTGGATGACAAGCCGCGCAGGCGCCACGCGCACCTGGTCCGCGCCGACTGTCGGTGAACAGGTGGTGCTGTTCGCGCCGTCTGGCGAACTGGCGCAGGGGGTGGTGGGGCATTCCGTGTTCCAGGACACGAAGCCCGCCCCGGCCACCAGCAAGGACCAGGAAACCGTGGTGTTTCCCGACGGCAGCACGGTGGATTACAACAGCGACAGCAACACGCTGACGTTGACCGTGGCCGGCAACGGCAACGTGGTGGTGAATTGCAAGGTGGCCACCATCAACGCTGACACCAGCGTGACAATTGACACCCCGCAGACCACCGTGACCGGCAGCCTGACCGTTGAAAAAAGCCTATCCATGGGCAGTGCTGGCGGCAGCATGACTATCACCGGAGATGTGGCCATCACCGGGGCCAGCCTGACGCACAACGGCAAGAACGTTGGCAGCACGCACACGCACACGGGCGTGACGCCAGGCGGTGGAAACACGGGCGCGCCGCCATAATCGGAAAAACAGCAGGAGGATGCCGCGCCGCCTGCTGCCGACAATGGCAGCATGAACGGAACCAACGCGGCAACTGGCAAGGCGCTGGGGGGCATTGACCACCTGCGCCAATCAATCACGGACATCCTGACCACCCCCGTGGGCAGCAGAGTCATGCGCCGTGACTACGGCAGCCGGCTTTATCAGCTGGTGGACGCCCCCATGAACCGTGACACGCTGGCGGACCTGTATGCCGCGACGGCCGAAGCCATCCGACGCTGGGAGCCACGGTTCCGCGTCACCAAGGTGGTGGCCACCAGTGCGCAGCCTGGCCGCGTAGAACTTGACGTGACTGGCGATTACCTGCCGGACGGCAGCGCAGTCACACTAAACGGAATCGTGGTGCAATAAATGGCCGGAGCCTTCACTACCGTCAACCTGTCGCAACTGCCCGCCCCTGATGTGGTGGAACAGCTGGATTATGAAGTCATCCTGGCTACCATGCTGGCCGATCTGCAGGCGCGTGACCCAGCGTTCACCGCGCTGGTGGAATCTGACCCTGCATTCAAGATTTTGGAAGTGGCCGCTTATCGTGAAGTGCTGCTGCGCCAGCGCGTGAATGAAGCGTGCCGCGCCGTCATGGTGGCGTTTGCCACTGGCGCTGACCTTGACCAGCTGGGCGCCAATGTGAACGTGGCGCGCCTGATGATTGACCCCGGCAACCCTGACGCACTGCCACCCGTAGAACCGACATATGAGAGTGACACCGATTTCCGCAACCGGATTGCGCTGTCATTTGAAGCCTACACCACGGCAGGATCTGAGGGCAGCTACGTTTTCCACGGACTGAGCGCTGACGGTGACGTAAAGGACGTTTCAGCCGTCAGCCCGACGCCTGGCATGGTGACGGTTTATGTGCTGTCGCGCACGGATGACGGCACCGCGCCGCCCGAACTGCTGGACGCTGTTGAAGCCGCCCTGAATGCAGAGCGCGTGCGCCCGTTGACGGACCAGGTGACGGTGCAATCCGCATCAATCGTGACATACACCGTGGAAGCTGAACTGGTGCTGTATCCTGGGCCGGATTCCGCCGTGGTGCTGGAAGCCGCGCAGGCCGCCATTGAAGAATTCACCACCAGCATTCACCGCATTGGCTATGATGTGGCGCTGTCTGGAATCTACCAGGCACTGCACCAGCCTGGCGTGCAGCGCGTGAACCTGACCGCGCCGGCTGCGAACATTGCCGTGAGTTCCGGCCAGGCGCCCTACTGCACCGGCATCACACTGACCGTGGCGGCATCCACCAATGTCTGATGTGCTGCTGCCATTCAACGCCACGGCGCAGGAACTGGCGCTGGAACAGGCAACGGCGCGCATTGTTGACGTGCCGCTGCCGGTGCGTGACACGGCCAACCCGGACACCTGCCCTGCCGCCTTGCTGCCGTGGCTGGCATGGGCCTACAGCGTGGACGAGTGGGACACCACATGGACCGAGGCGCAGAAGCGCGAGAGCATCAAGCGCGCCAACATCGTGCAACGGTACAAAGGCACCATTGGCGCCGTGCGTGAAGCGCTGGCCGCGCTTGGCTATGATGTGCAGCTGCAGGAGTGGTTCAGCCAGTCACCACCTGGGCCGGAATACACCTACAAACTGATTCTGACGGCAGAGCAATCCGGCATTGATGATGCCGCGCTGGCCAAGGCCATCAGCGTGGTGGAAGCCAGCAAAAACCTGCGTTCGCACCTGCAGGAATCGCAGGTGATTGTGCAGTCAACGGCTGGGCCGAGCGTGGCGGCCGTGTGCAACGTGGGCAGTGACATCACCATAGGTTTTCAGTGGGCCACGGTGGTTTTCAATGAAACAACCATCATTGTGTGACGGGACATAAATGGAACTTAAGAATTATTTTTCGCAGGACGTGAACGGGAATGTGGTGGCAAACCCCACTGTGCACCTGTACCTGCCAGGCACGACCACGCACGCCACCGGCCTGGCCGACAAGGACGGCAACCCGTTGGCCAACCCGTTCACTGGCACCAGCGCCGGACAGATCCAGGTGGCGGCACCGGATGGCGATTATGATATGCGCGTGGTGGGCGGTGGCCGTGACGTGACCATCCGCGTGCGGTTCATTGATTCTGCAGCAGGATCTGCCACCATCTTGCGTGATGACCTGGCTGAATCCACTGGCGCCACACTGGTGGGCGCCAATGACGGCGCCAGCGGTTCAATATTCACCACCGTTGCAGGGTTCATCAGTAAGCTGCTGTCCAGCACTGGTTCCGCAGTCATTGGTTTCATCCAGGCTGGCGCTGGCGCAGTCATGCGCTGGATTCAGGACAAGCTGCGCGAGTCATTGAGCGTCAAAGACTTTGGCGCAGTCGGTGACGGCGTTGCTGATGACACTGCCGCGCTGCAGGCTGCCATTGATGCCGCATACACGTCTGGAAAGATGCACGTTTATGTTCCGGCCGGCGTGTATAAGACCACAAAGCCGCTATATCTGTGGTCCGGCACCAATTATGCGTTCCCTGCCGTTCAGCTGCGTGGTGATGGCGTTTCAGCATCCATCATCCGCAAAACGACAAATGACACGCTTGGCGACGGTTCATCTTATGCTGCCATTGACGCAGTGGTTATTCCTGCGCCGCAATCGAAGTCTGCAGCGCAAGACATTTACAACCTGCGCCTGGCTGACATCACGCTGGATGGCCGTGTTGGCGGGGTGACTGTTGCCTATGGCCTGCGCACCATCAACCCGTGTGGGCAGTTCCACCTGGAACGTGTGAACACCCGCGCAGACGTGTGCATCAGCCTGTCACAGAATATTTGGCTGTCATCGTTTAAAGGCATGTCAATGTTCCCCGTCAGCAAGGGGTTTTCCATGCTGGCTTCAGGTACATCCAACACGCTGGAAAACTGTTTTTCCTACGGTTCCAACGTCATTGGCTATGAACTGCGCGGCGATTATTCCAGCGCCATGAATATTGCGTGTGACGCCACTGCTGGCGGCACTGCCTATTCGTTCCTGTATGCCAGCTGGAACGTCAACGGGCTTGGGTGCGAAAGCACCGTGCTGACCACATCGGTGAAAGCGCTGAACGGTTCCAAGGTGAGGATCACCAATGCACTGATCCTGGCGCCACTGACGGCTGGCAGCAATGTCATCACCGTTGGCGGAGATTCCCGCCTGGAACTTTCCATGGCGGACATTGGGTTCAATTTCACGACGTTTGCCAGCAGCGGGAAATTCTATGACATTTCCGGGCCGTCTGGCGCCCTGACGCTTGACCAGATTTCTATCAATGGCACGTTTTCCGTTGCCAGTGTCGGCCGCGCCGTAACATTCAACAAAACGTCGCGCGGACTGGAAACTGACCGCATTGCATTCCCGGCAACGCACAATCCATCGACTGACCCGAACGTGCTGGACGATTACGAAGAAGGCAGCTGGTCGGTGGTGCTGGCTGGCAGCGGTGGCGGTTCGCTAACGCTGGGCAATGCGTTTTACACCAAGATTGGCCGAGTTGTTCACTGCCGTGGGTTTTTCTACAATAAGACCGGCAGCGGATTCAGCGGTGGCACGCTGACCATGACACTGCCGTTTGCGCCGGCAGCCATTGCCGACAGCGCGCCGAACTTTGGCGGGCTGCTGAACCAGGCCGGATACCGCATCAAGCAGGACGGCAACAACCCGGCCGCAATCTACACCAACACCGGAACGGCAATTGATTTTGCGTTGCTGGCGCCGTCAACGGTAAACAGCACATTTTCCTGGAATATGGAATTTACCTACACTGCAGCGGCATAAGGGCGTGAACTATGTTTGAAGAACAAAAAGCAATCGACAAAATTGAAATTCTGGAAGATGGCACGGTGCAGGTGCGCGAAGTCACACGCGTGCTGCGTGACGGTGAGCAGATTGCGCACAGCTATTTCCGTTGGGTGCTGTCGCCTGGCCAGGATCTGAGCGGCCAGCCGGCTCGTGTGCAGGCCATTTGTGCAGCAGCTTGGGCAAACTAAGGAGCCGCGCACATGGCCGAATTCCGCACTATTCACACCACCTATGGCCTGCAGCGGATTGCATCCGCTGAGGCATCCGGCACGCCGATCAACCTGACGCACATGGCGGTGGGTGACGGCAACGGCAACCCGGTGACGCCCGCCGAAAACCAGACGGCGCTGGTGCGTGAAATGTACCGCAGCACAGTCAACCGTGTTTTCCAGGACGGTGATGAACCAACGAAATTTACCGCAGAACTGATTGTGCCTGCTGATGAAGGTGGGTTCACGCTGCGTGAAGTGGGCGTGTTCGACGCTGACGGCGGCCTGTTCGCAGTCGGCAACCTGCCGGACACCTACAAGCCGGACAGTGGTGAAGGCGCGTTTGCTGACACGATTGTGCGCGTGGAATTCCGCGTGACCAATGCGGACGTGATTACCGTGATTGTTGACCCGGCCGTGGCCGTGGCCAGCCAGCAGTGGGTGACCAATGCGGTGACGGTGTGCTCCCTGATGCCTGGCGGCACTACTGGCCAGATCCTGCGCAAAGCCAGCAATGGATGCGGTGACGTGGAATGGGCTGACCCGACTGACGCCAACGTGGTGGTCAACGTCATTGAGGAAGAACAGACGCTGGCGGCCGGCCAGGTGAATGTTGACCTGGTGGAAACCAACGTTGTGGGGCTGGCGGTTTATATTGAAGGCGTGCGCCTGCCGAAGAAAGCCGGCGCCACTGGCTGGCAGCCGCATGCCACCATTGAAACGCGCGTGGTGCTGGGCCAGGCGTACCCTGCCGGCAGCAAACTGATTGCTGTGCAGAATGAGCCGGCCAGCGACCTGATTGACGCACTGGACCAGGCGCAGAACCTGGCCGACGTTCCGAACAAGGCCACCGCACGCACAAATCTGGACGTATACAGCAAGGCCGAAACCGACCAGAAAGCACCGGCCGGACTGGTGGCTTATTTCGCGCGCAGCACGGCGCCGTCTGGCTGGCTGAAGTGCAACGGCGCGATTGTGAGCCAGGCTGTATATGCCACGCTTTATGCCGCCATTGGCAACACGTTCAACACTGGCGGTGAAGGTGTTGGCAATTTCCGGCTGCCGGACCTGCGTGGCGAATTCCTGCGCGGCTGGGATGATGGCCGAGGCGTTGACGCTGGCCGCACGCTTGGCAGCTACCAGGCCGACGCATTCAAGGCACACAGCCACAATGTGTACCGCACTGGGGGCGCTGACCAGTCAACCAATGCAAACGGTTCTGTGGCCAGCAGTGGTGATTCCTACGCAACCAGCAGCACTGGCGGCACTGAAACCCGCCCGCGCAACCGCGCGCTGCTGGCGTGCATCAAGTTCTGAGGCTGAACCATGACCACGAAAACCGTTTATCAGACCGACCGCGCAGGCCATTACCTGTGCGAAACGCTGGCCGATGAATCGCCGCTGCAGCCTGGTGTTTTCCTGATACCTGCTGGCGCCGTGGATACTGCGCCGCCAGCAGAATGGCCTGATGAAAAGTGGCCGCGCTGGAACGGTGCCGCATGGGATTTGGTGACCATGCCGGCCGCCGTTGCGGCAAATGACAACAGCGCCGTGGCCAAGCTGCAGGCGTTTCTGGCGGCCAATCCTGACGTGGCCGCGCTGATCCAATCGGGAGGTGTATGACAAATCGAGTTTTGGCATTGTTGAGCGAGGCACACGGCCAGTGCCGACTGACACGGCAGAATGCAACAACCCTGAAACTGTCGCAGTGCAATGGCGCCAATCTGAACATTGATGGCCTGCCGTATCAGATCCCTGCAGCTGGCGTGACCGTCACAAATTCTGGCCTGGGCGCAAACACTGTTTATTTCGTGTATGCCTACATGAGCGCCGGCACCATGACGCTGGAACTGTCGGCCACCGGGCATTCCACGCACACCACCGGCATTGAGATCAAGACCGGCGATTCCACGCGCACGCTGGTGGGCATGGTCCGCACGAACGCCAGCAGTGAATTCGTTGATGACGCCACCAATATTTGCGTGCTGTCGTATTTCAACCGCCGCCGCAAAATCGGGCGCGCAGTATTCACTGCAAACCGCGATTCTGGCGCCGACCCTGCGCCGTATGCCGAAATCCACACTGAAATCCGCGTCAATTTTCTGACCTGGGCTGATGAAGCAGTGCGCCAGTCCATTGCCGGCGCATGGACAGTCAACGGTGGCGGCACCGGCCATGGATATTGCAGCATTGATGGCGACACATCCGGCCTGCGCCAGTGGTGCAGCCATAGCGCAGCAACCACCGGCACGTTTTCTTCAGTGGATGAACGCCTGGTGGCCGAGGGTTACCATTACGGCACGTTGATTGGCAAAAACAACGGCGGCACCAGCGCGCGGTTCATTGGCGGCCAGAATGGCGAAGTGACCCAGTGCCTGACGGTGATGGGCTGACGGAAAAACCGCAGGAGGAACACCACCCCTGCGGCTGGCACCATTACCCATAATCAAACCCCTGTAGCCTGTATTTAAGGACAGTTATGCCTGACAAATTCCTGCATGGCGTGGAAGTCATCGAAATTGATGACGGGCCGCGCCCCATTCAGACGGTGCGTTCCAGTGTCATCGGGATTGTTGGCACCGCCCCCGATTCCCAAGCCGAAGTAAAAGCCAGCCTGGCCACCGGCACCGTTGCTGCCAATAATGGCATCACTTACACCGCCGTTGGCACTGGCGTGCTGGGCAACAAAGTCAGCGTCAAGTATGTTGACCCGAAGGCCAACAGCCAGGCGCTGGCCATCACCGTCAGCGGTTCTGACATCGTGGTGAGCCTGGCCACGAACGGTTCCGGCGCCATCACCACCACGGCCACCCAGCTGCTGGCCGCACTGGCAGCAAGCACGGCCGCCAGCGCACTGGTGACGGCAGCAGCCACGGGCGCATCCACTGGTGCAGGCACCGTGGCCGCGCTGGGCAAACAGTTCCTGTCTGGCGGCCTGGACGAAGCATTCCCGCTGAACACCCCCGTGCTGGTGGCTGGTTCGCGCCAGGAAGCCGCGCGACTGGGCCCCACCGGCACCCTGCCCGCCGCCATGGATTCGATTTTTGACCAGGCCGGCGCTGTTGTTGTGGTGGTCCGCGTTGAGGAAGGCGAGGACGACGCAGAAACCCTGGCCAACGTGCTGGGTGGCGTGAATGCCGGAACGGGCGCCTATGAAGGTGTGCACGCATTCCTTGCGGCTGAATCCGCCCTGGGTTTCCAGCCGCGCATTCTGATTGCGCCAGGCTTCACGCAAACCCGCACCAGCACTGTGGCCAATGCCGTTGTGGCTGAACTGATTGGCATTGCCGAACGCCTGCGCGCCGTCATCATTGCAGACGGACCCAGCAGCACGGACGCCAACGCCATTGCCTATGCCGGCGATTTCGGCAGCAAGCGCGTTTATCTGGTGGACCCGCGCGTGACCAAGGTGAATGACGACACTGGCGAAATTGAATACCAGTGGGCCAGCCCGTGCGTGGCCGGCATCATTGCCAAGACTGACAACGACCTGGGTTTCTGGTGGTCACCGTCCAACAAGACCATCAATGGCATTGTTGGCACCGAACGCGCCATTGACTTCACGCTGGGTGACTCGAACGCCCGCGCCAACCTGCTGAATGAAGCCAAGGTGGCCACCATCATCCGCCAGAACGGATACCGCCTGTGGGGCAATCGCACGCTGACGGATGATCCCAAGTGGGTGTTCCTGTCGGTGGTCCGAACGGCTGACATCATCAATGACAGCCTGCTGCGCGCGCACCTGTGGGCCGTGGATCGCAACATCACCAAGACTTACATCCAGGATGTGACGGAAAGCGTGAATTCTTACCTGCGCTATCTGACCACGATTGGCGCCATCCTTGGTGGCCGCTGCTGGGCTGATCCTGAGTTGAACACGCCGGACCAGATCGCGCAGGGCAAGGTGTATTTTGACTTCGATTTCACGCCGCCCTACCCGGCCGAGCACATCACGTTCCGCAGCCATCTGGTGCAGGACTACATCACGGAAATTTTCTAAGGGGACTGACCTACCATGGCAGCGCGTGACGTAAGAAAGAACATCAACCTGTTTGTGGACGGCCGTGGCATGGCCGGCCAGATCATCGAATTTAACCCGCCCGTCATGACGCTGGTCACGGAAGAATTCCGCGCAGGCGGCATGGATGTGCCGGTGGAACTGACCATGGGCATGGAAAAGCTGGAAGCCAGTTTTTCCCTGATTGCCTATGACCGTGACGTGCTGGCGCTGTTTGGCGTGACCGAAGGCCAGTTTGTGCAGTTTATCGCCCGTGAGGCGCTGGAATCGTACAATGGCGCCGTCACCCCGGTGGTGCACACCATGCGCGGCAAGATCCGCAGCATTGACCCCGGCACCAGCAAGCCTGGTGACCAGCCGTCACTGAACATTGAACTGGCGCTGGTGTATTACAAGATGCAGCACGGTGACACCACCGTGTGGGAAATCGACGCGGAAAATATGGTGCGCGTCATGAATGGCGTTGACGCCCTGGCCAGCCAGCGCGCCGCCCTGGGCCTGTGATTTTGGCATGTAGCAACCTTGGATGGCCGGCGCGTGCCGGCCTTTTTTTGACCTGAGAATGAGCGAGCAAAACAATGGAATGGCTGAAACAAACTGACGCTGGCGTTGAAATCACCCTGCACAAGCCGCTGACCGTGGACGGCACCAAAATTCCCGTCATCACCATGCGTGAACCGACCGTGCGTGACCAGCTGGCAATGGATGCCGTGAAGGGCGGCGACGCCATGAAGGAAACCAGCATGCTGGCCAACCTGTGCATGCTGACCACTGACCAAGTGCAGGGGCTGACGCTGAAGGACTACAAGCGACTGCAGGCCGCATTCATGGGTTTTATCGACTAGGGCGGGATTACTGCCTGGACGGGATGCTGGCCCTGGCATCCCACACCGGCTGGGCAGAAGCTGAATTGTTGAGCATGTCAACGTCCAGGTTTCTGGACTATCTGAAAAGGCTGAACAAGCTGAATGGCAAATAAACGGCTGAATGCCACAATAACAATTGGCGGTGCAATTGCCAGTTCCCTGAAGTCCAGCATTGGCACGACCAAGGCCAAACTGGGGGAGCTGGGTTCTGCCATTCAGAAGCTGGAACGCGAACAGAAAGACCTGGGCCGCGCCATCCGTGACGGTTTTGCGGCTGGCAGCAGTGTTGGGCCGCTGGTGGCGCGCTATCGCACCCTGACGGACGAAATCAACCGCCAGCGTGTGGCGCAGGAAAAGCTGAACAAAGCCCGCAGCGGCATGGCTGCTGGCCGTGACCGCATGGCCAGCGCCGGCATGGCCATTGGCGCCACCGTGGCTGCAGCGTCAACGGCATTTGTGCCTGTCGTGCAGGCCGCTGCGTTTGAAAAAGCCATGCTGGGGGTGGCCAAGCAGGTGGCTGGCGCCCGCGATGAATCCGGCAAGCTGACGGCCGTTTATTACGAAATGGCCGCGCAGATCCAGCAGCTGGGCCGCGAAATCCCGATTTCCACCAATGAACTGGCTGAAATGGTGGCTGCCGGCGCACGCATGGGCGTGGCCAAGGATGAACTAATCGAGTTCACCCGCACGGCCGCCATGATGGCATCCGCGTTTGAACTGCCGGCCGGCGAACTGGCCGAGCAGATGGGCAAGATTGCCGGCCTGTATAAAATCCCAATTCCCGCCATTGGCCAGCTGGCGGATACCATCAATTACTTGGACGACAACGCCATTGCCAAGGGCGGTGACATCATTGAATTTCTGCAGCGCGTGGGCGGTGTTTCTGGTTCAGTGAAGGTGACCGGCCAGCAAATGGCCGCGCTGGGTTCCACGCTGCTGACCCTGGGCGAGCGCACCGAAACAGCCAGCACGGCCACCAATGCGCTGTTCCAGAAGCTGGCAGCGGCCGACAAGGGCACCGCCAAATTCCAGACGGCACTGGATGACCTTGGCCTGTCTGCAGAGAAGCTGCAGCGTGGCATGCAAGTTGATGCGCAGGGCACCATCCTGCAGGTGCTGGAAGCCATCAATAAGCTGCCGGCTGAAAAACGCCTGGGTGCCATCGTTGAAATGGTGGGACTGGAACATTCTGACACCGTGGCCAAGCTGGCGGCCAATATTGGCGAGTACCGCAAGCAGATTGAACTGGCTGGCAGCCAGCAGGCCAAGGGCAGCATGTCTCGTGAATTCCAGGCGCAGCTGGCGACCACCAGTGCGCAGTGGGAAATCATGAAAAATCGCGTGGTGGAACTGAGCGTGAATATCGGTTCAGTGCTGCTGCCGGTTATCAATCAGATCCTGGGCGTTATCGGGCCGATTGCAACGGCAACCGCTGAGTGGGTGCGCGAAAACAAAACCCTGGTGGGCAATTTGCTGGCCGTTGCAGGCACGCTGGGCGGCCTGTTTGTGGCGTTTAAGGCCATATCGTTTGGCGTTGGTCTGGTAACGTTTGCATTCAACGCCCTGAAGCTGGCGCTGCTGACAAACCCCATTGGCCTGGCCGTTGCTGCGCTGGCCACGGCTGCCGTGCTGATCTATCGCAACTGGGAGCCGATCAAGGAATTTTTTGTCGGGCTGTGGAACGGCATTGTGAACGGCTGCAAAATTGCTTGGGATTTCATCAAGCAGCAATTTGAACAGTCGTGGCTGGGCATCATCATCACCAACTGGGGGCCGATCAAGGATTTTTTTGCCGGACTGTGGGCCGACATTACAGCGAGCGCGCGCCAGGCACTTGACTGGATACTGGCCAAAATGGAAGCCGTGGGCAACGCCTGGCGGAAAACCAAGGAATTTTTTGGCGTCACCGATTCCGAACAGCCAGCGCAACGCACTGGCGGAACAAACCCACTGGCCGTGCCGCCTGTGCCTGCACCGGCCGCGCGTGGCGGCCAGACGGTGACCGACAACAGCCAGACCACCATCAATATCACCCAGCAGCCCGGGCAAGATCCCAAGGCGCTGGCTGACGAAATCGAACGGCGCCGGAGACAGGAAGCCGCTGTGCGTGCGCGCAGCAGCATGGTTGACGGCGCAGGAAGGCAATAAATGGACGGGCACATTCTGGGCGCGCCAGTGATGATGACGCTGGGCCGTTATCGTTTCGGCATCACAACGGCAGCCTATGCAGAACTGACGCGCACGGCGGAATGGCGGTGGCAGACGCTTGACAGATTTGGCGACACCCCCGCCGTGCAGCACACGGGCAAGGGCGCCGAATCCATCACACTGCCTGGCGTGATTTTCCCTGAATGGCGTGGTGGTGCCGGCCAGCTGGACGCCATGCGCGCCCTGGCTGATTCCGGCGAACCGCAGATGCTGATTGACGGCAGCGGGCGCGTGATGGGCATGTGGGCCATTGAACGTGTGGAAGAACGCCAGGCCACGTTTGCCGCTGCAGGCATGCCGCGCCGCCAGGAATTCACGCTGGCGCTGAAGAAAGTTGATGACGCGGACCCGGCCGCCAGCGCGCTGACCGCCATCAAGGCCGCAGCCACCGCCAACGTGGCGCAGATTGCTGCGAACGCCAAAACCGGCCTGGCGCTGCCGTCGCCTGGTTCGATTGTGGCGGGGGTGCCGACTGGGGCGGCCGGCATTGTATCCAGCGCCAAAAGCGCCGTTGGCCAGGTATCTGCTGCCATCGACAGCGCTACCAGCGCCATCAGCAATGTGGTGGAAACGGTGACGGCTGCCGCAGGGCCGGCCATTGACGCCATGAAGCAGGCGCAGACCACCGCCGCCAACCTGAAAGCCGCAGTGAAAAAAACGGAACTGCTGGTCAAGCAGGTGGGCAGCATCAAGTCATTGGCAGATGCGCAGGCCGCGCTCGGAACGCTGCAGAGCGCCGCCAGTTCCGCCGTGGCGTTCAGCAGCCGCGCCAGCCAGGCAATGCAGGGCGTTGGCACTGACCTGACGAACACCAGCGCGCCGGCCGAGGCAATCAGCGCGGTGGAAGATGGCCTGTTCACCGTCAATCGACTGGTGGTGACGGCCAGCAGCATTCATTCCGCCACAACGTCATTCATCAGGAGTTTTGAATAATGGCGGCAGCCTACATTACCGCAGACGGTGACACCGCTGATTTGATCGCCTGGCGCTACTACGGCACGCAGGGCGCGCGTGTGGTTGAACAGGTGCTGGAAGCCAACCCCGGACTGGCCGACCTGGGGCCGCTGCTGCCGGCTGGCGTCACGGTGACGCTGCCGGACATTGACACCACGCAGAATTCTGACGGGGTGCGCCTATGGGATTGAACACCCCCGTTTGCCGTGTGGTGGCGAATTCTGCCGACATTACCGCAAAGATCCTGGACCGGCTTATCAGCCTGCGCATCACGGATGAAGCCGGACTGGAAGCGGACACGCTTGAAATCACGCTGGCCGACCACGACCCGGCCAACCCTATCCAGATCCCGCCGAAGGGCGCTGAACTGGAAGTGTTCCTGGGGTATGGCGTGGCATCCGCCCGCATGGGCCTGTTCGTGTGTGACGAGGTGGAATTATCCGGCTGGCCGGCGCAAATGGCCATTCGTGCGCGCGCGGCACCGTATGAGGCAAGCAAGGGCGGCAAAACCGATCTGCAGACGCAGAAAAGCCGCAGCTGGCCGGCCGGCACAAAGCTGGGGGACATGGTGGCCAAGATTGCCAAGGAACACAGCATGCAGCCGAATGTGGCCGCCAGCCTGAAAGACATTCAGCTGCCGCACTTCGACCAGACCGAGGAATCCGACATCAGTTTCCTGGTGCGCGTGTGCAAGCGCTATGACGCAGCGGCCAAGCCATCGGGCGGCAAGCTGGTGGTGGTCAAGCGCGGCGAATCGAAAACCGCCAGCGGCAAGGACATGCCAACCGTCAACCTGTTTGCTGGCGACTGCACATCATACCGCTACACCGAGGCCAGCCGCGAGGGCACCGGCACGGTGATTGCCTACTGGCACCAGTCGAGCCAGGCCAAGAAAGTGGAAGTGAAGGTGGGCAGCGGCGAGCCTGTCAAGCGACTGCGCCACCACTACCCGAACCAGGACGCAGCCAAAGCCGCCGCGCAGGCTGAACTGGACAAGGCCGCGCGTGGTGAACGGACGTTCACCGCCAGCATGCCTGGTGACACGGCACTGGCAGCAGAATGCAAGCTGGTGGCCACCGGATTTCACCCGGGCGTTGACGGCACATGGCTGGTCAAGCGTGTCACGCATTCCCTGGATTCCAGTGGCTACAAGTCAGACGTGGAATGCGAAAAACCCAAGGAATAACAGCAGGAGGACGGCCGCGCGGCCGTTCGTACAATCAAGCAATATCTTCAGGAGTTTTGAACCATGGGCCGTTCAAAAAGCGCGGACAGCGCAACGGAATTTGTTGATGACCTGGCGGACAGCACTGGCGCTGCCGCCACTGTAGGTTTTGCCGACACTGGCGCGCAGACCATCAGTTATAACGCAGATGGCACGGTGGCCTATGTGGAAACCGCAAATGCACTGGGCACCTGGCGCCAGACGTTCACATATACCGGTGGCAAGCTGACCGGCGTTTCACAGTGGGTGAAGCAATGAGCCTGAGCGAACACATTATTGACCACCAAAAACTGCGCGTCATCGACTTCACGCAGCTGAAGGACTATTCCGGTGTTCCGGTGAACATCACCCCTGACGGTGGCGTGGTTGACCGTTCTGCCGAACTGCAGGCCATTCTGGACGCAGCGCCGCTGGGTTCGTGTGTATGCCTTCCGTCATCGGGCGTCATCCGCGCAGACAATCTGACGGTGCCAACAGGCGTCAGCCTGCGTTCCAATGGCTGCCGCCTGTACAATACCCGATTCAAATTCAAGCCGGCCACCGCGCAGGAATTCAACACAGCGCTGCGTGACATTTGGTTCAAGCGCTGCCAGTTCGACATCAGCGCGGCCGGTGACACTGGCACTGTCACGTCAGCCACCAGCTACACCCTGACGGACACCAGCAAAAACTGGGCTGTTGACCAGTTCAAAAACTTTTTCATTACCATCACGGGCGGCCTGGGCAATGGCACGTCAACCTATTGGGTGACGGGCAACACCAGCAACACGCTGACCGTGCGCAGCAGCGCTGCACTGCCGGCGCTGAACGGCACGTCAACCTATCGCCTGAGTTGCTATGTGTCTGGCATCACGTTTGACCACTGTTTCATTGACGGCACCGGGCTGGATGATTCTGGCACGTTCATTGGCGAAACTGCCGGCCAGTCATCCATGGTTTCTGCCTTTGTCCTGCGTGAATTCGCGTTTGATGTGCACTTTGTGAATGACACCCGGATTTGCAATTACCAGGGCTGGGGCATCGACATCCACGGCAACAGCACGGATGACCTGACCGGCACCCCCGCGCTGGCCACTGGTGTGTTTGTCACAGCGTCTGACACCAAGATTTTCAACATGGGCGGCCGAAACGCTGGCGGCACGGCAAGCAGTGCGACCACAACCACGCTGGTGGACACCAGCAAGAACTGGCCAACGAACTACTATGCCGGCTGGTATGTCCGCATCAAGTCCGGCACGGGCGCCGCGCAGATGCGCCTGATTGCCAGCAACACGAACAACACGCTGACGGTGTTGGGCGCATGGACCGTCACGCCGAACGCCACTTCTGTTTATGAATTCTTCTGTGGTGGCGGCATCCGGTTCCTGGGCGGGCCGAAGGACGGCGGCAGCCTGCACCTGTCCAATGTGCTGCTGGATCATTGCCAGGTGGCGCTGTGGGCTGACGACGCCATGAACGCTGACCCGCTGACGCAGAATGGCCAGTCTGGCGGCATCACGGTGCTGGCCAACAACCTGCGGATTGAACTGTCCAGCAATACTGGCGGCATCGAATCACCGGCCATTTTCAATTCCCGGGCCAATACCTACATCCACGGCCTGTGGTATTCCAGCAATGTGGCAACGGCCGGCTATCGCAATATCTGGCACCGTTCTGGCGAATTCATGGTGCGTGGCGGGAAAATGACTACTGGTGGCGTCACGACGTTTGCCCTGTACTGTGACGCCAACCAAACTGGCGAAATGGATCTGCCAATCAACAACCCCTACAGCATCGGCGCCGTGAAGCCTGTGCGCGCGTTTGAAAGTGGCAGCAGCGCAGCGCAGGAAACAGTGTTCCGCCTGCGCCTGAAGCGGACGGCGGGCGGCATCACCTGCCAGGCGCTGAACACCAACGGTGCAGGGTTTGGCCTGGGCAATGGCGCCAGTGGCGAGCAGTGGGCCAGCGGCGAGTCTGGCGACATCATCAACAATGACACGTCGGTGAACGTCAGCACCAATGCGTTCAACACCATCTACTACAAGTTGAACAGCACCTGGGACATTCTGACTGTCACCCTGGCCAATCGCGCCATCCGTAGCGCAATCAGCGCCAACGTGGCGGTGCAGACGGCGAACATTGCTGGCCTGACGGCTGACGTGCAGCTGCTGAACGGGACCACCAATTTTTCGGTGCTGTTCCGCAACGCGGCAGGCACGGCGGTGAACCTGTCCACGGCCATGGCAAACGGCACGACCATTGACGTGTTCGTGCGAGTGGCCACCCAGCGTGTGTGATGATATGAACCGCTGGTGACCTGAAGTAATACCCCGTGAACCTGGCGGGGTATCATTTTGTTTTGGGGGTATCTTTGGGGGTATTGCCAGAAGCCAAAAAGCGGCAATGCCTTATGCGGCAAGGGTTTGCGGGCTAAATGAAAATCGCCACCTGAAATGTCAATTGGCATCACGGCGAATCATCCAGAATCACCAGAGCCGCCAGCAAGTCATTGCACCCGCTGACGTTTTGGCCGCAGCGCAGAAAAAACCACGCCACGCAAGGAACTTGGCAATAACCCGGTTTGGGGGTATGTGTGGGGGTATCTGAAAAACAGGGGGCGGCATGGCAGACAACATTTCCCGTGTGCTGAGTGACCCGGCCGTGCGCAATGCGAAGCCTGGGCCGAAGCCATACAAGATGGCGGACGGGGGGGCCTGTTCCTGCTGGTCCAGCCGAACGGCGCCAGACTGTGGCGCTACAAGTTCCGCCTGCATGGCGCTGAACGCCTGATGGCGCTGGGCACCTATCCTGATGTGAACCTTGCCACCGCCCGCACCATGCACCGGGCCGCCAGGGCGCAGGTGGCGGCCGGTGAAAACCCGGTGCAGATCCGGCGCCAGGAGTCGCAGAAAGCCCGCCAGGCCGAACTGCAGGCCAAAACCGGCGCGTTCCAGAACCTGGCCGCCGTGTGGGGTGCCATCACGGAACCGAACCTGGCTCCGCTGACCATCAAGCAGCGTGACCGCGAACTGAACAAGCACCTGCTGCCGGCACTGGGCCAGCGCCACATCAGCGAAATCACCCGCATTGAAATTGCTGCCCTGCTGAAACGTGTGGAAGTCCGCGCCCCCGAAGTGGCCAGGAACCTGCGGAACTACCTGTCCGGCATTTTTGAACACGCCATAGACATGGGCATGCTGAATGCCAGCCCCGTGCCACCCCCGCGCATCCTGAAGAAACGCCGCCAGATTTCACATGCCGCCCTGCCGGCCGAACGCCTGCCGGAATTCCTGCGCATGCTGGGCTCCGTGAACGTCAGCCCCGAAACCCGCACGGCACTGCAGCTGGTGATTCTGACCGCCTGCCGCAAAGTGGAAGTGGCCGGCGCCAGGTGGGATGAATTCGACCTGGACGCGGCTGAATGGATCATACCGGCCGAACGCATGAAGGCCAGGCGTGAACACTGGGTGCCGCTGTCGCGCCAGGCGGTGGCACTGCTGCGCGAGTTGCGCCGGCATCAGACCGGGCCGCTGCTATTCCCAAACCGCAACGACCGCACCAGGCCGATGGCGGAACGCACCATGAATGCGGTGCTGTATCGGAACGGATACCATGGCGAAACCATCCACGGTTTCAGATCCGTGTTCAGCACGCATTTCAACCAACTGGGGGCCAACCCTGACGTGGTGGAACGGTGCCTGGCGCATGCGCCGCGTGACAAGGTGCGCGCGGCATACAACCGGCACCAGTACCGGCAGGAACGGCGCCAGCTGCTGCAGCAGTGGGCTGATTACCTGGACGGCCTGACGGAAATGAAAAAGGCCGCCGAAGCGGCCTGACATCAGAACGGAATATCATCTTCAAACTGTTCCGGCGCCGGACGTACTGGCGGCCGGCTGGCGGCCTGGGGTGGCCGCTGTTGCTGCTGCTGGGCCGGCTGGCTGCTGTCGCCACCGGCACGCGGGCCAAGTTCCACATCCAGCACCCGCGCGGCCAGCTTATGGCCGGTGCCATTCTTGCCTTCAAAGGTTTCAATGTGCACATCATCCAGCGTGAAGCAGTGCACGCTGCCTTTTACCAGGTAAGGCGCCAGCGTTTCGGCACGCTTTCCAAACATTGCGCCATCAACCCACTGGGTGGGCCGGTTTCCATCCTGACCTTTTTGGCCGTAAGTGAAGGCCAGCGAGAGATTACAAACAGCGTCACCGTTGGGCATATACCGCAGTTCAGCATCACGGCCTAAGCGGGCCATGCCTATCATTTTCGCCATTTGGGCGTTTCCTTTTCTTGATTATCGAGAGTAGCGCGCGTGCAGCTGCGCGCAGGCTGGGCCACAAAACAGCTGACCAGGTGGCAATGGTTCACCGCACCGAGGCGCCAGGCATTCACCAGTAGCCTGCAGCTTGGGGGCAGCCCGGGCAATTTCAGCCTGGGCCGCCAGCGATTGCTGCAGGTTCATCAAGTCACGTTCCTGCGCCTGGTCAAACACGTCAGCCATTGTGGTGCCGCCCGTCGCAGGTGAACTGGCTGCCGCCATTGTCATTGGCTGGTACACCGGCCACCAATTCTTTTTCCATTTCGCGCCGTTCCATACCGATGATGGCGCCGGCCAGATAATTGATGGCACCCAGCAATTCAGCCACCGCCCGATGATGCGGCAGCCGCTGCGATTCCTGCGCCTTTTTGCCGGCCTGACCCAGCGCGAAGCCGACGCCATACAAGTCAATCAGCTTTTGCATGGGCTGATCTTCAAACGGCATGGCCTGCGCATGGCGTTCAGCACCCTTGCCGCGTGCGGCCTGGTAAAACGCACGTTCCAGAACAACTGCCAGTGTTTCATATCCTGGTGCATCCAGCACCACCTGTTTATTTTCCACGGCCACCCCCCTGGTGGTTATCGTTCATGTTCTGCTGTTCCCACTGCACAACCTTTTCCAGTGGATACAGCACTTTCGTTCCGATCTTGACGAACGCCGGACCCCGCACGGGGGTGGCGGCACGCCAGTTTGCCAGCGTGCCTTTATGCACCACGCCTTTCCAGCGCGCGGCCAATTCGTCAATCGTCAGATATTCTGCCTGTGCCTGCATTTTTCTGCCCATACTATGCCGCATCACCCAGCACATGCTGGTTCAAGTCATCCACCGCAGCCGTGCCAGCATCCGTGGCCGCCTGGCGCTGGTCATCAAACGCCTTTGCAGATGCCTTCAAATCATCCGGGCATTTGCCAGTGGCGCTGATTGCTTCACGCACCGACTGCGGCAGGGCAACCCACGCCGCCTGCAGTGCATTCAAGCCCTGTTCACACGCCAGCTGCAGAGTATCGCGCGCGCGCTGCACTTCAGGATTCAGCTGCTGTGCACCGTCAACCCAGTCGCGCAGTGCCTTGCCATGTGCTGGCGTAAGGTATCCATCGGACCATTCACCGGCCGTGCCAAAGATTGGCGCCAGATCCGCAGGGCACTTGATGACTTCACGCTGTTTGCCGCCAGACCACAACATCATGCTGGCAGTCAGTTCAAACGTGAAATTCTTTTCCTGGATTGGCAGCACGCCCTGCGGTTCATAAATGGTTTTGCCTTCACGCTGCACCAGCTTGACCTTTTCGGCCGCACGCATGCAGGCAATGATGTGCATGGGTGACTGCAGCATGGTGTTCATGAAGCGTTTGTGTTCCGACTTGGCCACGTTCCAGCGCGGATTTTTCGGCAGCTTGCCATCCGCGCCAGGTGCATTGGCGATGTCATCACAACCGCCCTGCCCTGCCCATTCGTGGCTGACGGAATCAATCACCAGCACTTCGACGCCAGCGGCAATGAACGCCTGGATGGCTTCAATATAGCGCTGGGGGCTGAATGGCGGTGTCAGATCGCCAATCAGGAACTTGTGCACGTTTCCTTTGCTGTCGCGCAGTGCGTCAGCATACAGCCGGCCGCGCCGGTTTTCCGTGCAAATGAAGCCAACTTTTTTGCTGTCATAGTTGGCCATACCCCACGCCAGCTGCAGCGCCGTGAAGGTTTTGCCGCCACCGGATACGCCACCCAGCCCCAACACCAGGCGCGCGCCTTCACGTTCCGCCTGTTCAATTTTGAAAATCGACACGTTGTTTTCCTTTAGTCAGTTTGAAATTATGCCACGTCCAGCAGGTGGGCACGCTGTTTGATGTACCAGTCAGCCAGGCTGATGGGCTGTATCTTGTCGCCATAGCCAGGCCAGACCCGGGTGCGCCGGCATTCCGCATAAATGCGCAGATCGCGCCGGTATTCCGCGCGCCCGATGTCCATTGATTCAGAATCAAGCGCATAAACCGCCACGGCATAGGGCGCCTTTTTTTCCACGGCGATGAACACAAACGCGCGCGGTGGCGTGGCGGTGACTTCATCGGTGGGGAAGCCGCCAGCATCATCAGTGTTGGCCTGACTGATGGCAGCGGCAATGCCGTCCATGTAGAACGGCGCCTGGACGTGATAACGCCAACCAGCAATGGATTTGCGGAAGCCATCAGGGCTGGCATCTTCAGTGGTTTTCAGATCCACAATGACGCCATCAGTGCGCCAGAAGTCCGGCCGGCAGCGGCACAGTTCGCCGGTTTCTGCATCCGTCCAATAGACGGACTGTTCCGCGTGGCCTGGGTGGTTCAGCAATCGACTGGCGGCAGGGTGCGCCATCACTGCATCACGCATGGCGTGCAGCTGGTCCCATTGTTCCTGGGACAGCACAGTGCGGTGGCCATTGTTTTCCAGCCACTGCGCCTTCACGTCAGACCACAACGTGACCGGCACGCCATTGGCGTGCAGGATTTCGGCCAGTTCCTGCATGGTGCCACGGTCGGAAAGCAGGCCGGTGCGGTACTGGTTCAGCATGTCAAGTTCCGCCGCCAGTTCTGCAACCTTCAGCGATTCCAGATCATAGCGGCCATCAATCGCATGCTGCGAATATGCCTGGCGTATGCGCGCAACCAGTTCCGCTTTGGTGCCGCTGGTGGGCAGCTTGGGCAGGCGGCCTTCATTCAGTTTTGCGACCATTGCCACCAGCGCGTCACGATCTGCCACGGCTTCAGGCACGTCAGTCTGGCGCAGTGCCAGCGTGTATTCCCGCGCGAACACGGCCGGTTCCAGCACCAGGCAATGGAACGCGGTGCCAAGCTGCTGGGCCGGTGTACTCTCATTGTCATTGGCGGCCGTCATGGCGGCATGGAAGTGCGCAGGACTGCGCGCGATTAGGTCAAGCCCCGACTTAGAAACGCCAGGGCCGCCGTGGTATTGCTCATTCGAAATATTGCGATAGATGCCAGGCTGCATTTGTTCCACCCCACACGAAAACTACAGTGTAACACCGGCATGATTGTTTGTGAACGCCAGTGAATACTGATGATTCAACGCGTCAACGCTGAATCGCATGTGGGCGAATATGAATGTGCCTTATTTTTGCGCAACGTCCATATTGTCCATTTTGGACAGTTCCGCAGCGGCCTTTTGGATGGCCTGCGTTAGCCTGTTGACAGCCGCCAGCACCGGTTCACTGTTGAAAACGTCAACCCGACACCGCGCGCTGCCATCGTGCGCCAGTTCAATGAACCCCAGTCGCTGCATTTCCTGCAGCTTTCTGACCACCGTTGGCCGTGGCATGTGCACATATTCCGCCAGTTTGGTGGCCTTCATCGGCCGGCCTTCAGCATGGCCAATGTATATGCCGGCCAGCAGCAGCACATCATCCGCGGCAGACCCGCGCCACTTTGCGCCACCCGCATCCGTTGATTCATGGATAAGCCGCAGCATGAGTTTGCAGATTATCAGGCGTTGCGTTTCAAGCAAGATTTGCTGTTGCATCGGTTTTCACTCTCGTTGCGCATCGGATATACTGCCCATTATTCGGAATGAACAGGCGTGAACATGATTGAACTTCGAGACTACCAGGCGGAACTGGTGGCAAGCACTGGCGGTGCGCTGCGCAGAAGCCGCCGCGTTCTGCTGGTGCTGCCGCCAGGCGGTGGCAAAACCGTGATTGCAGCATTTATCGCGCAGCGGTTTGCCAGCAGGCAAAGCACCACGTTTTTCAACTGCCACCGCGCAGAACTGCTGGTGCAGACAAGCCGCACATTCACTAAAGCTGGGCTGCAGCATGGATTCATTGCGGCAGGTCAATCGTTCCAAAAAAATCAAATGGTGCACGTCTGCAGCGTGGACACATTGAAACGCCGACTGGACAAGATTGCACAACCGAAGGCTGTTATTTGGGACGAGTGCCACCATATTGGCGCGGCCGGGTGGAAAGCCATTATGGAGTCTTGGCCAGATGCCTACCACATTGGGCTGACCGGCACGCCGTGGCGATTGGACGGCACCGGCCTGGGTGAATTTTTTGATGAAATGGTGCTGGGACCGACGCCAGCGGATTTGATCGAAATGGGCAGCCTGGCGCCCTATGAGATTTACGCGCCGTCAGCACCTGACATGAAGGGTGTGCGCAAGCAGATGGGCGATTTTGCGCGCGGTGACAGTGAACGCGCCATGGATAAGCCGAAGCTGACCGGCGACATGATAACCCACTGGCGGAAACACGCAGCCGGCCGGCGCACCGTTGGCTATGCAGTCAGCGTGGCGCACAGCAAGCACATGGCCGAACAGTTCACCGCCGCTGGCATTCCAGCTGCACACCTGGATGGCGACACACCAACCGGCGAGCGCGCAGAACTGGTGCGCCAGTTTGCAGACGGCCGCGTGCAGGTGCTGTTTAACGTGGATCTTTTTGGGGAGGGGTTCGACCTGTCCGCCATTGCGCAGCGTGATGTGACCATTGACGCTGCCATCCTGGCCAGGCCGACACAATCCCTGTCATTGTACCTGCAGCAATCCATGCGCCCCATGCGGCCGGCACTGGGGAAAATCGCCATCATCCTGGACCATGCCGGCAACTGCCAGCGCCACGGCTTTCCTGATGACGTGCGGGATTGGACGCTGGACGGGCGCGAGAAGGGCAAGAAAGCAGCCAATGACAACGGGCCGCCACCCCCGGTGACGTGTGACGGATGTTTCATGCAGATCCGGCGCCCGCTGCCACCCTGCTGCCCGTCATGCGGCAAGCTGCTGCGCCAGGAAGCCAAACCACCGGAAGTGGCGGAAGGCGAACTGGCGAGGATGACCGACCAGGACAAGGCCGCCACCCGCCGCCGCCTGCAGATCGAACAGGCCGAAGCCAAAACCCTGGCTGAACTGGTGGCGCTGGGGCAAAAGCGGGGGTATTCGTCACCGCAGGCATGGGCCTATAAAGTATGGTCAAACAGACCGCGCAAGGCCGGATGAAAATATATCGCGCGTTTACTTGCGTAAACGTTTGCGTTGTTATATAGTTACTACATCAACAACGCAACCGGGGCAGCGAACATGGAAAATGCACAGCGCAAAGCAGTAGCAAAAAAGGCCAGCAGCGCTGGTGTAGTGTTCGCCATGGTGACTGACGGCAGCACCTGGGAAGTATGGAAGCTGTGCCAGAACTATTGCGGCCAAGTGCGTGGCGGCATGCAAAAGACCTGGCGCCATGTTGAAAAGAACCTGACCGAAACTGACGCGCGCAAATTGTTTGAACGGCGCACGAAGTAACAACCGACAGGCCAGCAATGGCCTGCTGATTTCAACGAACATGAGGATATGCAATGGAAGTAACAGAATCCGACATTGGCAACCTGCGCCACATGCTAGGGGCGGTTCCGGGTCGTTATCCGAAAAACAAATGGGGGTGGCGCAATCATTACTGTGCGCCCAATGCTGGAGAGGACAGCGACAGCATGCAACGGCTTGTTGCCGCTGGGCTGGCTGTTCAGGGCTGCGCGCAGTCAAACAGCACTTTTTATCACGCCACCGAGGCCGGCTGTAAAGCTGTCGGCATGAGCAAGGCAGCTATCCGGCGCATGATGGATGACTGCTGATATTCAGTATTACCAGAAATTTTTGCCCGACGGGGCCAACAACCAAGGAAGAAAAAATGAAACAACGTATTTTCAAAAATGCAGATCGTGATGCAGTCCTGGCAGCAGTGCTGCGTGAATCATTCGCGCCGCGTTTTGACGCCCTGCAGAAGAAAATGGCAGATCAGCTGAAACAGGCAGTGGCCGCGCATCATCCGGTTTTCATGCGCCTGATTGCTGACAAGGAAACGCGCCCGTATGTGCGCGCGACGCACGAAGGCACTTTCGTTATAAAGGACCATGGTGGCGCTGTCCGCCCCGTATATGGACTGCGGGCCACCATAGAAGCCGCAAAACAATGGAAATCTGAATGCGGCGTCAATATTTCTGACCGTGAAACGCTTATCCCGGTTGACCTTGATTTCAAAGTCACCGACCAGGCCACCATTGATGAATACAAGGCGGCATGGGCTGATTATGAGGCGGCATATCAGACGCTGCGCAACGCGGTGAACGCATACAAGACCCATGAAGCGTTTGCGGCCGATTTCCCGCAGTTTGCCAAGTATCTGCCGCAGCCGGAACCGAAGGCCGTAGAAAACATGCCCACTGTCATTGTCGGTGACGTGCTGGCGGAACTGGCCAAGCGTGGTGTGCCGCCTGCTGCGGTGACTGGGGGTGCAGCATGAACGACCAATACAGCATGCACCCCATGAACAAAACTGACCGTGACGTGGCCGCCGCAGCTGCACGCATCCTGCAGGCCATGTGCCACCACGCAGCTGTCAGCGCTGGCTGGTGGGACCAGTCGCACCTGGCCACCAGCATGGCCAACCCGCTGCACTTCAGCAGCAAACTGTGCCTGATTCATTCAGAAATCAGTGAAGCCATGGAAGGCGACCGCAAGCAGCTGATGGACGATAAACTGCCGCACCGGCAAATGCGGGAAGTGGAACTGGCTGATGCCGCCATCCGCATTTTTGACCTGGCTGGCGGTTACGGCATGGATCTGGCCGGCGCCATCGTGGAAAAACTGGAATATAACGCCAGTCGAGCAGACCACCGGCCGGAAGTGCGCGCGGCTGAGGGCGGGAAGGTTTACTGATGAAACCTGCCCTGACATTCACCCTGCCAGATCCGCACAGAAAAGTCTGCCTGTTCAACGAAGGCGGAACATTCGTCTGGCGCTGGGACAGCCACCTGGGCGATGAATGCGAACTGCTGTACCGCGCCGGCAACCTGGCGCAAGCCAAGCGCGAAGTGCGCCGCGTGTTCGCAGGCAAGGACTGGCAAGCCAGCTGGAAGTGACGGAAAAACAGCAGGAGTAAACACAGCGGGCGCCGTGGGAATCTTGAGGCTTTACATTCCACGGTGCCCGCTATGTCTGAACACGCCCTGCAAAACGAAATCAGGAACGCACTGGCTGGCCGCCTGCACCTGTTCCGCGCCAATGTTGGTCAAGGATGGACGGGCAAGGCTTTCCGCCCTGACCGCGCCATGACCGTCAGCGTGAAGCCTGGTGATGTGGTCATCAGCAATGCCAGGCCATTCAACACCGGACTGCCCGAAGGCTTCACAGACACGTTTGGTGTGCTGCCCGTCACCATCACGCCTGACATGGTGGGCATGACGATTGGCCAGGCCGTGTTTGGCGAAATCAAAACAACCGATGGAAGGGTAAGCGTGAAACAATCCGCATTCATTCAGGCCATGCAGCGAGCCGGCGCCCGTGCTGGCGTGTGGCGTTCCATTGCTGACGCCATGCGTGCAATCGCATGAACGCGGGCGAATTTGCCCGGCGCCGCGCCAGGATCGAACGCGAACATGGCCGCACAGAGCAGTGGAAGAAACGCGCCCTGCAGCAGCTGGTGCGCGAAGCCCGCGCCACCCCCGTGCACGCCAACGGCCGCACAGTAGCCTGGCGCATGCCTGATGGCGTCACCGTGTGTTTCAAGCACCGCTATGCCGACAGCGACACCGCCAGTGAAGCGCTGCGCATGATTGCCCTGACCGAAGGCACTCACACGAAACCACGCCGCGCATACCCGTGCCCGCACTGTGGCGGCTGGCATCTTACATCAGCCGTGATTTACTGTGATTGACTGTGACGCGCAAGCATATTTCCAAAAGTAAACTTTGCGCGTTATAATCAAGTCACCGTTTCACTTTAGGACTGCCATGAATACCAGAACCGAAAAACTGCGCCAGCTGATGGCCGCCAACCGGCTGACGTGCCGGCAGGTGGGTGAACTGCTGGGCCGCAAGGAACTGACCGTGCGCATATGGCGCTGCAAAAACGCCGGCCGCATCATTCCGCAGCATGAACTGGAACTGCTGGAACTGAAACTGAAGGCGGCAGCATGACAAAACAGGCCGCGCAATTATCAGACGCTGACATCATCAGCGCATTCAGCCAGGCAATGGCTGAAATGGGACTGCGCACCGATGACCGCATTGTGGGTGATAGCGATTTGCACCGTTTTCAGGTGGATGGCGACCCGCGCAACACTCGCAATGGCTGGTATGTCCTGCACATGGATGGCCTGCCGGCTGGGGAATTCGGATGCTGGAAACGCGGCATAAACGCCACCTGGTGCGCGAAGAAACAGAATGAACTGACGCCTGGCGAATGGTCCGAAGTCACCGCCAGAATTGAGCGTGCCCGCGCCGAACGTGCCGAACGCGAACGCATGAAGCATGAGGCCACCGCCGCTGAGGCCATGCGAATCTGGAATGAAGCCGCCCCCGTTGAAGGCCAGGGCCATCCATATCTGCAGCGCAAGGGGGTGAACGCCCACGGCCTGCGCATTGGGATCTGGCCAACAGGCGTGCAGGCACTGCTGGTGCCGGTGCAGGACGCCAATGGCAAAATGACCAGCCTGCAGGCGATTTTTGCGAACGCCAGCCCGACGATTGGCCGCGACAAAGATTTCCTGGCAGGCGGCAAGAAACGCGGCTGTTTTTTCCAGATCGGCAACGCATCCGCCACCGGCACCGTGGTGCTGTGCGAGGGTTACGCGACCGGCGCCAGCATTCATGAGGCCACCGGCCTGACCGTCATTGTTGCGTTTGATGCCGGCAACCTGAAGCCAGCCGCGCACGAACTGCGCCGCCGTTGGCCAGCCTGTGAAATCGTGGTGGCGGCCGACAATGACCGCTGGACGGTGCCGACGGCCGAAAACCCGCATGTGATGGAAAACCCTGGTGTGACGCACGCCCGTGAACTGGTGGAAGCGCTGCCGGTTCGCACGCGCCTATGCATTCCTGAATTCAGCAGCCTGGACGGCAAGCCAACTGATTTCAACGACCTGGCCAAGCTGGACGGCCTGGCCGCCGTGCGCCAGCAGATCCTGGCCGTTATTCCGGCGCCGGCTGAACCTGCCAATGACAACCAGCCCGCCGTGCCCATGGATGGACTGGTGGCGCCGTTTGGTTTCCCGCACGTCAGCGAGAAAGGCCAGCCGCTGAATACAGTGGAGAATCTTGCTTACATGATGGGCGAATATGGCGTGACTGCGCGATATAACCAAATCCGCAAGCAGGTGGAACTTGATATACCTGGCAGGAATTACACCGCCGACAATCGCGCCAACTGCGGACTGGCCGAACTTGGCAGCCTGTGCGCCCGCAACCGGATGCCGCGCAGTGACCTGGCGGACTATGTGAAACTGATTGCCGACGCGAACGCATACAGCCCCGTTTGCGAATGGATCACCAGCAAGCCATGGGATGGCGTGCCGCGCATCCAGCAACTGCTGGACACCATCACCACCACCGCTGATGCGGCGCTGAAAAATGCGCTGGTTTATAGGTGGCTGCTGTCAGCTGTGGCGGCAGCGTTCATGCCGCACGGTTTTGAAAGCCATGGATGCCTGGTGCTGGTGGGCGCGCAGGGAGCCGGTAAAACAACCTGGTTCCGCCGACTGATGCCGCAAGGCATGGGCCTGGTGCTGGTGGGCGCCATGCTGGACCCGAACAACAAAGACACCGTGACCAATGCGGTAAGCCACTGGCTTGTTGAACTGGGTGAACTGGACGCGACATTCCGCAAAGCCGACATTGCCCGCCTAAAGGCGTTCATCACGCTGGCCACGGATAAACTGCGCCGGCCATATGACCGGATTGAATCCGAATACCAGCGCCGCACGGTGTTCTGTGCATCCGTGAATGAATCCAATTACCTGGTGGACGACACCGGCAACCGCCGCTGGTGGACTGTTCCGGTGGCCGGCATCAACTATCAGCACGACCTGGACATGCAGCAGGTGTGGGCGGAACTGCTGGTGCACCACCAGCGCGGTGAACAGCATTGGCTGACGGCGGAAGAAAACGCCGCATTGGGCGCCCTGAACGGCGAACATGAAGCCATTGACCCGGTGGAAGAACAGATTTTGCGCACGTTCAACTGGGCTGAATACAACCTGCTGCAGCCGCGCGAAATGACCGCCACTGAAGTGCTGGTGGCCATTGGCTACGACAAGCCGAACAAGGCCGCCGCCACGCACGCCAGCAAGGTGCTGCGCAAGCTGACCGGCAAAGATCCGCGCAGGGCAGCTACCGGGCGTTTCTTCAGCCTGCCGCCTGTACTGAAGCGGCAATGTGATGCGCCTGCTGCTGAGGGCGGGCCGCCGTGGTGAAGCCCGTGACCCTGCATGACGGCCGCGTGGTGGACAGCAGCAGCGAGGACTGGCGCCACGAATGTGAAGCCAGGTGGATCCTGGACAAGCTGCCATCACGCGATGCCCGCCGCTGCTACCTGCGCGGCTGGCAAGATCCAGACACCGGACGCCAGCGCAAAGGCGTGCTGCAGCTGCGCGGTGAAGATGAAGTGAAGCGCCTGGAAGCAACCATGTGGGCGTTATGGCATGCACGAAAGAAATCAGCATAGGTTTACTTGCGTAAACTATCGGAGTGTTTTATTATTCCATTACTGCCAACAAACAAAGGACAGCAATGGAAGAAAAAAACCTGCCGGAACGTGTGCGTGAATTTATCGGCCAGCCGCAAACTGTTGAAACCGCAGCCCGCAAATTCCTGCTGCAGTTCCTGGCGGAATTCTCTGGCGAACGCGGCAACCAGTGTTCCGTTGATCTGCACATGGCCGCCACTGAACTGGGGTTCGCACTGGATCTGGAACGCAAAGCCAAGCGGGGTGGCCTGTGAAAAAACGCACGAAGAAATACAACCCGAACAAGCACAGCTGCAGCATGGTGAAAATCCAGGCCGCGCTGTTTTCGGCCAGCGCGCAGGAAACCACCGAGGATGACCAGAACGTGCTGGTTCTGCCGGTGTATGCGGCCATCACCAAGTTCACCAATGGCGTGGCTGAAACGGATGATTTTGTGCGCCTGGTGGAGATGAACACGTTTGGTTTCCAGCTGGGCAAACTGATTCATGACGCTGGCGACGAAACCACCAGGCATGTTGTGCTGCCGTCGCGTGATGTGTTCGAGGCCACCAGCGATGCACTGACAGCACTTGGCGACCGCAACGGCAAAACCGGCCGCTTGGTGTTCACCGGCAATGAACTGCAGCAGGTGCGCAGCATGGCGCACTGGGTGGAACAGCTGTGCCAGGTGGCCAGCAGAGGCATGATTCTGCAGGCACTGATTGCCGCTGAAAAGCTGGTGAAATCGGAACTGACCAAGGAAAGGGCGAAACGTGAAACTGTTTAAACGCATCAAGCTGTGGCTGGACATCATGCACGCCAACCACCAGGCCGCGCATTGGCACAGCATGGCCTATGCCACGCATGACCTGGCCGAAGGTACTGAAGCACTGAAAATGCAGCTGGTGTGGCAGCGCCAGGCCGAACGTGCCCGCCGCAAGCTGTTTGTTTTATTGACCAACTGATTAAGGGGAACACCATGAAGAAAGCCATTTTGCTGGCCGCAGTGCAGGATTTGTGTGAAGCCGCTGAACCGACCGCTGGCCATTACCAGGCCGTGCTGCGTGCGCTGGAAGGCGCCTACAAGCAAGACACCGGGCATGACTGCCGTGTGACGCTGGACGTGCAGCAGGTGCGCCGCGCTGAACTGCGCCTGGTGCAAGGGGGTGCTGTATGAGTGCGCACAACCTGATTGCTGTTGACCGTGGCGCGCTGCAGATGGCGCTGAATGTTCTGCGCCGTGACGCGGAAAACAGCCTGACCGTTCGCGCCGAAATTGCTGATGAACTGCAAAAGACTGCCAAGCCTATCGCAGCCGCGCCGGAGGTGAGCGCGGAGCCGGTGGCGTGGCTTACGTCTGACGGTCGAATGCTTCTGTTTGCAGATGCCGCCGTAAAAGCCGACGGGGTAACGCCGCTGTACCAGGGTATGACGCCCCTCTACGCCCACCCGCCCG
>JACCDR010796477.1_pt1 | contig 38970 bp, 60 predicted proteins | sample 7446431 | NCBI WGS metagenome assembly JACCDR01 (sample SAMN15323443, study PRJNA562643) | freshwater metagenome | isolation source: river surface water | place: USA:Blue River Watershed | collected 2017-08-17 | reverse complement strand
AGATTTATTTGATCTTTTACTTAAATATCAAGATGAAATAGTTAAATTTTTTAAAGAATATCCTATTTCAAAAGAATTTAAAAGAACTAAACAAGCACCAATGACTGAAGAAAAAAAATTAATGGTTGCTTCAGAAGAAGCTGGTTTTGAAGGTTTATTTGAAGCTAGACAATTAATGCTAACTGGTGGGAAATTTTATAATAAAGATGTTATTTGCGTTTCAGATTTCTTTGAAGATTTATCTATAGCTTATCCTGAAATTTTGATTGAAACTTCAAAGAAAAATTTAATTTTAAAAAGATTAGGCTTTTCACAAAACCCAACACCAATTAAAATTGAAGGAAAAGCACGCAGAGTTTATGTCAGAAAATCTATGTCAAAAGATGATATTTTATTAAGTTTAATGCAAAATAAAAAGTTTTTATTAGATGATTATTTTGATGATTTGTGATTTTTTATAAAATTTTATGATAATAATTTAGGGCCGCAAATAAAATTGCGGCCTTTTTATTTTGTGATTAAAGTTTTAAAAATTAAAATTTTTATGAAAAAATGCTGTAAAAATGTATTAATAAAATACTAATACATTTCAAATATTTGATGTTAAAAGCTAGATTTATTCTTATAAATCAATGACTTATCTCAATTTTTCAGTTGGTTACAAGTTTTTGACTTGTAACCAACTTGTAACCAACTTGTAACCGGTCTAAGTCCTTATTTTATATATATTATTTTATTTATAGTTACAAGTTACAAGTTATATATAAATATATATAAATATAAAAATAAAAATTAAATTAAAAACATAAATATATTTTTATGTATATAAGTAATAGAAAGACTCGTAACCCGTAACTTTTTATTTTAAATTGCTTTAAATCATTGGAATATATAACAAAAATGGGTTACGAGGCTTATAATTAACTTGTAACCGCTTGTAACCGTTTATTTTTTATTTCGGTTTATTTTTATCAAAAAAATTTTTATAATCAAAATATATTTTGATTATAAACTTTAAAAAGTATTTATGAACGTTGCAAAAGTTGAAAAAGAACGTAAAAGAAGAATAATGATTTCAATTTGGGCTTATGCTTATGAGTTTGAAAATAAGTCAATTGTGTCAGATGAAGTTTTTGATACTGAATGTAAAAAAGTTGATATATTTTTAGATACTGGTAGAAAATTATTAGATGATTTTTTTCTTTATGAATTTGATCCATCAACTGGAATGTGGATACATAAACACCCTGAACTTGAAAAAATAAAAATACTTTACAAAAACTATTTTTCAAGTTAAAATTATTAATATGTCAAAAATACAAAAAGAAACTTTAGAAGCAATGATAAAGGCGGAAGGTAAAAAAACGCCAATTGAATTTCTATTGGACGTTATGCACAATCCTAATAATAATCCTATGTTGAGAATAGAAGCCGCTAGGACTGCTGCACCTTATGTTCATAAGAAAATGCCTACAGCAATTGAACACAGCGGTGAAATTGAGTTTATACCACCTTATATACCTTCTAAAAGAGAACTTAAAGAAATGGATCCTGATTTTAAAAGTAAAGATGATTTAGAAGATTTATAAAAATGATAAATATAAACGCGTTTAAAGCTTATTATTTTTTAACTTTACCCCAAAGAACAATTTTTTATGATGAATCCAGGTTTAGAGTAGTTGTTGCCGGTCGTCGTTTTGGAAAAACTGTTTTAGGTATTAATGAAGCCATTTCATTAGCTCAATCAAATAAAAATCAATTAATATGGTATATCGCACCAACTTATAGAATGGCTAAAGATTTAGTTTGGGAAGAATTAAAAGATGCTATTCAACCTGGAATGATTGCTGAAAAAAATGAAGCAGAATTATCTATAAAGTTAAAAGGTTTTAATTCTAAGATTTGTTTAAAAGGTGCTGATAATCCAGATTCTTTACGTGGTAAAGGATTAGATTTTGCTATATTTGATGAAGCAGCCGATATTAAATCTGATGTGTGGTTTAAAATTATTTATCCAGCTTTAACTGATAAAAAAGGTAAAGCCTTATTTATTGGAACACCAAAAGGATTTAATTGGTTTTATGATTTATATCAATATTCTTTAATTACTAAAAATTGGGCAGGGTTTATGTATACAACTGCTCAAGGTGGTAATGTTTCTGAAGAAGAATTAGAATATGCTAAAGCTACAATGTCAACAGCTCATTTTAATCAAGAATTTAATGCTTCATTTGAGACTGTATCAAATAGAGTTTATTCAGTATTTAACAGATCCAATAATTGTGATAATTCTGTTGTTGATTATGGTTTTGATATTTATGTTGGAATGGATTTTAACGTAAATCCCATGTCAGCTGTAATCGGTTCTAAAGTAACTAATCAATTACATATATTTGATGAAATAGAAATTCTTAATGGTAATACTGAAGAAATGTGCGAAGAAATTAAAAAACGTTACCCAAAAAGAAAAATTAGAGTTTGCCCAGATCCATCTGGTAAATCTAGAAAAACTTCTAGTCCAGTTGGAACAACTGATTTTTCAATTATAAAATCTTATGGTTATGAAATATTAGCACCAAATAAAGCACCTTTAATTGTTGATAGAATAAATGAAGTAAACGCATTATGTCTAAATAACAAAAAAGAAAAGAGATTATTTATAAATCCGGTTAAATGTCCTAAGCTTGTTAAATGTTTAGAAGGTCAAATTTATAAAGAAGGAACATCAATTCCTGATAAAAATAATGGTTTAGATCACATGCCAGATGGTTTAGGTTATATGATTCATATGTTATTTCCTATTATTAAAAATGTTGTTAGTGTTATTAAAATAAAAGGGTTATAATTATTCAGTTTAAAATTTCTAGAAATTAAATTATAATTACATAAAATTTTTTAAATTTTTAAAAGTTGAAAAAATGTCCATTGATTTTAAAAAGCAAGAATATAAAGAAAATTTTCCACTTTGGCAAAAGTGTAGAGATGTTGTTGCTGGAGAAGAAAAAGTTCATAGTAAAGGTGAAATATATCTTCCTAAATTATCTGGGCAAACAACAAAAGAATATGAAGCTTATTGTTTAAGAGCATCTTTTTATAATGCTTCTTCAAGAACAATAGACGGAATGACAGGTTTATTATTTAGAAAAATGCCTGTGCAAGATATACCTGAAGTTTTAAATAATATTATTTATAATATTGATATGAAAGGCAATTCTTTGTTAAGTTTTGCTGAAAAAACTGCTGATGAAGTTTTACAAGTTGGTAGAGTGGGCGTTTTAGTTGAATATCCTAAAGTTGTTATAACTGAAAATGAAAAAACAAAAGCTGATGCTGAAGCACAAAATTTAAGGCCTTATTTAGTTCAATATAAAGCTGAATCAATTATAAATTGGGCAACTAAAATAATAAATAATGTAAAAATAGTTAGTCTTGTTGTTATTGAAGAAAAACAAGAAAAGTATATAGATTCTTTTGAAACAGAAATTGAAATAAAATATAGAGTTTTAACTTTAGATGAAAATAATAATTATTTACAAAGAATATTTGTTAAAAAAACTGATACTACAGGAAAAAATATAACTTTTATTCAAGAAGGTGATGATATTTATCCTTTGATGAATGGTTCAAAAATGAATTATATTCCATTTGTATTTATAAATTCAAATGGTTTAGATCCTGAAATTTCTAAAGCACCTTTAATTGATTTAGTTAATGTAAATTTAAGCCATTATAGAACTTCAGCTGATATTGAACACGCTGCACATTATACAGCACTTCCTGTTCCGGTTATAACAGGTCATAATTTACCAGAAGGAACTAATTTAAAAATAGGTTCTTCTGAAGCTTGGGTTTTACCTGAAGAAAATGCTAAAGCTTATTATTTAGAATATTCTGGTGACGGAATACAATCTTTAGAAAAAAGATTAGAAAAGAAAGAACAAATGATGGCTTCACTTGGTGCAAGAATGCTTGCAACAGAAAAAGCAGCGGCTGAAACTGCAGAAACACATACAATAAAGCGTCAAGGTGAAAATTCTGCTTTAGCTTCAATTGCAAATTCTATTTCAAATGGTTTGACTAGAGCTTTAGAAATAATTGCTGAATGGTCAGGTATTGATCCGAATCCAATCTTTATTGAAATAAATAAAGATTTTGTTCCAACAGCTATGACTCCACAAGCTTTAGTTGCATTGCTTCAAGCATATCAATCAAGAGCAATTGGATTTTCTGATTTTGTAAAACAATTGCAAAAAGGTGAAATTGTTGATAGTGATAGAACTCCTGAAGATATTATGAATGAAATAGAATTAAACCCAATTTTAGTTGATAATTCTAATCCAAATTTAGATAATAACAATCAAGATATAATTCAATGACATTTGATGTAAATGATGAATTGTTTGAAGATATTCTAATTAGACAATTAAATTCTTTTAGAATAGATGCTGCATTTAGAAAAAAAGTTTTAAAAGATTTGCAAAAATTAGAAGCTGATTTAGTTAAAGAATTAAAATCAAGTGGTTTAAATGGATCTAAATTTAAAACAGCAAGATTAGAAGGTTTTTTAAAATCAGTTAAAGAAATTATTGAAACATCATTTGGTAAAATTGATAAATCTTTTGAAAAGTCTTTAAAAGATTTTGTAAAATTAGAAGCTGAAAAAAGTTCTAAAGTTTTATCAACTGTTGTTGCTTTAGAAACAGCTTCAATATCAACTAAAGTAATAAATAATATTTATTCTGATTCTTTAATTGAAGGTGCGCCTACTTATGAATGGTGGGCAAGACAATCAACTAAATTATCAAATGCTTTTGCTGATAATATTAGACAAGGACTTTTAAAAGGAGAAACAAATGATCAGTTAATTAAAAGGATTAGAGGGACTAAAGCTTTTAATTTTACTAATGGAATAATGGAAATTGCTAGAAATGATGCTGAAACTTTAATTAGATCTTCAGTTCAAACTGTTGCAAATCAAACACGTTTTGCAACATTTGAAGAAAATGAAGATATAATTCAATCTTATCAACATGTTTCTACTTTAGATTCACGAACAACAGATCAATGTGTTGTTCGTGATGGTTTGAGATGGGAAGCTAAAACTAAAAAACCAATTAAACATAATTTACCATTTCAAATTCCGCCAATTCATTGGGGTTGTCGTTCAACTTTAATTGCTATTTTAAAAGGTGCTGATATTCCTAATGAAGCAACAAGAGCATCAGTAGATGGGCCTGTTAAAGCAAATAAAACTTTTAAAGATTTTTTAAATGGGAAGCCGAAAGAGTTTGTAGAGGAACTTTTAGGCAAAGGTAAAGCTAAGCTTTATTTAGACGGAAAAATTACTTTACGTCAACTTCTTGATCAATCTGGCAATCCTTTAACACTTGCTGAATTGAAAAAGATTTATAACATTTAATAATCATAACTTTAGGAGTTATATATGGCAATAAAATTAGAAGATCTAAAAAAAGAACTTGAAACAAATCCTGAAATAAAAGAATTTGTTGAAAGTTTAATTGAAGAAAACATCACAGGACTTAAAAACAAAAACAGTGAACTCATTGTTAAAAATAAAAAATTAGTGACTGATGTTGCAAATTTACAAACTAAAGTTGAAGAATTTGAATCAGCTTCTTTAGATGGTGATAAAGATGCACTTAAGAAAAAACAAATTGATATTGATTCAGTTACAAAAAAAATAACTGAAAAATATGAAAAAGAAAAAAAAGATTTACTTGAAACTAATTCTAAGTTACAATATAAATTAACAAATTCAGTTGTAGAACGCGATTTGCTTGACGCATTGGCTAAGAATAATATTGCTAAGCAACATTTTCCAGCCGTTAAAGCATTATTAAAAACTACATCAAAAATTGAAATTTCTGATGACGAAGAAAATTCTTATGCTGTTGTCGGAGATAAAAAACTAGATGTTTTTGTTAAAGAATGGGCCCAAGGGGACATTGGCAAAAACTATATAGCAGCCCCAAATAATTCGGGTGGCGGATCTAATGGATCAAACAATAATTCCCAAGGAAATATTGACGCAAGCAAACTTAGTGCAAAAGAGAAAATGAATCTCGGTCGTGCTAAAACTGCTTAATTTTTATTTTATAAACTTAATTTAGGAGTCTTATATGGCTTTAACTTTAATCGAAGCAGCAAAAGCTGCACAAGGTAAAGGTGATGTATACAAATCAGGTATTATTGAGCTTTATGCACAATCTTCTGATATACTTCAAGTTTTACCATTTATGAATATTGCTGGTAATGCTTTAAAATACAATCGTGAAGAATCTCTTCCTGGTGTTGGTTTTAGAGGTGTTAACGAAGGATATACAGAATCAACAGGTATTATCAACCCAGTTACTGAAGTTCTTTCAATTTGTGGTGGTGATCTTGATGTTGATAAATTTATTGTTGCAACTCAAGGTGAAGAACAAAGAACAATTCATGAAGCAATGAAAGTAAAAGCTTTAGCAGGTGCTTTTACATATTCATTTATTAAAGGTGATAATTCTGCAAATCCTAAAGAATTTTCTGGTTTGCAATCACGTATCACAGGTGATCAATTGATTTCTGCAGGTTCTACTTCTGGTGGTGCGGCTTTATCTCTTGAAAAACTAGATGAATTGATTGATTTGGTTGATAATCCAACTCACTTAATAATGAACAAAACAATGCGTCGTAAATTAACTGTTGCGGCTCGTTCTGCTTCTGTTGGTGGTTACATCACTTATGATGTTGATGCTTTTGGTCGTCAAGTTACTAAATACAACGATCTTCCAATATTGATTGCTGATAAAGATAATAATGGAAATGATATTCTTCCATTTAGCGAAGCAGCTTCTTCAGGTTCTGCAACAGCAACATCAATTTATTGTGTTTCATTAACTGATGATGGTGTTACCGGTATTCAAAACGGTGGAATTGATGTTAAGGATCTAGGTGAACTAGAAACTAAACCTTGCTACAGAACACGTGTTGAATGGTATCCTGCAATTGCAGTATATAAAGGCCGTGCAGCTGCAAGATTACGCCATATCGGTAATTTAACCGCTGTAGCTTAACTAATTTGAGGGGAAATATTTCCCCTCAAATATTAACAACTTAATTTTTAGGAGATTGATATGACAATCAGATCTGAAAGCCCAATAGCAAACGGTCAAACTTTTGATACTTTGCTACAATTAAAAGATGCAGGTTTAGTTGCATCTTCTGCAACTGCTCAAGTGGGTGGTTCTGCAAAAATCGTTAACCTAGGCACCGGTGCCGTTGATGCAGATGTAATTCTTGATGTTACTGCTGTAGAAGTTGCTTCTGGTGATGAACTTTATACAGTAATAACTGAATTTTCTAATTCAGCTTCTTTTGCTTCAGGTATTGTTCCAGGTTCAATGCAATATCTTGGTGATGCTGCTGCAATACCAGGTGGCGGTGATACTGATAATGGTATAGGCCGTTATAAATTACCATTTACAAATGTAATTAATGGAACTCAATATCAATATATGCGTTTATATACTGTTGTTGCAGGTTCAATTGCCACTGGTGTAAATTATTCGGCGTTTATTGCAAAAAGATAAATGTAGAATGTAATCCTAGAAGGCTTAAAAATCTTCTAGGATTTTTAATTATAAACAAAATAACTTTAGGAGTTATATGTCAAACAATAAAGTAAAAATTATTCCGGTTGGTGGAAAAAAATCTGAAGCAATTGAAGTTTTTGCAATTGATGCAAAAGAAGCTTTAGCCGCAGGAACTCATGAACTTGTAGATGAATCAATTGATATTGGTGAAGCTGATTGGGTTAAAGGTGGTAAAAAACCTAAACCAAAAGCAGCTAAAAAAGAAGGCGAAACTTCTTCTTTTGAAAATATGAATACTAAAGAATTAAACGTTTTTGTTAAAGAAAACGGTTTAGAAATTGAAGGTTTTGCAGATTTAGATCTTCCTTCAAAAAGAAAAGCTGTTGAAGATGCTATGTCTGAAAAAGAAGATAATCTATAATTAAAATTATTTTATGACACTTATAGTTGAAACTGGTTCAGGGCTTGAAAATGCAGAAAGCTATTTATCTGTTGCTGATTGTGATATTTATCATGAAGCAATGAATAATAGTTCTTGGACCGGTTCAACTTCTAATAAAGAAGCTGCTTTAAGAAAAGCAACACAATATTTAGATTCAACTTATGAATGGATCGGTTCTATATATTCACTAGAACAAGCCTTATCTTGGCCTAGAACAAATGTTTATGATGCCCAAGGTAGAGATTTAGCAAATTCTGTTCCGGTTAAATTAAAAAATGCTTGTGCTGAATTAGCATTAGCTGCGTTATCAGCAGATCTTGTGGTTATTACAGATAATTCTAATTTTGTTAAACGTGAAAAAGTTGAAGGACTTGAAATAGAATATGTTTCTGGTGCGCCAATAGATAGACAATATCGCTTAGTTGATAAATTACTTATGGATTTATTTACAAGCAAAACAAATGGAAGCACGGCCAAATTATTGAGGGTTTAAATGAATTACTCAAAATTACAAAACACAGCTTTTAAACTTTTAAGTAAGTTTGGTGAAGATATTATTATCAGACGCGAAACTAAAACAACTTATAATCCAGCTACAAATACAGATTCTGTTTCAACAACTGATAATTATACTGTTAAAGGTGTAAAATCAAATTTTAGAAAATCTGAAATAGACGGTGAAATAATTCAACAAGGTGATTTTAAACTTTTATTGGAATCAAAAAATTTATCAATAGATCCTAAAACTTCAGATAAAATTATTTATAATTCTAATATTTATAAAATAATTGATATTATATCTGTTAAGCCTGCTGATACTATTATTTATTATATTTTACAGGTTAGAATATGAGTTCAATAGATTTAAATAGTATTGACAACGCAATCAAGAAAATAGATCTTGAACTAGAAAAAGCAACTATAAAAACTGTTAGAAAATTAGCTTTAGCAATTGATCAAGGAATTGTTTTGTCAACCCCGGTTGACACTGGAAGGGCAAGAGGTAATTGGCTTCCAAGCATTAACGCACCAATATTAAAAGCTGATGAAAATTCAAATGATATTAGTGGTTCTGGCGCAATTTCAAAAATGAGTTCTTTACTTCCATCAGTAAAATTTGGCGATACTATTTACATAACAAATAATTTAGCATATATTGGTAGATTAAATGATGGACACTCTGCTCAAGCACCAGCCGGATTTGTTGAAAAAGCTGTGCAAATAGCAGAAAATATGGTTAAGACTATATGAGCTATGAACAAAAAAGAAAAGATATTCAAAGTTTTTTCAGTTCTAATTTTTTAATTTTAGATACTGAAAAAATTGCATGGGATAATGTTGCTTTTTCTATACCTGAAGATAATTCTTCTTGGATTAGATTTAGCATACAACATATTGATAGTAATTATGTTAGCTTAGGGCCAAACAGAAGAACAAGACGTGAAGGAATTGTATTTATACAAGTATTTATTCCTTCAGAATCAAATACTTTATTAGCAACACAAATTGCTGATGAAATTGCAGAAATATTTGAGACTAAAACGTTAAGCGGTGTAGTTTTCAAATCTCCAACAATCCGCGAAGTGGGTGTTGATAAAAAATGGTTTCAGTTAAATGCTACTGTTCCATTTTATTATGATGAAATAACAACAATTAACTAAGAGGTTAAAATGACAGACTCAAATAGAACACAGATAACTTATATCAAAGAAGTTACATGGGGAACTACTCCAGGAACTCCACAAATGCAAGCTTTAAGAATTACAGGTGAATCTTTAAATACAAATATTTCAAATGTTGTATCTGCTGAAATAGTTCCAGATCGCCAAGTTTCTGATTTAATTCAAGTTTCTAAAGAAGCTTCAGGTGATATTAATTTTGAATTATCTTATGGTAGTTTTGATGAACTTCTTGTTGGAGCTTTACAATCAGCTGATTGGTTAACTAAAACTGTAACTGGAACTGATATTGCTGCTGATGCGACAGGGTTAACATCTTCTGGAGCAACAAATTTTGTTACAGCTGGTTTTGCAGCTGGTCAAATAATTAAAGTTTCTGGATTTACTGGAAATACTGCAAATAATACTTATTATAGAGTTACTTCAGTTACTTCAAACGATCTTAATTTATCACCGGCGCCTGCTGCTGTTGATGCTCAAGGCGAATCAGTTACTGTTAGCACTTCTTATATTAGAAATGGAACAACAGAATCTTCTTATACTATTGAAAAGGGTTTTACTGATGCAAGTGAATTTTTTGCTTATGTTGGAATGATGATAAGTAAAATGTCATTAAATATTGAGTCTCAACAAATAATGACAGGTTCATTTAGCTTTATGGGTAAAAATGGAACTTTATCAGGAACTTCTTTAGATTCTACACCTACTGCAGCAAATTCAAATTCTGTTTATAATTCAGTTGGAAATGTAGCATCAATTAAAGAAAATAACGTTGCTGTTACAAGTCCAAATTTTGTTCAATCTTTAACTTTAGAATTGAACAATAACATGCGTTCTAATTTTGCTATTGGGTCAGATACACCTATCCAAATGGGTTCAGGTAAAGTTGATTTAACCGGCAATATTAAAACTTACTTTGGAGATTCTTCTTTAATGGATAAATTTATTGCTGGAACTAAAACTTCATTAGATTTCCGTGTTGCTGATGCTGCAGGAAATACTTATGTTTTTGATCTTCCAGAAGTTAAATTTGAATCTGCTAAAGTTGAGGCACAAGGTCAGGATCAGGAAGTTTTTGCTGATATGGGTTATAGAGCTATAAAAGATGCAACTTATGGCTTTACAATTCAAATAGCTAAATTCCCTGCATAATTTTAACAACAATAAAATAACTTTAGGAGTTATATATGGATTTACAAAAAATGTTTGGCACCGATAAAAAGCTTGAGGAGCAAGGTGTTTGGGTTGAAATTGATGAAAAATCAAAAATTAAAGTTGCAAGACTTGGTAATTTAAAATTTAGAGAGTTTTCAAGAAAATTACAAAATAATGCTAAAATTGCAACAAAATATAAAATTGATGATTTTAATCAAAATGATTTAGTAAAACTTTTAGCAAATACAATTTTACTTGATTGGGAAGGTATTGAACTTAATGGTGAGGTATTACCATATTCAATTGAAAATGCTATAAAAATTTTAACTGAATTTAAAGATTTCACCAATTTGGTTGTTGAATTAGCTAACCAAATGGAAACATTTAAAAACGAAGATATAGACGGAGCTAAAAAGAATCTGGGGGAGTAATAACATGGCAATTGGATTGGGGTGACAAAGAAGATTGGTTAATTAAAGCTTCTTTAAATTCTGGCGCCCCACTTCCAAAAGTCATACAAAATAAACCTATTCTTGATTATGAGCTTTTTGTTTATTGGGAATTTTTTTGGATATTAAGTAGATCAAGACAATATGGCTATGGAATTTTACAACCAATAAGTTTATCCGAGCTTAAGGCTTTATTAGATTTATATGAAATAAAAGATGACGTAGAATTGTTTATTTGTTTTATTCAATATCTTGATGGTATATATTTAGAAAAAATGAATAAGAAAAAACAATGACAGATGTTCCTATAAAAGTCAAAATATCTTCTGGTGAAGCCGCGACAGGCAAAGGGCAAGTTGTTCGTTTACTTCAAGATATTAGAAATGAAGCTGCTAAAACAAATCAAGTTTTAGAACAAATTGGTCCTAAAAGTAAAAAGTCTTTAGACCAAGCTTCAAGTTCTGCTTTAGGTTTTAAAACTGTTATTGCTTCAATTTTTACAGCAGCTACAGTTAGCCAGGTTATAGCTATGGCTGATTCTTATACAAATTTACAAAACAGATTAAGATTAGTTACTTCAGATGCTCAAAATCTTGCTGCAGTGACTCAAGAATTATTTAACGTATCAAATCAAACAAGATCTTCTTATGAGTCAACTGCAGAGCTTTTTGCAAGAGTGTCTTTAGCCACAAAAGATTTAGGAATAAGTCAACAAGCTACTTTAGATTTTACAAAATCTTTAAATCAAGCAGTTATTTTATCTGGTGCTTCTGCACAAGAAGCTCAAGCAGGTATAATTCAATTATCTCAAGGTTTGGCTTCAGGAACTTTAAGAGGCGATGAATTAAGATCTGTATTAGAACAATTACCTGCTGTTGCTGATGTTATTGCTAAAGGAATGGGTGTAACACGCGGAGAATTAAGAAAATTAGGTGAAGACGGAAAAATTACAGCAAAAGATGTAATTGATTCTTTTTCTAAAGCAAAAATTAGTTTAGAAAAAGATTTTGGTTCAACGGTTCCTACTATTGGACAATCTTTTGTTGTCTTAAGAAATAATGTAATGCAAGCTTTTGGTGAATTTGATCAAGCAACAGGTATTAGTAAAACTTTTTCTCAATTTATAATGCTTATTGCTAATAATCTTGATGTTGTTGGCAAAGGATTAGCAATTGTTGGTGCTATAATAGCCGGTTCAATGGTTCCATCAATTATAGCTGCGTCTAAAGCTTTGTGGGCTATGACAGCAGCAGCTGCTGCAAATCCTTTTGTTTTATTAGCTGTTGCTATTACAAGTTTAGTTTTAGCTGCAGGAGGATTAAGTGAAGCTTGGCAATATTTAAAAATCGGAACAGCTTCTGTTTTTGGTGAATTGCTTAAAGGTTTTAATATTATAACAAGCATAGGTGTTGGTGTTATAAATGGATTTGTTGCAGTTATTGAACATGCTTATGAAATATTTTATCAATTTGGTGTTGGTTTAAATAATTTTGTAAATGATCCTTTCGCAGGTTCAGCAAATTTTTCAGGTTTAAAAGCAACTTTAGATAAAGGATTTGTTGGAAGTTTTAGAGAAGCTTTTGATAATACAATGCTTGAAGCCGATAAATTTAATAAAAGTGTTGATGAATCTACAAATGCAATAGTAGATCGTGCTGTAAATTCTTTAAATGAATTAAAAAACCAAAAATCTAACTTTTCAGCAGGAGGTTCAATATCAACAAGCGGTGGAATTTCAAATATACCTCAAGGTAGTTCTGATGCCGCAGAAGCTGTTAAAAAAGAAAATGAATATCTTGATTTAAAAAAACAATTGTTAGAAAATATAAAAAGTCCGCATGAAGAATATTTAATGCAATTGCAAGCTTTAAATGAATTACAAGATGCAGGAACAATATCAAATGATCAATACAATGAATCGCTTGCAAAAATATTAGAAAACTGGAATAATGCTCAAGTTCCAACATCATTTTCAGATGGTTTTACAAAACAATTGAATAAAATGATGCTTGAAACTAGAAATGCAACAGCTCAAATGGGCACAATGTTTGCAAGTATTTTTGGGCCAGGTGGAACTTTATCTAAAGGTATTGGTGATGCTGTAGCACAATCTTTAGTTTTTGGTAAATCTTGGAAAGAATCAATAGCTGATGTTGCTAAATCAATATTAGCTCAATTAATTTCATCACTTGTTCAAATTGGCGTTAATATGTTAATTAACGCTGTTTTAGGCCAATCTTTATTAGCAGCATCAACAGCTGCTTCATCAGCTGCTGCAGCTGCAACAGCTTCAGCCTGGGCACCAGCTGCAGCAATGGTTTCATTAGCTAGTTTTGGTGCAAATTCTGGACCTGCAACAATGGGAATAACTGCAACTAATGCAGCTGCAACAAGTATGGCTGCAGCTTCTAAAGTTGGTGCTGTTGCTGGTTTTGAATCAGGTGGTTATACAGGAAACGGCGGAATTTCAGATATTGCTGGTGTTGTTCATGGTCAAGAATTTGTTATGAATGCTTCAGCAACTAAAAAGAATAGAGCTGCTTTAGAAGCAATGAATAATGGTCAATCTTTAAATTCTAATGGCCAATCTTTAAACGTAAATATAATAAATCAAGCTGGTAATGTTGAATTTGAAACAAATCAATTATCTAATGGAGATGTTGAAATAATTGCCAGAAGAGTTGTTCAACGTGAAGCGCCTTCAATTATTGCTAGTGATATTGCTAATCCAAATGGTAAAGTTTCAAAATCATTAGTTCAAAATACAAAACTTGAAAGGAAGAGGGTATAATGACACTAACAAGATTAGAAATATTACCGCAGCAAGCAAGTTATGCAGTAACTGATGGAATACAAGCCGTTGATCAAAAACTTGATGGTGGGCTTAGTAGATATAGACAAGACCAATTAGACCCGGCTGCAAAAATAAAATGTCAATGGTTTTGTAAAGCTGTTCAATATTCTTATTTAAAAGCTTTTTATAAAACAATTACAAAAGGTGCTTCATTACCGTTTTTATTAGATTTAATATTAGATGATGGAACAGAATTAACAGAACATACAGCATACTTTGTTCCGGGAACTTTTAAATTAACACAAGTAAGAGGATTAACCTATGTTGTATCAGCAGAACTTGAAGTTAGACCAATTGTTGAAGATGAAGAATATAATCAAAGTTTTGTGGATAGCTACAACGCTTATGGTGAAGAGTTTCCTGATTTTTATAATGATTTTGAATATTTTATAAATGTTTATTTACCTTCATTAAATGCGTTTTAATTATGACTGATTTTGTAGAATATTTTTTAAATAGCTCGTCTAAAATTGTTCAATTAGAATTGATTGAAATATCACATTCTTCTTTTACTCAAACTTATAGAAAAGTAAGAAATGCAACCAATGGTGTTACAGTAACAATAGATGCTGTTAGTAGATTTTTTGATTATTACCCGATGAAAATAACACCTTTAGGAAATAAAGATGATTTAGATCAAGGTTTAAAAATTGATTTAGGCGATCTTGGTGAAATATTACCAATTGAATTAGATGAAGTTACTGAACAAAATTCTTTTAATGAAAAACCTGTTGTTAGATATTGGGCTTTTAGATCTGATGATTTAACCACACCTTTATTTGGACCATGGGTTTTAGAAGTTACATCATTTAGTTTTAAAAAAGAAGGAGCAACATTTGAAGCAAAAGCACCTTCTTTAAATTTAAATAGAACTGGTAAATTATACACAATAACTGATTTTCCAATGTTAAGAGGATTTTTATGACATTTTCAACGGATAAATATTTCGGAAAAGAATTTCATATTGAAAATTATAATTGCTGGGATTTTATAAGAGATGTTTGGTTAGAATTAAAAGGTGAAGATATTGGAAAAAGAACACCAACACCAGCAACACGTTATGAAATGAAAATAAAATTTTCAAAAGAAGAAAATCATTTTCAAAATATTTCAGAATTGCAATCACCTTGTATTGTTTTATTTAAAAGAGATAAAGCAACGCCGCATGTTGGGGTTTTTTATAATGGAAAAGTTTTACATTTAAAAGAAACAGGTGTAAAATACGAAGATATTAATTTAGCTGGTTTTGGCTTTACTGAAATAAAGTATTATATATGCAAACAATAATTATAGCAGAAAATCCATTTGATGCTGAAAGTTGGAAAAGTTTTGAAGACGTTTCTAGCGTTAAAGCTTTTTTAAAAGATTATTTTCCTGAATGGCCAAAATATGCAAGAATTTATCAAAATAAAGTTGCTGAAGAAAATGATATAACACCGCATGATGCTGAAAGCGTTGAAAAACTTGATTCTTATAAAGGTATTATTTATGTTGTTTGTTATCCTGCTGATCCAGTTACAGTAATTGTAGCTATAGTTGCTGTTGTTGCAATAGCCGCTGCAGCATTTTTATTAATGCCAAGTGTCCCTACACCTTCATCAAGAATAAATAATAATCAATATGGTTCTGCAAATAATGAATTAAGCGAAAGAACAAATAAAGTAAGAATAAATAATAGAATACCGGATATTTTCGGAACAGTCAGATCAGTTCCAGATTTAATATCAGTTCCTTATAAAATTTTTGAAGATAATCAAGAAGTTGAAATTGCTTATATGTGTATAGGCCGCGGAGAATATGAAATTTCTGATATTAAAGACGGTGATACATTAATTGAAGATATTGAAAGTGCTTCTGTTGTTATTTACGGGCCTAATACTTCACCAAATTCAGGAACACCACAACAAACAATCGGTTCTGGAATAAGTGATGATGTTTTAAAAGTAAAAAGACTAAACGAAGTAAACGGTCAAGTTTTAAGAGCCCCAAATATTCAATTAAACGGAAATAATAATATAAAATTTAAAGACCCTAATAAAATAATTATTCAAAGTGGTTTGGGGATAAGTTTTACTGATTTTTTTCAAGCTGGAGATAGCATAACAATTTCAAATGCTTCATATACTGGAGCAACAGCAGTTCCACCGCCAGCAAATACAACTGTAAATTTAGCAGGAACTTATACAATATCAACAGTAACTTCAACTGAAATAACTTTATTAAATCCTGCTTCTGTTAATGCTGATTGGAATAATGTTACATTATATGTAAATGATGAAACAGCTTTTATAAGTCCTATTTTAGCTAATTCTGGTAATAAATGGATAGGACCATTTACAGTAGATGTAACAGATTTAGACCAATTATTTGGAAATTTTATAGCATTAAATGGGCTTTATAAAGATGATGGTAATCAACAATATAAAATTGATATTGTTGTAGAAATAGAATTAACACCAGTTGATTCCGGCGGAACACCAACTGGACCAGTTGAAACTTTCCAAGGAACAATTGAAGGTTCTTCTTTAACAAGAGATACAAGAGCTTTAACAATAAAAGCAAATCCTACTTTCACTGGACGTTGTAAAGTTAGAGCTAGAAGAGTTACTGATACAGATAGAACTTTTAATGGGCAAGTTGTTGATGAAATAAAATGGCGTGATGCTTATGCAATATCACCAGTTACAAATAATCATTTTGGAGATGTAACAACTATTCATAGTAAAACTTATGCTACTAGTGGAGCATTAAGCGTTAAAGAAAGAAAATTAAATATGTTAGTTACTAGAAAAATTCCCCAAAGAATTTCAGGATCCACTTTTACATCAACATTATATGCAACAAATAAAGCTGATGAAATAATTAGCTTTATTTGTTTAGATCAATTTATAGGTAATAGAAACATTAGCGAAATTGATTTTGATTCAATTTATAATACTATAGCTGCAGTAAATACTTATTTTGGAACAACTGATGCTTCTGAATTTTCTTATACTTTTGATAAAGATAATATTTCTTTTCAAGAAACAATTGCAGCAATAGCTGAAGCTGTATTTTGCACAGCTTATCGCCAGGGAAATATAATAAAATTAAATTTTGAAAAAGCTACAGAAGATAGTTTATTAATTTTTAACCATAGGAATAAATTACCTGGTTCGGAAACTAGAACTATACGTTTTGGTAATCAAGATAATAATGATGGAATAGAATTAGATTATGTTGATTCAGTTGATGATTCTGTTATTACATTATATTTACCGGAAGATAGATCTGCTATAAACGCAAGAAAAATTGAAACATTAGGTATAAGAAATTATAAACAAGCTTATTGGCAAGCTTATAGAGTTTATAATAAAATTCAATACCAAAATACAGCAACAGAATTTGAAGCAACACAAGAAGCTTCAACAATTATTTTAAAAGATAGAATTTTAGTTGCTGATAATACTAGACCTTTTACACAAGATGGAGAAGTTTTAGCACAAAATGTTTTAGAATTAACATTAAGTCAGCCAGTAACTTTTGAAGTTGGAAAAACTTATGTTATATTTTTACAATTATATGATGGAACAGTTCAATCTATTCCTATTACAGCTGGTTCAACAAATAAAAAAGTAATATTAAGTTATGCACCTAGTTTATCACTTGTTACTGATGATGAAATGTATGCTAAAACAACATATATTATTGTTGCTAATGATAATCCTAGAACAAATGCTTTTTTAGTTAGTGAAAAAGAGCCTAAAAATAATTTTGAATATACAATAAGAGCTGTAAACTATAGCCCATTATATTATCAAAATGATGAATTGCAATTATGGTTTAATTTTAATGATCAAACTTATAATGATAAATCAGCATTTTTAAGAAATGGAACAAAAATTGGTTCAGGAAGTATTGTTAATGATGCAACTAGAGGTTACGTTTACCAAGGTGTTACCGCCGGAGATAAAATATCTTTACCTGCTAGTTTTAATGCACCTGCTTCTTATACTAAAATTGCCTGGGTATATTCAACTGGAAATGCTACTCATAAAAATATACTTTCTGATACTATTGGTAATAGAGAAGTATTTTATTTAAGTGCTTCTAGTGGAAATTTAGAAGCAGGACATAATGCCGCTTGGGTAGGTATTTCAGCCCCTATGCCTTCTTTAAATACTTGGCACCATGTTGCTCTTACTTATGATGCTGCAACTTTAACAATGAAGCTTTATATAAATGGTGTTTTAGTAGATACTGCAAGTTCAGTAGCCCAAAGAACTTTAGGTAATGTTCAAATAGGTTGCTACGGAGCATCAAGTGATTCATTTATTAATGGGAAATTAGATGACGTAAGGTTATATAAAAGAGCATTGACTGATGATGAAATAAAACAAATTTATAGAACAACAATAATTTAATTCAGTTTATTTTTATTAATATTTAATGTAAAATTTTAAGTATGACAGAAATCACAAGACAACAATTAGAAAATGCTTCAACTGATGCAGCTTCTTTAGAAGCAATCGTTAATGGCGCAGCTTCACCTGGAATACATACAACCAGACTAGGTCAAATTATAAAAACTTTAGCTAAAATAATGGCAGATTTAGAATCTTCTGCTTTAAGTGATAAGTTTTTATTTGATACAGTAACAACAATGGGGGATCCTGGAACTGGTGATATAAGATTTAATAATGCTACTATTGCTTCTGTTACAGCTATTGCTTTTTCAGCACTTTCAGCTATGACAGGTAACCCAAATGTAAGAAACTTAATAAATAGCTGGGACGATACAACAACTAATCCTAGAGCTACTATAATGATAAGAAAGTTGAATAGCCCTTCAACTTTTGCCGTATTTAATATAAATAACTCAATAACTGATAATACTAGTTGGTTGCAAATTCCGGTTACTTATATAACTGGGAATGGGACTTTTGCTAACGGTGATCAATTATATGTTTCTGTTTCAAGAGCAGGATTAGCTGGGGCAGGAGATATGACAGGTCCGGGTGTTTCTAATGACAATAGAATTGTTAGAATGGACGGAACAACTGGAAAAGTTGTTCAACAATCATCAGTAACTTTAGATGATTCTGGTAATTTTTCTGGCGTTGCTGAAGTTCAATTTACAAATACAACCGCTAAAGTTGCACCTACTTCAACTGGATTTGATTTATATTCTTCAAATGGTTCTGTAGTAGCACAAGTGAGAAATAATGCTTTTGCAGTAACAAATTCAGGTTTTGTAGTTGATCACGGTTCAGCAGCTTCAAGAGATGATCAATTTAGACAAGATCACACAAGTGGGGGTGGTAATATTTTATTTGATTGGTTTAAAAATCCTGCTTCAGCTGGTTGGATTAAACTTTTATATGGAAGAAGTTTAGATAGTGCTGCAGCTATTAAAGAACAAACGATGATTGGTTTTTATGCTGATGCTATAACAGCCGGAGCTGAAAACGGAAGACAAATGTTTTTTACTCGTCAAGCAGGTATTTGGGCAAATAAATTTAATATTGCAAAAGGACTTACAGCCGATGGTAGAACTGATTTTGCCGATGGAACAATAAATGCAAATGAATTATATGTTCTAAATCAGAAAGTAATGACTCCTGTTCAAATTGTAAATGCTGAAGTTACAGCAACAACAACAGGAACAACAATAATTCCTTTTGATAATACTATTCCACAAAATACTGAAGGTAATGAATACATGTCTTTGGCGATTACACCAAAGTTTTCAAATTCATTATTAGAAATTGATGTTGTTATAAATGCCTCTTGTTCTGTTGCTGCTTTATGCGCAGCAGCTTTATTTTGGGATAGTAATGCTAATGCAATTTGCACATTTATTGGTGGTAGAGATGCAGGAGCTGGTTATTCAATAGCATTTAAATATGTTGTTGCAGCTGGTTCAACAACACTAAGAACTTATAAAGTTCGTGTTGGTATGGATAGAGCTGGAACAACTACATTTAATCCTTATGGGTTTGGTGGAACTTCAGTTTCAAGAATGACAATTAAAGAATTTAGACAATAACAATTAAGAGGTATTTATGGGAATTAAAGCAAATGTGGTTACTGAAAACGGGATTCCGGTTCAATATTGGAGATTTAATAAATTAAATTCAATGGATCTTGATAAAAAAGAAGCTATTATATCTATTGCAGGTTATTTTTCAAAAGAAGCTCGTGATAATAATTTAAAAGCTGTTTTAGAAGTTGAATTTTGCGTTACAAATCAAAAAGAAAAACAACAAAAAGTTAGACCTGCAACTTTAGAAGAGAAAAAAGAATTAATTTCTTATTTAAAAGAAGAAGAATATAAAGGTGTTACTGATGAAATGATTGAGCAAATACCTTATGATATTATTATTGATGAAGGTGAAATTATTTTTCCATGGTTTGATACATTTTTAAAATTAACTAAAGAAAATGATGTGCAAGTTGCAGCTTATGATTATTTAACTAAACACCCTGCATCAGTTAATTATTTAAAAGATGCAGAATGGATTTAATGTCAAACAAAGTTTTAATATGGTTAATGCGTGGCAAGAAGAAGCTAAAAAATTAGGTGGTGATGCTTTAGTTGAAGCTATTCAAAATTTAATTGATGGGCAAGAGCAAATTCTTACAAAACTTGACGATATTGAAAAGGAAAACCTTGCAAATAAGAACCAAATTGAAAATATTGTGAAAGCTTTTCCGAATAATGATTATGAAGGTCATAGAAGGTATCATCAAACATTGATTGATATTTTAGAAGAAAAAAGAAAATTAAGAATAGCTATACAAGAAAAAACCCTAAGCGGATTAATTTGGTGGTTATTAATTTTTTTTGGTTTGTCAGCTTGGGAATATATTAAATCAAAAGTAGGTGCAAGATGATTATTAAAGTTTTTATATCTTTTTTAATTTGGATTTTTGTTTGTATTCCTGCAATAATTATTGCACCATTTGTTGTTAGTGTATTGCTTTTAACTAAATGGGACGGTAGATCAACTATATTTGGTAATAGAAGACATGGAAGGGGTAATAATCATTTTAGTTTTCCTACTAAAGGTTATTGGCAAGAATTTAACTGGTTGGTTTTAAGAAATCCTGTTTCAAATTTATGTTTTGAAACATTAGCTATAAAACAGGATTTTTATAAAATAAAATGTGTTCCTGTTTGTAATATTGGTGACAAAGATAACGAAGGTTATTATTTAATTAAAATGGGTAAATTTTGGGAATTTCATTATATAAAAAAATATACAATTTTTGGTTTTAAAAAATGTATTAGATTAAGAGCAGGCTGGAGAATAAAAGATAATGAAAATAAAACAGCATCTTTTACTTTTCAATTTAACCCTATAAAAACTTATAGAGGAGCTTAATATGTCAATAAAACCAAAATGGATTATAGAAGCTGAAAAATTATTAAACACTTTAGAAATAAAAGGTCATGAACACAATGAAAAAATTCTTCAATTATGGAAAGACGTTAAGCTTTCAGGTATTAAAAACGATGAAACTGCTTGGTGTTCTGCTTTTGTTGGCGCTATGTTTGAAAGATGTCAAATAAGATCAACAAGAAGTGACTCATCTAAATCATGGACTTCTTGGGGCTTTAAATTAAACAATCCAACTTATGGTTGCGTTGTTGTTTTTTGGCGCAATAATCCTAACAGTGGTTTAGGTCACGTTGGTTTTGTTGTTGGCAAAGATCAAAAAGGTAATTTAATGGTTTTAGGTGGAAATCAGGGTGATAAAGTTTCTATAAAACCATTTAGTAAAGATCGTGTTTTAGGATATAGATGGCCGGCTTCAGAAGTAATATTAAATAAAATATCTTTTGAAGATTTACCATTATTAAATTCAGATGGAAAATTATCTAATAATGAATCATAAATTTACAGAATTTTTTAAATCTGATAAAGGTAATTTTTCAATGACAAGACTTTTATGTTTTATGTCATGGTTTCCTTCTAGTTGGGTTTTAATAAAAACCCAAAATGAAAATATGTTTATAGCTTATTTGGGAATATTTGTTGCAGGTTATGCTGGTGGAAAATGGGCCGATGTAATAGAAAAAAATAAGGAGAAAAAACAAGATGATTCAAATAATTCTACAAATAGCAATTAAATATTATAAACATATATTAATTGCTTTAATTTTTGCAATCCAGGCTTGTTATTTCTATAATGTAGGTTATGACAAGGCAGAAAGTAAACATGAGGCCATACGAGCAAAAGAAGTTGAAAATGAATTGATGAGACTTAAAAAAGTTCAAGATGAATTAACCAAAATGAGAGCAAAATATGAAAACCTTGATTCAGAATATGATAAAGCCGTTAAAACTGATGTTAATTACAACTGTGTTGTTCCTAACAGCTTGCGCCAATACATCAATTCCATCTAAAAAAGTTTATCCTAAGCTTCCTGATTTTAACGGATCTACAATGGCCGAACTTGGTAAATATACAGCATTTTTAAAAAAAGAATTGAAGTCTTGTCAATTAGAAAATTCAAATTAAATTATGGTAGAATATACTGAAAAGCAATTAGAGCAAATAAAACATATTCAGCATCTTATACATAAAAATCCTGCTGAATTAAAAGTATATTTGAAACAAATACAAATGCAACAACAAGATTGTAAACCTAAAAATAATAAATCTAAAAAGGATTAGAATAAAAATCTATTAAAGCTTGGTGTGAAACATTAAATATTTCGTCCATATTTGAAGTATGTTTATTTGATATATTATAAACATCTTCCATATTATCTAAAATTATAAACAATTGTAATAATAATCTTTTTATAATTAAAAATTTATCAAATATTTTATCAGATAAAATATTGTCTATTTTATTGTTTATTGAATTACATTCTAAAAAATGCTCAAAATCAGATATTAGTTGTTTTATTTGATTTTGTTTTTCAATTTTATTAAAACCAATTAATTTTTCATTAGTTGGTTTTTCAGTTTTAAAACAATAAACTAATAAACAATATAATAAAGTTGAATGGTTTGGTTTGTTATGAAATATTCCCATAATTCCACCTGTTTCTTTTTCAATTTTTTCTATTTCTTTTAAAGCTTGTTCAGCAAATATTTCCATAGTTTGTTTTGCTTTATCACCAGCATTATTAACATGTTGGTTAAAAACGTGTTCTTGAAAATCTATTTTAGGTAAAGTCATATTATTCTCCGTTATTAGTTTCTTTAGTTTGATAAACTGGAATATTGTTTCTTGATATTATTGTTGTTTTTAGATTTTCTTGTCTAACAAAATCTTCAAAATCATCTATATACCAGTCTTCCATATTGCAAACACCTTTATTTTCAGATAAAGCCACAATATCACTGGGAATTATATCTGATTCAGCATAATCAGAATTTAATATCAATAATATATTATTTTCTTTATCTGATTCAGTTATTTTTTCAGCTAAATTAATAGCTTTTTTTATTTCTAAATTTTGAATAGGATCTAAAGCAATAAATTTATTATTTTCAGTACTAATTAAATTCTGAAAAGCTTTAGGATTTATAATTTTAGCCCTAGATAAAATAATTTCATTGTATGTTAATTTTTTCATATAAATATTTTAATTAGTAATAACTTCTGGAATAACTATAACAGGATCCGTTTGTAATTCTGTTATATCTCTTTTTTCAAATTCAACTAAATATTCTTGTTCTGGTTCAACAAACAATAATTTGGTTTGTTGTTGAATATCAATTTTAATTGATATTGGGTTTAATTGTGAATAAGTAAATAACAATATTGTAAAAGTTATAAATAAAGATATTTGGACTTTATTTGATAATTGTTTTTCTTTAATTTTTTTAAACATTTTAATCTCCTATTATTAAAATTATTAATAAATTTAGTAGGTTTTATAATTATATTTTTTATCCTCCATATTAATTATTTCGGTTGATAAATTTCCATAATATGTTTGCATACCTTGAACTTTACCTTGATAATTATAATAAGCATAATTATCAAAATCTAATCCAGTTGAATCATATATTATAGCCTTAAAAGTAAATTCTCCTCTTAAAACTTCTTCAACAATATGTGCAATAAAACCTTTTGTTGTTTTATATTTCTTATTTAATTTTGGTTTAATCATAATTTTTTATTTTTCAGCTAATTCAAAAAATGGGTGTAATTCACCATTATCATCTATTTCTAATGTATGAATTTGAAATAATCCTCCTAAAGTCCAATTACAACCTTTTTCTTTTATATGTCTTCCAATACAACTAAAACCTATTTGGTTTTGAGCAATAGTTTCTTCTATACCATTATCAATAAAATCTTGTCTAGACTGAATTGTTTTACATTTGGGACAAATAAATTTCCAATTTTTTGAATTAGGGCCAAATCTAGATTCGGCTATTTGTATAAATTCATTTTTTTTAATAATTTTTATTTGCATATTTATTTTTCCTATAAGTTAAAATTTTATTTACCCAAAAATTCATTTTATAAACCGGATTTTTTGGGTAATATTTTATGTATAAAGATTCAAGGCTTAATTGATCTTTACATTTATATATTTCTTGTTTTGTCATAATATTTTTATATTAGTTTAATTTCATAAGTATTATTGATAAATTGTAATGGTTTATCACCTTCAGTTTCAATTAAATATTTCCATATTTCATCAAAAGTTCCTTCTTTTAATGTATTATTACCAATCATATTTTTATAAACTAATTTAAATTGTTTTGCTTTAATCATAATAATCTCCTGTTTTATAATTTATTTTTAATTAAAAAGTTCAGATAATAATTTATATTCATAAATATAAAGATTATCTTCTTTTTTAACTCCACCTTTTAAACCTAAAGGATAAATTTCTTCAAATTCTGATTCAGTATATCTATTAGCTTCATAAGAAACTTCTTTAGTTTTTTTATTTGTAATTTTCATTGCAACTATTTCTAAACCATAAGCCATAATAATCTCCTACATTTTTTCAAAAACTTTATTGTTTTTGATATTTAATTATATAGGGCATATTTTTATTCTTGTAAAATACATTTTACAAGAATTATTTCAAATTTTAAGTATTTTTTATTTTGTGATATAATTGTTGCACATTTGATATTTTAGATATTCCATTATTTCATCTTGTGTTTTAGCTTTTGAAGTCAAAGCTTTCATTACTAATTCATCATATCCACTTTTCATTATAAGATGAATTATTTTGACAGGTTTTGTTTGCCCTTGTCTATCTATTCTTTTATTAAATTGTTGATAATTTTCAAGCGACCAAGTCAATCCATACCAAATTATTGTTGATCCACCATATTGCATATTTAAACCATATCCTGCACTTGCTGGGTGGGCCAAAAGAAGTTTAATTTTTCCTTTATTCCATTCTTCAACTTCTTTTCCTGATTTTCCTAAAACAACAGCCCTTGGAAAAGCTTTTTGTAAAGCTTCAAGATCATGATTATAATTATAAGCAACTAACAAATTTTCATTAGGATTATCTTCTATAATTTCTTTTAAAGCTTCAATTTTTAAAGTATGAATTTGGTGAATATTTCTTTCTTCATCATAAACACACCCATTACACATTTGTAATAATTTATTTGCTACCGTTGAAGCCGAAGGAGCAACAATATTTACACCTTTTTTAAGTTCAATAATAAAATTTTTTTGTAAATTATCATATTGGTTTTTTAAACTCGGAATCATTTCAACGTATTCATTTTTAATAATACGTTTAGGCATTGTTAAATAATCTTCAGCTTTCATTGTAACACAAATATCTTTTATTAAAGATTTTATTTGATCTTCAGCCCCTTCAATAGGTTTATATTGAAAACCCATATAACCACTTTGTTTAAAAAATCTTTGTCTATAAGAAGATATATTTTTTCCTAATCTTTCACCATTATCTAATAAATAAACCTGGGCCCATAAATCTAATAAAGATTGTGGTGAAGGTGTTCCTGTTAATAATATTAGATGAGATACATTTTTTAATATTTTTCTTAAATATTTAAAACGTTTTGCTTTATGACTTTTAAAAGTTGAAGATTCATCAATAATTATTAAATCCCATTTCCATTGTTTTTCAAAATGTTCAACCAACCACTGAACATTTTCTTTATTAATAATATGAATATCAGCTTTCTTTTTTAATTGTGATTTTCTTTCTTGCAAAGATCCTGTGCATATTTCAATATTTAGATCTTTTAAATGTTCCCATTTTTGGGCTTCTTGTTTCCAAACTGTATTTGCAACTCTTAATGGTGCAATAACAAGCACATTAAGAGCTGCAAAATCTTCTAATATATCTTTTACAGCAGTTAAAGATATTGAGGTTTTACCGAGCCCCATATCAATAAATAAACCTGCTTTTTTCTTTTGTTTTATAAAATCAATTAAAGCAAGTTGATAAAAATGCTGTTCAGATCTTTTTAACATAATTAGCCTTTAAGTTTCCATTTTTGAACACCTATTTTGTCAAAACAATTTTTAATGTACTTAATCCCTGGATTTTTATTAGATACTATATTTTTAGGTTGTTCAACGGCTTTTTTAAAATCTTCTTTTGTTATTTTTATTTTTATTGTTTTTTCATCAACAACTTTAACATTTTTAGATTCTTTTACTTTAATAATTTTTTTAGGTTGTTCAACTTCATCTTGATTTAAAAAATTTTCTTTAATAAAGTTATTTACAACTATATTTCTTGATTCTGTATATTTAACATTATTTTCTTTTGCATATATTCTTGCAATTTTATGAATATATTTTAAAATTAATCTTATATTTTTAACATCAGAATTAGAAATATAAATTTTAAATTCTTCGTGATCTTTTGAAACACGTTTAACTTCAAATTCAATATTATTTTCTTTACAAACGGCCGATATAATTTTTCTTGAATAAGGCCAAGCAGAAAGTTTTAAAGTTATAAAATTTGGTGATGAACTTAAAGTATCAATTATAGTTAAAAGTTTTGATTCTAAATCAGTCATAGCATTCTCCTTTTGGTTGTTAATAAAAAGCTATGTTAAAACTGATAAACTATATTTTACATAAAGTAAATTAAAATTTATAAGAATCTATTATTTTTTTTCCTTCACTTATATTATCAACAACAAAAATATCGCAACAATTTATTTTAAGTTGTTGATATATATAGAATTGTAAATCATTTAAATCTTCACCGGGTTTTTTAAATTCTATAAAAACAATATAACCTCTTTTTATAAAAATTCTATCTGGGACACCTTTATTTGCTGGTGAAACAAATTTAAAAACAAGCCAACCTTTAGATTTAGCATATTTTACAATAGTTCTTTCAACTTTTGATTCTATCATAAGTATAAACTTCATTTAGATTTATTTTTGTAATCATTTGCAAATCAAATTCTTTTTCAATATATTTATCTAAAATAAATTTTTGAGCATAAGTATGATTATTTTTTTCAGGATCTAAAATAACCGGCGAAAAACATAAATGAACTCTATCTATTATTTTACTTTTTATAGCTTCTTCAGCTATAGTTTGCCCGCCTAATAAAACACCATTTGGATTTTTATTATAAAATTTATCAAGGGAATAATCATTTCTAGATAATCTTATTACAGGACCTCTACCAGGTAAAAAAGGTATATAATCACAAGTTTTAGAAGATGCTGCAAAGTTAACATTATGAGCACCTAAAGTTAAAAGTTTAAAAATAGATTTATCATCAGAACCTAACCATTTCATATTATCGTTAGGACCTTTTGAAACATATTTATCAGCTGAAATTCCAAGTATTAATTGCATATTATTTATCTGTTATAATTGTTATATAAACGCCTTTTTCTTTTAATATATCTAAAGCTAAATTCTGATTTTCAGCCCATTTAGAATTTGGATTAATATCTGGACAAATTAAAAATGATATACCAGCTTGAATTAAAGATAATGCGCAATTTAAACAAGGAAATTTATTTGTATAAATTGTCCAACCTTTTACTGAACATTGTGCGTTTATAATAGCATTTAATTCAGCATGAACACTTAATAAATTTTTTATTTTATTATCATTTAATCTATCAACAGAATCATTTATTCCTCTAGGTAATCCATTAAAGCCATAAGATATTCTAGTTTTATCTTCAGATATTAATATAGCGCCAACTTGGCAATTAGGATCTTTAGACCATGTTGCTACTTCATGGGCCAGATTAAAAAATCTTTTATCCCATTTATACAATTTTTCATAATTTGTTTTTATCATAAAATTAAGCTATAAGTTCAAAATCAAGTTTTTCAGCCGGTTGATAATTTTCAATAATTAAATTATCAACACAAAAATTATTAAGTTTTAATAATTCTTTTTTATATGTTGGTAATATTATCGTTTCTGGCCTTATATTATCAACATTTTGGCAATATTTTAAAGCATTATCAAAATGAGATTTATAAATGTGAGTGTCACCTAAAAACATTTTAACAGTTCCAACAGTTGCCTCAATTTCATTTGCAATTAAAGTATTAAAAATATAAGCCAAAACAATATCAGAAGGTAAACCAATCATAGTATCAACAGATCTTTGATACCATATCATATCTAAAGTCTTATAACCATTTTCTTCTCTAATATACCATTGATAAAGTAAATGGCAACAAGGTAAATCAAGTTCTTTTAATCTATCTGGACGCCAGCCGCTAATTATATGACGTCTACCAAAAGGATCCTGTTTTAAGCCTTTAACTAGTTCTTCAATTTGGTTAACACCATTAAAATCAATCCAAGAATTACCATAATCAACATTTATAGAACCGTCAGCTTTTGCCCACTTATCCCAATAATTACAGCCTTCATTTTTAAAATCATTTATATGTTTAGGACCTTTTAAAAACGCCGCAAATTCTGCTGCAACACCTTTATAAAATATTTTACGCCCTAATAATAATGGGAAAACGTTTAAACTACAATCTATAGTTAAAGTTTCACCAAATAAAGATTTAGTTACAGCATTTCTTGTTTGTCTTTCTGTTCCTTTTTCAAGTATTCTTTTTATTAAATTAGAATACTCTATTTCAAAATCAAGAATTGATCCTTTCATATTATTCCCCGTTGTTGTTAAAATCTTTGTTTAACTCTTTAACTTTTTGACGGTCATCTTCAGCTTTATTTTTAATATTTTCAAGCTTAATTAAATAATCTTCGAGACCTTTAGCATACCCGCATATATCATGAGCATTGTCAACATAAAAAGGATCACCACATACCATTCTTGCCATTTTATGGCATATCATGTGTAATTCTTCTTTATGAACATCAGTTAATCTTTCCGCACTTGGTGCTGCTAAAAGAATTGCCATTAAAGATTGGGTTACTTTAGCATTATCCTCAAATGTTCCATATTTAGAACCTCTTTCTTTTAAAGTTTGATTTATATCATTCATAATTCTTCATTGTCTTTGTTGTTTTTAAAAATAACGCCTTTATATTTATTTGAATATAAAAGTTTTTGTAAACTACAAGTATCTTTTTTGGTTAAAGCTACAAGCATATTTGATAAAAAAGATCCTTTAGATTGTTCACCGTTAGGATAATAAAATTTAATTCTTCCAGATAATAAAAGAATACTATCTGAAGCATTTAAAAGTTTTTGGGCCCATTTAGTATCTATTGATTTAGCTGATACTAAAGCAATACCTTTGCCGTTATTAATAAATTTATCAACCCATGGATCATTTTTTAAATTAGAATAAGGTGGATTTAAAAACACTCTGCCCCCCATTCTTGTATTAATCCATTATGGTTTTTATTATACATAATCTTAGCGGTTTGCCATGGCATATTAATTGGCGTGCAAGGATCTAAATCAAATGGACCTAAAATTTTTATTAAATCAGGTGGTGTTAAATAATCATCATTTTTATTTCCGTGGATACTCATTTTAATTACCTTTGTTTTTATAAAAATCAGATTCAGGGTTTATGTTTTTCTTATTATATTTTGTTTTGTTACCACCACAATTTTCACATAATTTTCTAAGTTTATAACTTTTTATTCCAATCATAATCTTAAAACACTTAATACATTTTAAAAACATAAACCCTTTAAAATTATTTATTTTGTATATAATCAAACAAAGATAATTGACTTTTAACTTTTTCTTTAACTAAATCTGATAAATCAGCAGGTTTAAATCCTTTAGGTTTAACAAGATCTAATGCAAATGAATCGCGTTTAGCGTTAGGACCTACTTCTTTTTGCATATTACAAGCCATAACACGATTAAAAGCTTCTTCAAATACATTTAGCCTACCTTGGCGTTCAGCAGTCCCTAAAGCAAAAACAACAAGATCGACTAACGCGTCTAATTCATCTTCTGCTTCATTTGCCATTGAGTATTCAGCAACTTCTTCAGTTAAACATTTTATTCTAAACATTTTTTCATCATTAGAAAAAGCGATTTTATCACAAGATATTCCAAATTTTTTGTGCATATCTTTTATTTGTTTTAACATTCTATTTAAAGTCATAATATTTTCCTATTTAATAAATTTTTAAAAAACCTATATCATTTATAATTTCGTTTGATTCATAAATATACCGATCGTAATCAATATCTTCTGGAAACGCAATACCTAATTCCATAATAGGCCTAGAATTTTCAGATTTAGCAACTTTATTATAAACGCCTTTTTTATTTGGTTTACAATAATAAATTGTGTCACCATTTGTTGAATAAATCCATCGAACAACACGCCCTAAATAATTTTCACGCCATTGTGCACCTCCTGTTACTGATCTTATTGTTAAAAATTTTGTTAAATCCTTACACTCTTTTATTGTTTTTTCAATAGAAATATTATTAACTAATTTTTCTATTGCTGCTAATAAACAAATCGGAGCATCAGGATTCTTACTTAAAGGATCAAAGTTAAATATACCTTTACCTTTAATTTTACCATTTTCAGATACAGCTAAATAATTATTAACGTCTCTTGAAAATAAAGTTTTATATCTTGTTTCTTCTAAAGTAAAATTTGTATTAAGTTCCCAATCAAAACAAATTGTATCATAAAGATTATATTTTTCTTTAGGAACTATTGCAACAAAACCATCAGTATTAGCAGAAACTACTTTAATATTATTTAATTCAAGCCTTTCAATAAGCATTAATAAAGATAATTGCCCTGTTAATGTAACTTGCATCATTAAATCTGGTGAATATAAAACAGACCATTTATTTCCAAATTTACCAAAGGAACCATTTACAACAATTTTTAAAGATTCATTTAAAACTTTATTTCCTTCTTTTTTAGCTTTTAAACGTTTATCTAAAATATTTTTATATATTTTTAAAAAAGAAGGTCCTAGATGTTTTGGATATAAATTTAAATTTAAAATTATTGAAGGATAATAAGAAGTAACATCTTTATCAATAACATAATGTTCATCAGTTGCTTTATATTTCCTACATTTTTCTTTAGAATGTAATCCACCTACACCCATTTGATATTTAGTTGATCCTATTTTAATTTGTCTATTTTTAATAACTCCTGGTAAAACAATAGAACCTTTATCATTTATAGCAAAATTACAATTTTTTATTGTTTCTAAAACATCTTGTAATTGTTCTGTTTTAAATTTAATATAATCAGGAACAATATATTTATATTGCTGTTTTTCGCTTATAACAGGCCTATTAAAATTTTTACTTGTCAATTTATACATATCTTGCTTAATAACCATTTCAGCAATTTGTGCATCAGACTTTGACATTATTTCAAAACCATATTCTTTACTCATTTCATAGCGCAATTGCATTCTTTCTTTAATAGAATTAAATAAATCAATAGTTGTATTAAGATCATTAACACAATATTTTTTAGTTTGTTCCATTTCTAATTCAGTTAAAAAAGAATTAGGGGCAATAGGTAAATCTTGTAATTTTTTTGAATTTAAACGTCCGCCATAAAGTTTTAAACTAACTTTAACCCCTGGGGCCGGCTCAGAAATATCAAAATGTTTAAAATCTGGGTTTTTATAAAGATTTTTAGTTTTTGCTATTTGCCAAGCGTGTTGTTTACCGGTTATTATTTCTTGTGATAAATCATTTATTTCTTTAACTGTTTTATCTTTAAAAATATAATTAATAATAAACATATCATAGTTATTACTATTAAATCCGAATGTAGTATATTTATATAAGATTTTATATAATTTATTTTTTTTATCAGCAGATATAATAGAATTTTCACCTTTAATTTCTATAGTTACAATTCTATTATTATCTAGGCTTTTAAAAGCAACAAGAATATAATTTGGGTAAACTTCACAATCTAAAACTACAAGATTTTCCATATTATAAATCCTCAGAATCAGTTTCTTTATTATCTGAAGCCATTCCTAAAGCATGAGCATATAAATCAATCAATTGTTGTTCTTCCTCATGTTTTTCTTTGTCTTTTTTACGAATTTTAATTATTTCACGAATAATTTTAACATCAAAACCTTTTGCTTTTGCTTCGGTATAAACATCAGCAATGTAAGAAGTTAATTCAGCTTTTTCGTCATTTAATTTTTCAATACGTTGAACAATTTCACGCAGTTGTTCACCTGCGATTCCGCCATAATTTGTCATATAAATAATTTTTGAATATTAAATAAGATAATCTAAATATTTTGTCTATCAGATATTAATATATCTGATAGACAATTTTTGAATTATTAAATGTCATCTTCATCTTGAGAAGATTCATCATCAAATTGATCTGAAACATCAGGAACACCCATTCCGAATGCTTCGCCGTCTTTATGAAATTGAAGAGCGTAAAGATTAGCATTAACTCTTTTTCCATATTGGTTATTTTGAACCCAAAAATCAATAATAGCATGAACATAACAACCTGCATAAATAACATTATCAGATTCTGTTAATGGTGTTTTATCATTGTTATAAATAGGAAAGCGTTTGTTATTACCAGCTTTTAAAGACCAGTGATCGGCATAACCATCGTAAGATGAATCATCACCGTCTTTTAAACAAATTTTATCTGGCGAAACTTTTATTTTTGCTTCTGTTAAAAGTTTTTTTATAGCTTCATCAAGAATTTTTTTTGTTTTTGTATCACTTTTTGGAATTAAGAATGTTGCTTCGTATTTACCTTCTTTTCCATCAAAATTAGACCTATTAAATATTGACGGGAAAGATAATCTAACATTTCTTAATTTTATAGTTTCTAGTTTATTTGTAGACATTTTAACCTCTTTTAGTTTATAGTTTTTAAATTATAGTTTTTATTGGTTATTGTATCAAATAATAAGCTACCACCCTTATTATTTATTTTGTTTTCTACCTGAAAACAAAAATTCTTTTATTCAATTACTTTTGATCTTTCAAATTTAGTAATTGAAGCACATTCTTCAACAAATTTTATAAGCTTTTCTTTATCTATGTTAACTAGATAATCAACACCTTTTCCATTTTGATGTGAATTACCTGATATTTTCAAATTGTAAATCATATCATTATTATCAATTTGAAAAGCAATTTTTATTGTATTTTTCATAATTATCTTCCTTTATTATCCCAAAATTCTAAACATTTTCCGTTTTTATCTTTTTCGGGAGTTTGCATAAAATAACTTTGCCAATATGAATCTATTGCTGTAAACCTATAACAATTTTCTTTTATTTCACAATTTTTACCCATACATTTACTAATATCAGCCATAAAAAACCTTTATTTATTTTTTTGTTTACGCGCAAATCAGTGTAGGAGGAACAATTTGCGCGTTTATAATTCAATATTTTTCATTTCAAATTATAATTTTAATATTTAGATCACTCACTAAAGCAAACTAAATATATTTTTACCAAAATAGGAGTATCAGTAAAAATTTATTTAACTCGTGAAATTAAACTTAAATATTGAATAATTTCACCAGTAATTCTTTTTGCAATTGAAGTTTTTATAATTTCAATTGGATAAGTTTTAGTATCAAAATATTGTGGGTGTTTTTTATAACAATCAATAATTTGCCCTTCAATAATTTTACCTAATTTTTTATGCAACCAGCTTTTTTTCTTATAATTCTTTTTTTGTTTCATCTTCAAACTCCTCACTTATTGGTTTAATAACAATAGCTTTTCTTTTATCGTATTCTGGCGCTAAAGTTGGTTTTCCTTCAGGTTTGAAAGTAATATTTTCCATTTCTTTTTTACCTAATTTTTTTTCAGCTTCACCAATACCTATTAATTCTTTTTTATAAGCTTCTTCCCCTAATTTTTCTACTAATATTTTTTCAGCATTATCTGTAAATTTTCTATTAGACCTACCTTCAACAAGTTTATAACCAGGGAATTGTTCACCTTGTGATAAAGTTTCAAATACGGAACCTTCAACAGCATTTAAAAAATCATAAATAAGATCTTTATTATCTAAAATAAGTTTTTTCTGTTCTTTATTTAAAGTTTGTTCATCAAGTTCTGATTCATCATCAAACTCTTTACAAAGAATTTCTTCAGTAAATTTGAATAATGCTTTACAATCAGCTTTAGCTAAACACCATCTACATTGTTTTTCCCCCGGAACTCTAGGTGCATTATTTGTTAAAGCAAGTTCAGCACGTTCAGCAGCAAATTTCATAAATGTTTTAAGGTCATTTAATGAAATATCCCAATAAGAAAAATTAGGTATTCTAGGTTGAACAATATGAATCCTAAATGATTCTATTTCACCTAGCCAATTTAAATCATTATAAACACCTACTGCATATAATTGGCCTTGGGTATTTTCAAAAGCATCAACTTTTTCACCTTTTCCGTATTTCAAATCAAATATATGACAAACTTTTGTTTCAGGATCTAAAATAGCAGCATCAAGAGTTCCAAAACCTTCTGGAACAATTATTGAAAAATCAACACGTTCTTCAGTAAATAACATTGTTTTTTTAGTTTCATGTGAAAGAACATAATCAACATATTCTTGCACATAATCACACATATCTTTTTCAATAATATAATCGCTAGGAAAAGATTCTGATTCTATTTTCAATTGTTTTAAAGTTTTTCCAATAAAAATAGAAGCATCTTGTTTTTTTGATAAACATCTATCAGCTAATTCGTGGGCAATTGTTCCTTCATCAGCATAAACAGAAGAACTCCTTTGATATTTTTCTTCTGCTTTAATTGATCCTGGGCAATTTAACCATTTAGCCGAACCAGAAGCCGATAATTTTGCATGTTTTTTTGTCATATAATTATTTTTTACTATTTTTTATTTTTTTAAGTATAAATCTTAAAGCTTTTTTTAATTCCTTATAAGTTTTATTATATTCTAAAGGACTCATTTGAATTTCCGTGGAATTTACTTTTATTATTACATTATTTTTTTCTGCAAATTCATTACATAAATTTGTAATTTCTTTGCATAATGTTGATTTTCCAACACCAATTTCACCAACAATATTTATATCAACATGTATTTTTTTCATAATTTACCTATTTTATTATTATAATAATCTCTTATTTTGTTATGGTTGCGGCGTCAGGAATTGCACCTGAAACTTATGGTTATGAGCCATACGAGATACTGTTTCTCTACACCGCAATAATTGTTAACTTTTTCTTGTTTGTTTATAAAAGCCCAACTAATTTCTGTTAAAATTACATATTTAAGTTACTTGTATAGTTTAAATATACAGCAATAATTTTTGCACAAAAATTGCTTATAAATAAACTTATTGATCCTAATATAAAAACTGGAATCAATAAAAACATAAACAAAGCTGCTATAAATAATTTAACTGAACTTTTCATTTTACTTTCCTATTTTATTAAAATTACCGGAAGCTTTTACACTTCCGGTTTATAATCAATTATTTTTTAACAATTAATTGATTATATAGTTTATTTAAAGATTCTTGATTTAAATCACTAATTTGATCGCCGCCCAATTTAGTAATCATTTTTTTAACTTCTGGTTTTTCAATAACCCCATCAGAAATTTTTCTTTTAGCTAATTCTTTAACATCATCAGCTGAATAATTAACTTCAGAATCTAATTCATCAATATCTAAATCTTTAGAATCTAATTCATCAACTTCAGATTCTACTTCTTCAACTTTAGCTGTTTTTTCAACTTTAGTTTTAGTTGATTTTTTTGATTCTTTATTATCTTCTGTTTTAGTTGATTTTTTAATTTCTTCTTTTTCTTCAGAAACAGAATTAGAACCTTTAACAGCTAATTTCTCTAATGTAGAATTTAAAGCAATTATTGATTCATTTAACGTATTAACTGATTGTTCGAGAGACATAGTATAACTCCTATTTTTAGATTATTAAATTATTAAAAAACTTTATTTTTATAAATAAAGTAAGTATTCTTATAAAATATATTTAACATTATGTAAACTGAAATTTACATTATATAAAATTTAGTTTACATAATGTTAAATATATTTTATAAGTATAACTCTATTTTTAATAATTTAAACTGGAAATATTATGAATTTTTTTGATGAAATAATGAACCTTGAAGATATATCTAAATGGTTGCAAGATAAACGATTATATGTTGTTGCTGATGCAACAGGCTTAAGTTATCCAACAATTCAAAAATTAGCTAATGCTGAAAAAACTAATTATACTATTGAAACCCTAATAATTATATCTAAATATATTAAGAAACAATCTTCTGAAACAAATAAACAAAAGTAATTTTATGGCATTACTAAAAGATATTAATCCGTTTTTTAAAGCGGGTAAAAAACTTATACCTTTAAAAAATGATCTTAAAACACCCAGTTATAATGATTGGCAAATAACTGAACATTCTTTAGACGAACTTTTAAAACATAAAGGAAATATTGGTTGGGCTTTAGGCGATAATGATTTAATAATTGATGTTGATCCTAGAAACGGCGGAGATAAATCATTTATTAAATTATTAGGCTCAATTAAGTTATATCCAACTGTAATAACTCCTGGTGGTGGTTTTCATATATATTTAAAATTTGATAGGCCTATTGGCGCTAAATTTAAAAAAAATCATAAAGATTACCCTGGTATTGATTTTTTAAGTAAAGGTCGATATGTTGTTATTCCCCCTTCATATATTGCGGAACATAGAAAATATTATGAATTTGCAGATAAAGAAATTAATAGTTTTATTCAAATTAAAGCACCCGATAGAATTTTGGAAATATTTAATTCTTTAAAATATGAAACAATAGAAGATGATTTTTTAGATTTAGAATTAGATAATTCTAAAGATGATGAAGATGATTTAAGTTTTTTAGAAAAAAATTCTATTAGATCAACATGGCCAAAAGAAAAAGTTGAACAATTACTTTCTAAACTTGATCCTGATATGAGGAATGATGATTGGGTTAGGGTAGGAATGGCTTTATGTAATTGGGACCCGTTTGAAGGTTTAGAATTGTGGGAAAAATGGTCAAAACCTGGGAAAACTTATAAAATAGGTGAAACTAAAAAACGTTGGGAAAGTTTTAAAAATGATAAAAAAAATAGTGTAACTTTAGGAACTTTATTTTATATGGCAAAAGATGCTGTATATGAGGATCAAGAAAAAAGATTACAAGATTTTAATTCTAAAATTTGGAAAGTTGGTAAAAAAGAAATAGAATTTGATATAATTCCAAAAATACAAAAAGAAGATTTTAATAATTTTAATAAAGAAATACTTGTTAATTCAATTAGAAGACGTTTAAAAGTTTTAACTAACGTTGCGCCATGTATTAATGATTTAAGGCTTAAATTGTCTAAAAAATCAGATATTACTTCTAATGTTGAATACTATGATGACGAAAATAAAGTTCCTATTTGGTGTAAAAATTGGGTTTATGTTAATAGTCATAATTCTTTTATAAACATTAAAACTTTAACATTGCATAAAACTGAATCTTTTAATATTGAATGTTCTAAATATGTTCCCTCTCTTGATGGTAAAACAAAACCTTCAGCTTATAAATATGTATCTGATAAAGGATATATTGATAAAGTAGAAGGTATTTTATATTTACCTCAATATAAAGATTCTCATATTGTAGAAATGCAAGGTAAAAGATTTGTTAATATATTTAATCACAATTTAGTTCCTAAACCAGCCCAAGAATATACTAAAGAAGGTTTAGAAGCTATTGAAAAAATAAAAGCCCATTTTAAAGTTCTTTGTAATACACAAGAAAATGCAGATTTAGTATTACAATTTATAGCCCACCAAGTTCAATATCCTGGTGAAAAAATATTATGGGCCATTCTTATACAATCTGTTCAAGGTTTAGGTAAATCTTTTATTCAAGAACTATTAAGATGCTTGTTAGGCTCAACTAATGTTGGGGTTGTTAATCCTTCCCAATTGTCTTCACAATTTAATGGTTGGGCTTGTGGTAGCCAGTGTGTTGTGCTTGAAGAAGTATCTATTCAAGGACATAATAGATATGAATCATTAAACGCTATTAAACCTTTAATAACTGATAATTATATTCAAATAAATGAAAAAGGTGTTAAACCTTATATTGTAATGAATATAACCAATTATATAGCTAACACAAATAAAAAAGACCCCTTCCCATTAGAATTAAGTGATAGAAGATGGTTTATTATATATTGTTGGGCTCAATCTATTGAAGAATTTTGTAGATTATTAAATGTTGATCCTAAAGAATATTTTCAAGATTTATTTGATCTTTTACTTAAATATCAAGATGAAATAGTTAAATTTTTTAAAGAATATCCTATTTCAAAAGAATTTAAAAGAACTAAACAAGCACCAATGACTGAAGAAAAAAAATTAATGGTT
>JACCDR010487319.1_pt1 | contig 38983 bp, 50 predicted proteins | sample 7446431 | NCBI WGS metagenome assembly JACCDR01 (sample SAMN15323443, study PRJNA562643) | freshwater metagenome | isolation source: river surface water | place: USA:Blue River Watershed | collected 2017-08-17 | reverse complement strand
GGCCGCAGCGTACCGGGCCGCGTGCCTTTTGGCGGCAGCGGTCGAGAGAGTTTTGGAAGCGTCTGCCATGGGTTCCCTTCCAGAAAAGGAGCTCGGCGGTTACTCGCCCGACAGCTCTTGAAACAGGCTCGGACGATGGACCTTCAGCCAGGCCCTAGCGGCGTCCTCGTCCACGGTGCACTCGTAGCCGCGCAGGTCTTTGTGCGACGGCAGATCGGCTACGCGCTGGACGTATTCGAACACGGCTTCCACGGCCGGGTAATGGTCCCGGGCCAGCTGAGCCACGGAGTCCGCCGTATGGCCAGACCCCCAGCCCTCGCGTGCCAGCGCTCGGATCTGGTCCGGTAGAGCCGTGGCGAACCACGGCGCCGCGTCGAACCGGGCCCGGCTGATGAAGTCATCAGAGTGTACCTCAGCCGGCACTTTGAACGATTCGCTCCCGCTGGCGACTTCCGATTCGTCGTCTTCATCATCGTCGTCTTCATCATCGTCGTCGCCGTAATCGTCATCTTGTTCCCGGGCTTCCCTCAAGAAGTCCGAGATCAACTCCTGACCGGCCTCAATCAGTCCGGACCGAAGGCGCGACTCGTTCACCTCGAGAAAGGTCTTGGCCGCGGTATCAGTCATCACTGGACCGAAAGCCTGACTCAATGACGTGACGTCTCCCGGGTACCATACCAGATCGCCGAACGGGTTGATTTGAATGGCCTGCAGTTGAGCCCGGCTAAAGGATAACTCCAGGCGAGATAATTCGGGTGAAGGGGCTTCGGGTGAAGGGGCTTCGGGTGAAGGGGCCATGCGTCCGGGGTAAGACCCGATCCAGGTCATCAGCCTTATCACCTCTCCCCCTATATGCAGCTGACTGATGTCGTCCGGCACTTCCAGCCGCAGTTTCATGACCACGATTTTATTCGACACGATGTCTCCTTTTACGCAAATAGGTACCCCCACCGAATAGTGGAGGCGCCTACACTTTTACACACCTCGGGGCTAGCGCTCGACCGCGACGTAGGTCACGCCGTCGCGCCCATCGGTGATGCGCCACGGGCGCGAACCGTCCGGCGGAACGTCGGCCTCGCCTTGCCGCTTGAGGATCTGCAGCCGCACCGTGTTGAGCTTAAAGATGCGGTGCCCGCCGTGCGAGTCGGGCTCGCCGATCGGGTAAACCACCGTCAGGGGGATCCCGCGCCCCAGTTCGATCTCGGCCGCTTTCACGGCCTGACGGGTCGCCGACGAGCGCCCGAGGACGAAGAACAGAGCCGCCACAGCGGCAGCGATCACGAGTTGATTGCGACGCATGAAAAGACTCCTCAAGAGGGTCCGCCGTGCGGACCCGGTGAATCAGCGGTACTTGGATTGGGCGGTGGCGAGCGCCGCCAGGCTGTAACGGACGATCTTGGGTGTGATGACCAGCCCCGGATCTGTGAGTTCGGCCCGGGAGTACCAACGAATGGCGTCGTGGGCCTCTAACTCCAGCTTGACCTGGGCCGAGAGCGATAGGATCAGGTAAATCAGACACACGTGCTTGTGCCCTGGTAGCGGCGGGAAATCGTGGGTCTCGAACGCCCACGGTACCCAGTGTTGAACCGACAGCCGGTTGTGTCCGGTCCCGGGATCTTCGAGCGACGCCTGCCGGAACCGCTTCTGGTCGTCAGTCTGATACACGACGGCGTCGAACGGGTCGTACGTGTTCAACTGATCCGAGCAAACGATCAGCCCGGTTTCCTCGAGCACCTCGCGAATCAGGGCCTGGTCCGGAGTCTCGTTCAGATGGTCCAGCTCAATATGCCCGCCGACCGGCAGTAGGGTCCCGAGCTTCTTGTGCTTCACGAGCAGTACGCTCTGCCGATCGGGGTGCACGATGAACGCCGCGTTCACCCAGTCGGACCCGTTAGGATTCAGGTGGGCCATCCGCATCGTCCTCCTGTCCTTCGTCGTTGTCACCTTCGGGATCGAGATTCAGAATCGGAGCCCCGATCTGGCGGTGGCGCCTCGCGTCACGTTCGTCGAATTCGTCGTCATCGTCGGGATCGTCCGAGACGAACTGACCGTCGAGATCGTGGGTGTCGAGATACTCGTCGAGTTCGGCCTCGGTCCACTCGTTGGTGCCACGCACGCCGCCGCGGAAAATGCCTTCGAGCTCGTCGTCGTAACTGGTACTGTTCTCAGCGTTCAGCGCTGTCGCCAGCGCCAGACGCTTGGCGACTAGAATCTGTTTCTCTTCCAGTGTCATGAAGCGCGTGGCTCGGTGCGGGCCACCCTCCCTGTGGGCGTGAACGGTGGGTTCGCGGACGAACAGCGGAAAGAGACCGGAACCCGCGGAACGATGTTACCGTCGGCGTCGACCTCGGTACCGATCGCGAACAGGATCGGGTACAGAGCGGCGTGAATGGCCAGCTCGGCCTCCTGGTTCGGGGTTACCGTCGTCACGGGCTCAGTCCTCTTTCTTCCCTTTCCTTTTGGGCTCGACCGCCTTCTTGATGAATTCGGCCCACGTGTCGTACACGGGAGCCTTGAGGTTCAGCGCGTCCAGATTCAGCATACCCAGACGGTAGACGATCCGCGCCATCTGATTCACGGTCCCGGTCTTGACCATCAGAATCAGAGCCCCAGCGCACATCTGCTCGCCGGCGTGCGGCACGTGCTCGGGACCCTCTTCGCCGTCCTTGAACTTGGTGGTCTTGTGACACGCGAACTCGGCTCCGCCCCGGATGGAATCGGCGATCTCTTTCGGGCGCCCCTTGGAGAGGAACCCCGGCCGGTCGTTCCGGAACGGGCAGTTGGCACACGGGCTCTTCAGGTCGTAATTCACGAGCTACCCTTCTGGGGAATCGGTGTCCACCGGAACGAACACGCCGCCGGTGCGGCTGTGCTCCTTGAGGTCGTCGCAACAGTACACGCCGAGGGCGTTCATCACGCCCTGCACGTACCCGAGCCACCGCATCGCCTTTTCGATGACGGACCGGGCTTCGCTCTCGTTCCCGTCGGCCACGGCTTGGGCGTATCGGGGCTTGAACTCGTTCAGGACTTGATCGGCCATCCACGCGCAGTGACCGGTGAGAGACGCCGCGCTGACGGCCGGCGAGGCGTACTCGCCGGTCGTCATCTGAGTCGGGGCGATCTTGAACCGCCGGGGTATTTCCCGCTTGTACAGTTCGAAGACGCCCCACACTTTGTCGGGACTCACGTCTGGCTCCTGAGTGAGGTGAAATCAGCCAACATCAGATGAGCGGCTCGAGCGGTGCCGCTGTAGACGTCGCGACCGCCGGCCACGAAGGCGCACCAGTTGGGCGATTTAAGCAGTTCGTGCTTGAAGCTCGGATCGAGCCAGTCCGCATCCTCCGGCGGGTTGAATCCCGCCAGACTGACCCCGGATTCGAAGGTCCACACGGTCACCTCGTGCCCCGGAATCGGATCCCAGTGGTAGTCGTCCGGATCGGCATCGGACGGACACAGATAAATTACGAGTCCGCTCCGGTGCCAACACTTCCGGTTCAGCCACGTGGCGTAAGACGGGCTCGAGCGCGCGTCGGCGTACTTGCTCGGCGTAACAGGGTACCCGTCTTCGTCGATCCCGTAGCACTCACTCAGATCCCAACCCGGACCGGAGTCGGCCGCGGCCGTGCACAGCGGGTTGTAGGTCCAGAGACAGACGAAGGCTTCGGGCAATCGGTTTACTCCCATTCGGCTCCTTAGAAGAGTTACTCGCAGTTGAGACGCTCGCACAGGATGTCGATAGCTTCGGCGTCCAGTGCCTCGAATTCGCCGTCACAGGTGGCGATGTCGAGAATACCCTCGGGTAGCGCGAGCGCTGCGTCGTCGGCGAAGTCGGCCCCGGCGTCTTCGAGGGCCTTCTGGTACAGGCGCAAGCCGGCCAGGACGGCGGCCAGCTCGCGCCCGCTGAGGCTGATCTTCATTCTTTGCGCCCGCTGAAAAGGTGGGTGAGGGACTTCCACAAGCCGCTAGACTTCGGACCCCGCTGGCCCTGATATCGCCCGTCGTAGGGCCGGCGCTCGCCCGTCAACTCCGAGAACGCGATCTGACAGATCGGCACCCCCGGGTACACCTTCAAGGGGTGTACAACGACGATCTCCAGGGTCCAGTAGCCCTTGAACCCGTCGTCGCCGAAACCGGCCGTAACGTGAATGAACTTGCCGAGGCGCCCGACCGACGATCGGCCGTCGATCTTCGGCGCCAGGCCGGCCGTCTCGGTGTACTCCAGTGTGGACCCGAGATACAGGACGCCCGGGTACAGCACGAGCCCCTTGGGCACGATCTGGAGCGGGACCGTCTTCTCCTCGACCGCCATGTCGAGGGGCTCCAGGAGAGGCGGGTAAGGGTCCCGGTCGTACGTGACCTCGGTAGAGCGACAGAACTCCCGATAGGCGTGCCAGTCGTGGAGCGATTTGTTCTTTTCGTACACCAGTAACTGGTCGCACAGCCGCAGGTTGTACGAGTTGGGATTCACGTTGGCGGGGTCGAACGGGGAGATGGTGATCTCGCCCGTCGAAACGCGCCGAGCGATCTCCGGCCCGGTCAGTAGCGCCACGACTCGGCTCCTAGGGTTGGCCGTCGGAGCTGGTGCGCTCCGGGGTCTGGGAATCGGGAACCGTCTCGCCTTCGATGACCAGGGCGACCTTGGCCATCATGGGCTCTTTACTGACCGGGCATTGGGCCCAGAAGTTCCACTCGGACAAGGGCACCCCGAACGGCCGAAAGGCCAGTTCCGGGTGCGCCCCGCGACAGCGCGGGCACCGGGGCACGTCCTGCACCACCACGCTCTTGTTCTCTTTGGCCATCCTGCCCTCACTTGTTTGCGAAGCGCTGCGGCAGGCCGACGGCGTCGGCCTGATCCGGTGTAATCGTCTCACCCCACCGAAGGTACACGTGCCGGTCCGGTACCAGGTGGTACGGAGCGTCCGGGTCCTCGCGGACCCGCCCCGACAGGTCGCACGGCCACACGTCCACGTTGTCCGTCATGCAGGCCGGGATAACCTGGTCGTACACTTCCTCAACCTGGGAAATCGGCGTCAGCAGCACCACGTCGTCGTGGATCTGCAGACACAGGCGGTACTGCAAGTAACGGTGCAGCTTACGGTACTCGCGGAAATTCGCCATCGCCAAACTCATACAGTCGGCCACGCCGGACTGGATGGGGAAGTTCTTGAACTGGCGCTCCAGGTCTCCGATCGTCTTGGCGTCGTCCGTGTGGTACGTGCGCCGCATCCGCCCGTAACAGTTCACGATGAACATCGGGTCGCGGCTCCGGGCCGCGCAAGTGGCGTAGTACGGGGGCAGGCACGGGTACAGCGCCTCGAGTCCGTCGAGCAGCGCCTGGCTGTCCTCTTTGGTCACGTCGGCTCCGCCCTCGCGGGCCCGGCGGTACGCCGCGTCCGCCGTCATCCCGTAGGCGTACCCGAAGTCCACCGGCTTGGCTGCGTCCCGCAGGTGCGACAGTTTGGCCTTCTTCAAGTCGTACCGGGCGAGACGCCCCTCGCGACACGGGCGCCCGTCCGGATACTTGGGCTGGAACGCCTTGACCGTCACGTTGGCGTGAATGTCGTAGTAGTCCGGGTGCGGGAACTCGCACAAACGGCACTGCTTGTCCGGCGCGCCGCCCGCGCCGTGGGAGCACCGCATGCCGTCTTCCGTGTACCCGCTGTCCGGCAACAGGGACTGACGACAGTGCTTGATCATCTGGGTCTCGCCGGCCTGGATCGCCATCAGATACAGCTCGGCGCCCGTGTAGTCGGCGGACACGAGGCACCAACCGGGCGGGGCCACCAGCATGGACCGCAGCGAGTACCGGTAGAACTTGCCGGCGATGCGCCTGTAGTCCGGCTCGCGCTTCTTGCCGATGTTCTGCATCGGCGGCTGCCAGGACGACGCCCGTCCCGTTTCCTTGGTTTGAGAGAAGTTGGTGTGCACCCGACCCCGGCGGGTCCGGTACGACATCAGGCCGCGCTCGTACACCCGGTTCCCGTACTCGTCGACCTCGAAGATCCAGCCGTCCTTGTCCGACCCGGTCATCACCGGCGGCTGCAGGACCGACCGGGTGATCTGCTGGATGTATCGCAGATCGAGCAGGGTCTGCACGGCCGGGTGCAGGCCCTTGTAGACCTCCAAGGTCTCCTTGTCGACGGCCGGAGTGTACTCGGCCTCTCGCCCCTGGGCCTTGACCTGCTCCCAGAGCTTGGGCCGTTTGCCGGTGCTCTTGTACGGGGGCAGACCCAGGCTGACCGCCCCGTCCGGGCGCACGCTGACCGTGCCCCCGGTCTGCCGGTCCCATTTTCCGTTGTACTGGACCCCGAACATCATCTCTTTGCAGTCGATCGGGCTGGACGGGTTGAAGGTGGGCCAGGCCAGCCCGGTCTCCTTGTGCGGGGTCCCGTCCTCGTTGAACTTCTCCGGCCCGCGCAACTGACTCAGCAGGCGCTCGCGCACGGACCGGTACAGATCGAACAATTCCTCGGCCCGCCTGGCGTCTACCGGGACGCCGGTTTCGTGCATCTCGTAGAAGGCCAGACACGCCCGCATCGAGATCCAGAACGGGATCCGGGAACAGTTCCCGAACCGATCGGAGTCCAGCAGTGCCGGGGACCCGTCGATCCCCGAGTTGTACAGCTTGTACAGCCGGAAGGTGGCGTCGGCGTCGTACGCGGCGTACGGCAGCAGAATGTGTCGGGGGCACGCGCCGAACCCGGGCAGCTCGTTCAGACCGCACCGCAGGTCCCGGGCCCGCTGGTGCTTCCAAGCCTCCAGGGCCACCTCGTAATTGCCGATGGTCGTGTGCCGAACGGCCAACTCCTTCAAGCCGAAGTCGGCCGTCTCCTCGTGGGCGTGAGCCGCCAGGATCGTGTCGAACCCGCCCCGGTCTTTCAGCTTCTGCCACCCGAACAGACGGGTCTCGCCGTCCGGATCCGGGTCGTCGCCCGGAACCTCGAACTGGTCCTCTATGAACCCGAGCCCGAGTTGCTTGAGCCACCAAAGGTCGGCCGGGGCGTAGTGGAAGATGACGCGCTTGTTCGGCCCTTTCATCATGTTCGTCAGCAGACGCCGGGCCGCTCCGAACCCGCCGTCGAACGTCACCTGGCCGCGCTCGTTGCGCAGATTCACCACGCACGCCTTCTTCTCGGCCCACGAAAACTGCACCGTGTGCAGTTGCCCCTCTTCCGGAGTGTCGCCGTCGAACTCGGTGTCCAGAGCGAACTCGGTGCGGCCCTCCCCCTTGACCCGGTTAACGATTGCCGCCAGGTCCTCGGCCCTGTGCACGAACACGTGCTCCCGGTCGGCCTCCGGGTCGCGCGCGTCCGCCAGGTTTCCGTACAGGGCGTTCTTGAAGAACTTCAGGGCCTTGAACAGGTCGTCCCGCTTGGACGGGTCGTGTACCACCGAAGACGGGTGAATCGAGGTGACCACGTTGACCGTGTGATACGCCTCCGGGGTGCCATCCCGATGCAGGGGCAGTCGGACCTCGTGCACCCGTCCGTTGGTGTTCTTGTACGTCGAACCCTTGCCCAGCAGGGCGGCTATCGCTTCCGCTCCCAGCGCGAGAACATAGTCGGGACGGACCAGTCGCAGCTCCTGGTGGAGCAGCGGCAGGCAGTCGCCAATCCAAGTCGCGGGCACCGAGGCCCCGGGCTGGGTCGAAGGGTGCTTAAACCGAACGACGTTCGTCACGTACCAGTCGAGGTGGTTGACGACGCGCAACTCGTCCAGCGCCTGGCGGAGTAAGGCACTGGCCGGGCCACAAAAGTTCTGCTGCACCTGATTCTCTTCTATCCCGGGAATCTTGCCGACCATCATCACCCGGGCCGGGCGAGGGCCGTCGGGCTGACAGCCCCACAGGTGCCCGAGTATCGGGGCAACCGGCCGGAACTGACCGTTGAGCTCTACGGTCATAGTAAACCGGTCGTCGTACAGAGCCCGGTAGTACAGCCGGTTCAAGTTGAAGTCGAGGGCCGCTGCGTGAGCCGCTTTGGCCAGCCGGTTCCGGTCCAACGGGCGCAGGCTCGGGTCAGCTGGCGCGAACGAAGACTGGTCCCCGGTCATGGCCAGAGCTTCACGGGTGAAGTTGCGTCCGGGGCTCGGGAACCCGGGGGACCGAATGGGGTAGTAAGCGAAGTCCTCGGCCAGGCTCGTGGTCCCGTCCGCGGCGAGCAGGCTGCGCAGACCGGCGTCCGAATAGGCCGCCCGAAACTCTACAGTCATAGTTCTGGCTCACTCAAAATGGATCGAGTCGGACGCCCTGATCGGCCGCCGATCGGTATATCAGATCCAGATTCACTTCGGGCCTGAACTGTCCGGGGTCGGTACCGTCCGGCAGCGTCACCATCACGACCCCGCCCGGGTGCTCGCGGCGCAGGTCGTCCGTGATCCCCTCGTTCGCGATGGCGGCGTCGCCGTCGAGCATGACCACGATGGGCTTTTCCCGCAGGTCGAACGCCAGAATCTGGTTCTGGGCGTAGGACAGAGTTTTGCCCAAAAGGGCCATCATCATGGGGCCGGTCGCCCACACGTCGGTCACCCCCTCCTGGATCCCGACCCAGGGGAACCCCTTGGCCCGGTCGAAGTTGTACAGCATGAGCCGCTTGGCCATGCCGGGGCGGTCCCAGTACTTCGGTACGCTGGACGTTTTCCAGTTGCGCTCGCCGACGAACCGGGCCTGCCAGCCCACCAGCTGCCCCCGCATCACCACCGGAATCACGATCCGCCCGACGCACTGGGCGTACCGGTCGGACCGGTGACAGTACGCCAGCCCGTAGTCCCGGCTGAGCCGGAACGGATCGAACCCGCGCTCATCGGCGAGGAACGTGTTGGCCGGGTGGGAGGCTGGCAACTCGTGCAACAGGGTGATCTCGCCGGGCAGCTCCACCGGACCCAGTCGGGCCCCGTCGCGCCGCCCCTTAAGAACTTTCGGGGTGTTCGGTTTGCGGGTCCGAAACAACTGGAACAGGAGCTGGTCCCGGGCCGTCTGAGTCGAGAAACAGTTCTCGTTGTAGCACACCATCAGCATGGGGTACTCGACGATACGGTGGTTCACCCACAACCGGTGTCGGGTGTCTCCGCACTTGGGGCAGTTCACTCGGTAGTATTCGCCCGACGAAATCACCTGCGGGCGGCGCGTACCGGTCCGCTCGTACCCGCCCGAGACGCGCCGCCGGGTCAGGGGCGAACTGCCGGCACCGGCGAGCATCTCCTGACCCTGGTTGGCGACGATCACGCTCCCGAAATGGCTCTCCAGAAGCTCGTACAGGACCGGCACCAGCACTCTCAGTTCAGCCATGACTAACTCCTAATCGATTGCACCGTCGATGACGTTTCGCAGCCCGGCCGCCCGGCGCGCGGTCGAAGTCGTAGGAGCTATCATCTCCCCGATAGAGCGCCGCACGATCCGGTTCGACTGGGGGTCGATCATGTGACCCTCGTCCGCTTCGACGAAGCGCGCGAACCGGCCGTCGAGTTTGAGAATGAACGGGCCGGCGTTGTCCTCGCTGTTCCGCGTCTTACTCACGTCCAGTCGAACCATGCTGTCGGACGTCTTGTTCCCCAGGCAGAAGGCGTACCACAGGTTCTCGCCGAAGCTACCCGCCTCGGCCGAGTCGGCGTGGCTCATCTTCTGACCGGCCGCCCGCTTGTTGGCCTGCCCGCTCAGCTGCTGCAACACCCACACGTGGCAGTTGAACCGGTCGGCGATCAGCCGGCGGCACTCCTCGGGGAACCCGTTCACCATGTGCCGCAACTTCTTATCCAGGTCCCACCCGTTGGCGTTGATCTGGCGCTTCACGCACAGGAGCGCGTAGTCGATGATCACACACCCCGGCAGCCACCCGTATCGTTGACGATACTTCTCCAGTTCGGCGGCAATCTCGTCGACCCCTCCGGTGCCGGCCTTGGGGTTCTCTTTCTGGCCTCGCATGTTGCCGACGTGGTACAGCCGCAGGTACGGGCGTATGGATCCCAAGCGCTCGGCCTCGCCCCGGGGGTCGGTCGGAAACATAAGCTCTTCGTACTCGTGGCGGCGCCCGGCAACGCTCAGTTGGGTCTCGTACCCGGGTCGGGCCAGATGGTCGATGGGAATCGTGGCCAGGTGCGCCCACACCCGGTGCCGAATGTCTTTCGGAGGGGTCTCGTAAACGAAGTGGAACAGGTGCCGGGGCTCCCCTCCGGTGTCCAGCGCGTCGTTGAGCTCGCGCTGGCAGAACCGGGCCCCGATCCCGCACGACATCATGGTCTTACCGGACCCGAACGTGCCCAGCAGGCCGTACACCTCGCCCGGACCGGTGCCGCCACCCATAGGGACGTCCAGGAACCGGAACCCGGTCGTCTTCCGGTCGGTGACCGCCTCGTCCGGGTGTACGACTTCCAGATCCGAAATGGGCGACTGGTTCGCGCCCGACACCTGGGTGAAGCGCCGGTCCATCTCGCCGATCAGGCCGCGCACGTCCGACGGGACCGCGTCCCCGATCTCGTTGAACAGGCGCCGCATCGGGTCCGCCCAGTGCCGCTCGCGCAGAAATTTGCTCAGCAGGTTGAAGCCGTACTGCTGGCAGTCGGGAGCGAACATCAGCGTCCCGTCGAAGTCGAAGATGTACTCCAGGAAGTTCTGCAACTCGGCCGGGGCCGACGGCGGCATGAACGCGGGGTGGTCGGAGAGGCGCCCGAGGGCGTCCGTGAGGAGCATCTCCTTCGGGGGCATGCCGCCCACCTGCTCGTGCAGGTCGACCATCGAGCGCCAGCACACAGCCCATATGAGCTCGTACGCTTCCGTAAAGTGCTCGGGTACGAGCACCTGCCGGGCCTCCGCGAACAGACCTGGGTGGCGCAACAGGTACGCCATAAGCGTTTCGCGCTCGGTGAACGGCATCCGGCCGTACGTCTCGCGAAGGCCCTCGCCTTGCACCTCGGACATGATTACCTCTGTCAAGCTGGAGTAATGCGCCGCGGGCGTGCCGCCGGCGCCAGAGTCTCGACCGAACGCTCGACCCGATCCGCCGACCCTCCGGAGACCGTCCCGACTCGAACCTCCGAACCGCGGGCGCCGGACAGGCGACGGGCCTCGGCGCCGGCCGCCGCAACCTCGCTCGGCACCCACCCCGGGCCCCACACCGACCCGTACTCGGTCGGGTCCGCCAGGTATTGGGCCACCGCCGCCGCGAACGTCATCTCGGCCACGGGTGCCAGCTTCAACCGGGCCGCCAGGGCGTAGCGGAACAGGGCCGACAGCTCCAAACTCAAGTCCCCGAGTACCGACAGGTACACGTCGGCGTCCGACCACCCGAGCTGCACCTTGCACACCCGGCGCGTCCGCACCGCCTCGTTAAACACGCGCCGCTGGTGCGCTAGAGCCGACCGCGAGTCGGTCCGGCGGTTGCCCCGGGCCTGTCGGTACGCGGCCAGGGCCGCGGGTCCGGCGAGGTCGTTCGGTTCCGGCGGGCGGTTGCCCCGCAGCCGGAACAGGGTGCGCATGTAGTCGACCAGGTCGACTTCGTTAACCAGGGCGAACTGGACCAGCTTTGGCCACACCGGTTTGTACCGGATGCCGGTCGACCCGGCTCCGCCGTCGAGGCGGGGGATCGGGGCCGCCCCCCACACGTCGGCGGACTCGCCCCGGGTCTCGTGCCAAGCCCGGCGCAGGCGCACGTATTCGGTTCGGGCCGACCGACACATGTCGGTCAGCAGTTCTTCGGCGTTCACCTTCACCCCCCGTTCAGGCGCGACGCTTCCACGCCCGGGCGCCGCGAAGCGAGCCCGGTCTGGGTCCATCCGTACTTTGCGTAGGTTCGCTTGCGGTTGTTCGACCGGCGCAGGGTCCGGTCGGAGAACATGTCCATGCAGTCAATGATCGTGGCGTACTCCTTGCCCTCGTAGGTCCGGTTCGCCCGGCCCGGGATCTGCGTGTCCATGATCCGGCTGTCGCGCCCGTCGGCCCGGCCCAGAACGCCCAGAGCCGAGAAGTCGACTCCGGTGGACCACACGTCAGTCGCGATGACTTTCTTCAATTCGCCGGCCTCGAACGCGCGGCGCATCTGGTCCCGGCGTTTGGCGGTCATCGGCGGCTCGTCGGTCGGATCGAGCAACCCGTTCCGGACGAAGGACTGGTAGTCCTTGCAGCTGTCGTAACACAGCTTGTACCCGGGCAGGAACTGCTTGAGTTGGACCGCGTGGGTCACGGTCGCGACCATCACCAGGCACTGGGTGTCGTCGTCGAACTGGAGCATGCGTTCGGCGAATTTCCGGTTGCGGCGCTCGTTGCACCACAGCGCCTCGGACTCAAACCGGGAGTCGGACAGGTCCGCCAGTCCGCGCGCCTCGAAGTCCATCTTCACCCAGTCCACTATCACCGGGGCCACCAGACCCAGACTCTGGGCCTCTTGGTAGCTCATGCTGAAGATCACTTCGCCGAACACCCCTTCGAGCTGCGCGTCGGCCCCGTCGAACCGGTCGCCGATGTTGGCGCTCAAGCCGTACATCCGGGCCCGCTGGTACTTGGCGAGTTGACGAATCGTGGTCTCGGCGCCGGCCTTGTGTACCTCGTCGAAGATCACCACGTCGGGCGCGGATTTGGCCCGCGGGTCGTCGAACCCCTCGCCGATCTTGTGCAGACTGTCCGCGGACAGGATCGTGACGTGCGGGCCGAACTGGCACTTGCCCCCGCCGACCTGCCCGACGTTCGGCACGAACCGGATCAGGTCGCGCTTGATGCGCTGAATGATGTCGAGCCCATCGGTGACCACGTGGATCCTGGCATTCGGGTGCGACAGCGCGTACGCCCCGATCACGAACGTCTTCCCGACCCCGGCCGGCACGTGCATCAGTCCGTGCGGGTGGGTCTCCATAGCGGTCAGCATCAGGTCCTGCTTGACCCGAAGGTCCATCACCCGGAACATGCGGTCCCAGTCAACCCGGTACCGGTCCGGGCGCGGGTGAGGCGGGCACGTGTCCGACTCGACTACCGTGTAGCCCATGTCGGTCGCGACCCGCTTCATGCGGTACTTCCAGCCGATGCTGGCGACCATTCGACCCTTGTCGGTGATCTTGTACATCAGGCGCACTTCGGTGCGCGTCGGGCGCTTGTGCCCGAACGAATCGTAGGCGGCTTCGCCACGCAGGGTCACGATGTGGGTGTACCGCATCTGGGCGCAGAGCTCTTCAAACAGGTCGGCCGGCAGCGGCCCCCCGTTCTGAGAGAACTCGACGAGGTTGCCCCCGCAGCGCAGGCTTAAAGCGCTCACGGTCGGTCTCCGAGTGTGAATATTCAGAGCGGGTCGACGAATTGTCGAACTGGTGACTTGCGAGATTGTGGAGGCGCCGCTACACTTGATCTCGTAAGCACCACCCGCTTCCTCGCGGCGGTGAACATCCGAAGACCCCTGGGCGGCCACCCGGGGGTCTTCTATTTGGCTTCAAGTATACCGCGCTGAGCGGTTACCGACTCAACATTTCTTCACCCGGTCCAGGCGCTTGAACCAGTTCAGGGCGTGCAAGTCGTTACCGAAGAAGTACTCCGGCACGAACAGGCGCTCGCCCCATACCGGTTTTTGATACAGGCCGTCGAGCCAGACGTGCCTCAGAAAGTTCACGAACGCCTGGCTCGCCCGGAGCTCGCCCTTCCACCCCCCGCCGGCCGCTTTGTACACGCGCCAGAGGAACTCGTCGGGAGCGGATCCGGCCGGCCCGGCGAACCGGTTGCGCCAGCAGCCCAGCACGAGCCGGTACCGCTCGCGGCGCACGGACGGTGCACTCGACCCGGCGCTCGACGCGACCTTGGGGTCGATGCCGAGGAACGCCTCAAGTTTGCTGACCCGGTCCGGGTTGTGCCGATCGATGAAGAAGCGCGGGTCGAGCACCAGACCGATCAGATCGGCGCATTTGGCCAGGTCCATGTCCGGCATGGCCGTCAGTGCGTAACCGGCCGGGTGGGCTTCCAACAGCCCGCGTACCACGGCCGGGGACGAGGAACCGCCGCACTCGGACAGGCGGTAACTCGGCAGGTCCGAGTTGGTGAACTCGTGCCAGCCCCCGCACGACGGCGCCGCGGACCACTCGCGCAGGTCGAGCAGTAGCGACTCCGGGCACTCGCGCCGGGACACCGACTCGCAGGCGAGCGGACTGCACACCTGGACGCTGGTCAAGACCTGGGACCGGCGCTTCACCAGCTCCAGGATCAGCCGGACGTTGCCCGGGACGCCCATCACCCGAACCCGAGAAGATCGGGTGAGCACGGGTCCGGAAAGGAAATCGGCGACCGAACGCCCGGAGTGTTCCGGCATCCGGTCGCCTTCGAGGAACCACACGGACCCGTCCCGACCCGTGTGGGCCTGGACGGCCGTACCGACTCGTGCCTGAGTCATTTGAGTCCCTACGCGGGGGTCAGATCGACCACGGTGTCGAACATAGGGGCCAAACTCCGCTCGTGGGTCACCACGACCACTTGCAGTCCGCGATCGGCCGACAGCGCTTTGAGGCGCTGGAGGGCGATGCGCAGGCACCCCATGTTGTACACGTCCAGACCGACCGTGGGCTCGTCCAGGCACAGAAGTCCGACCTCGCCCGCGAACGTCGAGTTTACGCTAATCCGGAAGGCCAGTGCAAGGACGACCTGCTGGCCCCCGGACAGGCGCACCGCAGGCTGACACGTGCCGTCTCGGAACCGGGCCTCCAGAGACAGGTCCTCGGCCACGTTAACCAAAAACGGAGCGTCCAAAGCCCCAAGGTGCTCGTTCACGCTCACCTGCAAGCGCCGCAGGTAACCCTCAGCCACTATCCGGGGCAGATTGTCACGGTGCAGTACAGAGGCCACGGCCCGTAGGTGGTTGAGCCACGCCCCCTTCTTGCGTGCCTCGGTCTCGGTCGCCTCCATTCGATCGATGTCGGCCCGCAACTGTCGGCACCGGGCTTCTAAGACGTCGTGCTCACCCCGTAGCCGGGCCCGGTCCTGGATCGCCGCCGAGCGCTGCGCGATCCGCCGGCGCACGACGGCGGCGTCTTCGGTACCGAGCAGCCTGGACCCGGCCGCACGCGCTTCCAGACGAAACAACGTCTGGCGGGCGGTCTCGATGCGGCCCTCCACCCCGGCAATGTCGCGATCGGCCAGGGCCGACACGGTCCGCACCCGGTTCAGCTCGGCGGTCAACTCGGACGACTCGAGTACCGCCCGCTCCAGTTCCTCCACGGGCCTGTCCGGAGCTTCGATGGTCGGCATCTGGGCCAGTGTATCAACCAGACCCCAGATCCGCCGACCGATGTCGTTGACCCAGTCGTAGTAGTTCTTGCGCGCCGCGTCCATCTCGTCGGTGTACCGCACGCGCTCCAGGATCGCACCCAGTTCCGCCTTCATGACCGGAAGCGCCGCCCGGGCCGACTCGACCGAAGACAGCAAACTGGCGACCGGCGTGAAACAGGTGGGGCACTCGGCGCACCCGGACTCGGGATCGAAGCTGGTCACGAACCGATCCGCCCGGTCGATCTCGCGTTCCAGAAACTCGCGGCGCCCGTGGAACGCGCCGTCCAGTTCGGACACGTACCGGTCCGGGTCCACCTCCGGTACGAACCGAGCCGACCGTTCCGACTGCAGCCGTTCGAGTTCGGCCCGGACCCGGTTCCGGTGGGCGATCGTCGATTCGTACAAGCGCCAGCGCTCCAGGGCCGCCCGGGCCGAGGGCCCGTCGCACCCGACCGCCTCGAACGCGGCGAGGAGGGCCGCTTCGGCCTCGGCGCATTCGGCCCGATCGGCCCGCAGGGTGGCGAGCCGCGCCTCGAGGGCGCTCAAGTCGGATCGCACCGTTTGCATCTCGGCGTCGAGCTGGGCGCGCCGGTCGGCTTCGAGCAGGGCGGTCTGGTCCGGGTCGTCGGCCGGGATCCGCTCCGGCAGTCCGCGAAACCGTTCGAGCTCCAGCCGCACCTCGACGAGCCGGGTCCGAGCCTCCTCCCACTGCTTCCGGGCGGTGTCGATGTCAGCCGCCGCCTGCGGAACCTGGACGGCGTTTGCCGCGGCGCCGACCGCGGCCCACAGCGTCTCGGCCCGACTCGTCCCGAACAGGTGCTGGAACGCTTTCGCCCTCTGCGCCGGTGTGGCGTCCAAGAACGAGAACATCTTCCACTGATCCACGAAGATGTACCGGTCCAGGATCTCCGGCCCCACCCCCAGGATCTCCGACAGGCGCTGGCTCACCTGTGCCTCCCGGGTCAGAGTCCCCCGCACCGGGTCCGACAGCTCCGTCTTGGACGGGCGCAGATTCCGCGTCACCTTGTACGTCGCCCCCCGGTGCTCGAACTCCAGACGAATCAGCGCCGGGTCCCGCGGGCCCGCTTGCTGCCGAATGTTGCTCTCCTTCGTCCCCGGGTTGCGGCCGAAGTCGTTTGTAAGTGCGGCATACGCCATCTTCAGAAGATTCGATTTGCCAGACCCGTTCGGCCCCAGGAGCATCGTCATGCCGGGACTGAACACGACTTCCCGGCTCTCCGCCTGGCACACGTTCTGGAGGGTCAACTTCAAAAGGCGCATCGGGGGTGCTCCTGGTTACCGTTAGAAACATCGTAAACTCAGAAGAGTGGAACTCCTCTACCCACTCGACGCGGGACAGCAGCCCGGCCCGGGACACCCGGTTCCCGAGCCAGACCGGTAGCATGAACGTCAGGCTCGCCCCGAGACCGCCGAACGACAGGGCCACCCGGTCCGATCCGGTCGGTACCCAGAACACCAGCGCAGGGCGCCGGCAGAGTCCCACCATCAGCCGGAAGACCCCCGGAAGGGCCACTACCGTGGCCCGGTCGCGCACCGAATCCGGGGCCTCTTTTACCGACGGGGGCAAGACGTTCTTGAAGAGGGCCTTCCAGAACGCGACCAAGCGTACCGCGACGTCGCCCATGCGACACCTCCGTTATAGGTCCAAATCGAACCGCAACAGCTGACGGGCGCTCCACACGAGCGCCGATCCGAAATCGGCCGCGATGTGCGCTCCGCGCAGACTGATCCTAGCGGTCAGTTTCAGGAAATCGTAACTGCGGGCCCCTTCCCATTCGACACGAGCCCTCAACCCCTGGTTCCGATCAGTAGGAGGAGACCACCGCGCGACGGTAATCTGAGAACCGGCAACAGGGAGAAACACGACCAGACGACCTCGAACGTCCGCGACCCTTTGCCACGGGTCGTGCTCGAACAGAATCTCACCGTCCTCAATCGTGAGAGTACTGGTAACCGCGCGACCGGTGGGAGTCCGATACACGGGCCCGCGCAGCGCGCCACTGAAGCGGCCGAGGACTAAAGACCGGTGCTCCCAGTCTTTGAAGGAGCTGACGTTCTGGGTCCGGGTGTTGACGACGGCGATGCGCGCTTCCAGATCGTCCCAGTAAGGAATACCCACCAGCGCCTTACCTTCGGAACAAACCACGAGAGGGGTTTCGTCGTCGATCAGGATCCGAGCGACCGGGTCGTCTACCTGGCCCAGATCGACCTTGAAGTTCGAGCCCAGGTACAGGAGCCGTCTCGTTCTGACCGGAATGTGAACGTGCAGATTGGTGACACTGTAGGCTATAAGATCGCGATCCGAGGTCGTCCGAGCGAGGAGGTACCGCGTCTCCAAACCGGGACCCATCCAGAACGCCACCCACAGGCGGTCCTCGGCCCCTTTGGAAACCTCACGGTACATCACTGTGGAACGACACCTGACGCAACCCGAGCTCCCTTCGACCGTCAGTTTCTCTTGATTCGTGCGGCCGGAAATCACAGCCACCCGGCCGTCCGACATGGTTTCTACGGCTCGAACCATGTAGACGTTGCGGACTTGCATAGGCTCCCTCAACTGAGGTCAATCTGGGCCAACCGGTGGCCCGTACCCACGAACAGAGAGTGACCGTCGCGCGACACGCGAGCGTGGCGCACTTGCTCGTAATCACCGCCGACCTGCATGGTAACCTCACCGATACCGATCTGGTTGAGAATCGGATTGTCCCGGGTATCCACCGGTCGATAAACGGGACGCAAGTCGTCAGTCAGATCGAAAATATGTACCTTGGGCGGGGTCTTGAGCGGCACCTCCTCACCTTCGAACGGCACGAGAAAGGCGCGCCCCGAAGATAAAGAGTTCAAGAGAAGACCCGACCGACACGGGTACAATCGCCACGAACGGATCTGCTCAGAAAACGACGGAACCTCTAAGTTCCGACGGACAACGTCGCGTCCGGAACCGCACCCGCTGATCACGCGCAAGACACCTTCTTTGGCTAAGACCGCTGCCACCCAGCGTTCGCCGTCGGTGTTGGCTTCGAGGATCGTGCGCGCCTCGTTAAAATGGTCGATCAAGCGCAAGATCCGGCTCTCGCTGTCCAGCATGGCCCGGATTTGAGTGCCTTGACTTGGGGTTTCAATACACAGTTGGGCGGTCTTAATGAACGAGTCGGACGAGAAGATGCATACGGTGTAACTCATTTCATCGCCGCACAGGAAGGCGCGACCGCCGAGCCTGAAGAACCGAGAGCGCCGAAACTGGTGCCCGTCCGGGAAGATATCGACGTACCACGGGAACGCGAAGCCTTTTAGCACGCCAATCGATTCTTGCTTGAGACCGTTGAACACCACCTTCTCATAGACCCAGGGATAGCCTCCGGAGTGTCCACGACGGTTGGCGGACATCTCTCGGACGGCCAGAACGGATCCGTCTTCCTGCTGCGCGAACGCATGCAGTCCGTGCGACTTCGGGAAGTAGAACACGAGTTACTCCAGATCGAGACGAACGGCCCGGACTCCGGTACACACGGCCACCGACAAACCGTCCGCAGACACGCGAGCTTGGCGCACGATGTCCTTTTCCGACCCGATCTGAATCGGGGTTTCGCCTATCCAAAGCAGAGAGCGCTCGCGGAAATGTGTAAAGTGCGTAGCTTTAGTAACCGACAGTCCGGATGCCGAAAGGCCGAACAACTGATGACCGAGCGGTTTTCGAACGGCTTTGAGCGAGCCCTCGTCGGTAACGAGAATGGCGTAATCGTCCCACCAAGCGCCGAGCAGCATGCCATCTCGGCACGGAACGGCGTCCAGGCGGCGACCCGCCTTGTCGTCGAGACACCAGGTCCAAGCCGGGCGGTCGACGGCGTCACGAGGAACGACCGTGACGCGCATACGAGTAGGGGTCTGAGCTACCGCGACGTAGGCTTTCGAAGTCGCCGTCGCGAATAGCACTGAACACGCACTGGACGGCACGTCGAGCAACTCGTGCGAGTACACCGTAGCGGCGTCGGAATGGATCGGGTTGTCGGTCACGTGTCGCAGCCGGCGCAAGTCTATGAAAGACGAAAGCGGATCGATTACAACGTCCAGTGAGGGGTTCTCTTTTGAGTTGAGGTAGCCGTCACCGCCGATCCACTTACTCGTGCCTAGTTCTAAAGGGCGGCCGCAGCTGTACCGCACGGTCAACCCTTCCTCGATAGCCCAGAACTGGAAACCTGACGTGAAAGGACCCGGTTGAGACGGCAACACCAGAGCCCCAGCCGGGTTGACCATCCGGACCGAAAACGGACGATAAACCGAATCGCGAGGGTCGGGCCACCCTTCGTGCTCATCGTCCCAACTAAAGCCCACGGTCAGAAGGTTGCCGTCCTGCAGGGGGTACACGTCCAGGAGCCCGTTGGATTTGCGAAACGCTTGCATGATCACTCCAGGTCGATCTGGACCAGTCGCTTGTTGGTGCTGACGAACACCGACAACTGGTCCGGGGCCAGTCGGATGTGCCTCACGGACTCGTACTTAGTCCCGATTACTATCGGAGTTTCGTTGATCGTCACGACCGGACCGCGTCGATCGGGACCCGGTACACCGATTACGAAGCGCAGATCACGGGTAACCTCGCACACCCCAGCGCTACCCACCCGGTCGGGGACAGCCACGGTCTCGCCGTCATTTCGAATCAGGTACCTTCGCGCTACGTGGCGGTGCGAAACCAGCATGCCGGAGCTGCACGGACGTAACGTCCACAAGCCAGTGACTCGGGCCCGAAGAACGGCTTGGATTTCGGGTTCCGGCATTAGCCGCCACTCGAATTGCGTTAAAGGGCCCGACCTCGGAGCCGATGCGTAGCGGACAACCATACTGTCAATGCTCGCGACTACCAGTATGTGGTCCCGGTCGAAACTGACGTCCGAACAGAACGGAGTTTCTTCAGCCAGCCCTTGGACTTGAATTACCCGCCGTGAGTCGAATACGACGTGATGCGGGCCGCTAAAGCCTCGCCGCAACAGGCAGTGCCGCCAGCCCCCGGATATATGGCCCGGACGCCAGTAGAAGTCGCCGCCCAGCCAGCGCTCGGCCCGAAAACCGACGGCGTTCGGGTTCAGCCAGTGGCGCCACACCTGGGTCGGTGGTAGGTCCTCGTACGAGATCCCGTACTCCGGTACCTCGGGTCCGGATTCAGGGCTCGGCTGATTCCCGAAGAAGTCTATGCTTTCGGGAGAACTGGTAGCGTCCATGAGATCGAAAGACGAGATCGAAGTCAGCATCCGCACGGGCCAAACGACGACTCCGTAAAAGTCCCAGACCGGATGGAAGGCCGCTATCACCCTGTCCGAGGCGATCGGACAGAACCGCATGATACAGCTGGAAGACGGGTACTCTCTCACACGCGCTCCTTATTCGGGTCGGAATTCGGCCTCCATCAGGGCGAGCTCCTCTGCAACCGGTTGCTGCGTCGCGAGCAGCCTGGCCGTGCTGCGGTACACGGCTCCCCCTTCCGGAGTCGTCAGCGACAGGCACCCGAGCAGACCTTCGTCCAGGCGCGCGTCGGCCTCGCTCTGGGCGTACGTCGTGTCGGCCGCCGCCGGCACCTCCCACTGCCAGAACAAAAACGCCCGGTCGCCCACGGCCCTCGGGATGCGGGTGTGGGCCTGTTCGATCGGAGCGCACCGCACGCTCAGAATCGGCTTCCGGATCGGCTCCGGGATCCGAGGGTCCGGTTCGCACACCGCGTCGACCCCGGCCAGGAACGCTTCGAGCTCCTGCGGGGTCGAGATCCGGAACGAGAAGATCGGGCGCGTCGCCAGCGGCACACTGGTGATCGACATGTCGTCGTGGAGCAGGAACACCGCCTTCTCGGGCCGCTCGTCGATCGACTGGATGCACGTGGACCCAGGGGACAGGACCGTAGTACCCTGCAGGTCGAGCGTCTGGTGCACGTGGTAGTCGCCGGTCAGGATCACATTTGCCCCGCCGGGTTTGAGAAGAGCCGAAAGTTCGCCCTCCCACCCGGTGCCCATGAAGTCGCGCCACACCTGGTGCACCATCAGCACGTCGGACGTCGGAATTTCGGCGATCTCGACCGGCAGCCGCTCCGCCGAAACGTGATCGATTCCGTACACGTCCAAGCCGCGCACTCGGAGGACCTTCCGGTGGCAGTGCTCAGCGTGCGGGTGCAGCCCGAGATACGGCGGATAGGCTTTCTCATGTTGACCCTGGGTGAAGATGGTCCTGCGACTGGCTCGCTTCATGTCGTCCAGGAATCGAAACGCCCCTTGAAGGGTCTCGGTGTCGGGGTGCAGTTCGTCGAACAGATCCCCGGCACCGAGCAGATCGACCCCGCGGGAGCAGCAGATCTCGTACAGCTGACGCATAGCGAAGTCGGCGTCGCCCCGCGGCGTGCCGGCCCTCTTCCACGCACCGCGCTGCTGGTGCCAGTCGGCCGTCAGCGCTAACATCGCTTCCCGCGGCATGTCGAACCTCGCGTCTTGAACGTCTGGTAAGGTGGGTCTTCTTGTACTTCAGGCGGTAGCAGCTTCGATCCCTTTCGGAGCCGATAGTCCGATTGTGGAGGCGCCTACACTTTCGCTAAGCGGGGTCGAAACCGAAGTAGAAGCGCGGGCTGTGCGTGAACTGGAGCGTGCCCTTCACGTTGTCGGACTTGCGCCGCACGACCACGTAGGGCGCGGCGAACCCGATGACCGTGTACAGGGCCTGCATTTCCTCGGTGGTCATCTTATCGGCGGGGGGCGGGGTCGAGTTGACGCGGACTAGCTCCCCGAGACGCAGGATCTCGATCTGAGCCGGGGTCAGATTGTCGGTCGGGGTAGACACGGAGGGTCCCTCTGGTTAGGATCTCATCGGGGTTTTGGAGGCGCTACTACATCACGGAGGAATTCCGATGCTGGTTCTCACACGTCGGGAGGAAGAGAAGATTCACATCGGCGACAACATCGTGATCACGGTGGTCTCGATCGGTAACGGGCGCGTGCGCCTCGGAATCGAGGCGCCGCCCGAAGTGCGGATCGATCGCGAAGAGGTCAGCGCTCGGCGCCGTACGCTCGAGGTCCCTCGGGCCTCCGGTACTTAGACCACACGTGCAGATCGAACCCGGCCGGGCTCATGCCGGCCCGGTCCGCCAGACCCAGCACCTCGGTCTGCCACAGGGTGTACGCGCTCCGCGACGCCGGAGAGAACCGGGGCGGGGCGAACCCGTTCTGCACGAGGTGCTTGTGCATGTGGGTGTCCAGCACTGCCAGAGCCTGGTTCGGGCGCGAGTGCAGGACGAAGAACTTGGCCGTCTTGATGCCGATCCCGGGGATCTGCGCCAAGCGCTCCCACGAGCAGACGCGCAGGTCGAGGTGCGGGTCACGGGTCATAGCCCGGAACGACTGAGTGATCAGCGAGTACTTACCCATCCCGACCTGTACGAGCACGTCGTACAGGCGGGACCGGGCGCTTAGGGCCTTAACCTTTTCGAACGGTGACAGCCCGAGCTCGCTCTTGGCGAGGAACGGCGAGCGCAAGAAGAGACCCAGGCGGCGGGCCTGGGTCAGGGCGGACTTACCGGCGACGCACACGCCGGCCATCAGGAACTCTTCCAGTTCAGCCACGGACCGATTGAAATCGGTCGGGCGGTCCATGTCTAGCACGGGTCTTCCCCCACGGTGTGCTGTTTTCCAGTTTCATCTCTTACCGTACTTTCGCACGTGCGCGGTCTGGCCTGACCCCGAAGGGTCCGATCGCACCTGGAGCATATACGGTGTCCCGCGTTGCGGCTGCGGAACTTTTTACCGCACGGCCCCAGACACAGTCTGTAACCCGGTTGGTCCGGCCTGAGTGGCACAGGGTGTCCTCCGTAGGGAGGCTCAGACTATCTCGAACGAGAGTGAGAATCCAGGCGGAGGTCAGTCGTCGGCGCCGTCTTCCGGGACGGGAGCCGCGCTAGCGGCCCGCTTCGCCCGTTCCCGGTGAGCGGCGTCCAGATCGGACAAAACGACCCGGACCCGTACTGACAGGTCCTTACTGACCCCTATCGCCTCCGGTTCGAGTTCCGGAGGCGCCACCTGATCGAACTCGGTGTAGCGCTGGTTGAAGATTCGGAGCACGTTCAGCATCTCTTCGAAGTCGTAATCCGACGTGCCGCACTTGGGGTACGTGTCGGACAGGACCGCGTCGGGATCGGAACGCAACCGAGCGCGAGGACGGTACCGGACCGTCACTTTCCAAAACAGACCCATGCCGGCGAGCTCGGCGCACACGGCTTCGGGGTCCGAATTCGGTTTCGGTTTGTGGACTGCCAAGGGGGCCTCCGTGCAACCCGGCCCGACCGGGCCGCGCATACACTTTAAGAGCGGCCCGAGCGTTAGTCCACTGATCGCCCGGATTAGAGTCCGGGACCTTCGACGGCCACGCCCACCAGACCGAACGGAACCGGGGCCGTCGGATCGCGGTCGAAACCGTCGCACAGGGCTTCGGTCAATCGCTCGGCGAACCGGGCCTCGGTCAGGGCGCGGCGCAACTCGGCCTCGGTGGCCCGGTCGTCCGGGTCCGACACGGTCACCACCAGGCCGATTCGAAACTGTTTCGTCATAGGAACACCTTGAGTCGGGTGTAGCGGGTGAAGGCCCCCGCTCGGGCTCTGTGCGACTGGGTTCAGAGTGTCCGGAACATGGGCCGTCCGGCCAGCACAAAGAAGCGGGGTCCGGCGGCGCCTTCCAACACCGCCGGACCCCTACCGACCCGAAGGTCGGGTACGCTCTCGTCTCCGTCAGCCGCACCCGCCGCTGCTGCTGCCGCACGAGCGACAGTAGTAGCACGACCCGGACCGCTGAGTCATGGCCCCGCACGTCGTACACGGCGGACCGGTGACCACTTCGAGCGTGGCCGGCTGAGCCGGGGGTTGGGCCGGGGCGGGCGCTCCCGTACCGCTCTTGGTGCCGACGTAGCCGGTCGGCGCCTTCTTGTCGATGAAGATCCGACCGAGCCATCGGAACACGTAATCCACGACGCTCTTCGCCAAAGGGACGTCCGGGTTGCCCGTCATGCCGCGGGGCTCGAAATCGACGTACTCGAACTTCTTCACGAACAGCTCGAGCGGGACCCCGTGCTGGAGCCCGATCGACACCGCGATGGCTACGGAGTCGATCAACCCGCCGACGGTCGAGCCGGACTTACTCATCTTCACGAACACTTCCCCCGGGCTCCCATCCGGATATAGCCCGACGGTAATGTACCCGTCGTGCCCGCCGATGCGGAAGTGGTGGATCATCCCGTCGCGCGTGTTCGGCAGCTTGACTCGGCTGCCGAACCCCACGTCCGGAACGCTGGCGTCGCTCGTCCGGTCGTTGCCCGACTCTGACGTCGACAGCGGCTGCGACCACTTAGACCCGTCCCGGTAGATGGCGACGGCTTTCAGCTCCTTGCGCCACGCTTCGCGGATCGCATCAGCGATCTCCTGTTTGGAAACGTCCCGCGGGACGTTGACCGTCTTGCTGATGGCGCCGGAAATGAACGGCTGAGCAGCGACCATCATGCCGATATGGGCCCGCCAGTGGATACACCGCGTGCCCCCGGCCTTTGGGAAGGCGGTGTCGAACACCGGAGCGTGTTCGGGCTTCAGGTCCGGGCACCCCTCGGTCCCGCCGGTCTCGATCACGAACTGTTTGATCTTGGCCGCGACGTCCTGATCGTATCCGAGCCGAGTCAGGGCCGCGGTGACCAGCGGGTTGACCAGTTTCATGTGGCCGCCGCCGGCCAACTTCTTGAACTTCACCAGCCCGAGCTCGGGCTCTCCGGACGTCGTCGCACAGTCCATCATGAACGAAATGGTGCCGGTCGGAGCCAACACCGACGCCTGGGCGTTGCGGTACCCGTAGGTTTTGCCGAGGTCAGTCGCTGCCTCCCAGACGTCGTTGGCGGCCTTCCGGAGGTACTCCGGACACAGGGGCGAGATGTTCAGGGCAGCCTGCCGGTGCAGCGCCATCACGTTCAGCATGGGGTTGCGGTTCTCGGCGAACCCTTCAAACGTACCCAGGTCCCGCGCCATCTCGGCCGACAGCGCGTACGCCTCGCCGGTCATGAGCGCGGTGATGCCGGAACAGAGGGCGCGCCCCTCGTCGCTGTCGTACGCCAGACCCAGGAGCATGATCAGCGCTCCGAGGTCGGCGTACCCGATTCCGAGCGGCCGGAACTGGTAACTCAGGCTCGCCACCTCGGGGGTCGGATAGCTCACCGACCCGACCAGGATCTCTTGAGCGCGGAACACGACCCGAACCACTTTGACGAACAGTTCCACGTCGAACGTGCCGTCCGGGCGGAGGAACGCCGTCAAGCGCAGCGACGCGAGATTGCAGCTCGTGTCGTCCAGGAATTTGAACTCGCTGCACGGGTTGCTCGAGTTGATGGCTTCCGTGTTCGGACACGTGTGGAACTTCTGGATTGTGTCCTCGAACTGTACGCCCGGGTCGCCGCACTCGTAGATCGCGTCCACGAGCGCTTCGAACTCTTCGTCGGCTTTCAGCTTCGGCCCGTGGCACTTCGGATCGGTCACCCAGTACGTTTGCCAGTCGTCCCCCTTCTCGGCGGCCTCCATGAAGGCGTTGGTGACTCGCGCCGAAAGGTTCGCGTTTTGGAACGCGACGGTCCCGTACGCCTCGCCGTTGAAGTCCGGGTCGTACCCGGCCTTGATCAGCGCCTTGACCTTGCGCTCCTCGCGCGCCTTGACCCGGATGAAGTCCGGGAATTCCGGGTGCCAGTCTTTGAGCGTCAGCATGATCGCGGCCCGGCGGGTGCGTCCGCCCGACTTGATCGTGCCGCCGGTTACGTCGATCACCTTACCGAAGCTGAGGGGACCCGACGCCCGCCCGCCCCCGGACAGGGGTTCGTACTTCGACCGCAGCGGGCTCAGATCGGCCCCGACACCGCTGCCGTACTTGAACAGACGGGCCGAGCTCTTTGCCACGTCCCACACGCTGTCGATGCTGTCGCGCAGTTTCAGAATGAAGCAAGCCGAAGCCTGCGGGTGAACCATCGGATCGACTTCGTCCACTTGCCTGGTGCGCGGGTTGTACTTGTACCCGACCGACCCGCCGCCCGACTTGACGCCGTACTCCTGATGGAGTCCGACGTTGAACCACACCGGGGAGTTGAACGCGGCGTACTGGTGCAGCAGTGCGTACGCCAGGTCTCGGTAGTACAAGTCGCGGCTCGCGGTGTCGACAAAGTGGCCGGCCTGCCGGCCCCATTCGGCGATCGTGAACGCGACGCGCTCGATCAGCTGGCGCACCGAAGTCTCGCGCTCAGGCGTACCCTGGAGCCCGAAGAAGTACTTGGACGCGGCGATCGTGACAGCGTCTTCGGACCAGCGCTCCGGGCACTCGACCGAATTCTGCTGAAACGTGATCCGACCGTCGCGATCCGTAATCTTGACGTCGCGGGTGGTCCAGGTCACCGAGTCGAACGGACTGGCGTAGTGGGACGGACAGATGCGGTCGGACCCGGCCAGGTCCGAACCGCCCGCTGTGGCGCTCATGTTTCCTCGCTGATAACGGTGACAGGCCCCGAACGGGGCACGTTGTTCGGCGTCAGACAACCATTCGAGATCCCCTGAGCCGAAAAGTGAGGGGCCCGGTCAGGCCCGTGGAGAAACTCGATTCTATCCCGACCCGATCCAACAACAAGGCCGTCAGCCGGTACGGTCTTTGAAGTGTGGAGGCGCCTCTACATTTCCGTGAACAAGAAGTGCGGCGCGAACTTACTCATCTTCCAGTCGTCCAAATCGGACCCAGGCACCTCGACGGTGGGGATCACGTGCAGTCCGTCGCCCACGGCGCTCAGGAAGTCGGCGAATTTGACTGGGTCGCCGCAGGAAACGGTCAGTTCGCACCCCGGTCCGGGCACCGTGTAACTGGATGCCACCCGCAGCCCGCACCGGTCGGCCGCCTCCAGCAGCCGCTGCCGATCGCGAACCTCCTGTATCGCGGCTTCCTGTTCCAGAGCGAGGCTCTGGCACAGAGTCAGCTTCATCATCGGGTCTTCCTCCTGATTTTTCTGACGGCCCAAGGCGGGGCCACCGACATGTGGGGGTGTATGGGGCGCTCCATGGCCCGATCGATCGAATCGTACCTGTGCGCGTGCTCGCCGAATTCGCTAACGTAGTACGGCTCGAGCCCGAACCACCCGAGAACAGTTCGCAACATGCCGGAGCCCTCCAATCACTGAACTTCGTCCCAGCACTTGTCTACCCGGCTCAGCATGGACGTCAACTGGAGCTTGGTCCGGGCCGCCCGGTCCCGGTCCTTCATGAACTTCTTCGCCAGCTGCCCGCGTCCGGCATTCAACACGTTCGGCAGGACCCGCAGGCACCGCTCGACGAACTCCGGCAGGGCCCTGAGAATGGCGGCGTGGTACGCCTCGTAGAACTCCGGGCCGTGGTCGTGCGTGGCCGCGTCGGACCCGTCGTGAATGAGTTCGTGAATGATCAGGGCTCCGAGATCGACGATGCCCCGGGTCGAGAACTCTAGCCCCTCTACGAATTTGCGGTCCAGCGCGATGAACGTGAACCCGTCGGTCCAGCCTTCGGCGTTGTCGGATTCGCCGATCACCACCTTCCGGACCGCGTGCCGCTGGCCTACAAACTCGGACCCGTGTTGCAAGTCCGCCACCGCCCGACGGGCCAGGTCGAGCCACAGGGTCTCGGCCAGACTGAGGTCCGCGTCGGCTACGATCTCGTAGCGATCGGGCAGGCCGGCCGACAGATCCCGGAACGCGACCACGGTGTAGACGGGGTCCGCAGCCTTGAGCTGATGCCGGCTGGCGCCGAGACACGCCACCAGGGTCTCAAACTTGTGTAGGTCGACGTCCATGGACTGCAGCGTCTCGGACGCCAGCACGAAAGCGACCTTGGTCTCGAACAGGCGCGCCCCGCGCCGGGTCCCCTTCGGGCACGCGGTCATCTTCCGGCCGTACTTGTAGGCGTAACGGCACAGCTCGACGGCCGAGAAGTTGCGCCCGGTCACGGAGGTGAACAGCCGCAGGTCCTTGGCCCCGTCCGGAGCTTCCCCCTGGGCCACGAGCTGGCAGATCCGGGTGCGCTCGGCGTCCGTGAGGGTCGTCTTCTTCTCGACCCCGTTCAGGGCCTCCTTCTCGACGAGCGCTTTAACGCGGCGCCAGACCGGGCAGTCCGATTGGATGTCGTTTCGGGCAAAGTTGACTTTCAACTGCTGTCGGCTAACGACTGTGCCGCCCACCCCGAACCGGTAAGACCCGTAATCCAGAGTGTGGACCCCGAGGTTGTACACGGTCAGGGACCCACTGCCCCGGCTGAGCCGCACGAAGGCGTCGTCCGTGACGTGATCCCAATCGTCCTCGGCCGGGTCGTGGTTGGCCAGCTCACCGTTGACGGAGATGACGATCCCGGTCGCGTACTTCACCCACTGCTTCACGGTCCGGACGGTATCGGCGACCCCGCTGGGTACGAGCGCTTCGTACAGAACGATATCGATCTCGCAGCCGACCGTGCTCTTCTTCAACGTCTTGAGATCGTAGTCGAGCCCGCGCCTTGACACGTCGACCAGCATCTCGAACGGGCCCGTGCGCCACGTGTTGGCCCCGTACGCGAACAACTGACCGCGCCCCATGCGGAACGTGCCGTACCGCTTGCCCTCGTCCTCGGAGTGCGGCTGGCCGAACGTCTCGAAGAACTGCTCGACCTGGGTCCGGTCGGAGATCCCCTTGCCGTCGTCCCGGATCGAGACCCGGGCTGATCCGATCTCGATGTCGCAGACCTTGGCCCCGGCGTCGATCGAGTTCATCACCGCTTCCATGACCGCCTTGGCCAGCGTGCCGGCCTGGCGCCGGATCACATCGAGCAGCAGCTTCGGGTGCATGCCGAACCGGCGCTTCTCGACCGTGACCACGGGTTTTGTCGTCTTCTTCATCCAGGTCTCCGTCAAATGAAAGCGGCCCCTAAAATCGGGGCCGCGGGTGCCGGATCTCGCAGCGATACTCAATCCCAGTCGGGATCGAACTCCTCGGTCTTCATGTTCTCGAGCTGGTGCAACTTTTCGTCCGGCAGATTGGGATCGATCACGTCCACCCGCCAGGCGGTGATCTTGCCGATGTCCTGGATCCCCACCTTGCCGGACTCGATCACCCGAGAGACGTAAATCTCGAAAGGCCCTTCGGAGCACAGGTCGAACTCGTCCCCCGCGAACGCCTCTACGCCCACGTACTTTGCGACTTTCTCCGCGTCGTACTTCTTGGGGTAAAGAGCCGTACGGGTGTAGGAACGACCTTCTGCGTCTTCGACGTTAATCAGCCACCTGATCACGGTACCCTCCGTTGAAACTTGCTCAGACACGGGACTGGGACTTCTTGAACTGTTCCAACACGAACTCGTTGAACTGATCCCACTCCATGGCGCAGACCCGATTCCACAAAGCGATCTGCGCGCGCGACGGGCCGAAGTAGCCGGTGCTCTGAGCGGCGATGCAACGCAGAACCACGCTGCGCGGCTCGTCCTCGCTGAGGATCGCGACGCCGTTCATCTCGGGCCCGATCAGCCCGAAGGCGTTGTAAGCGCCGTGGATCACGACCCTGAACCGGCGCTTGCCCGCCTTCGTCTTGAAGGTCAGCGTCTTGTCGTGGGTGACGAACATCAGTGGCAGCAGAGACGGGTAGTCCGTTACGGGCCGGTTCACCGGGTCGGGCAGGTTCATCTCCGGGCTTTTAACTTCGGACTCGATCGGCATAAGGTCTCCGGTACGGTATCGGGAATCACTTGACGAATTCGGCCATGCGATCCTTGATGCAATCGCACTCGGCCGAGTCGAGAAGGCGGCGGGCGCACGCCGGGCCGTGCGGGGTAGTGTCGTACAGGTCCTGCAAGACAGCTACCGCCTTCTTGTCACCTTTGGCGGCCTGCTCCAGCATGCGCTCGATGTACGACGAGTCGGAATCACTCAAGGTCCTTCTCCTGGAGGTGTCGGATTTTCTTCGACCCCCGAAGCCGCCTTCCGGGCGCGAGCCTCGTACTCCGGAAGGTGCTCGGCGAGAATGAGCCGCATCAGATTCGACACGTCCAGTTGGAGACCCTGCGCTGTACGTCGAAGTCGACCGTCCGTGTCGGCCGAAAGACGCAAGAGCGTCACCTTTGCCCAGACGGTGCCAGTTTTCTTGCGCGGCACGATTCGCCTCTCATTCTTTGAGGAAGAAGTCCTCGGCCCGGGCCGACTTGCTGCACTCCATGCACACCATGGGGCTCTGGTCGTCCCACTCGTATTCCTCACCGGCGGCCCGGTCCACCTCCACCCGGTTGTCCTTTTGGTCGAGCTCGACTCGAACCGTCGCGGTCACCTGCAGGCGGGTGGGGCGCCGGCACTTGGGGCACTGGAACACGGTCACCTCTTGGTTCGATTTCTGAAGTCGAATGGGATCAGGGCCCCCTGGCCCAGGCGCTCGATTTCGAGATGGAGCGCCCGAGCTACGGACACACTCATCTCCGAAGGGCCCAGGTTCGCCAGGTACAGGAGCTGATCGAACGACAGGGTGGGGTAGTTGCCGAACAACTCGGTGACGTAAAGGATCGCGTCCGGGTCGCTCAGGTCCAGAACGAAAGTCTCGGCTTTCGGGTCGAACTCGGGAGGATCGCGGCGCCCGGACGCGATTCGAAACCCGAGACGCACGCGCTCCATCCCGAAATCGTAATCGGTGTCGTTGTGCTCGAAGTACAGGTACGGGTCTCGATTTTCGAACACGAACCGGGTGGGATCGAACACGCGCCCGTCCGGGGACAGGAGCCACCCGTGCCGGTGAATAGGGCGATCGCTGTCGAAGAACCCGCCCGGGGCCACGGGGCCGAGGTAGGCCCCGTAGCACTCTTCCCACCCGAGTTTGAGAACCCGGTTGATTACACAGGCTACCTCGTGACAACGGCCCTTCCACTCCGACGCCGGAGCCTCGACCGCCCGTTCGCACTCAGCCAGGCTCGGCAACTCGGGGCCGGGCTTTCGCCTTTTCCTTCTTTTCATTCTTGGTCCCTCCGAGCCCCCGGGTCCAGATCTTGCGCGGGCGCCACCCCCGGGGCGACACGATGGCGCCGAACTCGTCCACCCAGGTGTCGCGGTGCGCGACGTACACGGCGTACCGGCTCGGCTTCTGGGCGGCTTTGAGGGCCTCGTCCAGGGTCTCTCCTCGACCCCAGGTCCCGGGGCCCACCACCAGGATCCAGACCTTGTCCGTGTTGTTCACTTTCGGCGGCGGCATGTCACACCAGTAGGATTGCGGCTTGGGCCTTAGCGTGCCCGGTCGACACCGTGCGCCCGGTCAGTTTGACGACTCCGGCCCGTTCCAGGGCCTCCGGGAACCCGGAGCACTCGCTCCACCCCTTCAGGAACACCTCGTCGCGTCCCAGGTGTTCGTTGGGCAGGTTCACCGTGAAACGCGCGTACGGACCGTCGGCCCCGTACCCGGTCAGGCCGATCCGATCGCTGTCGATGGCGACGGAGTACCGGTCCTTGCGCAGGACGAGCTCCTCGCCGGCCGGCTCGAAGAACACCTTCGGCTCGTACGCATCGCCGTCTTGGTCGAGGGAGCCTTCCGGCACCCCGATCAGGACCGGTACCGATTCGCGGGACCGGGTGTGCGCGAAGTGGGTCAACCGGTGCACCCCGTCTTCGACGTTCAGCCCCGTCGAAGTGCGACACAGGATCAGCGGCAGAGCGTGCTCGCGCAACTGCCACCAGGCCACCATCTGGGAGATGTCGCGGTTGGCGTTCTCCGGGCCGAACCGGCTCGGGTCGTAGAACCGGTTCAGGCGGTAGTACCGCTCGGCCAGTTTTTCGGCGGAAGAGCCGGGCCACACCAGGTCGGTCAGCGTCTTGACCGACATGTCCCGCATGTACACCCAGCGGTGGTCCGGAATCGGATTCAGGGTCAGGTCGAACACCAGCTGCTGGCGCTCGTCGTTCGTCATCGGCCCCACGGGCTTGTTCAGTTCCACCTGCATTCGAACTCCTTGGTTACAAGTCGAGGGCCCGGGTACCGGGGCCGGTCGTGTTGCCCTGACCGGGATCCGCCGGAGCGTCCCGTCCGGCTCCGTCCGGAATTCGAACGCCCGGGGTGCCGCGCTCCAGGGAGTCTAGCTCCTGACGGTACTCGGCCAGAAAACCGCGCGTGAGGGCCAGCTGGGCCGTGAGCTGTATCTCTACGAGCTCCTGACGGGCTATGATTCGACGCAACAATTCGGCACGTTGAGCGTGAACCGACAGAAGTAGGACGTCCGCAATCTGACGAGCCACACTTTCGGCGACAGGAATTCCCGACTCGTCAGAACGCCGGATGAAAGATTCCAGTCCTGCGATGAGACGATCGTGACGCCGGCTCATAAGCAGTTCCGGAGTATCGACGTCGTCCTCGAGCGTTTCGTAGGGGTCTTCCGGTGAGCGGTCCGTGACCGGATAGAAGGGCGTACTGGGGCGTTGGAAGATTTGGTCTGGTACCGGATCCGGAGGCGCCGGCTCCAGCTCCGACGACATGTAAATGGCCGATTCTCCGTCCGATTGCAGAACCGCCCACGCGGTCGCTAAGAAGCGATAAGCTCTGTACTGAACCCGGCAGACTTGCCCGATCTCTCGATTACCCAGAGCGACTCCGGCAAAACCCGGAGGCAATTCGTCCAACCGGGCGACCACGACCCGTAGGCCGGGTCTCAATTCTGAATCTCGCACGGGGACCTCCTCACAGATCCAGATTCCTCACGCCCCTCGAATTCGGCCCGCAGTCCTCGGACCCGGCCGACGGCGCGGCCGGCGTAGCGGCCGGAGCCGACCCGCTCGAGCCCGACCCGGAGCCGACCGCACTGAGCAGGATTTCGTCAGAGGCCCCGGGGTAGTCCGACGACGCGACCTGGGTGTACCCCTTGCTCGTCTTCTCGGTGATCTTGTCAACTACGAACCGGCCGGCCTCGGTCTGGGTCTTGAACGATTTGGCCTGAGTAGCGCCCCGGCTCCCAATCTTTCCGAACGTCACGAACACGAACTTACCAGCGGACTCGATGGTCCAGAATTTCGAGCTGCCGCCACCGACGAAAGTGTAGCACCTTTTGATTACGCCCGGAACGGCCATGAATTCCCTCCGTTGAGTGTCAGCGTTCGAGATCCACCAGTACCCGCAGCACGCTACCAACTAGTGGGTTCCCGAGTTTCGGATCACCAATCGTACCACCAGAGTCTTCGAACAACAGGTTGGCAGCTTCCCAGACGGCCAGAACGCCTTCGGTCCGACCGGTTGCCGACACCCACACCGACTCGAACGCCTTCCGCACAGAGCAGAAGAGGCGCAGCGATTCGAGAAACTTCGAGACGGTGTCGGAATCGAACAGGGGCTCGGCGGTCACCGGGGTCCCGAACGTCGCCCGGACCTGCTCTAGCTCTATCGCGTACCGCACGAACGCGAACTCGAACGGATCGAGCTCGCGGTCCAGGTTGCCGGACGGGTCGCCCCAATAGAGGGAGACGTAGTTGTTGCGGGTGAACCCGACGGCCGTTATCCCGCCCGAGCGCCGGGCTAGTTCTTCGCTCCGGACCCCGGCCTCGAACAGGAAGGTCACGACTTCGGGCAGGGAGTTGAAATCGGAGTAGTCCCCGTGGTCCCCGACACGGATCCAGAGTTTCATGGCGCCTCCACTTTTGGTCACAGGTCGAGGAACCGGTCCGTACCGGGGGCGGAACCGTCCGCGTCGCCGGGCATCGAACCGCCCCCGTGCAGGCACCCGGCGAACCGCAGCAGCTTGAACCCGAGGCGCCGGTCGAGGGCGAGAACCGTCGGGTCGATCTCGCCGCGCAGCATGCCCACCGGGTACCGGGCGAACCGGGCCACCGCCGCCGCGATCTTGCGCTTGGTCGGGCGCTCGATCACCGTCGCGGTCTTGGGCGGCTGAGCGTCGGGGGCGAACAGCCCGAGGAACCGGTGCGACACCACCCACCCCGCTTTGCCGGGGCTGACGACCCCCAGTTGAACGAACCCCTGGCTTCGAGCCTTGAAACGGGTCTTGGTCTTGTCCATCCCGCGGGACACCTGGGAGAACTGGGGCGCCGGATCCGCGAACCCCGGCACCCGCACCGAGCGCGTGTAAACCGCCAACCGGAACGGGTACGCGCCCTCGACCCCGGTCGACACCGTCGACCCGGTCGCCTCCATGGCCCCCAGCACCGCGTCGAACGTGCGCTTCACGATCGCACGCCCCCAGCACCACGGGCACGCTCCGGCGATGTTGCACGGCAACGAGCTCCCGCGGGCGGTTTCCGGCCGCGCCACCACCGACACCGGCGGGCAGTTGCGCATGTACTGGAACTGCTTCGTGACCGCCGGCCCCCATTGGGCCTCGCGGAGCTGATTGCAGCGGCGCCTCCACAATCGCATCACGAGGTGCACCGCGTCTTCGACCGCCGAGTCCGTCGTCATCTCCCGCTGGCTGCAGATCGACCGGAGAACGGCGGTCCGCTCCGCCAGCGCACCCGCGTGATTCAGCACTTTGGTAATGTTGAATCTGAAGTCTGACATCGGTGTCCCTCGGGGGTGTACCGGAAGGTAATCCATTACCAATTCAAGGTTTGCGTCGGAATCGAGTCCGACGGGTCAAAGGTATTATAGGCGCGAAGAAGTATACTGGGGTATCTCTCTACCTCCTTCGGAGAGATATCGTGCATACGCCCGGACCTAGCGGTCCGGTCGTCTGCCCGGAGAAGAATAAAGGCAACGTTCAAATTTAGGAGAGAATTTATTCTACTCCACCACCATTGTCGCAGAATCACTCCTCTGCGAGGGAGGTAAACGGGGCTGGGAGGCGCAGATCAACCTGGACGAGTCTCAGTTTCACTCCTCTGCGCAGGATGTCATCTGAACCGGGCAAGGGGCAGTCGCAGATCTACTCCTCTGCGAGGGAGACACACTCATATTCTCGAGGATACGAGGGAAGGCGCAGATTCACTTCTCTGCGAGGGAGGTATCTGGAAAGGTCAGCTAATGTGATCGCAGATATACTCCTCTGCGCTGGAGTGGGACGTCTTGTCGCGAACGACACACTTCGCGCTGTGTTACCGACTCGTATCCGAAGTCGGATCCGTAGGTTCTCATCTTATAAAGACGGAGCCTACAGTGGTCGCGGCTAGTCGGCGCAGCGCTGCCCGATCGGCTACATTGCCGATGGAGGATATGAAGGTCTCCGGTATGTGTCCCGGAGCAGACAAGACACCAACGCCAGGTCGGTGTCGGTGGTCAGGTATAGACTGTAACCGAACTCACGAGGTAGCGGAAGACACCTCAGCGCTGGCCGTGTCGGCGCGAGCCGTGTTCAGCAGCTGTTCGATCCGGGGCCCGTGCATCCGCAATAGAAGCGCCAGCAGCTGGTCGGTCCCCTGTGCCGATTGTAGAGGCGCCTCTACGCTCGGCTCCGGCTTCGGGTCCGGCACGACCTCGACTTCGTACTCGGTCTCGACCCAAGCGACGGCGCCGCTCTTCAGCCGGTCGAACGGGCGGTACACGACCCGGGCCACTTCGATACCGCGGTACCGGATCACCATCGTGTTGCCGGTCACGCTCCGACCGCCGGACTTCAGCTTCGACGTCAGCGGCGGCTGGAGTTCCCCGGGGCCCTTTCCGCTTAACACCTTCTTGGCGTTGCGCCGCATCACGTGAGTGTTCACGTGAATAACCCGGACCGGTCCGGGTCCGTTTTTCTTGAGCATGAGCCTCACCGTTTCGGTTTGCCGCGTTGGACCCGGCCGATCCGGGCCACCAGTTCGTTGAACTCGCTGATTCGCATGGACTGGACCGGCGGCCAGGGCAGACCCGGTCCGGGGAGTACCCCTAACCCGACGTTCAGCACGGGGCCGCACAGTCCGCCCACGGCCTTCACCGCGTCGAACACGCCCATCAGGTCCAGCTCGTGCCCTGCGAGGTCAAGACCCTTGTAGGCAACGATCGTGTCACCCAGGAAGAACCCCATCGTCGCTGTGCGCCGCATCTCCTGAGCTATTTCCAGACCGCACAGCCCGCAGAGCCAGTTGAAATGGTCGTACGGGAACTTCTCGGGTGCTACCAGCACGTTGCCGGAGCGAACGGCCCACATCCGCCGGGCCAGCAGGAACTCGAAATCTGTCATGAGTGGGACTCCGGAGTCACTCTTTGGATGGCCGGATCTCGATCGGATCCGGTCCGATCGGTAGATCGGCGCTGAACACCTTCAGGATCAGCTCGGGTCCGCCCAGACTGACGGTAGCAAAGGCGTCGTCGTACTTCGGGTGATCGATCACCAGCTGGGTGACGGCCCGGGCTTGGGACGGTTCGCTCGGTTGCGGACACGCAAAATCGAACCACCCGAAAAGGCGGTCGTTGAAAGACACGTCAACGCCTGCGGAGTAGCCTTCGAGACGCAAGGTGCCGCGCTTCCCGTCCGTCTCGAACTCGATGTCGAGGTGCACTTTGTCCGGGCCCGGGTCGGACAGGAGCTCCTCGGTGTCCAGCTCCTGCATGACCGTGGTCACGGTGTTCGCGTCCCGGTCGTACGTGAACTTGCGCCCGAGCGACATCATGCGGAGCACCACCATTGTGGCGTGCGCCCGGCTCGTGCACTTGAGGGTTACGGTTTTATCCACTCGGGTTGGCTCCGTGTAAGGGGTTCGGAACGACTTCGTACTCCTGCCAGTCTTCGGGAACGGGACGCAGAGTGCGTATGAAGCACCAGGCGTCCTCGAACGAGGCGAAGGACCGGCCGTCCCACACGGGGTTGCCGGCCCAGTCCTCTACGATCCAGGGACCGCCGCGGCACATCACGCGCCTCCAGGGTCAGCGGTTACCAGCCTCATCAGCTCGGGGCACGAGTGCTCGCGGGCCGTGTCGTACACGGCCTTGAGCCGCTTGGCGACTTCCAGCTTCTGCCGGGTCAGGGCCAGAAGCTCTTCCGAGATCTTGGCCTTGGCCCAGTGGGACGCCGCCGCGGCGTACGCGGCCACCCGCATCTTCCACCGGCGCCCCTCGCCGACGTCGGTCGAGCGCTCGATCTGCGTCTGCTCGCGGAACGGAGCGGACCCCATCTCCCTGACCACTTTGGGCGGACTGTCGAACATGTCGAACAGTTCGCTCTTGCTGATCCGGCGGTTACGGGACACGACCGCGTTGGCCGTGGGTTCGTCGAACGGCAGGGCTTTGGCGAGAGCTACCAGAGTCGGGACGTCCAGACGCATTAGCTCCTCGAACGCGGCCCGGTGCTCGTTCAACAGGAAGTGGAACCCGGCGGACCAGTTGTCCGAGGCGCGCAGGGCGGCTGCCGTAGTAGTTGTAACCCGCGACATGGCGGCTCCTTTACTCGGGAATCTTCAGACACAGGGGAGGAGGGTACGCCACGAACTCGGACATCTCGCTGGACCAGAGGGCGACGCGCCTTCCGTGCTCCAGGAAGGCACACGGCTCGCCGTCGCACTCGCCGACCCCGGTCACCCGATCGTGAACGGTTATGTAAGTCTTGAACTCGAACCCCGGGCCCGGGTTCGGTGCTTGATCCGAAACCCAGAACACGTGAAGACCGAACTCGACGGCGGTCTTCAGACGCGCGATCTCTTCGTCGCTCATTCTTGGAGCCTTTCGAGCTGGGGTTTGACGAACTCCCACACGCGCTCGGCCCGCTCGATCAGGTCGTCGAGCTTCTCCTGCGAGAATCCCGTCCGGTGTAGGAGCAGGTTCTCGAACGGTCCGAACTCGGGACCGAAGTACCCGACCGCTTTCAGCTCCGAGATCATCCGGGCGAACTGGATCGCGTCGTTCTCCCAGTTGTCGCGTTCGAAGCGCGACACGCGCGGTCGTTTGAGATCGTCGGTTACGAAATTGCCGCCCATACGGACCTCGCGTGAAGTGACTTTGGTTTTGAAACACCGTCTGGAATCAGGTTTTAACGCTCGAGCGCCGCTTTTCGACGTTCGCGAACGCTAGCTGCTCTTCGCTGTAAAGGCGCTTCCACAGCGCGTCCCAACCGGACGCTGCGGTCCGGTCCCAGTCGGAGCGCGCGCAGTCCCGTTCGTATTCGTCGGGGTCGTGGCGGTTGCAAGCCATCCGGTAGACTTCGCAGAAGAACCGGGCGTGAGTGGCGCAAATCACCGAGTAACCGGCCGTGCTCCCGTCCGGCATCTCGCGGGTCTCGTTCGGAGTCATGTCCGCGCACGCGCGGAGCCAGTTGCGCCAGTACTCGTTCATCGAATCGGCCATGCCGCGCTCCGGGTGACCGGGGCGACACATCGCCTTCAGATCGGACGCTATCGTAGCCGAAGTCACCTCGGGCTCGCCGTCGCCATCGGCCGGGTACATAATTTTGCTCGTGGAGTTTCTGGGCCGGTGCAAGCGCCGGGTCAGACGACCCGGCGCTTGCGCCGGGAATGGAAGAAGGACCGGTACTTCCGGTCCGACAGGCAGAACTTCTCGGCGTAGAGGGCGGTGAACCGGTCGTTGATCTTGACCCGCGCCCTGGCCCCGTTCGGGCCCGCGGTCCGGTCGTACCGGTACCGGATCACGTGCAGGATCACGTCCGCCGAGTACGAGCGAAACCCCTGCTCGTACAGGCCGATCGCGATCTTGGAGAACGCCTCGTACACCTCGGGGTGCTCGGCGTCGAAGTCGAGGAACCGGGCCTCGGTGGACCGGTCGCACTCGGGAACGTGCCCGACGTCAAGAGACTCGGGGGTGAACGCGGCTATGCGCCGGGGCAGG
>JACCDR012061239.1_pt1 | contig 38990 bp, 52 predicted proteins | sample 7446431 | NCBI WGS metagenome assembly JACCDR01 (sample SAMN15323443, study PRJNA562643) | freshwater metagenome | isolation source: river surface water | place: USA:Blue River Watershed | collected 2017-08-17 | reverse complement strand
CTTGTCGAGCGATTCGAGCTTGGCCCGCGCTTCGTCGCGCATGCGAAGGAAGTACACCAGCTTGTCGGCCAAGCTCTGCTCTCGTGCCATCTTTACACCCCGCCAATGCCGTGCGCACGCTCAAGCAAGCGGGCAAACAGCTCGTGCGGTTCCGGGCCTTCGGCGGTCGCCAGCTCGTTCGCCTCGTCCCACAGTTCCTCAATCTCCAGCGGGTCACGGGGCGTCTTCTCGGCTGCGTGCAGCGCCGCGTGCATGGCCCGCAGTTGCACGGTCGCGTGCGCGTGCCAGTTCGCCCCTCGCTGCGCCACCGGCACCCACGAAAGCTCCAGCGCCACGTCGCGGTCGGCCGGCGCGGCGCGCTCGGCCGCGAGCTGCTCCACGGCCCGCGCAAACGTCAGCCACCACGGGCTGTCGTCGTTGCCGCCTTGCAGGCTGTGCTTGTTCATCAGTTGGGCAATGTCGTGGTCGGTCAACATGGTCACGCTCCGGTTACAGGCCTAACTGGTCGCTCAAGCGGACGTGCCGCCTGCGGCGTCACGCCGCTTAGCTCCAACGTTGGGCGTCTTCAGGCGTGCCAGCAGTTGGTCTGCGCGCTCTGCTGCCGCCGCGTCAAGTCGGGCGCTGTACGCCTCATAGCCCTTGTGCACGCCTTGTTCGTAGTCGCATCGAATGTCGGCGCCCTGGCACATTACGCTGCGCACCCAGCTCCATAGCTCGCCTTCGGTCATGGCCTCGCCGGTAGCCAGCCGCGCCAGCGCACGCTGTAGCTCGCAAACAATGTCGCGCTCCGGCACCAGCCGCCCAACCCCTCGCTGAACGCCGGACCCCGAGAGGCCGGCACCATCGTCGCGCTTTGTTTCGGTCTCGCACAGCTTCGCGCACCGCTCGCGCCCTGCCGCCACAGCCTGCAGGATCGCGCCGCTGGCGGCTTCGTGCACAGCCTCCAGCCCCAGCACGCGGGCGCGCAGCCGCTCCAGCTCGATCTGCTGCCTGCCCAGCGCGCCGTAACACTCGGCCAGGATGCTGTGCGCATCGTCCAGTGCGTTGCGGCCACCTACGCCAGCCTGGCAGCGCCTCATCAGTGCGTCAACTGCGGCGCGCATCGGGGCCCGGCCTAGCGTGTCGTCGGACGCCTTGCCGGCTAGGCACGTCGCGCGGTGCTCGCTGCCCGAGAACGTACCGCAGCACGCCCGCTCCGGCGGCAACAGATCCCGCGGCTCTGGCGAGGCCTCGCCCATGAGCGCGTCACTCAGGCGGTCGATCGCACGACAGAAGGCTTCAGCGTGCTCGGGGCCGCAGTGCTCGCTGCGGTTGATGCGCTGGGCCGCTTCGGCAATGGCGGCCCAGTGTGCGGCGTGGTGGTCGGTGGTCATTGGGTCTGGTCTCCTGCTGCGCTAGAGCGCATGGACGGCCACGATCACACCGCGCCCGTCTATCGCTGCCGCGTGCGTCACCGTCACCTCGGCGTCCTGCTCGCTGGGCGGGAACACGATTTCCGTCAGGGACGCGCGCTCGTCGGCCACAAAAGGCACCCGCCGGTAGCCGACATACGTCACCTCGTGCATGCAGTCGGCACTGCCAAGCTCGGGGGTCTGCGTGAACAGCGCTGCTTCAAGCGTGGTGCCGCCCTCAACTGGCAGCGTCTCACGCCGAATGCTCATGACGTCATCAACTCAACCGCGCCGTCGCGCGCAAGATCCACATAGGCCAGGGCGCTCTCGCCGTCGGCGGTCAGCACCAGCAGGTTGCCAATTTCGTTCGGCATCACCCGGCTGTCAGCCGGCAGCGTCGACAGCAGCTCGATCAACCGTGCTGCTGGAAGCCACTTTGCTCCGTCTTTGTCGCGCATGATTTCCTGGCCGACCGGCTCAATGCACCCCAACCGCAGCCCGCCCGCGGCGCTTCGGCGGAGCGGGCGCGGCGTCCTCCGCGTCGCCGGCCGCCAGCGCATCGTCGAGTCGATCCTCGAGCTCGCGCCCGTCGCCGTCGCCATCCTCCTGCAGCCTGGCGAACGCATCGCCCGCGTCCTCCTCGGCAGCCGCATCGTCCAGCAGCGAGCCCTGGCCCTCGGCCTGCAGCTTGGCCAGCCCCTCGTGCCCGACGGTGCCGTCGATCACCGAGTCCAGCTTCTTCGGCGCCGTCAGGCCCACAAAGATCGGCTGCTTGAGAGACGCGCAGATCCACCCGGCCTCGTCGGCGTCGATGTCGCTGCTGCCGACCCGGAAGTGCAGCTCGACGCTGCCGCCCTGCAGTGCGTGGACAACGAACGCGTCGACCTTGCAGCCACCTAGCACGATCATCTGATCGGCTTCGACGCCCCGGTCGATGCGCAGCGTCCAGCCCTCGAGGCAGGCGGTCAACTTCACCGACTCCACGCCGGCCGTGCGCAGGAGCGGCTTGACGGACTCGACGCCCTCGATCTGGCGCTGGTCGTCGCACGGCGCGGTGTAGAGCATGTCGAGCAGGCCGGGCTGGACGAGGTCGAGCAGCGTGTTGGGGCCGGTGAGCTTGAGGCCCAGTGAGACCGCGAAGACATCCTCGTCGCCGTGCTTCTCGGTGCGGGGCGTGACGGACTTGAGCGTCACTTCGGTGTTGGGGGGCAGTTCGAACATGGTGCGTGGCTCCTGTGGTGGCGGGGGTAGAAAGGGGGCCGCACCTCGCGGTGCGCTGGCCGGCAATCAGGGAGGGGGGAGAAGCGAATGCCGCCGGCCAGGCGGGCCCGGAACTGGTGTGTCAGCTGGCGCCCGGCAGGACGCCCTGCACCGGCTTGACCGGCTCGACCTTGACGCCCTTGCCGAGCAGCTCGATCAGGTCTTCCTGGCTCGCCACGCGCGGCTTGTCCAGCTCGGCCGCGATGTGGGCAATGACGTGGCTCGGGTGGCTCGCCTCGATGAGGCGGTCTCGGTAGCGGTAGACGCGGGTCTTCGTGGCCATCAGGCCTCCTGGGTGGTGGTCATGGCCCGCTCCGCCGCCGTCCCGATGCCGCGCCCGAAGGCGAGGCACTCGGCCAGCAGCTGGTCGCGGGAGTAGCTGTGCGCCGTCAGCGCCGCCAGCGCGCCGGCCATGAAGGCGCGACGGATGGCGACTCCGGGGATCTGCAGACCCTCGGCGGCCTGGGCGCACTCGTCGGCTTGTTGGGTGAGGGTGGGGGTGGGGGCGGTCATGCTGCCGCCAGCTTCGCGTCGCACTCGGTCCACACCGCGAACAGACGATCGCGCGCGTCCTTGTCCTCGATGTCGCGCAGCTCGTCGCCCAGAAGCGCGAGGATCTCTCGACTGGTGCAGGCGCGCATCTTGTCGGCGGCTGCCCCCTCGTCGAACTGCGAGCTGGCGCCGCCTCCGGTGATTTCACCGGTGTCGGCGTCGACGGTCACGGGGTCGGTCAGCAGGTTGTCCTGCGGGATACCCATCTCGGACTGCTCATCCAGGCCGACGGCGCGCTGAATCTCGATGCTGACGGGCAGGTACTTGAACAGCCGGCGAAGCACGGTCTTCTTGGCCATCTCGTCGAAGTGCGCCATCCACGGCGAGTCGGTCTTCTGGAATCGCACCGCTGTCTGGTAGCCCTGCGAGGCATCGCGCACGCGCTCGATTTCCTTGCGCGACATCACCTCGAACTGCGAGCCGCCGTCCTTAAGCTTGGCCACGGCGTAGACAAAGCGCAGCTGGCCGCGGTCGTCGGCATCCCAGGCCGGCTCATGGGTGAGCGTCGGCTCCAGGCCGAGGGCGACGTGGAAGCGATCCGCCTCGTAGACGGCGCGAGCCTCCAGGCTCAGGATCTGCCCCGAACGGCGCGCGAGGTCCAGCATCCCGCGGTAGCCGACGATGAACTGGACTTCGGTCACCTGCTTGCGCCGGTTCTCGAACGGGATCAGATAGCAGTGGCCGAGGGCGCCGCCAGGCTCCAGTCCGAGCGCAGCGCACTGCATGATCGCGCCCAGGAAGGAGGCCTGGTCGCAGTTGGCCAGCTTGGGCACCTTGCGCACCTCGGTCAGCGCGATGCGCGCCAGGCGCTCGGCGGTCATGTGCTTGGGCAGGGCCAGCGCCATCTGCTCCTTCACCTTGGGGTCGGTCAGCAGACCGGCGATGGTCTTCGGCTTGTCTGCGGCTGTCGCAACGGCGTTCTTGCCGGTGGCAACAGCCTTGAGGGTCTGGGCGCTCATGAGATTCCTTTCGGGTCAAACGGTTTGAGGGTGAAGACGCGCGACTCCCAGGTCTTCTGGTACTCGCGGTGCAACTTCGGGTGGTCTGCTTTCAGGCGCAGCTCGTCGATGAACTTGCCGCTGCGCTGCTTCCACTCGCACGCGGTCTTGCCGTCGGGCAGGACCAGGGCGACGGCATCGCGCATCGCGCGCTTCAACTCGAACTCGATCACCTCCGCCTCTGCTTCGCGGGCGCGCGACTCGGCGTGGATGGCGCGCAGGCGCAGCGCGAGCTCTGTCAGGCGCTCGTCAGCCAGCAGCGGGGCACCGCCCTCGAGCTCGCGCGGGTAGAGGTGTTCGACATCGGCCGCATTGATCGGCGGCGGCGGCACGCCGGCCAGTACGTGGTCAACCCAGAACGACTGGGCGCGCGAGCGCAGCGCGGCGATGGTTTCGGCGTCGGCCGCTACCGGGTAGGCGCGCAACTCGTCGGCGCCGAACAGTGCCGCGAGGATGCCGCTGCGGCGTCGCGTCACGCCCAGTCCGTGCATCACCTGCGCGGTGTAGTGCGTTGGCATGCTGTCGCTGCCTGACTCGCCCCACCCGTCAGTCCGGAGTTTGAACGGGTGCACCGTCTTCAGCTCGACGTTGGTGATTTCTTCGGCGCCATCCAGTCGCACCTCAAGGTCAATCTCGGCGGCCAGGAACGGCAGATCCGAGTCCTTGTAGCGGCGGTTTGCGCTGACCACATCGACGGAGTGCCCGTCGGCCTGCAGCCGCTCGACCAACATCTCCGCGACAACGGCTTCCCAGCGCACGCCGCGGGCCTTGGGGTCGCGCGGGCGCTCGGGGCCTTCGATGCGGGGTCGGCGCTTGTCCTCCCACAGCTGCAGCGGGGTGCGCCACGGGCTGATGCCGAGCACGGCGGCGATGTCGGAGCCGCCGATGTACTTCATCCGGTCGTGGCCGGGCGCGATGACGTCCAGGGCGGTGCTGGTGGATCCGGTCACGGAGCTGCCCTCATGTGGACCGGGGTCACAACAGCCAGCACACCGCGGCGCTGGCTGGCGCGGACCCGGGCGAACAAGGCGCGGATGTCGGTCCGCGCGGCAGGCATGTACTGCAGGCGAGCCTGCCCAGCGGGCGGGCACAGCCATGCGCTGGGCTCGGTGCGGCGGGCGGTCACGGCGCGACTCCGAAGCCCCACGGCCAGATGGCGCTGAGCGCCACGGTGGCCACGAAGACCACGGGCGCGGCCAGCCAGACCCAGCGCGGCATGCGGGTGGCCTCGTCGGCCTCGACCTCGGCGGGGTGGCGGGTGTCGGTCATGCGAGCCTCCACAGGACAACCAGCACGAGACAGCAGATGACCGCCGCGAACGGCGCCAGCACGGCGTACACGACGCCGCGGATCACGGGCGACACGTCCTCCTGCTCGGCGCCCACTTCGGTCGCAGCCTCGCCGGCCAGCGGCGCCTGGTCGGCGCGATCGGGGTCGGGCGTTGGCTTGATGCGGCGCAGGGTGGCCATCACGCGACCCTCCGCAGCAGGGTTCCCTCGTGGCGCTGCCCGGGCCGGGCTTGCGTGGCCCAGGCCAACAGGTCTCGGTTCTCGGGACGGTGGGCGTACAACCGCCGCAAGGCCGGCAGGGTGTAGCGCTCGAGCTTGTCGTCGAAGTCGAAGGCGAACTGCGCGTTCGTGGTGTCCACCGGCTTCGCGGCATCGGCGGCCCTGCGCTGCTCGCGCTGCGCCTCGTCGGCGTCGATCAGGCTCGCGGCCTGCAGCAGCGCGTTGCCCATGGCGTAGCAGTCGGCGGCGCTCAGGAAAGTGCCGGCGACCTGCCGACCCTCGGCGAACACCGACAGCAGGGCGACGCTGGGCGCCTCGCTGGAGGCCTCTGCGGGGCAGTGCGTGACGACCAGGGCCCGGTTGGCGGCCGTGGTGCGCTTGATGAGGGTGGCGATCATGCTGCCACCTCGCGCAGGAACGAGAACGCGCCGACCTTGTCGGCCTTCTGCTGGCGCAGCTGGCGCTGCTGGCGCTCGTAGCGCTCCACGCCGGCGGCGCCTTCCGTGCGCCGGTACCAGCTCACCAGCTGCTCGCGGTTGCGGCAGCCGTCGCACAGGATGCGGCCACAGAACTCGCTGTTGCACGCACTCGGATACATCGCCATTCGCTTCTCCTTCGCGGCTTTCGTGTCGCGTCGAGAAGCATCGTAGCGAAAAGCTAGCTAGTGCGCAAGCGTTTCGCTAGGAATTTTGCGGCGGGCCTTGATCGGTTGGCGCTACGGCCGGTGCGCTGTCCTCAGTGGCGGCAGGTCGAAGCCGGCGCGCGACAGGTCGTCGTGGTAGTCGTCGGCGGTGCAGCTCGGGTCGCGGGCATCGCAGGCCTGCATGACCTCGAGCGCCCGCCGGCACCGCTGAGTCTGTTGCAGCGGATCCTCGGCCAGGCAGGCTGCCTCGAGCTGCCGGAACGCGGTGAACACCGCTGGGTTGTAGGGCTCGGGCGCGGGGCGCAACCATGCGTAGACGGCCCATGCTCCTGCCACCCAGACCCAGAGGTGCCAGGCCGGCGGATCAGCTCGCCTTGTCAGAACAGCCCCCAGTCGCGGTGGATGGACTCCACCCTCACTCGGGGGGATATCCCCCTTAGGGAGGAAGAAATTTCCGTAGTCACGCGAAAAGAGTACAGGTGTCCCATCATGCGGCCTGCCGGATCTGTTTGGTGTTCTCGGCCGCCAGGATCGGCAACAGCATGGCGGCCACTTCATCAGCCACACCAGCGTTCCCAGGCAGGCGGTCCAAGGCGGTGCGGATCATCTCCCATTGCAGGCGCGACAGGCTGGCAATCGCGCGAGTCACGGTCGGCAGCGCCGTGGTCAGCGGCGGATCCGAGGTCAGGGCCGACCATCCAGGATAGGCGGCATCGAGCCGGCGTTGCAACGTAGGGCCGACACCACGCGGCGCGCCGGATGGGAGCTTGGTCCCGGCCAGGATCTGTTTGAGGTTCTCCTCGCTGGATGCTGTGGCATCCGCGACGGTGCCGACGCCGTGCTGGGCGCACAGGTCGCGCAGCCGCTCAATGAGGTGGGTCTTCGGGCTCATCGGCGCAGTGGAGCAAAGTGCAATGCCGCTGCCAAATGCGTATCGCTTGACAGCCGCTAGCGTTTCGCTAGCATGTCGGGCATGGACACCAAAGCGATCACGGTCGACGTCCGGCGCGAGCTGTGCGCCCGCTTCGGCCTCAACGAGCAGTACCTCTATCAGTGCCTGACCGGCCGGCGCGGCATGCGCGCGGAGGACGCCGTCCGGCTCGAGCGCGACAGCGGCGGCCTGGTCACCCGGCGCCACCTGCGCCCGCACGACTGGCACCTGATCTGGCCCGAGCTGGTCGACGCCGACCACCCCGCGCCCGTGCGCGGCGATGAGGTCAGCGCGACCGCGCCGACTGTGGACGCCTGAGTTGGGAGAAGTGGTCATGGCACACATGGTCCGCGTTCGCTCATTCGCCGTCGATACGAACGGCGACGAATCTTTCGGAGGCGTTCGTTGAGCGCCATCAATGACGCCCTCATCGCCTGCGTGAAGGCCTTGGGCGGCAGCAAGGCCGTGGGGCCCCTGGTCTGGCCCGAGAAGACCCCGGATGCCGCGCAGCGCATGCTGCTGGACTGCCTCAACGAGGACCGCCCGCAGCATCTGACACCCGAGCAGTCGCTGCTGATCGCGCGCCTCGCCCGCGCACGCGGCTGCCACGAGTTCATGGCCGCGCTGGCCGCGGAGCTTGGCTATGCGGCGCCGGTGCCGATCGCCTCGCGCGACGAGGTGGCAGATCTGCAGCGCCAGTTCGTCGCGTTGGTGCGCATGCAGTCGTCGCTGGTCGAGCGCATGGAGCGCTTGGTCGAGTCGTGAGCCTGGAATGGACCGTCCGGAAACTGATCTCCTACCCAGGAGGGGGCACAACACCCCCGAAGCGCAGCGCGTTCAACCCGCGCCCGCCGGGCGTTCTGGTCGCTGGCAGTGCGTCATCGCACGTGCTGGACTTCCTCGAGGCGCACCGGCCGCGGCAGTTCTCGTGCGCTCAGGTGCTGCGTGCGGTGCGCCAGCGCGGCAGCTGGAGCGACGTGCAGGTGCGCTGGTCCCTGCTTTACCTGCGCAGTCTGGGGCTCGTCGAGAGCGTCGAGGACCCAGCTCGCAACGCCCGGTATCTGAGGTACCGAGCAACACGGAAGGCTCGCGCGTGAGCAACGACTCGTTCACAGACCGCGCTCGCAGGGCCTCCGATGCGCCGTTCAGGCGCGTCGGCCTGGGCGACCTTGGCGCGACATTCCAGTGCGGCCGCTGCAACACCTACCGGTCCATCCTCGGTCGGCGCCTGGTCAAGCACAAGGGTTCGAAGCGGTGGGAGTGCCGGGGGTGTGTGGCGCAGGAGGGTGGGGCGTGAACCTGCTGGATCTGTTCTCGGGCATCGGCGGCTTCAGCCTCGGCCTGGAGCGTGCGGGCTTCCGCACCGTGGCGTTCTGCGAGCTCGAGCCCTACTGCCGGCGAGTGCTGGCGCATCACTGGCCTGGAGTGCCGATCTGCCATGACGTGCGAGACCTTGACGCTGCCTGGCTTCGAGCCGTCGGCATCGACCGAATCGACGCCATCTGCGGCGGCTTCCCGTGTCAAGACATCTCGCTGGCTGGCGGAGGCGCGGGTCTGCTCGGAGAGCGCAGCGGCCTTTGGCGAGAGTTCGCCCGTCTACTTGGCGAGCTTCGACCCCGCTTCGCGTTCGTGGAAAACGTCGGGGCTCTTACCGGCCGAGGACTGGCTGAAGTTCTCGCAGACCTTGCCGCGCTCGGGCGCAATGCGGAGTGGCACGTTGTACCTGCTGCCGCCGTTGGTGCGCCTCATCTACGAGACCGGTGCTGGATCGTCAGCGCGCTGGATGCTTCCGACGCCGACAGCATCGGACTACGGCACCAACCAGGGCGGCAGCAGCGGACGCGAGGGGCAACGGGTGAGGCCCAGCCTCTCGACGATGGCGCGACGCGGCCTCATCCCGACGCCGACGGCTGGCGATGCAAGCAGCAGCGGCAGCCGCAACACCGCGACGAGCAAGGCACACCCTGGCGTGAGCCTGACGGACTGGGCGCGCGGGGACGGGGGTGTGGGCAGGCTCTTGCCCACGCCCCAGGCGCAGGACTGGCGCAACGCGGCGGACTACAGCGACGGCTCGCGCGGGCACTCGCCGCAGCTGCGACACCTTGGCCGTGGACGGCTGAACCCGCGTTTTGTGGCCTGGATGATGGGCTTCCCCGAGGGGTGGCTCGACATCGATTGAAGGCGCTGGGCAACAGCATCGTTCCGGCGATACCGGAGATTCTGGGGCGTGCGGTGCTTGATGGGCGCGCCTGATTCGATGGCCATCGACAAAGACGGGCCGCCGGCCTGGCACGACGATTCGCCGGCAGACGTGGTGCAGCTGCGCGCCCCGCCCTACTCGGCGGAGGCGGAGCAGGCCGTTCTGGGCTGCCTCATCTCGTTCCCCGAGACCTGGGATCGCGTCAGCGATCTGCTGGCGGACGGGGACTTCTACAACGCTGCACACCGGCTGATCTTCGCCGGCTTGAAGGAGTTGCTGGACGCCGGGCAGGTGGTCGACATCGTGACGGTGTTCGAGCGCCTTCAGGCGCACGGCACCGATGCGACGGCCGGCGGCCTGGTGTTCCTGAACGCGCTGGCGCAAGGCGTCCCAGGCCCTGAGGGTGTTCGCCGGTACGCGGAAATCGTGCGCGAGCGCTCGATCCGCCGCAAGGTGATCGCCGCGAGCGACGAGATTGCCTCGCAGGCGTTCAACGCGCAGGGCCGCAGCCTGGACGATCTGCTGACGGGCTTCGAGTCCGAGTTGAGCCAGCTGCAGCGCGAGTGCGCTCGCAAGCTGATCGGCAGCCGCGTGCCGCTGCTGTCGCTGGACGGGCTGCGGCAGTCCTCCGAGGCGGTGCGCTGGCTGATCAAGGGCGTGATGCCCGCCGAGTCGATCGGGCTGCTGTTCGGTGGCAGCGGGACTTTCAAGAGCTTCCTGGCGCTGGACGCGGCACTGCACGTGGCGCACGGGCTGCCCTGGATGGGGCGCAAGACTCGGCAGGGCCCGGTGCTCTACATCGCCGCTGAGGGTGGCTCGGGCCTGTGGCCACGCATCGACGCCTGGCATCGCGCCCGGCGCCTGCGCTGGACGGGCCTGCCGATGCATGTGGTGCCGACAGCCGTCAGCCTGAGCACAGAGGCATGGCGGGTTGTCGACGCGGCCCAGGCGCAGGGCGTGACGCCTGCGCTCGTGGTGGTCGACACGCTGAGCCAGACCTTTGCCGGCGAGGAGAACAGCGCGAACGAGGTGGCGCTGTACCTGCGCGAGCTCGGGACGCGCTTCCGGGCGCTCTGGGGGTGCACGGTGCTGGTGATCCACCACTCCGGCCACCAGGCCACGGAGCGGCCGCGGGGCTCGAGCGCGATGCGGGCCAACGTCGACTTCATGCTCGGGGTCAACCGCGACGAGAAGGAGATGCTGGCGACGTTGAGCTGCCAGAAGCAGAAGGACGGCGACCAGTTCCAGGACACGACGTTCAGCCTGCGGCCGCACACCCTCGGAGAGGACGAGGACGGCGACAGCGTGTCGTCGCTGGTGGCGTGGCACCTGAGCAGCGCTGAGGACGTCCAGGAGGCCATGCAGGCCGAGGTGAAGGCCGGGCGCGGCGGGCGGAATCAGATGCTGCTGGGGCTGCTGCAGAACGGGATGAAGGAGCGCGACCTTCGCTCGGCGTTCCTGGATGCCGCAGGCCTTGAAGGGGACGAGGCGCGCCGCCAAGCATGGAGTCGCGCGGCCAACTGGGCCAAGAGCCGGGGCTACTACGAGGTGGCGCAAGGGATCGTGATCACCCTGAAGCAGAAGGTTTGACGCCTATGAACCTGAACAGCATCAAAGACCGCTATCGGATGAGCTTCGACGAGGTTGATCGCCTGCTGCGGCTCGACCCGGAGACTGGCCAGCTGTGGTGGCGTCACACCAGCGGCAAGAGCGGGCGGGCATGCCGCACGCCGTCCGATTCGAGCGCTTACTCAAAAGTGCCTATCGGCGGCTGGTCATTTGCTGCGCACCGCCTGGTATGGCTGCTGCACACCGGCAGCTGGCCTCAGTTTGTGGTTGATCACATCAACGGCGACCGGCACGACAACCGCCCCTCCAATCTGCGCGACGTGACCCATGCCGAGAACCAGCGGAACCAGAGCTATCACCGGGCTGGCAAGCGCAAGCCAGACTACCGAAGCAGTCAGCTCAAGCTGGTCGCGAAGCCTCGGGATGGCGCCCTGACGTTCAACGCATTCGAGGCCGAAATGGCCCGCAGGAGCGGCAATGTCGCGTGACGCAAATTTCCTGAAATGTGACGTTGTACGGCAACTGTGTGACACCACAAGTTGTGACGCCTCGCGCGCGCGCCTACCCCTACGGGGTGATGTCACGGTGTCACACGTGACGCATCAAGGGTGTGACGTTACGGTTGGACGTGACAGTGACACTCCGCCCTTCCGGGCGGGCGTCACCATCACGGGAATGGCTCGGGGGTGGCAGTGAAGTCCGGCAAGCACAGCTACATCGGCACCCCGGAGGCGCTGCGCAACCGCTGCCGGGTGGACCCGCAGCCGCCGGGCTGCTGGCACTGGCTCGGGGCGGTTTCGAGCGACGGCCTGCCACGGATCCACACCTTCGACCACGCGAAGGGCGAGAAGGTCACGCAGACCGGCGGCCGGGGCGCCTGGAACATCGCCTTCGGCAAGGCGCCCGCGCCCGGCATGATGGTGATGCGCTGCTGCGGCACGCGCGATTGCGTCAACCCGGTGCACTTGCGCGAGATGCGATCGCAGCGCGAAATCGGGCAGCACATCCGCCGCGCAGGCTGGCGTGTCGGCACGCATGTCGAGCAGAGGCGGGCGAATCAGGCGCTGGCCATGCAGTCGGCCGGGATCGAGCAGACGCCGGACTGGAAGGCGCGGATGATCTGGGATGCGGCACCGGAGACGACCAACCGGGCGCTGGCGCGCAAGCTGGCGATGTCGGAGAGCACAGTCTCGGCCGTGCGCAGGCGCCGCGAGCGCTGCGACCCGCTGCGCGGATCACCGATCGTCAGCGATCAGGCGCCGCAGCGCGAGGTAGCGTGATGGAGCGCTCCGATCGCATCCCGCTGGCTGCCGACGTGAGCCGCTGCGACCCGGCGAATCCTGGCCGCGCCGCGGCACGGTGTGCACGCCGCATGGCCAGCGTGCTGCAGGGCTCGCCGATGACCGACTTCAGCCAGATGCCGGGCGGCGGCTGCACGGTGCTGTGCTCGGGCTACATGGACGTCGGGGCGCTGGCGCAGCAGCAGAGGCTGGCGCAGTCGATCCCGGCGCCGCGGGCTACGAAGCCTTGGCCGGGAACAACGAGGTGACCATGATGACCCACACCCCCGATCGCGCCACGGTGCGCCGCCTGCTCGCCATCGACCCGGGCACAACCGAGTCCGGCTGGGTGCTGCTCGAGGACGGCCGCGTGCTCGACAGCGGCGTGTCGGACAACCACGACCTGCTGCGCTGGGTGCAGGCCGGCCAGGGCGCGCAGCTGCTGGCCATCGAGATGATCGCCGGCATGGGTATGACGGTGGGGCAGACGACGTTCGAGACGACCAGGTGGATCGGCCGCTTCCAGCAAGCCTGGGCCGAGCCCGAGGAGGTGCAGCTGGTCTACCGCCGCGAGGTCAAGTCTTGCCTGTGTGGCAACCAGCAGGCGAAGGACCCCAACATCCGCCAGGCGCTGTTGGACATCTTCCCGGCCACTGGCGGCGGCGAGCGCCCGCAGATCGGCACCAAAGCCCGGCCGGGCCCGTTGTACGGGGTGACATCACACGCATGGTCCGCGCTGGCCGTCGCGGTGACGGTGTGCGAGCGCTACAAGCTGCGCCTGGTGATGCCGCGGATGCCGCAGATGGAGCTGGAGGCAGCATGACGACCATCGCCTGGGACGGCCGCACCCTGGCCACGGACCGGCAGGCCGACACCGGCCACGGCAAGGCCTGCGTCACCAAGTCCAGGCGCACCGACAAGGGCGAGCTGCTCGCCTACAGCGGAGCGGCAGCCTTCGGCGAGCAGATGGTCGACTGGTACGTCCGCGGCGCCGACCCGGACAGGTTCCCACCCAGCCAGCGCGATGACGACGACTGGTGCCGGCTCGTGGTCGTCACGACTGATGGCAAGCTGATGGCCTACGAGCGCACGCCGTACCCGGTGCGATTCGGCGACAGGCGGATCGCGTTCGGGTCAGGAGGCGACTTCGCCCGAGCCGCCATGCACTGCGGCTGCGATGCGCGGCAGGCGGTCGAGGTGGCCGCGTGCTTCGACCCGCACACCGGCGGCGGGGTTGATGTGCTGACGCTGGCGGCCTGAGTCAGCCGCGGATAGGCCCATGATGTCGCATGAAACCAACACTCAATTGCCGGTTGCTGAGGCCCAGCCGGTCAAGCGCCGGCCGCCGGCAGCCGGCATGGGGCGCGTGAAGGGCAGCCCGAACCGGATGACCCGCGTGCTCAAGGACGCCATCCTGGCGGCCGCCGAGGCCGCAGGCCAGGACGGCAAGGGCAAGAACGGGTTGCACGGCTACCTGGTGCGGCTGGCGATCAAGGAGCCCCGGTCCTTCGCGTCGCTGCTCGGCCGGGTGATGCCGCTGCAGATCGTCGGCGACCCGGATGCGCCCCTGAGCCACGTGCACACGATCCGCCTGGTGTCTGTGGCGCCGGATCCTGAGCGCGTCAAGCGCCTCGAGGCTGGTGACGTGGTCGACGCGGGGTAGGCCAGCGCATGGCTGCGCGACTGGCGAGCGAGCCCGACGTCACGCTGCCCGCCAAGCTGGGCTGGGTGTTCGAGCCGACGGCGCGGGCCGACGTGCGCGGCGCCTTCGGTGGCCGGGGCTCCGCGAAGACGCGCACCTTCGCCAAGATGACAGCGATTCGGGCGACTCAGTTCGCTCAGGCGGGCATCACTGGCGTGGTCTTGTGCGCGCGCAAGCTGCAGAACTCGCTGGCTGACAGCTCGTTCGAGGAGATCAAGCAGGCCATCAACTCGGAGCCGTGGCTGCAGGAGGCGTTCGAGATCGGGCGCGAGTACATCCGCACGAGGGACGGGCGGGTGGCCTACGTGTTCTCCGGCCTGGATCACAACATCGAGTCCATCAAGTCGAAGGCACGCATCCTGCTGGCCTGGGTCGACGAGGCCGAGGGCGTCAGCGACGACGCGTGGAAGATCCTCATCCCGACCCTGCGCGAGGAGGGCGTGAACGGCGGCCAGGCCTGGAACGCCGAGTTGTGGGTGACGTGGAACCCGGAGCGCAAGAACTCAGCCACCGACCGCCGGTTCCGGCAGACCAAGTCGCCAATGTACCGAGTGGCCGAGATGAACTGGCGCGACAACCCGTGGTTCCCGGACAAGCTCAACCGGTCCCGCCTGCACGACCAGCAGCACAACGCAGACGACTACGACCACATCTGGGAGGGCGGGTACAAGGCCGCCGTCAAGGGCGCGTACTTCACCAAGCAGCTGGCGCACCTGCGCGCCGACGGGCGGATCTGCCGGGTCGGGCGCGACCCGGTGCTGATCAATCGCCTGTTCGCCGACATCGGCGGCACGGGCGCCAGGGCCGACAACTTCGTGTTCTGGCTGGCGCAGTTCGTCGGCCGCGAGATCCGCGTGCTCGAGCACTACGAGCGCCAGGGCCAGCCGATCGGCGCGCACCTGGAGTGGATGCGCGTGCGCCAGCTGACCCCGGCGAACACCAAGATCTGGCTGCCGCACGACGGCGACACGCACGATCGGGTGCTCGACGTGAGCTACCGGTCAGGGCTCGAGGCGGCCAACTATGAGGTAGAGGTCGTCGAGAACCAGGGCCGCGGCGCCGCCATGTCTCGGGTGCAGTCGGTGCGCCGGATGATGCCGTCGATGGTGTTCAACTGCGGGCCGGTGGGCTCTGAGCCGGACGGCTTCCCGCTGCTGGATGCCACCGAGGCCGGCCGCGAGGCGCTCGGCTGGTATCACGAGAAGTGGGACAAGGATCGTGACGTCGGCCTGGGGCCGGACCACGACTGGGCCAGCCACACCGCGGATGCGGCAGGCCTGATGTCGATCGTTGCCGAGGCGGAATTCCGAGGCGTGCCCGTGGGCACGAGGCGGCCTGCGGTGCGCCGGCGGGTGTCTGGCATGGCCGCCTGAGGGTGGCCACCAGGCGCCGCGCCGCGCACCCAACATGGCAGCCTCCGCCCCGTTTCAACCCCGGGGCCACCATGGGCGTCACCCTTGATCTGCGCCGCGCGCACCGGCACCAGCGACACGGCGATCTGCTGGCCATCCTGACCTGGGTGAACGACTCGCGGGCCCTGGTTGTGCTGCCGGCCAACAGGCGAGACGGTGTCGGCTGGTTCATCGTCGACGAGTCGGCGGCCTGGCGCTGGAACATCAACGCCGTGGATGCCAGCTGGCGGCGGACGGCCCTCGAGCACTGCGACGCCCAGTCCCGCATCGCCTGCCAGCTGTTCGGCTTTGAGCCGACGCTGCGCAACCGCGCCCGCATCATCAACCTGGTGACGGACTGGATCCCGGATCTGCTGCGCATGCCGCACTCGCCGGAGCCCGAGATGTCGTCGGCCACCTTCGGGCAGATGGTGATGCGCGCCGACGGCAAGGTCGTTGCCGGGGAGGAGATCCGCGTCGAGCGTGAAGCGGGGCAGGTGTATGGCTGAGCGCCTCTACGCGAGCAGCAACCACCGCAACGCACCCGGCGAGCGCGAGCTCACCGAGGTGCGCATCCCGCCGCGCAACGAGCTGACGACCGGCACGCCGCCGAACAAGCTGGACTCCGAGGAGTCGCGCAAGCTGCTGCGGCAGCTGCTGCGCTGGTACTACTACGAGCGCGACCGCCAGGCGGCGAACCGCCTCGAGATGGCCATCGACGCGGACTTCTACGACAACCTGCAGTGGGCCGAGGAGGACGCCGCGACGCTGTCGGATCGCGGCCAGATCCCTCTCGTGTTCAACGAGGTCGCGCCGATGTGCGACTGGGTCATCGGGACCGAGCGGCGGACGAGGGTGGACTGGAAGGTCATGCCTCGGACCGACGACGACATCGAGATGGCCGACGTCAAGACCAAGGTCATGAAGTTCCACGCCGACGTGAACAAGGCGCCGTTCGCGCGTTCGCGGGCCTTCGAGGATGCCGTGAAGGCTGGCATCGGCTGGGTGGACGACGGCGTGCGCGATGACCCGACGGCCGAGATCCTGTACTCGTGCTACGAGGACTGGCGCAACGTGCTGTGGGACTCAAGCGCGCAGGAGCTGGACCTCAGCGACGCGCGATACCTGTTCCGCTGGCGGTGGGTGGACGAGGACATCGCCTGCCTGATGTTCCCCGGCCGGTCCGATCGCATCAAGGCCGCAGTCGAGAACTGGGCGTACCACTACGACCCGATGGCCGAGGAGGAGACGTGGGTCACTCCGACCGACGGCGCGAACGGGACCACGCGCTCGGGCTCCATGTACCCGCTCTCGGCCGGCTTCTCCGAGGAAGGCGAGCGACGCCGGGTCAAGTTGATCGAGTGCCAGTACCGCATGCCGGTGCAGTCCAAGATCATCAACTCCGGGCCGTTGGCCGGGGCGTTCCTGGCCGACGGTGACCGCGGCCTGATGGAAGCCCTGGGCAAGCATGGCGGGACCGTGATCGACAAGGTCGTCATGCGCGTGCACGTGGCGGTCTTCACCGAGACAGATCTGCTGGCCATGGGTCCGTCGGTGTTCCGGCACAACCGCTACAGCCTCACGCCGATCTGGTGCTACCGGCGCAGCCGCGACCGCCTGCCCTACGGGATGATCCGCAGGGCCCGCGACATCCAGCGCGACCTGAACAAGCGCGCCAGCAAAGCCCTGTGGCTGCTGAACACGAACCAGATCCACGGCGAGGCCGGGGCGTTCGATGACATCGAGGAAGCGCGCGAAGAAGCGCAGATGCCCGACGGCGTCATCCTCGGCAAGAAGGGCTACCAGTGGAAGGTCGCGCGCGACACCGACGCCGCCACCGGGCAGCTGCAGCTCATGGCGATGGACCAGCAGTCCATCCAGCGCGGTATCGGGGTGACCGACGAGAACCGTGGCCTGCGCACGAATGCCACCAGCGAAGTGGCCATCCGCGCCCGGGTGCAGCAGGGCACCATCAGTACCACGCTGCCCTTCGACAACCTGCGCTACGCCGTGCAGACCCAGGGCGAGAAGGTGTTGTCGCTGACCGAGCAGTTTTACTCGGAGCAGAAGGTCATCCGACTGTCCGGCGCCAAGAACCGCCTGGAGTGGGTGCGCATCAACACGCCCGAGACGCAGCCCGACGGCAGCGTGCGCTACATCAACGACATCACGGCGACCATGGCCGACTTCGTGGTGTCGGAGCAGGACTACGCCGGCACGCTGCGCCAGGTGATGTTCGAATCGATCTCGCAGCTGGCCAACAGGCTGCCGCCCGAGGTCAGCCTGCGCGTGCTGACCATCGCCATGGAGTTCTCGGACCTGCCGAACAAGGACGAGATTGCCGCCGAGATCCGCCGCATCACGGGCGACCGGGACCCGAACGGCAAGATGAGCGAGGAGGAAGCCCAGCAGGCTGCAGCGCAGCAGCAGGCGCAGGCCGAGGCCATGCAGATGCAGCGCGAGTCGGCGGTGGCGGCGCTCGAGGAGCAGCGCGCCAAGGTGCGCGAGATCAATGCCCGTGCCGACCAGCTCGAGGCCGAGGCCGAGCGCGTGCGCCTCGAGGCAGCCGGCGCTGGCGGAGCGGTGGACCCGCAGACAGCCGCGCAGATGCAGGCCATCGACAGGATGCGCGAGCAGCTGGCCGGCGAGGTTGAGCGCCTGTCGCGCGAGCTGGCCAAGGAACAGGCGAACGCGGCCGGGAAGTTGACGGCCGTGCGCACGGACGCCGACACGCGGACCAACATCGCGCGCATCCAGGCCGCGTCGGCCGAGCGCATCGCCGAGATGCAGCGCGCCAGCGACAAGGCCCTGGAGTCGGTGCTCGAGCGCGTCGACAAGCTGGCCGAGCAGATGGGGGTGCGGCTGCAGGACGCCGCCAAGAAGACCCGCGAGCAGCTCGACGAGGTGCGCGAGCAGGTGGCCAGCAAGGTCGAGGAGAAGATTGCCAAGGCGACAGCGGCCGCCGCGCCGCCGGCCCCGGCAGCTGCGCCAGCTCCCGCGCCCGCCGCGCCTGCCGCCCCAGCTCCAGCGCCGCAACCGGCCGCCGCAGCCCCCGAGCCGGTGCGCCGGACGTTCCGCCCGCAGCGCAACGAGGCCGGGGACATCGTCGGTGGCGACATCGTGCGATCGGACGGCACGACGGAGCGCCTGACCGTGAAGCGGCACGCCGGCGGTGACCTGGCCGGTCAGATCGCGGAGGTGCAGATCACGCCGGCAGCAGGAGGTGCAGCATGAGCCCGCCATCCACCGACGACCACCCGCCGCGGCATCACACCGTTGAGGTCGAAGACCCGGCTGCCCGTCGTCAGATCGAGGCGCTGGCCGGCATGCTGCCCGAGATGATCCGCGAGGGCACCGCGCAGGGCCTGCAGTCCGCGCTGGCGCAGCCTGAGACCTGGGTAGCGGTGGCGAAGGGGTTTCGTGAGGCGGCCCGGCGCGAGGCTGGCACCGCTGTGCTGAATGGTCTGGCCGCCCTCGCGCGCAAGCTGTTGCTGTTCCTGGCCATCGGCGGGCTTGTGTACTGGATCGGCGGTTGGGCGGCGCTGGCTGGACTCTGGAAGGCCTTGAGCGGATCGCAATCGTAGGAGCGTGTAATGAGGTTTCGCCACAAGTTCATCGTCGGCGGCAGCGCCGTGGCGCTACTTGCGCTGTTGGTCACCGACCCGAGCCAGGGCGTCAGCACTGCGCTGTTGTTGCTCGGGATCGTGGTGGGGCTGGTGGCGGTCCTGTTCGCGCATCTCGCGCGCAAGGCGCTGTTCGACTACCTCGACATGGAGCAGCTGTATCGGCGCGCGAACGACACGCCCACGGGCTCCGGGCTGGTGTTCCTGGGCGTGTGTCTGGTGATCGCCGCGCTGCTGATGCTGTTCGGGCCTGCTGCCCGAGCCGGCACCATTCCAGCACGCGCGCATGCCCTGCTGCCCCAGGTGGCCGGAGCCATCAACCAGCACTGGCCCGACATCCCGGCGCGCGAGTACGTGCCCGGCCTGATCGAGCACGAGTCCTGCATCACGCTGACGCACTCGCGGTGCTGGTCGCCTACGTCGCGCCTGCGGACAGCGCGCGAAGAGGGCGCGGGGCTCGGCCAGCTCACCCGCGCGTGGCACCCTGACGGCAGACTGCGATTCGACGCCCTGGCTGAGATGCGCGACTCTCACCCGGCGCTGTCTGGCCTGGACTGGGCGACGATCTACCAGCGGCCGGACCTGCAGATCGCCGCGCTGGTACTCAAGGTGCGTGGCGACTACCTGGCCCTGCGCGACGTGGCAGACCCTGGCCAGCGGCTGGCGATGGCCGATGCGAGCTACAACGGCGGCCGGGCCGGCCTGCAGCGCGAGCGCAGGGCCTGCCAGCTCGCGGCCGGGTGCAACCCGGGGCGCTGGTGGGGGCACGTCGAGGCGCACTGCCTCAAGAGCCGGCAGCCCATCTACGCCGGGCGGTCGGCGTGCGACATCAACCGGCACCACGTCGCGGACGTGCTGCAGCGGCGGGCGCCGAAGTACCGCGGGCTGGTCGACAGCTCCGCTCTGGGGGCGCGGGGATGATCGGCCCGCGCGCGCGCCTGGTCCTGGGCTTCGCGCTGGGCTTCGCGCGCATCACGGGCGCCATCGTCGCCTCGATCGCGCTGGCGATCGGCGTGCCGGTCGTCATCTACTGGGCGCTGCGGTGAGCGCCGAGACCGACGACCCGGGCACCGTCCGCTACCTCGGCGGGCGCAAGTTCCTAGCCTGCCAAGCCTACCTCGCGTACAGCTTTGTCCTGGCGCTGACCGGCGATCTCACCACGCTGTGGGCGGCCTGTGGCACTACCGCCCTCGCGGTCTACACCGGCGTCAACACGTACCTCCACACCAGGAGCCAGCCGTGATCGACCGCATCCTGGGCCTGGTGCCAACGTGGCTGTGGGCGCTGGCGGTGCTGCTGCTGGCTGCCGCCACGGGCGTGCAGAGCTACCGGCTGACCACCCTGCATGGCCAGCTCGCCCAAGAGGCCCTAGACGGGCAAGAGTCCGTCCGCGAGTCCGAGCGCCTGGCCAACGCTGACCGTTCGAGGAGCATGAGCAATGCCGCAACCCAGATCGAAGTTGTCCGCCGCGATGCTGCTGGCGCTCACACTGTTGCTCGCCAGCTGCGCGACGCAGCGGTCCGGATTGCCGCCGCGCGTGATGCCGCCGGAGATTCAGGACCTGTCGCCCCTGGCGGCGATGCCGCCGGACCCGGACTGGTGCCGCCCAAGCTGCTCCTCGGCGTGGGAGCAGATGTCGCAGCGAGCGCTGCAGAGATGGCTGCAGCTGGAGCAGACCTTGCAGAGGCTCTTGCGCGAGCGCGCGTCGCCAACGACCAGTGCCGCGCCGAGTACGGCGCCGCCCAGCGCCTCATCGGCAGGCTCCGCGGGGAGGTGACGCCGTGAAGCAGCAGGGAGTGATCTTGGGGCGTGCCCGCATCCGCGTGGCCTACAGCCGCAGCACGAGGCAGTGGCTGATCTTTCACGGGGGGCTCATACTGCCATGCCCGACATGGCGCCATGCGCGCACCGCAGCCGTCGACCTGGCCGAGTGGCACGTCGAAGGCGGCGGCATTGCCGAGGTGGTCATTCACCGCATGGACGGCACCATCAGCAAGGCTGGCGGCACCTACCCGCGCTCCAGCGACCCGAGGCGGTCGAAGGGCTGAACAGCAGGGGGACTTGCGCACCCAACATGGCACGCTGCCGCGGTCCCAACGAACCCAGGACTGCTGAGCCATGAGCAAGACCAACTCCCTCGAGAACCTGCTGCTCGAGCTGCTGTTCAAGAACACCAACGCCGCCAACATCGGTGACGCGACCGGCCTGCGCGGCAGTTCGACTGCGGGGTCGTTCTACATCTCGCTGCACACCGCCGACCCTGGCGAGGCGGGGGACCAGACCACCAGCGAGACGAGCTACACCGGCTATGCGCGAAAGGGGGTGGCCCGCTCCGGCTCCGGCTGGACGGTCACCGGCAACAGTGTCAGCCCGGCTTCGGCGATTTCGTTTGACCCGTGTACCGGCGGCACCGCGACCATCACCCACTTCGGCATTGGCACCGCCTCCAGCGGCACCGGCGTGCTGCTCTACAAGGGCACCGTCACCCCGAACATCTCGGTGTCCTCGGGCGTGACGCCGCAGCTGACGACCGCATCGACGGTCACCGAAGACTAGGCGCCTGGCTGCCGGCAGATCGGGCGGGGCCGAGGCATCCATGCCCGCGATCCGCGTCATCTACGTCCGCGGCCACACGCTGGCCGGCCTGGCCATCCGTCATCACGACGACGGCACGGCGCGGCGCTGGTCGCACTGCGGCATCGTGGAAGGCCGGATGATCTGGCACAGCACCTGGCCGGGCGGCGTGCGCTGCGAGTACGAGGGCACCTTCGTCGAGCGCTATACCGCTGCAGCCTGGGTGGACTACGAGGTGAGCGACGAGGCGCGCAGGCGGGCGATGGACTGGCTGCGGTCGATGGAGCGGACACCGTACCCCGTGGCCACCGTCCTGGGGCGCCTCGTGGGCCTGCACATCGACGAGCCCGGCATGCAGTGCACCGAGCTGGTCGAGTCCGTGCTGGCCGAGGCCGGGCTGCAGCGCTGGCGCGGCAGGCTGCACCTGATCACGCCGAACATGAGCTACGCGAACCGCTGCGGCGGCACGGACTACGTGCCACCGCTGGCGGCCGAGATGACCGAGTGAAGGAGAGATGACATGTGGGAACTTTGGCGCTGGCTGACTGGTTGGGCCTGACATGAGCCCGCAGCAACAAACCGCCCTCGAAGCGCTGGTCGGCCGCGCGCTGACGGGGGACGAGGTGACGGCAATCGAGCCGTACATCAGCAACCCCAACAACCGCAACGACGTGCAGATCGCGGCTGTGCTCTCGACCGGCCGCACGCGCGTGGTGCAGCCACACATGGTGTCGGCTCGCGGGCTGGCGGCTGCCTACCCTGGCGGCCCACTGGCGGCAGAAGCGGTGCTGATGAAGCTCGAAGCCGCTCGCGACGCAGCCCTGGTCAGCGAAGACCAGTCGCAGAAGGTGCTGGGGTCGCTGCTGCGCCGACAACTCGGCTTCCTGACCGCTGACGGCCTGGACTTCGGGGCCGCCGCGCTGCGAGCCATGCTCGATCAGTTCGCGGCTCTCAACATCCTCACGCAGCAGGAGGCGGCAAACCTCAAGGGTCTGGCGAGCGTGGCCGACCCGCTGCCAGTGCTCGACGTGAGCCGCGCCCTCAACGTGGCCGAAGGCCGCACGAACCTGAGTTGACGCCATGGCCATCCCGACCAACACCCCTATTGAGTGGCGCGGCACCACGAAGACGCTGGAGGCCAGCGGCAGCAGCATCACGAACAACAGCGTGGTGCAGGCAGACGATGCCAACTACGACACCGTGAGCGACGGCGAGGGCGCACCCGACGCTGAATTCACCGCATCCTTTGCGTTCGGCACTGCGCCGACCGAGAACACTGTCCTGGCCGTCTACGCCCGCCCGCTGGATGTGATCAGCACCAACGACACCGAGGCGCCCGAGCTTGCCCGCCCGACCCGCTACATCGGCCGCTTCGTGGTCAACAACGTCACCAGCACGCAGTACGGCACCCCGTTCATCGGCCGCAACCTGCCCAAGCTGGCCAGCTACTACATGGCCAACGTGGCCACCGGGCAGACGGTCAGCAGCGGCTGGACCCTGTACGCGACACCGATTGCCCTGACGCCGAAGGTGTAAGGGGCACCCGTGGCGACCTTCCTGGAGCGCCTGTGCGACGCTGAACGCCTCGCCAACCGCGACAGCGTTTTTCTGCAGCGGTTCGACGACTACGACACTGGCGCCGACCCGAAGCTGATTTCGCTGATCGACGGCGAGTACGGGATTGATGCGGCGCACGGGACGCCGCTGGAGTACTCCGGGACGGGCATCCAGTTGCTGCCCGTCGCTGGCGGCCCTGGCATCGGCTCGAACCAAACTGGCGACATCGCCTCGCGGTACAACGAAGGCGGGCTCGGCGGATCAGCCTTCGTCATGGCATGGCATGGCTGGTGCGAGGTTCGCGCTAGTGGCGTGACATACGAGTACGTCTGCGGCGACCTCTCCGGGGCGACCGGCAACGCCATCACGATCCGCCATTCCGGCATTTCCAACCGACTTGGCATCTACGACGGCGCGCTGCGAGACTCGTTCTACACGCTGACGACCGGGTATCACAGCATCGTCGCCAGCAAGCAGCTAACGGGCGGGCTGACCGACATCTTCGTGGATGGCTATCTGGTGGCCAGTGTCACTGCGCTCGGTGCCAGCGGCGGGCAGTTCGCAGTCGGATCAGTAGGCAAGAACCAGTCCGGCAACCGATCTAACAGCTACACCACCTTCGCGCTCTATGCCCGCTACCTGACGTGGAACCACGATCAGGCGCTGCGCTGGCACGAGGAGCCCGAGAGCATCTTCGAGCCCCGCCGCATCTGGGTGCCCGTGTCAGCTGGCGGCGGTGCTCAGACCGGAGCCGGCAGCTCAGAAGGCGTGGCCACCGCCGCCGGCGTGGGCGCGTCGACGGCCTCAAGCTCCTTCGCGTCCAGTGGCGCGGCAACACCCTCAGTCGTTGGTGCATCAACATCCGCAGCCGACGCCGCCGCGACGGGGTCGTCGACCGCTGCCGCCGAGTCGGCCTCTGGTGGCGAAGGCGTCGCATCGGCGTCCGGGTCGTCCGAGACGGCAGCCGTTGGCGCCTCGACGGCCGCCGCTGCCGCCGCGTCCTCCGGCGTCACGTCGGCCACCTCCGTCGGCGCATCGATAGCTGCTGCCGTTGCCGCGGCTGACGGCGTTGCCACGGCGAGCGCCGCATCGCCCGAGGCCAGCGATTCAGGGGCAGGCGCCGCAGCTGGGGCGGCAACTGCCACCGGCGTTTCCGCTGCCACCGTCGCGGCGGCGGCGACGGCGGCCGGCACCTCGGCTGGCAACTTCATCTCGCCCGATGTGGCCGGGCAGTCCAGCCCGGGCTACCGCGGCAACCCGCGCCCCGACGATGACCCGCTGCTCGATGCCGTGCGCGAGAAGTGGTCGGCGATCGAGCGCGTGCGCGCGCCGCGCGTGGCGCCTGCCGGCGACGACGACGACGACGACCAGCAGGATGCCGAGCGACAACCGCCGGCGGTCACGCCCGCGCCTCGGCCTGGGCCGGCGCCTGCAGCTCGCGCGGTAGCTGCATCAACGTCGGCGGCGATCGGCGGCGTGGAAGCCGCTGACGCACAGGCCGATGCGCAAGCCGCGGTGCAGGCCGACCAGGCCATCCAGCGCGCCATGCGGCGCCGGGCCGCCGAGGACGAGTTGATCCTGGCGCTGGCTCAGGTGATGTAACCGGCGCACCCAACATGCCACCCTGCGCGCCTCTTGAGTAGCGCCCAGGACACCAGTCAACCCACCACCAGCAAAGGTAGAGCATGAGTTCCACCAACCCGCATGAGCAACAAGCCCTCGACTCCCTGACGCCCGAGGAGCGCGCCGCCATCGCTGGCGACGACGGCGACCCCAACGACAGTGATGCGCTGCGGCGCATCGTCCAAGGCGCCGAGGCCAAGCCTGTCGCCGGAGATCTCGACGACGACACCGACGACGCCGGCGACAACACCGACGACGTCGCGCCCGCAGAGCCGGCGGCGGCCGCGCCAGCCCCGCCGGCAGCCGCGGCCGAGCCGGCTCCTGCTGCCGAGGATGCTGCGCCGGCTGCCCCCGCGGACACCATGCCCGCCGCCGATGCGGGCGGTGACGCGCCAGTCGTCCCGGCCTTCCAGCTGCCCGACGATTTCGCGGAGCGCTCGGCCGCGCTCAAGCAGGCCAGCGAAGATCTGCGCGCCAAGTTCAAGGCCGGCGAAATCGACATCGACGAGTACGAGACCCAGCGCGATGCCCAGGCCGAGCAGCGCCTGGAGCTCGAGCGCCTGCAGGTGCGCGCGGATCTCGCTGCCGACATGGCCAAGCAGGCGGAGGTCCAGCGCCGCGAGCGCGTGGCGCAGGAGGTGTTCAGCGCCAGCCTGAAAGCCGGCGTCGACTACGAGAACACGGACACCTACGCCGAGTTCCAGGGCCAGTTCCAGGCGCTGGCCAACAACCCAACGCATGCGGCAAAGGGGTTCGACTGGCTGCTGCGCGAGGCCGACAGCCGCGTGCGCCGCCTGCTGGGCACGACGGCGCCGCAGCCCGCCATCACGCCCGCACCCACACCCGCACCCGCGCCCAGCCGACGGCCGCCGATCGATTCGGTGCCGAAGACCCTGGCGCACGTGCCTGGCGGAGAAGGGCCCGGCGACCTGGACGGCGACGAGTTCTCCGAGCTGGACCGACTCGAGGGCGAGGCCTACGAGATGGCAATCGAGCGCCTGAGTCCCGCAAAGCGGCAGGCCTACATCGCGTCCCTCAACAAGCACTGAGCCGCATGTCGTCCGGCGCGCGTTCCACGATGGCCGTAGACCTTCGCATCGGCGAGCGTCTCGTGCTGGGCGGGGACGTGCGCATCCGGCTGGAGCGCAAGAGCGGGTCCTCGGTGGCCAGGCTCGTGATCGACGCGCCCAGGACGGTGAAGATTTTCCGAGAGCCCGACTCGCCAAGTGCGCACCCAACATCCGATGATGTGCGCACTCGGCCCGACGGGTCGATGCAACGGGCGCAGGAGTGCCCTCTGGTCAGCAACTGCTAGAGGAGCCCTTCAATGGCGCGCACCATCATCGGCGTCAACGACGCCAAAGCCGTCAAGCGTTACGCCGGTCTGCTCGCGTTCGACACGTCGCAGAAGTCGTACTTCAACCAACGGTTCATGGCGCGAGGCGCTGAGGCCGAGGTGCCCATCCAGATCCTCACGGATCTGGAGTCGGACGCCGGCGAGCAGATCACCTACGATCTGCTGGCCGAGCTGCGCATGGCGCCGGTCGAGGGCGAGGACAACCTCGAAGGCAACGAGGAACGGCAGAAGTTCTACACCGACCAGATCTACATCGATCAGGCGCGGTGCGGGGTGAACACCGGCGGGCGCATGACCCGCAAGCGCACGCTGCACAACCTGCGCGAGAAGGCCAAGCGGCAGCAGTCGCAGTGGTGGGCGCGGCTGTTCGATGAGCTGCTGTTCATCTACGCCAGCGGCGCCCGCGGCGTCAACAGCAACTTCCTGTTGCCGACCGGTTACACCGGCCGCGCCAACAACAGCCTGGTGACGCCGGACTCGAACCACCGCTTCTACGGTGGCTCGGCGACCAGCTACGCCACGATCGCCTCCACCGACAAGTTCGCGCTGTCGCTGGTGGACAAGCTCAAGACCCGCGCCGACGTGCAGGGCGGTGGCCCGACCGGCATCCCGGTTCTGCAGCCCTGCAAGATCGACGGCAACGAGACCTTCGTGTGCGTCATGCACACCTACCAGGAGGACGACATGCGCACGTCGACCTCCACCGGTCAGTGGCTGGACATCCAGAAGGCGGCGGCCACGGCCGAGGGCCGCAACAGCCCCATCTTCAAGGGCACGCTGGGCATGTACCGCGGCGTGGTGCTGCACAGCCACAAGAACGCGATCCGCTTCAGCGATGCGGGCGCCGGCTCCAACGTCGAAGCGGCGCGGGCGCTGTTCATGGGCTCGCAGGCGATGGTGGTGGCCTTCGGCTCGCCCGGCACGAACCTCAAGTTCGACTGGCACGAGGAAACCCGCGACAACGGCGACAAGGTGGTCATCTCCACCTCGAGCATCTTCGGCATCAAGAAGGTCACGTTCACGACCGACGAGGCCGGCGCGCAGGACTTCGGCCTGTTCGTTGCCGACACCGCCGCGGCTGTCCGCTGATCTGAGGCCACGCACAGGAGCAACGCATCATGGCTTTCACCAACAGCAATGACTACATCACCGGCCGCAAGCCGGTGCCGACCCCGGCAGGCGCCGAGGTTCTGGCGGTCACCTTCGAGCTGGAGTTGCCGACCGGCGACCTGGCCGCGAACACGATCGGCCAGATCGGCATCCTGCCCGCGGGCTGCGTGCCGGTGGACGTGCAGATCTACCACGACGACCTGGACTCCAGCACGGCCGCGCTGGTCACGCAGATCGGCATCTGGGACGGCTCGGGCGCCAGCCTGTCAACCGCCGCTGCCGACGGCGGCGCGCACTGGGGCGTGTCCACTGCATCGACCGCTGTGCTCAGCGAGCGCATGACCCGCAACGGCATCGCGCTGGAGACCGTGGCCAAGTCCTCGTCCGATCGCAAGATCGGCATGAAGGTCACGACGGCGCCGACCACGGCGGCGGCGGGCACCTACGGCATCACGGTCCTGTACCGCAACGCCTGAGCCTGGACAGGCATCGACTTCGCGGCTGCCGTGCAAACGGTCGCCTTTTGAAGGGGCCCGGCGAGGCCCCTTCGTTTTCTGGTGAACAGGAGATCACATGCTGCTCGCAACATCCCTTGCCCCGCGCCTGGACGGCACAGTCATTGCGCACGGCACCAGCGGCCAGACCTACACCTTCCAGCACTCCGACGAGCATGGCTGCCTGGTGGCGGACGTCACCGACGAGCGAGACGTTGCGCACATGCTGCGCCACGACTGGTTCTCGCCGGCCCTCGAGGACGACATGGACGCCGCCGAGGTCATCCTGACCGCCGGGGTTTTGGGAGGCGCCGCCGCGGACACCGATCCTGACTCACCCGACGACCTCGATGGCGACGACGACACCGACGACGACACCGACGACGACACCGACGACGACACCGACGACGACACCGAGGGCGACACCGAGGGCGACGGCATGCCCGTCGAGGCGAACACAGCCCCCAAGGTCGTCGCTGCAGCTGGCGCCGTTGCCCGCGGCCGCACGCGCAAAGCCAAGGCCGCCGGCGCCGCCGAGTGAGGCTTGAGCCGTGGCAACCGTCGACGCCTTCATGCCCCAGGTGTGGATCCACGCGCCAGCGGCGACGGATCCACTGGTGCGTATGTGCATCGTCAGTGCCGCGCGCGAGTTCTGCGACCGCACGTTCATCTGGCGCGACTGGCTGGCCTGCGCGAAGTCAGTCTCGCCGGTGACCGAGTACACCTTCACCCTGCCGACTGGCGCGGAGATCGTCCGGCTCGAGGCTGTGACGCTCGATGATGCCCCGGTGCCGGTGGAGTCGTTCACGACTCCTGCGCTGGACTGGCAGGCTTCGCCGGCCGACCTTGAGCAGCAGGCCATCACCGACGACCTGGTCAAGTTCCGCCTGACCGGCGCCGAGGTGACCGGCACCGTGAAGGCGCGCGTTGCGCTCAAGCCGACCACGGCGGCCACAACCCTGCCGGATCTGCTGGCCAGCCGGTACCTTGAGGGGATCTGCGCCGGCGCTGCGGCGCGCGTGCTGAGCACGGTGGGCGCCGAGTTCTACCGCCCGATGGACGCGCAGGTGCTGCGCGGCGCCTTCGAGGCTTCTGTCGCCACGGCTGCTGGCGATGTCTTCCGCGGCCTGCGTTCGCAGCGGCCGCGCGTGCGCCCACAGTGGTGCTGATCCACACCGGAGATCGACATGACCATCACCGCCCAGTCCATCATCAAGCGCGTGGTCGGAGCCCTGCAGGACCCGACCTCCATCCGGTGGACCGTGCCCGAGCTGGTGCGCTATTTCAACGACGGCCAGCGCGACATCCTGATCCACCGCCCGGATGCCAGCTCGGAGACGGTGACCATCGCCCTGGGCACCGGATCGAAGCAGTCGTTGCCGACCTCCGGCGCCAAGCTGCTGAGCGTCATCGGCAACACCAGCGGCAACAAGCGTGCCGTCACCCTGGTGGACCGCCGCATCCTTGACGCCCAGACGCCAGGCTGGCACGGCCTCACCGGCGTGACCGAGATCCTGCACTACACCTACGACGAGCGCGACCCGACGGTGTTCTACGTCTACCCGCCGGCCGCCAGCTCGGGCGCGTCGCTGCAGGTTTCCATCAGCACCTTCCCCGACGACATCACCGAGCCCGCCGAGGGCACCACGTATGCCGACGTGACAGGCAACATGGATCTGCCGGACATCTATGCCAACCCGTTGCAGGACTACATCATGATGCGCTGCTACAGCAAGGACGCCGAGTACACGGCGAACGCGCAGCGGGCCGAGCTGTACATGGCCAGGTACGCGACCGCGCTGGGCATCGAGCTGCGCGGCACCCTTGCCGCGTCGCCCCGGGCCGTTGTCTCGGAGTCCCGCGCGCAGCAGACCGGCTCTCCGTTGTCGGTGTGACGATGGGTCCGCTTCATGGCCGTCATCAAGATCACCGAGTTCGGCGGCATTCAACCGTCGGTTGACCCGCGCAACCTGCCTCGCGGATCTGCGCAGACCGCCCACAACCTGGACTTGAGGTTCGGCGACTTCCGCCCGGTCAAGGGGATCGGCGCGGCGGTGGCGACGGTTGTGGCGGGCGCGCGAACCATCTTCCGCACGCCCTCGGGTGTGTGGCTGTCGAGCGCCCTGGACGCGAACTACGTCAACAGCCAGGTGAACGATGCGGGGTATGAGCGCGTCTACGTCACCGGCCGCAACCCCGAGCATCCGGAGGTGTGGCAGGGCGGCACCTACTACCGACTGGGCGTCCCGGCCCCGCTGATCGCGCCGTCGGTCTCGGTCTCCACCGCCGACGAATACACCCAGGCCGACCAGGACAAGACCGCGAACGAGGTCATCGACGCGGTGACCGCCTACGTGCGGGTCAACGTCAGCAACGCCCTGTTCGGCAACACCAAGCCCACCAACGGCGGCACGCTGGGCGGCCTGTGGCTGGCGCACGGCGACAACGCCTCGCTCGCCACCACGTCGTCGGCGGATGTGGCCTACACCGTGCCTGCCAGCGGGTCCACGGTGACCGCGGCATCCGACCAGTACCTCAGCGACCCGTCGCTCAACGGCAAGGCCATCACGCACTCGTCGGCCGGCTACTGGTCGGTGGCGATGGCCTGGCGCGCGTCGGGTTACGCCGTCAACGAGACGGCGCTCAAGGCCGGGCTGCTGGCCCTGACCCTGCCGCCCGCCAACACCGCGGCGCTGCTGACCGATGCCCAGGCCCAGGCCATCGTGGATCGGATCGCCGACCTGGCGGACCCGGCCAAGGAGCCGGTGCTGCGGTACGTCAACAACATCAACCAGCGCCAGAACGCGGTGCTCACGCAGATCCTGCGCACCGACACCGATGCGGCCCGGGCGCCGGCCCTGCTGTCGGCCATCCAGAACTTGGCCGTTGAGGTCGCGGTGCTGAACCAGTACTTCGCGGATCTCAATGCCAACCTGCGCAGCTACGTGGCTGCCATCCTGGCCGGCTACCGCTATGTGCTCACGCCGGCCGTTGAGCGCGTGCTGGAGACGCGGGTCTACATCTACACCTACGTCAACGAATGGGGCCAGGAGAGCGCGCCGTCGCCAGCCAGTGAGCTGCTCGAGCTGGACCAGAACGATTCGGTGATCGTCACCATCCCGGCCTGCCCGGTGACCAGCCCCTACGTGCCCATCGCCTCGTGGCGCCTGTACCGCAGCGCGACCAGCAACCTCGGCGCGGCGTACCAGCTGGCCGCGGAGGTGGCCATCGGCACCCTGACCTACACCGACTCGAAGCTGCAGGAGGAGCTTGAGGAGGAGTGCCAGACGCTGACGTGGATCGAGCCACCGACGGACCTGATCGGGCTGACCGGCGGGCCCAACGGCATCATGGCCGGGTTCTTCGGGCGGACGCTGTGTTTCTGCGAGCCCTTCGCGCCCTACGCCTGGCCGGCCGAGTACCGGATCTCGCTGGAGTACGAGATCGTTGCCGTCGGCATCTTCGGGCAGACCTACGTGGTGGTCACCGAGGGCAGCCCGTACTACGTGAGCGGCGCCGACTCGGCCAGCATGTCGGCACAGAAGCTGGAAACCACCCAGGCCTGCGTGTCCAAGCGCAGCCTGGTGAGCGCGGAGGGCGGTGTGTTCTATGCATCGCCGGACGGGCTGTGCCTGGCCGGGCCGCAGGGCGTCACGGTGGTTTCGCAGGGCGCCTACGACAAGGCAGACTGGGGCGGGCTGAATCCATCCCGCAGCTTCGCGGCGTTCAGCGAGGGCGTCTACTACATCTTCACTGACGCGGGGTAGCGTGGCCATCCTCGCGTTCGATTCCGCGACCCGCCGGATCTCGACGCTGCAGCCGTTGGCGGCGCTGTTCGCGTCGGTCAGCTACACGCAGGCGCGCATCGCTGGGTCGGCCACCGTTGCCGGCGTGGGCGCCTCCATCGTGGCTGGCGTGGGGGCCGCGCAGGGGGCGAGCACTGCCGCGGCGGTCGGCATCTCCTTCGCATCCTCGGCGGCCGGCGTTGCGTCGGGGCAGGCGACGGCGGCGGCCGTCGGCCTTGCCGCCTCGGACCGTGGTGTCGCTGCCGCGGCAGGCTCGAGCGCGGCGGCTGCGGTGGGCGCGGCGACCGCTGCAGCTGTGGCGGCGTGCTCCGGCGTGGCCATCATCTGCGACGCGCGCAGCGCACCCGTCGAGGCTGGTGACGCTGCGGCCGCTGGCGTTGCCGTGGCAACCGGGCGCGGATCCTCGGTGAGCGGATCTGCCGGCGCTGCAGCCGGGGCCGCCACAGTTGCGGCGTACTCGCCACGCATGGCGGTTTCGGCGGCCGGCGTGGCCACCGTGTCCGCAGTCGGCAAGTCCATCCTGGGTGGCTCGGGAACCATTGCCGCGGTAGCCGCGGCGGCCGGGTCTGCGGCGGCGGCCGGGGTTGGAGCGGGCACGGCGGCAGCAACGGCAGCAGCGGCCGGGGTTGCCGCGTGCGCGGCAGCCTCCACCGTCACGCAAGGGGCGGCCTCTGCGGCAGGCGCTGCAACCGTCAGCGGCGCGGGCGCCTCGTCCCGCGCCGGCGCCTCACCCCTGGCTGGCGGCACCATGTCAGCCGCATCCGGCCTGCAGATCCTGGCGCCCAACAATGCGCTGCGCACCGGGCTGCTGACCGATGTCGACTGGGGGCCCGTTGCGCTCAACGATGACTCGCTGGGCCCGCGGTATCAGCAGTGGCATGCCGCGTACTTCGGGGGAGCGGTGAACGTCAGGCCGGCGTCCTCGTCGACCTGGCTGACGCTGCGCACTCTGTCCGATGTCACCGAGCTGTCCTTCACCTTCGACCACCAGTCGCGCGCAGTGCTGGCCTATGTCCGCCTGGGCGCCGCCTGGGTGTCCTGGTGGAACGGCTCGGCCTGGGTGGATGTGGCGCTGGGCACCGGCGCGCGCGGCCCGATGGTGGCCCAGGCCGGCGACAGCGGCGTGCCCGACTCGCGCATCGGCGTGGTGGTCGCCTACGTTCGGGCCGGCTCGCTCTACACCCGGCAAAGCTCGGATGCGTTCGCCCTCGAGGTCCTGGCCGCGGTGGCCCCGGTGTCGTCGACGCGCGTGCAGCGCATGGGCATGGCAGCCACCGGCGAGTTCGTGGTCGAGCTGGACGGCGACGAGGGCTCGGTCACCACGATCTGCCAGGATCTGCTGACCGACACCCTGTACTGCGCCAGCGGCGCGCAGGCCATCCCGCTGTTCGCTGGGTCGCGCCTGTCGGCCACCTGGCGCAGTCGCGTGGTCCTGGCAGATCTGCGCACCCTGCCGGGCTGGGCCCGGATCGACGGCCCCTTCGACGCCGCTGTGCTGCGCGTCTACGGCGATGGGCTGCTGGTGCACACCACGCCGACGATCGCCAACAACCTGCCCGTGCGGCTGCCGGCCGGGCGTTACCGTGAGCTGGAGTTCGAGGTCGAGTCTGACGGCATCGTCACGGCCGTTGTCATGGCCAGCTCAAGCGAGGAGTTGTCCGAGGCATGAAGCTGCTCGCCTTCGACTTTGTCACCAAGCGCATCGCCACGATGGATGCCGAGCCCGCCGACGATGCGGAGCAGGGCGCCAGCGTGTCCAACGTCTTCCACGCGGCGGGCACATCCACGGCCGTTGCGTTCTCGCCCAACGTGCTGTCGGTGGCGCATGCAGCTGGCACGTCGTCGTCTGCGGTGGCCTCGGTGATCTATGAGGACCTGATCCTCGAGCCGCTCTACATCTACGCCTGGCACACGCCGGACTCCACGGCGCGCCGGCCGGTGCACTCGAAGGGCGAGACAACCTACCGGTGGGCGTCCTGGGTGACAACGCCGGAGACATCCAGCTCCTTCGAGGTGATCGCCGACGCGCAGGCCGACGACATCCCCTCGACAGAGTTCTTCCGCATCGCTGGCGCGCGCGACAGCCGGCACTGGATGGGGGAGGGCTGGTACAGCTCGTCGACGAACGCGATCGTGAACATCGGCGGCGGGGCCGACCTGGGGGCCGCCGTGGTTGGCAGCCCGCAGTACGTCTACGCGCACGTCGGCCCCGACTATGGGCCCTTCCCCGCGCCGGTGGTGATGACCGACCTCTACGCGCTGGACATCTCGCTGGGCGTGCACACGCCGATCGACCTGGACAACTCCACCTGGGCCATCGACAACCCCTTCCCGGAGAGCTACGGTGTGTACTACCGGCAGCTGTTCGTCCCGGGCGCCGGCCTGCTGACCATCCCGGCGGGGTATGACCCGCTGTCGGTCGCGCAGACTGCGGTGTCGCCTGCGCCTCTGTGGAGTTCGGCGCAGGCAGCCTACGTGCTGCGCGTGCGCGAGGAGCGCGTCCCGCACCATCCGCTCGTCGACGATGCGGGGCACTCGTGGGTGATCGAGACTGGCACGGCCAAGCAGCTCGCGGCCATCGAGTACCGCGGCGGCGCCCTGTACCAGAACGCCTGCATGCCTGTGGTGCTGCCCGGCGACTCGCGCTACGACGATGCCGACTGGTGGGCTCGGCAGCGCATCGCAGCTATCGAGATCGGGCTGCTCAAGCCCGACGTCACATCGCCGGTGACGGTGACCACCTGGGCCCGGAGGATCTCGTGACGGTCTTCAAGCACTCGGCCGTCTACACCGATGCGCTGACGGACACGGTGTACGTGGCCACGGGCGACCAGGTCCGGCCGCTGTTTGGCTCGGCGGCCAACCGCACCGGGCGCTGGCGCACGCCGAAGTTCATCACGCGGCAGTGGCCGGGCTACTCGTGGGGTCGGGTCTACGGCAGCCTGACCGCGGCAGCCACGGTGCGCCTGTATGTGGACGAGGTCCTGGCCTACACGACGCCGGCCATCATCACCACGCAACCTTTCCGGCTGCCACCCGTGCGCGGCGCGATGTGGGAACTGGAGCTGGAGTGCGCAGGCCGGGCCGTCGGCGTGACACTGGCGACCACCATCGAGGAGTTGTTGGCCCATGGGTAAGCTCACTCCTCGCGGCGCGGGGGCGAATCTCCCCGCGCGGCTGCCGGGCCTGCAGACATCGCGCATCCAGGATGTCAACGTCCGCCAGGCGATCGACGCCCTGATCGAGCACGTCGAAGTCAGGCTCGGCGCGCGCGGCGACTTCTACGAGCGCGCCGTGACGCAACGGGAGTACGACCCGCAGACCCGCGACTTTGAGAAGCGAATCAAGGCCCTCGAGGCCGAGATCACCAAGCTGCAAGAGTCGGTCTCCGAGCTGGACGCCGATGCCGCCGCGGCCATCGACGCGACCTCCGTGCAGGATTCGCTGCGCGCCCTGAACACCGAGCTCAACAGGCTGCGCGCTGAGCTGGCCTCGGGCAGCGCATCGACCGTCTTCGCAGGCACTGGCTACGCCAAGCTGGCGTCCGGAACCATCAGCGCACTGTCGGTCGTCAACACGCGCCTTGAGCTGCAGGCCGACGGCAGCTTGTCCGAGGCGGTCGGCTTCCGCGGCTGGCCCGCCGTGTCGAAGACCACTGACTACACCGTCACGGTGGCGGACATGGGCAAGATGATCCACCACCCGGCCAGCGATGCGGCGGCGCGCACGTTCACCATCGGGTCCGGGATGCCGATCGGCGCGCGGCTGCTGTTCGTCAACGAGGCGACGGTGCCGCTGCGCGTCACCAGCTCGGAAACTCTGATCCTGATGGGCGGCGTCGCCACGACGGATGTGGGCGTGCCGGTGAACACCTGGGCGCACGCGATCAAGACATCGGCCGGGAAGTGGCTGATCGAAGGGACCCGGTTGTCCAGCGCCGCCACCGCCGCGGCCGCCGGCCTGGCCCTCGTGGCCGGCGTCGGCGTGCCGATCATTGGCGATGCCAACCGGCTGCAGCGCCTGCTGGTGCTGCACTTTGACGGTGCGAACGGCGACACCACGACAACCGACTCCAGTCCCTACGGCAAGCCCCTGACCTCCAGCGGTGGCGCCGCACTGAGCACCACGGCTGCCGCGTTCGGAGCCACGTCGGCGTACTTCGACGGGTCCAACGACTACTGGTACCTGAACACCGTCGGCGGTGCGCCCTACGATCTGCAGGGCACCTGGGAGCTGGAGCTGCGGTACAAGCCTGCCGCAGCGCCAACGCTGGGCAACGTGTCGGCCAGCTTGCAGATGCTGTACTGCCGGCGCGACACCGACGCGGAGCGCACGTTCCTGGCCTACGGCTACTGGGATGGCCTGCAGTCGACGCCGGGCCTGTGGTTCCGCATCGACACCGGCGGCAGCTCCTTGAACCTGGTTGCCGACGTGACGCTGTCCACGTCGCAGTTCAACGCGATCAAGCTCAGCTACGACGGCGCGACCTACCGCATCTTCCACGACGGCGTGCTGCTGGCCTCGGTGGCCAGCGCCATCAAGCACTCGGCTGTGGCGCTCACCAACCTGCACATCGGCTTTGGGTGGAGCTCCAGCTTCTACGCCTCGGGCTACATCGACGAGTGGATCCTGTCGGCGAGCCTGACCGTGTCGACCGAGAACTACACCCCGGCCACCGCGGCGCTTCCCGACAGCATGGCGGTGGGGCTGCTGGCCCAGGCGGCGGGGGTTGCAACAGCCACGGCTGCGCCCGCATCCTCCGGCCTGGTGGTCGGCTTTGCGACGGCCGTCGCCTACTCCGCATGAGTGCAGTCCGCATCCTCTCCGGGGTCGAGCCGATCTGGCGCCTGGTGCACGAGTCGACGGGCGTGGCCCTGTCGTCATCCATGCGGGCGCTGGGCCTGGAGCGCGACGGGCAACTCGTGGCCGGCGTGCTGTACGAGGGCTGGAACAAGAGCAACGTGTGGATGCACGTGGCCATCCTGCCGGGGCACACCTTCACGCGCCGGTTCGTGCACACCGCGTTCGAGTACCCGTTCGGCCAGGTCGGCGTCAACCGGGCAACAGCCTGGGTGGATGTCAGCAACCGCGAATCCACGGCCCTGGTCCGGCGGATCGGTTTCGAGCACGAGGCCCTGCTCAAGGGCGCGGCCAACGACGGCGGCGACGTTGTGCTGTGGGTGATGCGCAAGGAGCGCTGCCGCTGGCTGCGGCATGCACCCAACATGGCAGGCTGCGGCACCTCCAAGGAGTAGAGCCATGGGCAAGAAGTCTCAGCCGTCAGCGCCCGCACCAGACCCGCGGCTTGTGGATGCACAGATCCAGTCGATGGGGATCGAGCAGGACACCATTCGGCAGATGCTCGACCTTGCCAAGCGGCAGCAGGACACCGCCGAGTCCTTCGTGCCCATGCAGCGCGAGGCTACCGAGTTCGCGCTCGACACCATGCGCCAGGGCGTGGCGGACTCGGCTGCCGACCGGGCATTCGCCGTCGGCCGGCGCGACCAGCTTGTCGGCGTGCAGGACCGGATCCTGGCTGACGCCGCGAACTTCGACGAGCAGGGCCGGGCGCGCGAGCTGGCCGGCGAGGCCATCAGCGGTGTCGGCCGGCAGTTCAACTCCGCGCGCGCCGCGGCCTCCCGGCAGCTGACCCGAGTGGGCACGAACCCCAACGACGGGCGGTTCGGGTCCATGGTGGCCGGCCTGGCGCGCGACGAGGCGCTGGCCAAGGCTGGCGCCGGAACGGCAGCCTCCAGGGCTGCGCGCATGGAGGGCCTGGCCCTGACCGATCGAGCGAACAACGCGCTGGCCGGGTATCCGGCCATGTCCCTGCAGGCCACCGGCGCCGGCAGCGGCATCGCGGGCGGCAGCGTGACCACGCTCAACGCGGGGGTCGGCGGGATCCAGCAGAACATCGGCGCGGCCGGCCAGACCTTCGGCAACGCATCGAACGCGGCTGCGCAGCTGGGCGGCAACGCGACGAACATGTTCAACGCGCAGGCGAACTACAAGATCAACAGCGACAGGAACTCGGGCACGGACTGGGGTGGCATTGGCGCCCTGGCTGCGGGGGCGGCCAAGCTGTACCCCATCCTGGCCGGCTCCTCCATCGCGTACAAGGAGGGCATCGTCCGGCTGGGCGCGCACCCTGCCGGCGTCGGCTGGTACGAGTGGACCTACCGTCAGCCGTATCGCGCCAAGTGGGGCCACGGCCGCCACGTCGGCGTGCTGGCCGAGGAGCTGCGCCAGGTGCGCCCAGACGCTGTTGGCGTCGATGCCGACGGGCACACCGTCGTGAACTACGCGCTCATCTGAGGTGCCCGCCATGGCCAAGAACAGGTTCTCCCGCATCGGCTCGCTGATCGACGGCTTCAATTCGATGTACGACACGATCGGTCGCGTGCAGCGCGACATGGATCTGCGCGAGGTCGCAACGGCCAAGCCCGAGGAGGTGCCTGGAGAGTTCCCCGAGCAGTCGCCTGAGGTTGTGCAGCAGTCCGTCGCCTCGCAGATGGCGGACGGCGCGGGCGGCGCCGAGGCGGTCAAGATCGCCAGGGCCAGTGCCGGCCCCAGGACTGCGCCGTCGTTCCGGTTCCTCGGGCAAACCCAGGCGACGCCGTTCGATGACGGGCAAATGAGCCGGGCGCGACAACTGGCCATGGCCAGCACGCTTGAGAAGCACGGCGACGTGGAGGGCGGCAGCCGGTTGCGCTCGCAGGTGCAGCAGCTGGACATGTCGCAGGCGCAGCTTGCGGAGATGCGCGCCCGCGGCGAGCGGGAGGGCAAGCTGTTCCCCCTGCAGCTGGGGGCTGCGGAGCGCGGCGAGCGCGTGGCGGCGCAGACCGAGGCCGACATGAAGGCCACGCGCGACGCCGAGACCCAGGCCGGCGACTGGTTCAAGCAGCGCATGACCAACCCCGACGGCACCATGCGGCCGGCGACCGTGGACGACCATCTGGCGGCCAGCCAGTACCGCGCGGCGCTGTTCGCGCAGCAGGGCCGGCCGGATCTGGCGGGCAAGGCCATCGACGAGCACAACGCGCGAGCGCTGGTCAAGATCAACCTGGAGACGGCGCAGCGCGGCGAGGCTGTCAACCGCACGGCTGCCGCCCTGGCAGCCGGCGATCTCAACGCCGTGCGCGACTTCTACAACCAGTACGTGCCTGACGGCGCGCGGGTCACCGATGTGAAGCGCGACGACAAGGGCCGCATCCTCGTGCAGCGCGAGACGGCGGACGGGCGGCCGATGTCACCGACGGTGCTCAAGGACACCGGGCAGATGCTGGCAGCGCTGAACACGTTCAAGGATCCGATGGCCCTGTACAACTGGAGCCAGAACGAGTTCCGCAACAACCTGTCCGAGAAGGCCGATGCGCGAGCCGACAAGGCCGAGGCCCGGGCCGATCGCGCGGAAGGCCGGG